>Ga0255347_1000632_pt1 | contig 62396 bp, 49 predicted proteins | sample wastewater_treat_2_FD_192479 | JGI IMG/M metagenome (GOLD analysis project Ga0255347, IMG submission 192479) | Wastewater microbial communities from Lulu Island WWTP, Vancouver, Canada - plant24 | ecosystem: Engineered > WWTP > Wastewater > Unclassified | place: Canada: Vancouver, British...
ATTTTTACCTGCTCAAGCCTCTGTGTATTTGGACAGGAGAGTCGCCACAATGCCTTGCTTCTGCTGCACTCGGCCATTGATGCACCAACTGTGTCCCCAATTCCATCATCCAGAAAAAGATACTTCCTGATCTGGTCAAGTAAAAACGGACACCCGGTTAAGCTGCTTTTGCCAACGTAAGACTCTTTTCAAAATCATTCGGATTTTTGTATTTCAAATACGAATGAAGACGATGGCTGTTATAAAACATCTCAATGTAATGGATTACATCACTTCTGGCGTCACTCCGGTTACGATAAAGCATCTCGGAAGTCCATTCGGTTTTCAAACTGTGAAAAAAACTCTCTGCAACAGCGTTGTCCCAGCAATTGCCCTTTCGACTCATACTGCAGATCATGCCATAGGTATCCAGGAGTCTTCGGTAATCGCCCCCCGCATATTGGCTGCCGCGGTCAGAGTGATGAATCAGGCCCTTTCCAGGCTTCCGTCGCCAATAAGCCATCGACAGAGCTTCCATGACCAGCGACGCCTTCATGCGGCTATTCATCGCCCAACCGACAACTTTTCTCGATGACAGATCGATGACCACCGCCAGGTACAACCATCCTTCCATGGTCCACAGATAAGTAATGTCGCCGCACCACACGGAATCCGGTTGTTCCACCTGAAAATTCCGATCCAGAAGATTAGGTGCTACGGGCAGCTTATGCTTGCTGTCCGTCGTTATTCTGAACTTTTTACGGTGCTTGACAGAGACGCCAGCTTTTTTCATCAGGCTGCGCGCACGATAACGGCCTACAGGATGTCCCAGCAAGCGCAGTCTCTCCGATACCCTGCGAGAACCATAGCTGCCCCTGGTTTCACCATGAATCTGTCGAACTTCTGATAATAATCCAAAATCCTGATCGATCTTCATTTTATGGCCTGTTTTTATGTATTGATAATATCCACTCCGGCTGACTTCCATAACCACGCACAAAACAGTTACGGGATAGGCCTTCCGTTGCTGCCGGATAAAGTCGTATTTTACATCGACTCTTTGGCAAAGAAGGCCGCGGCTTTTTTTAAGATTTCATGCTCCATGCGAAGCCGCTTATTTTCTTTTCGCAACCGGTTCAGTTCCTCATTCGCCGTTGTCATGTGGCCTTTGCCGGGAAATGCCTGGTCGCTTTCACCCGCTAACTGGTTTCTCCATCTCCGCAATATATTCGGGTTAATAGCAAGATTCCGGGCGGCTTCTGTGATCCTATAACCTTGTTCTGTAACTAGTTTCACTGCGTCAATTTTAAATTGCTTTGAATAGCTCTTTCTTTCTGTTGTCATCTCTCACCTCAATTAGTTTATTCTCTATATCACTCTTTTCGAGGTGTCCACTATGACTATACCAGTTCAATTCAGGATTTTCCATTTATTTATCCGGAAAGATATAGTAAGAAGTCGGAAAAATGTGCCACGGTGCGAACTCAGCCATGCCCGAAGCATCCATTATTATCAGAACGAAAAATGAAGAAAAATGGATTGGTGAATGTCTAAACAGGTTGTTCAATCAGACGTACCGTGATTTTGACGTTGTTGTCGTCGATTCAGGATCGACGGATCGAACGCTGGAAATTATTGGTAAATATGATGTGCACCTTTTTCAAATCCCACCGGAACAGTTTTCCTATCCTAATGCCCTGAATTTTGGTTGTTCGAGGTCGTCTGCCGCAAAATATTTTGTCTTTTTGAGCGGCCATTCGCTGACCGTTTCCCAGAACTGGCTTAAGGATGGAATTGAGAATTTTAAAACCGCCGATAACATTGCGGGTATTTACGGCGACGTATGGGCCTTGCCGGATGGTTCGTTTTGGGAAAAAATTATTTTTAACAGGTGCCAGATTATTCTGAAAAATTATTTCAGGAGAAAACGTGTCCTGAAAAAAAAGCAAATGGGGATATTGGCCTTTACCAACGCGATCATCCGGCGTGATCTGTGGGAGCGTTATCCTTTTAATGAAAATTACGGACTCGGAGGCGAAGACATGGAATGGGCCGGTTATTGGCTTCAAAAGGGATTTGTTGTCATCAGGGACAGAAACGTCTGTGTTTATCATTCTCACGGCCTCGGGTTGAAACAACTTTTTCAGCAAAGAAAAAACTGGATATCGCTTGCGGAACCTCAGCCGTTCCGGGTTACCGAGTTTCGCAATGGGCGTTAAATCGGACCTCTGACAGGATGGCTATTTCATGAGGCGCAAAACCAATCAGGCTTTTTTATTTTTTTCCCATCTTTCATCGGAAATAATCATTCGGGAATTCAATCATATCCGGCGGGCGGTATGCGATATGGGAACCGCCTTTTTTCTCTATGATACCACGGGAAAAGATGTCCCGGAAAAGATTAAAAAGCTGTCTCCGTATTTGTATTCCGATCAGTGCCTGTGCGATCTTGGTTATCCCGTAATAGGCAAGAAGATGATCCCGGGCCATGCGCATTTCCCTTTATTTAAGTTTTATCTGGATCATCCTGATTTCGATTATTACTGGTTTATTGAATACGATGTCAGATTTACCGGTCCATGGCGGTCGTTTTTTGAATCTTTTCTGGTTCATGACGCCGATTTTCTGACCTCACATATCCGGTCATACGCGGAAGAGCGGTCCTGGCCGTGGTGGGCATTAAAACATCCCAGGCAACATATCCCCCTGGACAAAAGACTTCGTTCGTTTAATCCTCTGTATCGCATATCCCGTGCGGCTTTGTCTTTTTTACATGACGCATTCAGAAACGGATGGTGTGGACATCATGAAGTGGCGCTTCCGACCTTGTTGCATCAGAAGGGTTTTACCGTCCGGGAAATCAGCGGTCGAGGCAAATACACGATTCCGGGTATGGAAAACAGGTTTTATGCCATGTCTGCTCCCAATGTTAAAGGTGATTTGTCGGGAACATCAATGAAATACAGGCCATCATCCTGGCGGTGCGGACGGGAAGAAAACAAACTTTATCATCCTGTAAAACCTTTGAAGAAAGCGGTTCACGAAAATATTCTCTATTACGGAGGCTTTCTGTCTCACGCGTTAAGTGATGTTGATGCGTCGGGAATCCTTTTTCGGTTGAAAATAAGACATAGAAGAATCCTGGATTTTGTCAAATACCGGTTGCCCAAAAAAGAGTCTTTCCGAAAACCCAGGGTAGGCATTATTATTACCAGTTTCAATCAGATCGATTATACGGATCGGGCCCTGGAATCCTTCTACGCAACAATCAACAAAAACATTGATTACGAACTGTGGCTGCTGGATGACAGCTCTTCCGAAGATATAGAAGGCATTTATCATAAATATAAAGATCGGGGCGTGAAATTTTTTAAAAACAAAACGAATAACGGCCTGACCAGTTTATGGAATAAGGGAATTGAACTCAATAAAGATAAAGACTATCTCATCCTGTGCAATAATGATGTTGTGTTTTCCAATTACTGGGCGGATCACTTGATTGGTTCACTGAAAGCATCTCCCGGCTTTGCCGTTGCCGTTCCCGTGACCAATGCCCCCGGACATGTGCCCGCACAACATATTGCCAATTTTGTCGATGACTACGTGCCCTCCGATAATCAAGATGAGATCAATCTGATTTGTACAAAAGTAAAGAATAAAAATTTTCGTAAAACAGCAAAGGGAAATGGTTTTTGTTTTGCCGCACGCGCCTCTCTGTTTCGTCAGATGTCGACACAAGGGGGGCCTTTTAACGAAAAATTTCCTCTTTATGGTTCGGAAGAAGATTTTTTCCGAAGGGTTAAACCGAAGACAATGATTGTCCCGGAAAGCTTTGTCTTTCATTATAAACACGTCAGCGTGGAAAGCGACTATTTTCCTGATCAGAAGTTCCGCAGAAAAACGAAGAGTCTTTAGATCAAGAGGCTGGTTATGGTGATCTGAAAAAACGTCACACTCTGATCTCTTATCAGGGCACTCCAAAAGAGCGTATCCCAGTGCCGTGCCGTCCGTGGCGTTTTGCGTCAGGGGAGAGCAGGACGGGATGATCCGGACACGTTTTTTGGCATTTTAGTGTTTTTATGGATGAACAGTTTGGGTGAAAACCGCCCGAAGCGCTGGCCGGATATTGTGGCTTTAAGAGAACCAGGTCAGTTAAATTAACGTCGTTTTGGTTAAAAAACACATTATCTTTGTTTGTGGGCCTGTTTGCCTTTTTTCCCCGCGGGACGTTGACCGATAATTCTTACTGATTTTATTAAGTAAAATTGATATATCATAAAAAACTACTTACATGAACCTTTGGCTTATTTATTGCTTTTATCAGTGATACCGCTTCATCAGTTTTAAGATTAAATAAAGTCGATTGAACAGGTACTGCATGCTAAAAGTTTTCTGTAAAGAAGGGCAAAAAGGTTTCACGTTAATCGAATTGATGATTGTTATCGCAATTATCGGTATTTTGGCGGCCATTGCCATTCCTCAGTTTATCGCCTACAGAAAAAGAAGTTATGTCGCTACACTCAACAGTGATGTTAAGAATGCTTATACTTTATCTCTGGCCTATCTTACAGAAAATCCGGAGGGGACGTTGACGGTTGCCGCTTTGGAGAAAGCCGGCTATGCATCCTCAGAAGGGACAAATACCGATGTGACCTGGACAGACGGTTCCAATTATACCATTGCTGTAACGGGGCACGCCAATTGGGGCTTGGCGAAAAATAGCGCGGAAATGGCTGTTGTTTCCGGTATTGCAACGCTTGTTCCCGCCACGCAATAAAAAATTTGCTGAAAGGTTCACGATTCCCCCCCCTGCCGTTTTTAACCTCGAAAAACGCAACCTCACATCATGCACAAGCCGATCTTTTTTGTTGCCGTGCTTTTGCCGGTGGTTTTCTATAGCATCCTATAGATTCTTTTCATAACGGGTTTTACCGGATGATCCGGACAGGCTTTTTTGGGAGCGGTGCCTTTCAGATAGGCTTCTTTGAATTTTTGAGGGCACGACGTTGTGGCAAGGTACCCTGATTGCGGATCAATGATGGCTGTTTCTATGCCTGCCGGTGGAACGATATTTGCCGGTGCGGACCGGCCGTAGAAAGAACGGATGAAACGTGACCAGATGTGCAACGCCCCCCGGGCGCCGGTCAGCCCGGTATCGGCTCCCGAGTCGTATCCGACCCATACGGCGCAGACGATATCCGGTGTGTACCCCACAAACCAGGAATCCCTGTTGCCGTTCGTTGTTCCGGTTTTCCCCGCCGCCGGAAAGTAAATGCCCAATGCTTTTGCTTCGGCAGCCGTGCCGCGCTCCAGCACGCCCTGCATGGCGTAACCGGCAAGATAGATGATACGGGGATCAAACGCTTCTTCCCGCCGTACCGTTTTGGAAATGATGGTACGGCCGTTGGCCATTTTTACCGAGTAAAGTGCAAAAGGATCAAAGCGGATGCCGCCCGACGCAATGGTGGTATAAGCGTAGGCAAGTTCGCGCGGCGTGACTTCAAAGCTTCCCAGTGCCATGGAAGGAACTGTGCTCAATGGACTTGTGATTCCCGCCCGGCGCGCTGCTTTCAGTACTTCCCTGAAACCGATTTCGCCGGCCAGCCGTGTTGTAGCCGTGTTGACGGAATCTTCGATCATTTTACGAATGGTGATCCGGTCGTAGTGCTTGTTTTCGAAATTTGTGGGTCTCCACATTCCCTCGGGGGTATTGATGGAAAGCGGTTTTCCGGAAACGGTTGAAGAAAGCGTGATATCCTTTCCTTGCTCCAGGGAAAGCGAAAGCGCTGCCAGGAGAACAAAGGGTTTGAAAGCGCTGCCCGATTGACGGTTTGCGTCGACCGCGCGGTTGAATTGCGTTTCCCGGTAGCTTCTTCCGCCGACCATGGCGATCATTTCTCCTGTTGCAGGATCAACGGCCACCAGTGCGGCCTGAAGTTTCTCTCCGGCAGGGAAAGCACGCCTTTCAATTTCCCGGATGCCCTCGGCGAGGGCTTCATCGGCGATCGCCTGCACAACAGGATCCATGGTGGTATAATAGCGGTAGCCCCGATGGTAAAGTTTTTCGCTGCCCAGATCGTCTTTTGTGATCCGCTGTATGAAATCGATGAAATAGGAGGTTTGTGCAGGCGCTTTAGAGAGTTTCACGCGCACCGGCGCTTTGCAGGCCCGCTGAAAATCGCCGTCGCTGATCATTTTCAGATCCTTCATTCTGGACAAAACAGCATTGCGTCTTTCTTTTGCGGCCTTGAAATTCCTGTAGCGGTTCGGGGAGTGCAAAATACCGGCCAGCAGGGATGCCTCTTCCAGGGAAAGGTGTGCCGCAGATTTGGAAAAATAAAAGCCGGCTGCGCTTCCCGCACCGTAGATGCTCCGCGACCCGTCCTGTCCCCAGTATATCCTGTTCAGATACATTTCCAGAACCTGTTTTTTTGTGTATTTCAGCTCCAGCACGAAAGCGAGTTCCGATTCTCGCAGCTTGCGCGCAAAGGTTTTTTCCGGAGAAAGAAAGAAGTTTCTTGCCAGTTGCTGTGTTATGGTGGAACTGCTTTGAGGAAAGTTTCGTTTTGCGGGGTCGGAGAAGAAGGCTTTGACGACTGACGGCAGATCGATACCCATGTGTGAATAAAAACGCGCGTCTTCGGATGCAATAACGGCGTTTTGCAGAAAAGGGGAAATGGCGGAAAGACCGACTGCAGGCCGGGAGGGCATCTTCTCATCGATGATCCGGACGATTTCCTCCGGCTCCAGTTGAATGGACGTCAGTGTTTTACCGGTGGACGATATAATGGCATCAACCCGTCCGTCACGCAACACGATTTCGACCGGACCGTTATCTTCCGAAGGATTTCTGTCCGGACTGTTTTTCAGAAAGATCCGCCATCGCGATTGTTCCTCGGAGAAGGTCCCGGCTGCGTAAGGAGGGCCGGCTACTTTTTTATAGGAAAGCCTGCGCAGCCGATCGGGTAAGCGCATGTTTTCGAGATGCACGCCCTTTTTGATAACCGTGCTACGCCCGTAAAAAATCGAAGGGCCTTCCGCGGTGGCTTCCGACAGGCCTCTGCCGACATCGAAAAAGGTATAGCCGATGCGGAAAAGCAGGATCAAAGCCAGCAATGGAAGAATATATTTGCGCATCACTACGATTTCTCTCCCGCTCTTATAGGCAGATCAGCGATGATCTGTTCTGCCGGACCGAATTTGTCATCGCCGTGAAATAAAAAAATTTCCCGGCATTTCTTGCAGATCGCGGTCTTTTTGGCAAGACAATTTTATGGAGGTCATTACAGGATGACATCAACCTGATGATCGATGCCGTCATTGGTCAACAAGACGGCTTTTTCTTCCTGCCGGATACCGTCGAGCAATACTGTCTTTTCTTTTTTTCTTTCCGGCGTCACCGTAACAACGATCCGATAGAATGTCTTTTTGTATCGGTAGTGCATGCTGAAACCGCCCCACTCGGCAGGCAGACAGGGCTCAATATATAATGTGTCGTCTTCCTTTTTGAAGCCGAGCAGAGATTCGGTGATCAATCTGTACATCCAGCCGGCCGCTCCGGTGTACCATGTCCATCCGCCCCGTCCGGTATGCGGCGAAAACGCGTAAACATCAGCCGCGACAACGTAGGGCTCCGCCTTGTAGATGGCTATTGATTCCGGAGAATTTGCATGGTTGACGGGATTGATCATTGTCAGAATTTCCCAGGCACGGTTGTTGTCGTGCAGGGCGGCAAACGCCATGGCCGCCCAGACCGCCCCGTGGGTGTACTGTCCGCCGTTTTCACGGACACCGGGAACGTATCCCTTGATATAACCGGGATTCAACCCGGATTTATCGAACGGCGGATGCAGCAGTTGGACGATGCCGATATCCCGGCGAATAAGATGCTGGCTTAACGATTCCATGGCCAGCCGCGAATGATGGCCGTTGCCGGCTCCGGACAACACCGACCAGCTCTGGGCAATGGAATCGATCCGGCATTCCTCGCTTCTGGCGGAACCGAGCATGGAACCGTTATCGAAGAAAGCGCGCCGGTACCAGAGTCCGTCCCAGCCGTGCTGTTCGATATTCAGGCGCAATTGCAGGGCCTCTTTCCTGCAGCATTCTTCAAAAGACGTATCCCCGCGCCGGCTGGCGATTTTCGCGAATTGTGTCAGGATGTCATAGAGGAAAAATCCGAGCCAGACACTCTCGCCTTTCCCCTGAATGCCGACCATGTTCATCCCGTCGTTCCAGTCTCCCGATCCCATCAGCGGCAATCCGTGTTCGCCGAAACGCAATCCTCTCTTAATGGCCCGCAGGCAGTGTTCGTAGAGGTTTGCCTTTTCCGGCGATCGAACCGGCAAATCATAATAGGAATCTTCTTCCCGGTTGAGCGGCCGGCCGTTGATAAACGGGATGATTTCATCCAGGATGCCCTGATCACCCGTCCGGGAAATGTAGCAGCAGGTGGTCAGAGGAAGCCAGAGATAATCGTCGGAACATTGCGTGCGCACGCCGCGGCCCAGGGGGGGATGCCACCAGTGCTGGACGTCGCCTTCTTCAAACTGGCGGGAAGCGGCCAGAAGCAGTTGCTCCCGGGCAAAATTCGGTTCCGTGTAAATCAGCGCCATTACATCCTGCAACTGATCCCGGAATCCAAAGGCTCCGCCCGACTGATAGTAGCCTGTGCGGGCCCAGAGACGGCAGGACAGGGTCTGATAGAGCAGCCAGCCGTTGGTAAGAACGTTGACGGACGGATCGGGTGTTTGAACCTGGATAGCATCAAGCTTCTCTCTCCAGTAATTCTGAACCGCCTGAAGAGCATCGGCGGCCGTCGCCGGATCGCTGAAAAACTGTGCCAGTTTGCGAGCCTCAGTAACATTGCGCCCCATGCCCAGCGTAAAAACAACCTCTTTTTCTTCCCCCTCAAGCATCTCCAGAGGAACCTGAATGGCGGCGCAGGGATCCAGGCCGGCGCCGACTTTTCCGGAAAGATACTGACGTTTCATGACGGCGGGATCGGCCAGCGTCCCGTTTCGTCCCAGGAATTCCATGCGGTTGCCGGTAATGGTCCGTATGGACGCGCTGGAGTTGAAAAAACAGATGCGGTTGGGAAATTCCATGTTGTAAGAATTGCGTGCGAAAATTGCTCCGCTCTGATGATCCGCTTCCGTGATGATATGCATGGCATTTTTCTCTCTGAGGCCTCCCAGAACCCATTCGATGTAACCTGTGATGGAAATGCGGCGCGTCCGTTCCGTTAAATTCTTGATTTTTAAAACGATGAATTTTACCGATGCATCCAGGGCGGTGTAGATCCATACCTCAGACTGAATACATCGCTCCGTGTGTTCGAAAACACTGTAGCCGAAGCCGTGCCGGGTTGTGTAAGGTTCCAGACCGCGATGGGGCAGGGGCATCGGTGACCAGAAGTGGCCGCGTTCATCATCCCGAATATAAAAGGCTTCTCCGCTTCTGTCGCTGACCGGGTCGTTGTGCCAGGGTGTAAGCCGGAATTCGTGGGCATTGTCCGCCCAGGTGTAGGACATGCCGCTTTCCGAAACAACGGTGCCGAAAGTCGGGTTCGCCAGAACATTGATCCATGGCGCGGGGGTAATCTGGGATTTTGACGAGGTGATGACATACTCCCTGAAGGACGGATCAAAACCGCCCAGGCCGTTGAAGAAAACCAGATCAGAGCGCGGGGGCGCCGCTTTGGGAACCGGCGGTTCCCGATGCGTACGATTGGGGATCATCCGGGGCGCGGCCGTTTTCAAGCCGCCGCGCTGTTTCACCTGGTTGGCCAGTTTGCCCCGGTTGCCGGAAAGAATAACATGAGCGACCGTCTGAATCAGAATGCGGTCTTCTTCCGGCATCTGATCCGTGGACCGGACGAAAATTCCGCCGGGCTGATCTTTCAGATCGGCGACAAAGCCCGACGATACAAGACCCATGATCTGATCGTGAAGCAACTGACGGTAACCGGCATGCTCCTCATTCCAGATTACGAGATCGACGGCAAGTCCTTTAAGTCTCCAATAGGCGTGAGCCTGAATGAGTTGGCGCACCAGTTCGATATGGGACTGGTCGGAAACCCGCAGCAGGACGATCGGCAGATCGCCGGATATCGCGTAACCCCAGAGGCCCGACTGCCCCCGGCGATTTTCCGAGATCACGCCGGCGCCGGCACGCAGGGAATCGTTGGGAAAAATAAGCGAACTGGCGATATGGGAATACAACTGGGCATCGGCTTCCGTTGCGTTGATCTGTCGGAGAAGCACCTGGCTTTGCGTCCAGGCCATTTCAAAAACACGATCGGCAATGCGGCGATCCTGATATTTGTCCACGAGCGTTATGGCTTCGTCCCGGGTTTGGCCGATGCCGAAAACCATGTCCACCACGGCCGATTGTTCCGGCCCGAGGGTTATGCGGGATCTGATGGCAACGATCGGATCAAGCACCGAGCCTTGACTGTCGGAAAGAGTTCCGAAAAGATCGCTGGGGGGGCCCATGGCCTGCGGATCCGCCAGTGTATTGCCGCGGCCGATAAAACGGGACCGGTCCGTTTCATAGGAGATTTGTTCGATGTCCTGCCCGTGCACGGCCATCGAATGAAGCATCCAGGGATTGATTTCCTGTTCCGAACGCGGCCGTCTGGTGCACACAATCGCCCGGCGCTGCTCGATAATTTCGGTCTGGACAAAAAGATTGGAGAACGCGGGATGCAGCTTGTCCGCAGCGGAGTGTGTCATGACCACCTCCGCATAACTGGTGATATCAATTGTTTTTTGCAATCGTGACTGGTTGGTAATCGTGACCCGCCGGAGTTCGATGTCGTCTTCCGGTGAAACGACGATTTCCGTGTGCACGTCAAATTCATAATCGCGACGCCGGAATTCCACCCGGCCGTCCGAGAAAATTGCCTCATAATTGCGGGGTTTTTTAAGCGTCGGCTGATAGGTGGTTGACCAGATGTCGCCGGTTTTAACGTCGCTAAGATAGCAGAAAATGCCGGAGCTGTCGCAGGTGACGTCTTCGCGGAAACGGGTAACATCAAGATTTTTCCACCGGCTGTAACCTCCGCCGGCGTTGGTCAGCATGATGTGATAGCGGCCGTTGGAAAGCAGTTGTATTTCGGGAACCGTCGTGTCCGGCGTGTTGAAAACGCGTACAGGGTTTTCGGAGATTTCCGGTTCTTTCTGTGCGCTGATGAGTTCGGAAGGCGATGCATAAAACGCAACGGCTTTGGGGACCATCTCCTGAAGGAGCAATAGAGCGGACTGAAATAGCGGTTCGGCTTCGAATCGTTTTTGCATCGGCCGGTCCAGCAGCAAGTAAGTCAGGGCCAGCAGGGTCATGCCCTGATGATGAGCCATATAGGATCGAATGACAGCATTGGATTGGCCCCGTGTCAGACGCGACGGCGTAAAATCGATGGCTTCATAAAATCCGAATTTGCCCTGAAATTCCCTGGAGGCAAGTTTCTCCAGGTTGAGACAGGCTTTCTCCGGTTCCACCATCAACGCCAGAGCGGAAGCGTAAGGTGCCACAACCAAATCTTCTGCCAGCCCGCGTTTCAGACCGAGGCCGGGAACGCCGAAAGCGCGATACTGGTAATTCAAATGACTGTCAAAAGCATAGTATCCCGATTCCGATATTCCCCAGGGCACGGAGCGTTTTTTGCCGTACTCGATATGCGCGGCGACAGCCGCTTTGTAGGTCTGATCGAGCAGCGATCCTTCGTAGGTCGGCATGATCAGGAGGGGCATCAGATACTCGAACATTGAGCCGCTCCATGAAACGAGCACAGGTTTTTTCCCGGGAGCCATGGTCAAGAGCCTGCCCAGGGCAAACCAGCTTTCCTGCGGCAGTTTCCCCTGCGCGATGCCCACAAAATTACTGAATCTGGCTTCCGCCGCCAGCAAATCGTAGAAGCTTGTATCGCGGCGGGAATTCGTTACGTTATAACCGATAGAGAGGAGATTGCAGGATTTATCAAAAAGGAAGTCATATTCGATATCGGTGAATTCCGTGCATTGCCGCGCCAGCAAGTCGATGTTTTGCATCAAATTGACGGCGCGGTTCCCGGATTCGGCAATCAGATTTTTCAGGTCGCTGATTCGCGAGAGGTCAATGGCGGTCGATTCGAATCTTTTCATTGCCTCTGTTTTCGATTCAACGTGTTCATAAAGGCTTGTTAATTCTCTCAGCGTCATGATGTCATCGAGTTCGGGCACTTCCCGGATGAGATCCGAAAACTGCGGATCAAACAGCCATGGTGTGAGAAAGAGCATTTCGTCAAGAGCCGCTGTTGCCTGCTGAAGGAAGGCCTTTAACCAGTGGCCGGCGGCGTTTGAAGCATCGCTTTCCGGACGCATGCATGATGCCGTTTCTTCAGCCAGCGATATTATTTTCTCCAGGACGATTTTCATTTCCGTCAGTTTGGCCGGCGGCGAAGCCGTGGCGTCATCCAGGGTCTTGCTGATTTGGGAAAGATTTGCGGAAACTGATTTTCCCGTAGAGTCATTCAGGATTCCCAGCGTGTCCTTGAGGCCGTCAAGTATTTGCGGGTCGATGATTTTTTTATCGGGCAAGGAAGACAGTCCCGATTTTAAAATAAAAAGGTAGCCGACGAGATTGCCGCTGTCGACCGATGAGACGTACAGGGGCAACAGCGGATCCAGGGACTGCGTGTCATACCAGTTGTAAAAATGACCTTTATATCGTTCCAGGGAGGTCATGGTTCGCAGGGTGTTGGATGATCTCTCAATAAATTTTAAAACGGTGATGTAACCGGAATCATATGCGGTAAGGTTCGCCAGAAGCGACAGGCCGATGTTGGTCGGCGATGTGCGGTGAGCGACGACTTCCACGGGGTGTTCCTGATAATTGTCCGGGGGAAGCCAGTTGTCTTCGGGACCGGCGAATTCTTCAAAAAACGCCCATGTTTTTCTGGATGCTTTTCGTAGAAAATTAATTTGGGCTGAAGAAAGTCTGGCTTCCCGGAGTCGCGACGGCTGGCTGAACCACCAGGCGACGGCCGGGGAAAGCAGCCAGAGAATAAGACAAAACGCCGCGGACGGTACGCCGGTGGGAACTGCTGTCAATAATGCAGCGAATACTGCGGCGGCAAGAGACGGTGCAAACCACATGGTCCTGGTATAACCGGCAAGATCGTCGCGTTGATTGTTCGTGTTTTCCGACGGCGTCCATTCCAGAAGCCGTTTGTGCGAAATCAGCATTCTCCAGAGCGTGCGCAGCAAGGCATCCGTGTTGAAATAGGCTTCGTAGGGCAGGCAAATAAATGAAAACAAAACCTGTAAAAAATTATTGCCGGTTTTCTGGAAGACTGAGGACAGGTGATGCGTCAGAATCACATTCTGCTGTTTTTGAAAAACGCTCATCAACGACATGACAAGGGCCGGAAACACAATGATACTCAACACGGCCAGTGTCCACAAGCCGGGCGAGGAAGACAGCAGCCACCCCAGAATCAGCATGAGCGTAAGTGATGCCGGAACAAGGCTTCTGCGCAAATTATCAAAGATTTTCCACTGGGAAAGCACGGAAAGAGGATTGCCGAGCCTTTCCCCATCAGCGGAAGGAACCCTGGACATGATCCAGCGGGCGATCTGCCAGTCTCCGCGAATCCAGCGGTGCCTTCTGCTGACATCGGCTTTGTATGCTGACGGATAGTCTTCGTAGAGCTGAACATCGCTGATGAGGCCCGATCGCGCATAGCAGCCTTCGATCAGATCATGACTGAGAATATAATTTTCGGGAAAGCGCCCGTTCAGGGATGCTTCGAAAGCATCGATATCGTAAATTCCCTTGCCAATAAACGAACCTTCGCCGAAAACATCCTGATACACATCGGAAACCGCCCTGGTGTAGGGATCGATTCCGGAACTGCTTCCGTGCATGATGCTGTAAAGCGACCGGCTGATATCGGGAAGCGAAACAGAGACCCTCGGTTGCAGGATGCCGTATCCCTGGACAACGCGTCTTTTCTGTTCGTCATATTGCGCCCGATTGAGCGGGTGAGCCATGGTTCCCACAAACTGCCATGCCGCATCGCGCGGCAGTTTGGTGTCTGTATCGAGAGTGATGACGTATTTGACATTTCTTAATTCCTGTGTGTCGCCGACAATCAGTGAGAACAACCCTCCTTCGGGGCCGTGCGTGATACCGCGCAGAAAGGCGTTCAGTTCAGCCAGTTTCCCCCTTTTCCGCTCATAACCCATCCAGATATTTTCTTTCGGGTTCCAGCGGCGTGAACGGTGAAACAGGAAAAAAATATCTCCCCGGTCATCAGCGTATTTTTCGTTGAGGCTCTCAATCCCTTTCTGAACGAGGCGCAGAAGCTGGCCGTCATCGGACATTTTTTCGGTTTTCGCGTCGCAAAAATCGGTCAGAAGGGCAAAGCGCAGATTTTCGTCGCGGTTCGCCAGAAAACGAACTTCCAGCGATTCAATCAGTTTGCCGACGTTCTTATCATTCAGCAGCATTGTCGGAATGGCCACCAGGGTGCGGTATTCGGGAGGAATGCCGCGGGAAAAGTCCATTCTCGGCAATGGAGCGGGTGTTATCAGAAGCGTCGACACCCAATTGATCAGCGCTATGCTTAAATGGCTTGTACTCAGAAGGGCCACAAGCCAGATAACAGCCAGCAGCCACCCGGTCAGCCCGTCCGCATAAGCCATTGCTAACAAAAGAAAAGCCGCTGTAAACGTCAGCAGGAAGATGGAACCGACATAAATCAACAGCGGAAATCGCCGGCTGAAACGGGCAACGCTCTCGAAGAGGGAGAAACGCATCTTGGTCAGACGCTCGAGTTCCGGCAATCCGTTGTCGATTAAATAGAAACCGACATGTGCCGTACGGTCCTGGCCGCCCTTCTGGTTTGATGTCTTACGGGCGAGCAATATCGCCATACGCGCCACTTCGGTTTCTGATAGACTGCTTTTTTTTGCGATGTTTTCTATGACATGACGGTACCGGTCGCGGGTGGCAAAATCCATTTTGACATAAATATCCGCGGGATCCTCGCGCAGGACCTGATCCACGAAACTCATGGTTTCCACGAATTCCCGCCAGTTCATCGTTCCCAGAAACCGCAGACTGACGATACTGTTGCTCATGGAAACCTGGTCAGCCGCCTGCTGCTGACTTTCCATCTGGACGAAATTTTTAATGGTCTGACCGTATTCGGAAAGCTGCTGCTCTATCCAGGTCAGCGGCAATGCCAGAGCCGGGCCCTGTCCCTGCAGCTGACGGGCCATTTCCGCAACAAAGGGGCCGGCAATTGGCGGTTCCGAACGGACCATATCGGCGATTTCCAGAAAAAGATTTTTTGGATCCTTGTGAACGGTGGCGATCATTTTTCTGGCCCAGTAATCGGCCAGGTCCCGGTTGGTTCTGTCTTTGGAGATACGTGACGCGATACGCCGGATGTTTTCGATCAGCGCCAGGCGCAACATAATAGGGATTGCCCATAATTCACCGATTTTCAGTACGGTGACGGATTGATAGGAAGAAACAAACAGGCTCAGGGTTTTCGAATCCACCCGACCATCGCCGTGGGATATCATTTCCAGCGCTATGTCATAGACGCGGGGAAGATTGGCTGACGGCCCGTTGAGCAGATGGGGCAGCTCTCTGCTGTAGACTTTCGGGAGGTGTCGTCTTGCCGTTCGGATCTGCTCTTCAATCAGATAAAAGTTATCCAGAAACCATTCTTCCGCCGGTGTTACGCGGCGGTTCTCCAGCACCGCTTTGGTCAATTTTTCCCGGGCCTGAAAAAGCACCTTTTCATTTTCCGTTAATCGTTCAAGCAACTGGTTTGAGGTGAGACCTTCGTTCAGTTTATGAGCACCGGCAATGGTTTTGCCGTGTTGTCGCATCTGCTTGGCGCTGAATAATTCCGAACGCAGGAGTTCGTCTTCCGTCAGTTTTTCATTCTGATGTTTGCCCGCCAGTCTGCTTTTTAAACGATGAAAGTATTTAAAAAAAATTATTTTTTCCAATAATGTGTGCCCCCTGTTATGGCGCAGGATGATTTGGATTCCATCTCTTATCTAAAGCGTTTTTATAAAAATATTGAAAAATATTTTCGTAAAAACCTGCCTGTTGTAACGATTGTGTTATTTGTTAGGTTTAAAGTATGGCAATGCAAGTTGCATTTTTTTCAGGGCCTGTTTTTCTATTTGACGGGCCCGTTCCCGCGAAATATTGTATTTTTCCCCGATCTCCTGAAGCGTTTTCGGATTGTCTGACATGACGCGGTTGAGAATAATGTAACTTTCTCTCTCATTGAGATTGGCCAGCGCTCCGGCAATGTTCCGTTGCACCAGGCTTTTCTCCTCTTTTTTTATCAGGGAGACCTCCTGATCGTCTCCTTCGTACGCCAGAAAATCGATGTGCGAGTTGCTGCTTTCGTCGTTGATGATCTCATGCAGGGAGACATCTCGCGCTCCCATGCGCAGGTCCATTTCTTCCACTTCGGAATCCTTAACTCCCAGAGATGTGGCAATTTCACTGAACTCCGGATTTTTCCGGGAAAGATTTTCCAGTTCTTTTTTCGTTTGATTCAGTTTGAAAAAAAGCTTCCGCTGAGCCTGAGTGGTTCCTATTTTGACGATGCTCCATGAGCGGATAAGATAATTCTGGATATAGGCGCGAATCCACCAGACCGCGTAAGAAATCAGTCTGTATCCTTTATACGGGTCGAATTTCTTTACGGCATGAATAAGGCCGATATTGCCTTCCTGAATTAAATCAGACAGTTTGAAACCGTAGTTTCGGTATTCATGAGCAATTTTGACGACAAAACGCAAATTGGAAACGATCAGCTTTTCGGCAGCGGAGACATCGTTGTACTTTTTCAGGCGCACAGCCAGTTTAAATTCCTCCTCAGCCGTCAGCAGAGGAAAACGATTGATTTCCGCTATATATAAATTAAGTGTGCCGGTTACTACGGGAAATTCCAATGCTGTCACGTCTCCTTTGCCGGTAATTCATAAATACTAGCCAACTATAATTTCACGGTCAAGTTTTCTTTTTTGAAAAAAGCCCAGAATGGATCAAGGAACAAAAGGATTGGACTCCGGCGAATCAATGCATCTAAATCAATGATTTTTTGAATGATCCAACCTTGACAGAGGCGTATTTTATGCTTATTCTAAAAACAATGAAAACCAAGGTGAATATCAATGAAAACAATAAATAAAACAATGATTGATCATGCCGTCAAAATTGCACGTGAAATCAAAGCCAACGCGCTGCTTGTCTGTGCTGATGTGGTCAGTGATGTCAGTCTGATTATGGATGAAATAGAAAAAGATATCGCTTTCATTATGGTTTCCCGCGAGGACGAAAGCCTATCGGAAGAAATGAAAAAAGACGCGAAGGTGCTTTATATCCCGAATGTGAATTTAACCCGCGTGGGAATAATAAAAATTGCCATTGCCAAGGGAATCATTCTGGGTGCCCTCAAAAGAGGCGATAAGGTGGTTTGTTTAAGCGGGGTGCCGAAATTCGGTTACGCCGACAGCATTTTTGTGATCGATGTAGGGAAGGAATTTGAGATTCTAACGTCGGATTTCATCAATGATGTTCTGGAAAATGTGCGCCCGGAAGTATTTAATGCTGTGCTGAATATAGCGCTGGAGCTGGCCGCTCAAGGCAGAGAAAGCAGAAAGGTGGGAACCATCTTTATTCTGGGTGATGACGAGAAGGTTATGCAGCTTTCCCGACAGATGATCATCAATCCATTTTTGGGGTATCCCGAAGATCAGCTCAATATTCTGAATCCGGATTTGGAAGAGACGATCAAGGAGCTCTCGGCCATTGACGGAGCGTTTATCATCAAGGAAAACGGCGTGCTGGTCACAGCCGGAAGGCATCTCAGCGCCGCTCTGGACAGTAAGGATTTCCCGCCCGGTCTGGGCAGCCGTCATATTGCCGCGGCCGGTATCACCAGTTTGACCAGAGCTGTAGCCATCGTCATTTCCGAATCTTCGGGAAACGTGACGATATTCAAAAACGGCAAGCTCTTTGTGACCATTGAAAAACCCGTTGAGTAACAAGGCTCGCTGACTATAGCAAGCGTAAGTGGCAGCGAGGCAATCTGATCATGAGACCCAAGCTTCAGAAACGAAGTGTGCTGAAGCTTGCAGGGCGAATTATACCAGGCGAGTAGTGCCGTGGTAAGACGGGTGAAACGAAATCTGAAGCGTAAGCCGAACTATCCTAGGAGCGAAGCGATGTAGGGTAAGGATACTCGCTGAGAGCGAGCTTTGTGATGCTCGTCCCTGTCACCTGAAGGTGGCGGGATAATTCGCTCTAAGATTTTCCGATTACTACGTTTTGGAAAATCAAGGCTCATTAAAGCGAATGGAGATTTGAAAATTAGATTTTGATAAAAGGTAAACAATATGCGTTTTGATAAATTTACATTGAAAGTTCAGGAAGCGCTTCAGGAAGCGCAAACATTAGCCGGTTCCATGGGGCATCAGTCAATCGAACCGGAGCATCTGCTGGTTTGTTTCTTGCGACAGGAGGATGGCATTGCCGGGGCGATCATCAACAAGCTCAATGCTTCATCACAAAAAATCGAGAAGGAACTCGACGGTTATCTGAAAAAACAACCGAGTGTCGGCGGTGCCGGCGCGGGACAAGTTTACCTGGGGGGCAGGCTCAATAAAACATTTGACAAGGCGATGACCGAAGCGGCTCAGCTCAAGGATGAATATGTAAGCGCCGAACATGTGCTGGTTTGTATAGCCGAGGAAAAGGAAGGCCAGGCCGGAAAAATTCTGCGTCAGGCCGGTGTGACCAAAGACAATATTTTCAAGGTGCTGAAAGATATTCGCGGCAATCAGCGCGTGACCGATCCGAATCCGGAAGGAAAATATCAGGCACTCGAGCGCTATGCCCGCGATTTCAACGCGCTGGCCAGAAAAGGTTCTTTTGATCCGGTGATCGGACGCGACGACGAAATCCGCCGGATCATGCAGGTTCTCTCACGGCGCACCAAAAATAATCCGGTGCTGATCGGCGAACCGGGTGTCGGCAAGACGGCGATTGTGGAAGGTCTGGCGCAGCGTATCGTTAACGGTGATGTGCCGGAGAATCTGAAAAACAAACGCGTTATCGGTTTGGACATCGGCGCTCTGGTGGCCGGCGCGAAATATCGCGGCGAGTTCGAAGAAAGACTCAAGGCTGTGTTGAAGGAAGTCATCAGCGCCGAGGGCGAGATTATTCTCTTTATCGATGAAATTCATACGATGGTCGGCGCGGGCGCTTCGGAAGGGTCGATGGATGCTTCCAATATGCTCAAACCGGCTCTGGCGCGCGGCGAACTGCGCTGTGTCGGCGCGACAACGTTGAATGAATATCGCAAGTACATCGAAAAAGACGCGGCGCTGGAGCGCCGTTTCCAGCCGGTTCTGGTCAAGGAGCCGACCGTCGAGGATACTATTGCCATCCTGCGCGGATTGAAGGAACGCTACGAGGTTCATCACGGCGTGCGGATCAAAGATTCGGCGATTGTGGCGGCAGCGACGCTGTCTCATCGCTACATCACCGACCGTTTTCTGCCGGATAAGGCTGTCGATCTGATTGATGAGTCGGCGTCGCGTTTGAGAATAGAACTGGACAGCATGCCTTCAGAGATTGACGCCATCGACCGCAGAATCATTCAACTGAAGATAGAGCTTCAGTCGTTGAAGAAAGAGTCGGATAAGACCGCTAAAGAGAGGCGTGACAAGATTGAAAAGGAAATTGCCGACCTTCAGGAAAAAATGGACCAGATGAAAGTACACTGGTCTGGTGAAAAAGATATCATCAAAAAGATTCAAAATATTAAAAGCCGGATAGAATCCCTGAAGACGGAGGAGGCCAACGCCCAGCGGGATGGCAATCTCGAAAAGGCTGCGGAAATCCGTTACGGTAAATTGGTGGCGTTGGATAAGGAACTTCAGAACGAGCAGAAAAAACTCGAAGATATTCAGAAAAACAATCAGATGCTCAAGGAGGAAGTAGATGCGGAAGACGTGGCTGAAGTCGTTTCCAACTGGACGGGGATACCGCTTTCCCGGATGATGGAAAGTGATGTTCAGAAACTGCTTCATATGGAAGAGCGTCTCAAATTGCGCGTCATCGGTCAGGAAGAGGGTATCAACGCCGTATCGGCCGCTCTTCGCCGGGCGCGTTCCGGTCTGCAGGATCCGAATCGTCCCATCGGTTCTTTCATTTTTCTCGGGCCGACAGGCGTGGGCAAGACCGAACTGGCGCGCGCGCTGGCGGAATTCATGTTCGATAATGAACAGGCCATGATTCGTATTGACATGTCGGAATATATGGAAAAGCACGCGGTGGCCCGTCTGATCGGCGCTCCGCCCGGTTATGTCGGATACGATGAAGGCGGTTATCTGACGGAGGCCGTGCGACGCAAACCCTACAGCGTTTTGCTTTTTGATGAAATTGAAAAAGCGCATCCCGATGTCTTCAATATTTTGCTTCAGATTCTGGATGACGGACGTCTGACCGATGGACACGGACGGACGGTGGATTTCAAGAATACCGTGGTCATTATGACCTCCAATGTGGGTAGTCAGTGGATTCAGGATCCGTCGCTGGATGATGAAGAAAAGAGAAACCGGTCGATGGATGCGCTGCGCGCCACGTTCAAACCGGAATTTCTGAATCGTATCGACGATATTATCATGTTTTCGGCGTTGAAGCTGGAGGATATTTACAAGATTGTTGATATTCAGATGGGTCTCATCGATAAGCGTCTCAAGGAACGCAAGATGAGCGTCGAATTGACAGAAAAAGCGAAAAACTATATAGCCGGGCAGGGGTATAGTCCGGTTTACGGTGCGCGGCCGCTGAAACGCTCGCTGCAAAAGCTGATTCTGGACCCGTTGGCCATGGAGATTCTGGCGGGGAAATTTGCCGAAGGCGATAAAATTTTAATCGATCAATCCAAAAAAGGCGAAATAACGTTGACGAAAAAGTCTTAAATATTTTTCGCAGAAAAGGGGAGGAAGGAATTCATGGAAGACAAGAAGCAAGGCTCCGGATTTGTGATTAAAGACAAACGTCATTTCGGAGAATCAGCCGAAGAGCAAAAACAGGAAGAAACCAAAACGGCGGGAGCTGAAGAAAAACAAAAAGGCCCGGAGCCGACTAAACAGGGTGAATCTGATTATCCGCCGGTGAACTTTACCAATTTCATTCTTTCATTAAGTACGTCCGCGTTTTTTCATTTTGGCGATCTGGCGGAATCGGAAGACGCCGCGCCGCAAAAGAATTTGCCGGCGGCCAAACAGACGATTGATATTCTCGATATGCTCAATGAAAAGACAAAGGGAAATCTTGACAAAAATGAAAGCGGCCTGCTTCAGGGGATCATCTATGAACTGAAAATGCGTTACGTCAAAGAAAAGGGTTGATATGCACTGGATTGCGCCGGCGAAGATAAATCTTTTTCTGAAGATTCTGCGACGACGCGCTGACGGATACCATGACATTTTTTCATTGATGCAGAAAATCAGTATTTATGATGAACTGATTTTCGCTCCTCTTCATCGGGGCATTGTTCTGCATTGTCCGGGGATGAATCTGCCCGAAAACGACGGGAATCTCATTGTGCGCGCTGCAAAGGCTATTTTTGCCTATGCCAATTATTCCGGCGGAATCGAAATTACTCTCATCAAGAAAATACCCATGACCGCCGGTCTGGGCGGAGGAAGCTCCGATGCCGCAACAACACTGCTGGCTTTAAACAAAATATGTGCATTAAAACTAAAAAAAAATGAGCTGATGGCAATCGGGGCCAAAATAGGAGCCGATGTCCCTTTTTTTGTTTTTGGAAATACCGCTCTGGCTACCGGAATCGGCGATAAACTCAAGCACTTACGCAATCTGCCTCCTCTGAATCTTGTTTTGATTAAGCCTCCTTTCGATATTTCCACAAAAATGGTTTACGAAAGCCTCAATTTAAGATTGACAATGGGAAAAAATAATTATAGCATTCCACGATTTTTGAAACTGGGCGACATAGTTCAGGTATTACAAAATGACCTGGAGTCAGTTTCGTTGAAAATTTATCCGGAACTGGATGAATTTAAAAAAATGTTGCTCGGACATGGTGCGCTTGGCGCATTGATGTCGGGTAGCGGCCCCACAATCTTTGGGATATTTAGGAACGGAAAAGAGGCAAAAAAAGCCCTGGAATGCATAAATAAGGAAATTCCCGGTAATTATACGGTATTTTTTGCCAAGTCTTTGTAATCATTCCATATTCCTAATCAGATTGTGATCGATACCCCTCATTGAGAAATATGTTTATTGGGGCGTCGTCAAGCGGTAAGACACAGGATTTTGGTTCCTGCATTCGGAGGTTCGAATCCTCCCGCCCCAGCCAGAAAAAAATGCGGAGTATTTTTTAAATGCTTGAAAGAATTAGAATTTTTTCAGGAAATGCCAACAAAGAACTTGCTGAGAAAATTTGCAATACATTAGGCGTGTCTCTGGGAAAGGCCAATGTCACCACCTTCAGCGACGGGGAAACCCGCGTAGAAATCGATGAAAATGTCAGAGGAATGGATGTCTTTATCATTCAGTCTACGTGCCCGCCGGTCAATGTAACATTGATGGAATTGCTGATCATGATCGATGCAATGAAAAGGGCGTCTGTTGATAGAATCACTGCAGTCGTCCCGTATTATGGTTACGCCAGGCAGGATCGAAAAGTAGCCTCCCGCGCTCCCATTACGGCAAAGTTGGTGGCGGATTTGATTACGGCCGCCGGGGCAAACCGCGTCCTGTCGATGGATTTGCATGCGGGCCAGATTCAAGGATTTTTCAATATTCCGGTGGATAATCTTTTTGCCAAACCGGTTCTGCTGGACTATATGAAAAAAACCTACATGGATAATACGGTGATCGTTTCGCCGGATGCCGGAGGTGTGGAAAGGGCCAGATCTTTTGGAAAACGACTGGGGGCATCTCTGGCGATTATCGATAAACGAAGAGAAGGCCCCAATGAGGCGGAAGCCATGAATATTATCGGTGATGTCAAGGGAAAAAGGGTGATCATTCTGGATGACATGATTGATACAGCGGGAACGGTTGTGCAGGCTGCAAGCGCCATGAAGAAAGCAGGCGCGCTGGAAATTTCGGTGTGTTGTACGCACCCTGTGTTGTCGGGACCGGCTCTGGATCGCATTGAAAATTCCGATATTAAAGAAGCGATTGTCACCGATACCATACCGCTTAACGATCGGGCCAAGCATTGTAAAAAAATAAAAGTATTATCGGTCGCCGGAATTCTGGGCGAAGCGGTGCGTCGTATTTATTACAATGATTCCGTAAGCTCACTATTTATATAGGAATTTATATGAGGAGGAACAAATGGAGGTAACAGATTTAGCGGCTCAAGTCCGTAAAGAACAAAAGAAAGGACCATCCCGCCGTTTACGGGATAAGGGATTTGTCCCGGCGGTTTTTTACGGCCGCTCTGCTGAAAATATTCTGTTGGCTGTAAAAAGCGATGAACTGATTAAACTGCACAAAGACAAAAAAGATCACGCATTCATTAAACTGATCATTGACGATGAAGGAAGCAAAAAAATTGAAAAACTGTCTCTGATTAAAGAACTGCAGCTTCAGCCGCTGACCGGAAAACTCTACCATGTCGATTTCTATGAAGTGGATGAAAAACGCAAGATCACCATGGATGTGGCGTTGAATTTCATCGGCAAAGCCATCGGCGTGGAAAACGGCGGTGAATTACAGCACTTGAAAAGAGAGGTCAAAGTTTCCTGCCTCCCGCTGGATCTTCCCGATCATATCGATGTTGATGTGACCGATCTGGAAATCGGCGATTCCGTTAAGATCCGGGATCTGAAAGTGGCTGAAGGGGTAACGCTTCTGGACAGACCCGATACGTCGGTTGCCTCTGTTGCCATGATCAAGGTTGCCAAGGTAGAAGAGGCTGCCAAAGAGGAAGGCGCTACTGAAGGCGCTCCGGCGGAAGGTGAAGCAGCGGCAACAGCTGGCGCTGCGGCTGCTCCGGCAGAAAAAGAAAAGGGGAAGTAACTTTATAGAAAAGTGCAATAATTGGGTGATAGCGGGTGCTTCTCTCGGTTTTAAAGAAAATATTTTTCCGGCAAGTTGACGAGAGGGAGCAAATCATGTATCTGATGATCGGACTGGGCAATCCCGGAAGCCGCTATGCACGGACAAGACACAACATCGGTTTCATGGTGTTGGAAAAAATTGCCGCCCAATGGAAAATTAGTTTAACGCAAAAAAGTTTTGATGCTCTTTGGAATCGAGGTAAGATCAACAACGTTAGCGTACTGCTGGCGATGCCTCAGACCTACATGAATCTTAGCGGGAAATCGGTCGGTCGATTAATGGCCTATTACAAGGTGGACATTGACCATGTCATCGTCATTCATGACGATCTTGATCTGCCGTTCGGAACGATTCGTCTCAAAAAAGGCGGAGGAGATGCCGGACATAAAGGGCTGAAATCGGTTATCACCGCTCTGGGATCCGCGGATTTCCTGCGAATCAGAATGGGTATCGGCAAACCGGCGGACAAAGCCGGCGTTGAAAATTACGTTTTGCAGAAGTTTAATCAGGAAGAACAGGGTGTGCTTCCTGAAAGCATTCAACTGGCAGCGGAAGCTGCTGCGGACATTGTCATATCAGGGATGCAACAAGCTATGGCTAAATACCATACAAAAAATATTAAGTAATTTTAAAGGAGGAATGGAATGTTTAAAAACAAAAAAAGTATCTGGACGTTTTTACTGAGCACATTGATGTTTTTGCTCATGGCGGGCGCAGCGTTTGCCGGTGAAGCAGACATCCAATTGCCGGATCTGACCCAAGTTGCATTTATGGGCGGGTCTCTTCAGGGATTGACAATCCTCAATGTAGGATTGATCATCTGTTTAATAGGAATGGCTTTCGGCATCATGCAGTATGTGCAAACCAAAAACCTGCCCGCGCACAAGGCGATGCTGGATGTTTCCCAGACCATTTGGGAGACCTGCAAAACCTATTTGTTCCAGCAGGGCAAATTTCTCATCGCGTTGTGGATTCTGATTGCGATCTGTATCGTTTACTATTTTGGCGCTCTGCAGGGAAAGGGAGTTTCGGACATCATCATTATTCTGATATGCTCGATCTTGGGTATTCTGGGGTCCTACACGGTGGCCTGGTTTGGTATCCGTATCAATACCGTCGCCAACTCCCGCGCCGCTTTTTCTTCATTGAGCGGCAACCCTCTCAACATCGTTAACATTTGTCTGCGTTCCGGTATGAGCGTTGGCCTTCTTCTGGTCAGCATTGAGCTCTTCTTTATGATTATCATTCTGGCCTACATTCCCAAAGAACTGGCCGGCCCCAGCTTTATCGGTTTTGCCATCGGCGAATCGCTGGGCGCTTCCGCTCTGCGTATCTGCGGCGGTATCTTCACGAAGATTGCGGACATCGGTTCCGACCTGATGAAGATCGTTTTCCATCTTCCCGAAGACGATCCCAAAAACCCCGGTGTTATTGCCGACTGTACCGGTGACAACGCGGGCGACAGCGTCGGCCCCACGGCAGACGGTTTTGAAACCTACGGTGTGACAGGTGTTGCGTTGATTGCTTTTCTGGCTCTGGCTTTGGCCAGCAATCCAGAAATGGGCGGTAAACTGATCGTCTGGATTTTTGCCATGAGAATTCTCATGATCTTGACCTCTCTTGCTTCTTATTTTGTCAATGACGTTATCAGCAAGGCGGCTTTCGGTGGCAAGAAAGAATTTAACTTTGAACATCCGCTGACCAACCTGGTCTGGATTACCTCTATTGTTTCCATAGCGGTTACGTTTGTCGCCAGTTATTACCTTCTGGGCGATCTGACTGAACCTTACACAAGTCTCTGGTGGGCGCTGGCCATCATTATCAGTTGCGGAACCATCGCCGGCGCATTGATTCCGGAATTCACCAAAGTATTCACCAGTACGTCCTCCCGTCATTGCGAAGAAACCGTTAATGCTTCCAAGCAGGGCGGTCCTTCTTTGAACATTCTGTCGGGTCTGGTTGCCGGTAACTTCTCTGCTTTCTGGGAAGGCCTGACCATTTTGATTCTAATGTTCATTGCTTACATGGTATCCAAGAATCCGGCCGTTATGGCATTGATGCCTCCGGAATTCACCTTTGCTGCTCCCGTGTTTGCTTTCGGTCTGGTGGCCTTCGGTTTCCTGGGCATGGGCCCTGTGACCATTGCTGTGGACAGCTTCGGACCGGTTTCGGACAACGCTCAGTCCATTTACGAACTTTCATTGATTGAGTCACGTCCCGACGCAAAAGACGTTGTGAAGAAGGAATACGGCATTGCGCCCGATTTTGAACTGGCCAAGCACTTCCTGGAATCTGCTGACGGCGCCGGCAATACCTTCAAAGCCACAGCCAAACCCGTGTTGATCGGAACCGCCGTTGTCGGCGCAACCACCATGGTGTTCGGTATTATCATTCTGCTCGAACATCTCTTCGGAAATGTTGTTGCCAAATTGTCTTTGGTTCAGCCGGAAATTATCCTCGGTCTCATCATGGGTGGCGCGGTTATTTACTGGTTCACCGGCGCCTCCATTCAGGCGGTTACCACCGGTGCCTATCAGGCCGTTGTCTTCATTAAGAAAAACATCAATCTCGATAAAGCGGAAGCTTCGATTGAAGACAGTAAAGAAGTTGTCAAGATCTGCACCCAGTATGCTCAGAAGGGTATGATCAACATCTTCATCGTGATCTTCTTCATGTGTCTGGCGCTGGCCTTCTTTAACCCCTACTTCTTCATCGGTTATCTGATCGGTATCGCTTTCTTCGGTCTCTTCCAGGCGATCTTCATGGCCAATGCCGGCGGTTGCTGGGACAATGCCAAGAAGATTGTTGAAGTCGACCTCAAGATGAAAAACACCCCGCTGCATGAAGCCAGCGTTGTCGGCGACACCGTTGGCGATCCCTTCAAAGATACCTCTTCGGTTTCTTTGAACCCGGTCATCAAGTTCACGACCCTGTTCGGATTGCTGGCAACGGAAATCGCGGTGACCATGACCAACCCGAATCTGAAGACGGGTCTGGCTATTTTCTTCTTCCTGATCGCGATTGTTTTCGTGTATCGTTCATTCTATAGCATGAGAATTGCCAGTGAAAAACTTGGTGAATAAGAAGTACTCAACTCTTTAAACCAAAAGGCGCCCTTTGAAAAAGGGGCGCCTTTTTTACATCGATTTTGGCTGCTTCATAATATTATTGACTGTTTTTTGAAGTGCTTTTGCAATCCGATCATATCCATGTGCTTTGGTATCCGGTCTCCATCCGGCCAGGCGTTGATTAAAGCTGCATAACCAAAAGGATTGCGATGGCAGCTTTTCCCTCCTGCGTATCTGATTGTTTTTCAGATATCCTGATGAACGTGAAACAGATCCCTCAACATCATTTCTGTCCCAAAGTATGGATTGTTCAGGGTGTTGAGTCGTTTGTCATTGGAGCCGAGCATTTTGTTTAGAAACGTCACTTCCCGTTCGTCCAGAGCAATATTTTCCTTTCCGGCAATATAATAAAGATCGTTAAAGACGCCGGATATTTTCGGAAAAACATCCGGGAATACAGCCTTAAGAGTATTAAAATTAATGACCTGCGCTTCGGGTATGGGCCTGTAGGACCATTGCGTAAAGATCCCGTTCTTATGGAGCGCTTTTTTGACCAGTTTGTAAAATTCCAGCGTGTAGAGATTGCTTGAATAAATAACGGACGGATGCTCGATATCCATGATAATCAGGTCATATGTTTTGTCGGTGCCCAGAAGATACTTGTAACCGTCGTCAAAAATGATTTTTACTTTGGGGTTTTCCAGAACATGATCCGTGAATGCGCTGAAGCATTTTGCGGCTTCGGGCATTACCGGGTTAATTTCTACCACATCAACAGCTTTCACGTTCGGATGCTTGACGATTTCGTGAAGCGTAAAACCGCATCCCAGACCGATATTTAAAACCCGAAGATTTTTGTTGTCCAGGGCATCGATGGAGACATTGGCAAAATTAATTTCGCTCACTTCTTTTTGTTTTAATCCCACCGTCGAGCACTGAACGCGTGTTTCGATGTATAAATATCTATGCTGTTCCGTGTCCGCAACTTCATCAAACACGCTTAGCTCACCGAACGGCGAATGAGAAAAAAAAATTTTTTCTTTGATTTTTACTTTCTGAAAATAGGGGGTGTCTTTCCCGGTATGGAAAAGAAGATTCTCACCGGGGATGTATTTTTCTTTGTTGTCGGGACTGGAATAAATGGCCGTGTCGCTTTTAAACGGCTGAATAATGAAATAGAAAACAAGCAACATCAAAGCGAAACCGGCGAGCATAATGAGGAACTTTTTGTTTTTCTGAAAGAAAACAAGCAGACCGATGATCAGGTTGACCGAGACGGAAAAGAAAATCAGGGCTTTGATGCCGAAGAAGGGGATGAAAACAAAACCGCTGAACAATGCTCCCAGTACCGCTCCAAAAAGATCGAAACTGTATATCGTGCCTATTTTCTGCGGCAATTGCTCTATCGCATTGATAGACATGACGATAATGGCCGGAAAGACCATGCCCATCAGAACCGTGGGAAAAATAAGATAGAGAAAACTTGTGAACAGTTTGTTGAACAGCAGCATGATGACATCGTTTCCGAACAACGGGTAAAGGAAATTGAAAACCGATGGAACCAGATCATAATCCGTGAAAATAAAAACGGCGTAAAGAGCGATCAGCAGCTGAGCCGAAAGAATTAATTTGCGTTGATCGGAGATTTTTTTCTCAACCCGGCTGAAAATAAAACTTCCCAGCCCGATACCGAAAAGAAAGATGGAGATCACAGTGGAGGTCGTAATGGTGCTTTCGTTGAAAAAATAATACAGTACTTTTGTTGCAACTATTTCATAAGCCAGACTGACAAAACCGGCCAGAAACGCGATAATGAGCAGGACGCGATACGTCGGGTAACGGCTGTTGTTTTTATTTATCATTGCTTTTTTACGAAAACTCCGATCAATAATCTCAGTATCTTCCGGAGGCCATGGAATCGGACAGAAAAGGATATCTTAAATTCCCGGGAACGATAAACCAGTTTTATCTGATACGCTATTGAAACATCCGGATCAAGGAAATTCAATTAATATTGTTTGTCGGTAAAATCGTAAATATCCGGATGTGTGCAAACCTCATAGTATTTTTTTGTTATCTTTCCGGCTGCATCCAGAGCGCTAGGCTGTAATTTGTGAATGGGCGCTTCCCGGATGGCAATCCGCTGATAATTGCCGTTGGTCAACGGTACCTTCCCCGCATACAATTTGATATTTTCATCGGTTTCGGAAGGAAAGATATAGGTTTGAAGGTTAATTTCCCGGGTGAGTTTATGGAAGCCCTCTTCATTCAGTTCAATCCCGTTGACGTTGTAGCGATACGTGGCGTCTTCTCCCGCCGCTTCAATGATTTCTTCCGCTTCATTTTCAAACACAAACAAATTGAAAATATCATTCTGGCTTTTAAATATTTTTCGCAGTAATTTGTCACAGCTGGACAGGCGGTCCGCCTGATTGATGGCCTGTGAGATCATGATTTTGGAATCGCCATCAAACAGGAACGTCGGCGGATCCTGAGAGTAACAAATGCCGATGCCCAGTTCAAGTTCCGGAAGATTGTTCTCCTTGTTTTTTTCATTATAACTATGAACAATGCGCAGGATTCTGATGGCCAGACCGCACGCTCTGGCCACACTGTAATTTCCTTCCGATGCGTCCTCATTTTCGAAAAGGGACAGGATAATGGCGTCCCCTTCAATAAAGACCTTGGAGGCCCCGTATTCGGCAAGAACAGCCGATATGGGATCAAAAAAATTCAGGCTGAAATAGGAGGCCGGATTCAGCCCCATTTTTCTCATGGTATGATTGATCGTAATAGATCCGCGGATGTCCGCTTTAATAATGACATGGTTGGCGATGGGTTTTTCTTCCGTAATTTTTTCGTCGGGCAGCAGAAACTCAAAAAGCGAGTGGTTTTCCCGTGATAACAGAATAATTTTCTCCTCCGTAACGAGGTTAATGGAATTCATCGCATCCTGGATAAGATAAAAATTATACAGGTCGCGGTAGTATCGGGAAAATTGTTTAAGAAACAGAATCAAATACAATTTTTTTTCTTTTGTGGAGCAGTCTTTGATGTGTTTGACTGTTTGTAGGAGAGGGCCGAAATTGAACTGACTACCGTAAAGGGATTTCAATCGTTTCAGGTTCTTTCTCATGGATGTTCTTTTCCAGAAATTAACCAGAAATTCTCTTACCTGCCGGGGAGACAACGGAGGACAATATTTTTCGTAGACGGATTTCATCTCGAAATTGGCGACAATTTGAGGCAGCAGGCCGGCAACTTTGAATTGATGATAAAAAAGATTCAACAGGTTTTTCTGGATCTCTTTTCGTTCTTTTAACTTATTGAGAATGCTTTCCTGTTCTTTGTTGTTTTTTGCCTTTTCATATTGTTCCTCTGTCTCATAGAAGTCGAGCATCTTGCCGATATTATCCGGTTCCATGATCAACGCATCATATAAACAATTCTCCGCATCGACCAGGCCGTGAACCGTCTGAAATTTTCGCTCATTGGCTTCTGTCGCATTTCGGCCGTCTTCGTTTGTTAAATCGATTTGTCCGAACAGGTCGTACAGGATCATTTTGATGCTCCTGTAATTGTCAGTATCTTCGGACCGCTGCCCCATGAGTACATATTCTTCGATCAGAAAAAAATCATCGCTCGGATTATTCGTGTGCAGCATTGGATTTGCCAGAAAAAAGCCGGGCAAAATGTCCCGCGGAGGAAAATGCGTTTCCCGCATATCTCTGAGCTTCCGCGTGTTGACATCGGCTAAGAGCTCAAAGAGCTCTTTTCCCGCGAGGCGGGTGATGTGATGATGATGCCGTTTTATTTCCGACAGCTTATCTTTGATCATGAACACATCATTCTGGTCATGTTTGGTCGACAACTGGTACATCTTGACCAGAGGTTCGATTTGTTCCACCAGAATGTTGTACTGTAACTGAATTTCTTCCAGAAAAAGTTTTGCCAGAGCCGTCTGCGCCAGCAGATCGATCTGCACTTCCGACGCTTTTTTCGCTTTATTGATTCCATCCAGCAAAACATCGTTGCAGATTCGTCTCAGGGCGTCTTTTTCCGATTCACAAAACTCTTTTTTATATTCTTTGAAAAAGAATTCAGCCCCGCTGTGTTTTACCATCAAGAGAAAGGCTGTCTTTTTAAGGGCGTTATGCACCTGGGAGCTGATATGGACATCCAGATGAATGTTGTCCACTCCGGGAGAAAGTCTATTCAGAGACGCATATATCTGGTAGTTTTTAACACCCAGCGTCTTAATCGTCGTCGGTTTTTTGAATGATTTGAAAATATTAAAACTTATCATGACACCCTTTATGCTTATTGGATAATCGAATCACTATTCGGTCCACCAATAATTCATGAAACGGATACGATGCATGAATAATTTTCACGATCAGATCAATGCCGGCCTAGAGACAGTATCCGCGACTTTTAATCAAATCCAACGCCTTACAAAATCCAAGTTCACAGGCCTTCTTCACGTCGCTGCATCCCTGCGTGTTATTTTCCAGCATAAAATAAGCCAGGCCGCGATTGTTGTATGCATTGGCATTACGGGGTTCCAGTTTAATGGCCTTGTTGAAATCCTCAATCGCCATTTTGTAGCTTCTGAGCTTGTTATGATTGATGCCCCGTGTATTGTATGCTTCTGCAAAATCCGGTTTGAGACGGATGGCTTCGCCGCAGTCGGCGATTGCTTCTTGATACTGGCCCAGATTGTTTCGGACGGTTGCGCGGTTATAATAAGCCAGAACAAAATCCGGCTGCAAGCGGATGGCCGCATTAAAATCTTCCAGGGCAAGCTGATTGTTCCCCAGATTCTTATAAGCGACTCCCCGCTGGTTGTAGGTATCGGCGTCATCAGGCTGCAGCTTAATGGCTTTGCTTAGGAATTCGACTGCCTTTTGCGGTTCCGTATATTGTTTGCCGTCCCACAAGAGGTTTGCTTCATTCATCATATCTTCAGCATTTTCAGAACTCTTTGAGCAGGCCATCAGGCTCAAAAGAAGAAGGATAAGGAAAACCGTTTTTTTCATAATATCTGCCTCCATAAATAGTGTTTAGTATGCAACTTCACTAGCATAATTATCGGAAAAATATAATAAAAATATTTCTGTTACTTTAGACGCAGAAAAAACTCCGCCGGATGAATGTGAAATTTTTCCGGCGAAATTGTTCGGAGGATACTCAATCGGTCTTTAACCTCCAGAGAATTTTGATCCGCCAGATAAATCATCTTTCCGCTTTGCCAGGTTCCTTTCCCGTCATCTTCAAGAAGCATAATAAGCGGAAGACTGCGTTCAGTTTCTTCAGGGTAATCAATCACCACGCCGAAGGATCCGTTGTTGAGCTCTACAACGGATCCTATAGGGTATGTTCCCATCATGTGAATAAAGCGCTTCAACAGAATCGTATCGAAGCTTGTCCCCGCTTCTTTCCACATCTCTTTAAGGACTTCATCCGGCATGAAAGATTTTGGCCGGTAAACCCTCGCACTGGTCATGGCTTCATAAACATCGGCGATATGAATGATCTTGCCCATAAGGCTTACATTATTGATAAAAAGCGTTTGAGGATAACCGGTCATATCCAGATTCAGGTGATGCTCGAAAGGCCCGAGAATGATTTTTGATCTTAAGGACGGATTGGCATTCAACATGAGAATTTTTTTGACCCCCATGACAGGGTGTTTCTTGACCGTGTCCCATTCCCCGTTGGTCAACTCACCTTGCTTAAAGAGAATTTCCTTGGGAACATCCACTTTCCCCAAATCATGAAACAACCCGCAAATCGTCAAATGTTCCAGCACGATATCCGATAATTCTATATGTCTTCCCAGACAGGCGGCCAGAAGCGCGACGTTTACGGAATGAATGTAGGTATAATCATCATAATCCTTGAGCGTTGTCAGGCCGATCATCAACGCGGCATCCTGCTTTGTCAGATCCACTATGTTTTGTGCCAAACGCCTGATTCTGCGGACTCCCGCCGTTCCATGGGATACTTTATTCGCCACTTCTTTGACCGCCTCGATCGCCTGAAAATAATTTTTTCGCGCTTTTTCAAGTTTCTTTTCTTCCAGGTTTTCCCCTTCGGCGATGATGTCTTCATCCTGAAGTTGCTGAATCTGCGCCCATGAAAAATCATTTTTCGTCAATTGTTCTTCAAGCCATTCCACATGACGATCGTGCTTGACGGCCTCATTGAGCAGACGTGCCAGGGTCATGATTTTTTCGGGTGGCACATCGCGTGAGGATGTTAAAAAGGTGAGGCTTCCGATGCTCCGCTTTGAGAAGAAATCCACCATATTGTAAACAACAACCGCTGCATCTCTGCGATAGGGAATTTTTTCTCCGCCCAGATGAAACCGGCCTCGGTTAAGACGGAGGCTGATATCTCCGTCGTTTGTCAATTCATGGAGGATCTTATGAAAAGACTCGACGCTTGTACGGACAATCTGATTGTTGTCCTGATACATACGAACCGTGCTGGTCATATGATACAGGGTTCTCAGAAAATCATGTCCCCATCGTTCCGAAATCGATTTTTGTTCCGACATGATTATGATCCTTTTTTGTTTTTCTGAACAACTTCTTTTTCTGCTTTCCGGGCGATTCTGCGCAGGCTGGGGCTGAAACTGCGTGCCGCTGCCTCAATGATCCGACTGGCTTCCGGCATTTTTAGAGCCGCCAGCGCAAACGCCGCCCCCTGACGGCATACCGATTTCTTTGCGCCGGCGATCCGCTTTCGTTGCAACAGGATATCTCGTAAAAAGGGAATGCAACGCTCCGATCCGCACCTGCCCAGAGTAACCAGGCACTCCGAAATATACCAGGCCTCTTCGTTATCGAATTGATGGTTCTGAAGATATTGCAGTAAGAGATCTTCAGCCGCCTCGTTCCTTGTTCTGCTCATTTGCTTCAAAATTGTCCGGCGGACCGATTCATCCGGATCGTTGAGGAATTCGAAGATACTGGGGATGTAATCACCCTCGATTTGCCCGATGGTTTTGACGGCCAGCCGCCGGGCGGACGGCGAAGGATGTCGCGCAAGTTTCATCAGATACTTCAGGGAAATATTCCCCTCCACTTTCGACAGCACGGAAACAAGCTTTTCGGCGACTTTTTCATCGGCCTTTCCGATCAACTGGTTCAGCGGATTGGTATCGCGATTGATGAGGGCGATAATAGTATCCTGCAGAAGTTGCTCCAGCTGTGACGGCTGCCCTAAAAGCAGAAATTCTGTCAGGGTATGGATTGCCTGCGGTTGAAGATGCTGAAAAATGTTTTTAAAGATTTCTATCTGCTGTGCATTCAAGGAACTCCAGGCATCCTTCAACGGTTCCAGGCAGCGGTCAGCCGATGAAATATCTCCGTAAAGTTTTTCGATTAAGTCGTGCGCGTAAGGGGATCTCAAACGGCCGCTATCCAAAACTCTGCGGAGTCCGTCAAGAATAATCAGGGTTGCTTCAAAATCATGACGGCGAATCGAACCGTCAAATTCTTCCGATATGACTTCGAGGATGATACTGAAATCTTTCTCCTCCTTATACTGCAGAAGCATGTCCAGCAACATATTCAAATGTTCTGTCGCGGACAACATTTCTTCGCGGGCAATCATGTCCTGCAGGGCAATTTGCTCTCTGGCTGTCAGCACAAAAGAATCGGGATCCAGCCCGATTTGCTCGGAAGATTCGGGCTCTTGTGCATCTTCGTGTAAAGCCGCGGTTTCTGATACGTCGGCGGATTCAGAACCGTCTCCTTGATCTTCCGGGGTTGCCTGAAATTTCGTCATGCTTTCCAAAGAATCCGTCGCTTGTTCTGAAATAAAATCGTCAGCCTGATACAGGATATGATTGAAATGTGCTTCCCAGAAAGCGGTGACGATATCCCCTTCCGGTTCCTTGGTCAGTACGGAATATTGGTGAATAATCGTTAATAATTCGCGGGTTTCCTCCAGCGTTATCCCTTCGGCGAATTCCAGCCATCGTATCCCGTCGCGGAAAAGCGTAAAAGGCAGGGATCCTTCTTCAGGCGGTCCTGTTTGAACGTTCATCTCCTGGCAGGTGACGCGCTCCCTTTCAAATTCAAATCGGATATCGCCGTGCTTGCGAATGTAGGCTTCCAGCGTTTCATGAAAATTTCCGATAGAATTCAGACTGATACTGTGACCTGCCGGATATAAAGAAACGTTCTTGCTCGTCAGCAGAAGCTGAACGAATAATTTTTTCATTTCTTCCGATTTTTGAATGAAAAGGGCTTTTTCGGATTCTTTGCTCATGTTATCTTGGACATTCATTTCGGTACCGCTGGCGATGAATCATTTTTTATTGATGATGCTTGTACCATCCTGATAAAGTTTTCAAAATAACGGACAAAAGCAAAGCCGGTACTTGATCTCGGTCCTGAAGCGTTCTTTCAGGCACTTTAATCTGTGGAATCACAAAAAAACTGCGATTTTTGAGTGTAACGGCAATTGCTTTGTATGTAAAAAGTATAGAAAAATTAGTTTTTTCTGTCAAGACAATCTTCATAGCCTAAAGTCTTATCTTGAATATCTTTAATACGGCTTGATGAGCAAGAAAAAAGGGTGGTGCTTTCGCGCCACCCTTTTCCTTTTGATTATTGGATACTGTTAATTCTTATGGGTCAAAAGATAGTCGCCGACGTCTCCGTCAATCCATTTCCACAACGTTCCTTCCCCATTCTTGTTGGCAACTTTGAAATCAAGTTTGGCCTGATGAGCCTCATCAATAACGATGGTGTTTTTCGACGGCCGAAGCACAGGAAACAAGTGGGGGAAATCGGAAGCGGAAATACTCACGCGGAGGCGGTGCCCCTTCTTGAAAACATTGGTTGTCGGCCACAATTCGACCACATACTGATAGACCGTTTCTTCAGCAATATTGTTTGGATTCTTTTCCGGTTGAAAATAGAAAGGATCAAATGCTCTGTATGCCGGATCCACCTGCGTAGGTTTAGCCGCATTATAAGGGCGGAACGCCGCGCTGAGCCATCCGGATGTAATATTTTTTGCCCGACCATTGGGGAACACATCATTGACCTCGACCACCCACTGGACATCTTTTCTATCGGCAATCTGTAAGATCATATCCTTGTCCTCTCCAATGTTGAACGTGGATTTGATCTGGTCAATGAAGTTATCGAGAGCCGCCTGTTTCAGCGGCTCGGTAAACTTTGTTTTTGCCCAGAAGGTCAGCTTCAACGGACCGGAAATTTCCATATCACTGGCCAGCGGTTCAGTCGAAAAGGTCAGAACACCGGTTTCATCACTGCGCTCATCTTCCCAGAATAGTGTGCTGTCAAGATTGATATCCAGTGTGTACCTGGACAACTGGCTCACAATCGTCAGAGGCGAGAATCCCAGCCAGCGTTGAGCCGAGCGGGAGAACGCCCCGTTGAGCGCTGTCGGGCTATGATATAGAACAGGGTTCACTTTCGGCTTTTTAATCCCCAAAATCACGTTATTATAATCTGTGGTCTTCACGCTGGGGACCAGCTTATAATTGTCGTCATAATTGGCAACTCCAAACCAATCGCCGAAAATCAGAGAGGATTTAGCTTTGGAAAGATAATACGTTTGGTTGCTGAGTCTGGATGAAGGCAAAGGCCATGATTTTTCAGCACGCCATTTGTTTTCTCCCAGTACGTAGAGCAGCACCGGGAACTCCTGCAGGAACGGATCGTCTTTTCCCTTGAGTCTCCAGTCCATCCATCGGCGGAGGACATCCCACGTGAAAATACCTTCCTTCCCTTCGATGCCCATCCCCTTGACGCCGGGAAACATAAACGCTGCATCAATATGATACCAGGGCCCCACAATGATGGCCTTATTGCCGGGAGCATGATTTTTCAATCCATATTCATAGTTCATGAAAGAACCTCTGGTGAAGATATCGTACCAGCCGGTTGCGGTTAGGATGGGAAGATTTTTCGGGATGACGCCGCCGCCCACGGCCGGGGGCATATCCGGAAAATTCCAGCCGCCGGCCGGTTTGTCCGGCCAGTAAATCATCGGCGATTTTGTGTCATACCAGCTGTTTCTCGTTCCTTTGGTCGAATCCATAAACCATTCCAGCGGCACGGTCAGTTGTTTGAAATGCTGTGCCCAGATGCTCAATGCGTTCATGAAATCTGTTTTGTTGAAGTTCGGCTCCGCCACACCGCCGACAATCAGGTCCGGCGGAAGAATACTGATAAAATCCGTCATAAGGATCCAGATGGCCATGAATTCCAGATCAAAATTCCCGCCGTGCCAGACAATGTCTTTCCAGACGTCGTTATAGGCCGAAATCGGCGCAATAGCTTTAAGATGCGTTGGAGTGCCGTTGACCTGTTCGACAAGACCGGCGGCAAGATATTGGATGATGCCCATATAGGAGCCTCCGACCATGCCGACCGTACCGTCCGACCACGGCTGCGCGGGAATCCACTTGTCAATCATATAGGCCACATCATATTGTTCAATAGGGCTGAGTGGATCCCAGACGCCTTCACCGGAACCGGTTCCGCGCATATCCAACACAACGACATTGTAGTCATGGGGCACAAAGGCGATCACGGCGAACATCAGACCGATGAGGTCCCGGTGGTAACCGGTTGCGAGAAAAATCGTCGGCCGTTTGATGCTTCCCGTGCCATTGTAAGGAGACGTATGATAAAAAGCCGAGGCGTAGATATTGCAGTTGTATCCGACCGGATTTTCAGCTTTGGTCATGGGAATTGCGATGTTGAAATCAACTTTCACATCCGCAACCCCCATTTTTGCCAGCGCTTCCTGTATCTGCGTTTGAGCAGCAGCATCCGAAGTATTAGCTTGAACATGAGCGGAGGTTATAAGAATCCCCACTGTCACAGCGAGGAATATGGACCAGATCTTGAAACGATGCCGCGATTGGAACCATCTGTTTTTCGTTTCTGCAAAAATCAAACCCTTTAAAAAACAACCTATTACAATGGTACCACAACATTTGGCTAGACGCAGCAAATCAACCTGTTTCATGATCCCTCCCTTTCATGGCAATGTTGTTTGGCAGTGGATTTTACAAACTCCTCCCCCCGTGCTTTTTTTCAATTGGTAAGATATTGATGAGTGATTGGAACACTAAACGATTTATCCCGCGATGTCAATATGCTTATGGAAACGAGATGTGATATTTGGGGACTATTCCTGAAAGTTGTGTCGGAAGAAATGAGCGTGCAAAACGAAAACATTGAAAGAAGGCGCACAAAGAAGATATTTCATGGGGGAAATGTATTATTGCAGAAGGTAGCTCAAAGCCCCTCCAAAATGCAAAAAAAGAGCTAGCTGCATCAGCTAACCCCTTGTAATTACTTGGTAGCGGGGAGAGGATTCGAACCTCTGACCTTTGGGTTATGAGCCCAACGAGCTACCGGACTGCTCCACCCCGCGATATTTGAAAAACGTTAACTTTACACCATTATCTCCACTGTTTGTCAAGGAGTAATTTTCAAAATCCTTGATCGATATCAACGGATTGAATAATCTTACCCGGTTATGTAGCCCATAAGGCGGTAAATCAGTTTGGCGGCCATGAAATCAGGCGCGATATCGCCGGAAATCGGGGCCAGTTCCACGACATCGAAGCCGCGGATCTTGCAGGTGCGTGAAACGGATTTAAGCAGGCGCAGCACATCCCTCCAGTACAGACCTCCCGGTTCCGGTGTCCCGGTGGACGCCATGATGGAAGGGTCGAAAACATCCAGATCGATGGTGACAAAAACATCGCCCTTGGTGTCCTTGCTGATTTTCTCACACCAGTCTTTTCTTTCCCCGACAAAGTCCGCGCTGTAGGATTTCACGTTGCTCGTCGGCAAAAAATCGCCTTCCTCCTTACTCATGCTCCGGATGCCCACCTGAACAAGCGGGCAAAGCTCAGAAATTCTTCGGGCGACGGAAGCATGACTGTAGGGGCTTCCCTGGTAGCTGTCCCTTAAATCGGCATGAGCGTCCAGTTGTAGAACGGAAAGTCTGGGATATTTTTCTTTCAGCGCCTGCACCGCTCCCAGGCTGATGCTGTGTTCGCCGCCCAGCATGACGGGTATTTTATTCAGAGCGACAATTTTGGAAATCTTTTTCCGCACGGCTGAGATCATGTTTTTAGGCCCTCGGGCGTCAACATCGACCGGAAGCGTCGTGTGAATTCCGGCCAGATACGTTTCTTTCTTCAATTCCTCATCGTAGAGCTCCATGTTGGTGGACGCCTCGATGATGGCTATCGGTCCGCGGCGGCTTCCCGGCTGATATGTCGACGTCAGATCATAGGGAACCGGCACCACGACAAATGTTGCTTCATGCAGTGAATGCGCGGGATAAGTTCCTCCAAAATTCATTATGGTCATCCTTTCTTAAATTAAATTCGGTTTGGGTCATCAGCCCCGGTAACGATGAATAAAAAAATTATTATTCTCATAATAGACAAAGGAATAATGCGTTATCCAGTCGCCCAGAGTTACAAACGTTCTTTTCCGGCCGTCCACATCATAACTATTGATGGCCGGCACATGACAGTGGCCTAGAATAACGGCATCAAAACCTTCCTGAAATTTGTTCAGGGCGAACGGCTCCATTTTTTTAACTAGAGCGTTGCCGTCTTCCGTGGTGAGCTCCTTGCTGGCCGTAGAAAACAGCCCCGCCAGGGACCAGCGAACGGACGCCGGGATAAAACGCTGAAAGTTGTAAAAAACGTTACTGCGCAGAATTTTACGCAACATCAGGTAATTGGAATTGGTGCTGTCTGCAGTGTCGCCGTGGGCGATCAACACGTTCAGATGATCCAGCCGGGCTTCCATGAATTCCTCGGCGACATCCAATCCCAGCACATCGGCGAAATAGTCTCTCATAAAAAAATCGTGATTGCCTTCGCATAAGTGAAGGCCGATGCCGGAATTTTTCATCTCGTTTAATTTGTCAATCACGGGTTTGAACTCCGGATTGATTTTCTCTTTCGGACAAAACCAGAAATCAAACAAGTCTCCGGCAATATAAAGATGATCAATCAACGTTCTCCCGGATTTTGCGCCCGGATCGGCTGCCGTCATCACATGGCCTGCCTGAACGGCATCAAAAAATTTTAGCAGTTTCTTATATCGTTCATCGCCGGCTTTTCGTAAATGCGCATCGGAAATGAAAATGGCTTTCATAGGTTAAATCCGCATGTTTAAAGTGAATCTTGTTTAGCAGATACAGGTCTTCAGGTCAATAAACATAAAAAAGAACGCAATATCGGCACATTTCCGGCGGCGGACGAATGATTTTTCCCGAACCCGGCTGAATTGGACCTTGTTTTGTCGGGATTTTTTTGCTAGTGAAAGCTCGTCATGACCGAAACGTGATCAGAATTCAATGTTTGCAGAGAAGGCGAAAAATGACAAAAAAACAAAACATCATCAAACGGGCAAAAGACGTTCTGAAAATTGAAGCACAGAGCATTTTGCGGCTGGTGGATAGAGTGGATAGTAACTTTTCTCAAGCCGTTAACTTGATATGCAAATCCAAGGGAAGGGTGATCATCACCGGCATCGGCAAATCCGGTCTGATCGGACGTAAAATTGTAGCAACACTCACCAGCACGGGCACACCGGCTCTCTTTCTGCATCCGGTTGAGGGCCTGCACGGCGATCTGGGCATCGTTACCAAAGAAGATATCCTCATTGCCATCTCCAACAGCGGCGAAACCAGAGAACTGATGCCCGTCATCACTTCCGTTCGCCATATCGGCGCTCCCATTATCGCTTTTACCGGCGGCCTGTCTTCAACGCTGGCTCGGGCAAGCGACATCGTTATTGATGTGTCCGTGGAAAAGGAGGCCTGTCCGTTCAATCTTGTTCCCACGTCCAGTTCCACCGCCACCCTGGCGATTGGCGATGCCCTGGCGATTGCACTGCTCGCGGAAAAGCAGTTCAATGAAAAAGATTTCTATAAATTTCATCCCGGAGGAAATCTTGGTTCGAGATTGCGCGAAAAGGTTGGCGAAGCCATGATCGTGGGAAAGAAAATTCCCAAGGTTTCGACAGGAAGCTCCGTAAAGAAGGCGATAGAGGAAATCAACCGCAAAAATGTCGGATTTGTTTTGATTACCGACAAGAAAAATAAATTGCTGGGAATTCTCACCGACGGCGATGTGCGCCGTATGATCAGCAAAGGCATATCGTTTGAAGGAAAATCCATCGACGACGTCATGACCCCCGACCCGAAAACCATAGATGAAAAAATGTCTCTGGCTCAGGCCATGGAAATGATGCAGAAGCGGGAAATTACCTCCTTTGCCGTGGTCAATGAAAAACACGAACTCAAGGGATACGTCCACTTGCATGACATCCTCGGCCGCGGCGGCTCCGTCAGCATCTCTCTTGCGTGATTTTGCGCGTGCTCAGGAAATACTGATCCTTCAAGACCTGACACAATATGTGATAAAAATGGTTAGTCTGCAAGAGCCAAGCAAAGATTTGACCTGTTCCCCCAGTTGTCATCCCCGAATGGGCTTATCGGGGATCCAGTATTGTTCATACCATTAATTAGACCGTCCCCATTATTCCCATCGCTTATCCTTGGGTTACCAAACCTGTTTCCATTATTTTACAATTTTAAGGGCGTCCCGCTTTCCCAGTATATTTTCAGACACAAATATAAACAACTTTAGATCAGCGAAGACAAACCGGAATATGAGATCCCATCATGTTCTGGTATTATACAGCACACTTTTTGACCAATAGGATCTTGCACTTTTTCTCCCAACTTGAATTGTCTATTGAAATACAACGCAGACTTTTTGATTCCCCATCCACGTTAAAGGTGTTTATTATCCTACGTCGCTACGCTCCCAGGATAATTCGACTAACTCTTCAAACTTCATCCCGATTTGTCGGGATTCGTCTTCAGCTTGGCTCACTATCAGAGAGTCTCATTAAAACTGTTTTTGTGAAAACTTGTGAAGCCCCCGTACGCAACGCTTCGGGGATATCCCTACCACAGAGGCGGTTGGGATTGTTCGTCCCACAAATTTCAGTACGTTCCACTTCTGAAACTTGGGACTCACTAATTCGACTAACTCTTCAAATCCCACGGTTCTTTGAGCCTGGGATAGTTCGACTTGCAAATATTACTGCACTACGATTGTAATATTTGAGTCTCACTAATTTGTCCCGATACATCGGGACTCGTTTTACCACGGCACTTTGTGCCTGGTATAGTTCGCCTTACGCTTCATACTTCATTCCGACTCGTCGGGATTCGTCTTCAGCTTGGCTCACTATCAGAGGGTCTCATTATATTTTTGATTCGATAAGACTGATATTCTATAAATGAATTGCCCGTACTTGTCAATAATGTTTTCTTAATAATTTCAAGAGGTAAGAATATCATCCTGCTTACGGTTAACTAAATATGTGGCACCATGCTTGTATTTTTTGTATATTAAAAAAACAGGAGAAATAATTGTATGGCGCTTTATGAATTTGACGGTAAAAGACCGCGGGTCCCGGATGATTCCTTTGTTCACCCGCAGGCTGCCTTAATTGGAGATATCGAAGTCGGCCATGAATGTCTGATTGCGCCCGGTGTTTCCATCCGCGCCGATTTCGGTCCGGTCATCATCGGAGATCGTTCCAATGTTCAGGACAACAGCGTCATTCATGTCTTTCCCGGATCAAAGGTCATTATTGAGCAGGATGTCATTGTGGCTCATGGCGTGATTCTTCATGATGTGCACATCAAATCCCGATGTGTAATCGGCATGGGCGCTGTTTTGCTTTTCGGCGCGGTCTGCGAAGAAGATGTTTTTGTTTCCGTGGGTGCGGTCGTGTCCAAAGGCATGCAGATTCCCGCCGGCAAAGTGGTTGCGGGCAATCCGGCGAAAATCACCCGCGATGTTTCTGATGATCAGAAGTTGATGGCGAAAGAGGGGATTAACTATTATCGGGAGCTTTGTAAAAAATACATTGCAACGATGCAACAAGTCAGTGATTAACCGTCCAACAATAGTGACGACATTGGGAAGATAGCCATCACACTTGTCACACCGGCGGAGGCCGGGGTCCAGTTTAAATAATTCTGGATTCCGGCTCAGAGGCCGGAATGACCAAATTATAGATATCTACAAGATAATGTTCTAAACGGCTTTCCCCGCCATATCTTTTTGAATTCTGGTAAATTCTTCAACCGTTCGATTGATGACTTCGGCCACGGTCGGAATGTCGTGGATAATGCCCTGTACCTGACCGGAAAGATACACGCCGTCTTTGAGATCGCCGTTTTCCGTCGCTTTCTTGATGGCGACATAGGCCTGCGCCATATGTGCCAGATTCATTCCGGTTTGCGGACCTTTCATCATCTTCTGGAATAACGATATTTCCCCCTTTTTTTGTTTCGGTGCGGTATCGGCTTCTTTGGGTTTTCCCGATTTATCTTTTTTCGAGCCGCCTAAAATCGATGTCGCCAGCTTCATCCAGGATAAATCCAGCGATTTGGCGATGTCGAATGATGCGGCAAGTCCCTTGGCCAGATTACGCCCCTGCTTGACGGCTTTTTCGGCGGAGGGAGTTTTCAGAACCCGGCAGTAAAGCGCGTCGAACCGGTTGGAGTAGATGGTGTCTTCCGCTCCCAGTTCGAGTTGCTTCTGCATGGCAAGTTGATGAACGGGACTTTCTTTTGTGATCGAGAGCCTAGTTCCCATACCCACGCCTTCGGCGCCGAGCGCGAAAGCGGCGGCCATGCCTCTGCCGTCCGCGATGCCGCCAATAGCGACCACGGGAATTTTAACCGCATCAACAACCGTCGGAACCAGAACCAGCGTGGTCACCTGGCTGCCGTGCGCCGCGGCTTCAAAGCCCGTCACCTGAAGAGCGTCCGCTCCGGATTTCTGGGCGGCAAGCGCGTGTTCGACCGTGGTGACCGTCGATATGACTTTCCCGCCGTAGGCGTGTACTTTTTTGATTAATTCTCCGCCCTTGCCCAAAGATATGTTGAGAACCGGGACTTTTTCCTCGATGGCGACCAGCGCGTTTTCATATGCGCCGGGCATCAGAAGCGTCGCGCCCACACCGAAGGGCTTGTCCGTCAATTCTCTGATTCGTTTAATGGACTGCCGTGTTTTTGCCGGGCTTAAAGGTCCCGTGGCGAGATAGCCGATGCCTCCGGCATTGGAGACCGCGGCAACCAGTTCCGGCACGCTGATCCAGCTCATGCCGGGAAGGATAACCGGATATTGGATCCCAAACAATTCGGCGATTTTTGTTTTCATAAATTGTCCTTTTAAAATAATAATTTTTAATTATAAAAAATCGAAGCAAGACTACAATGCTTCTTTTCATGGCGTACAAATTAGACCGGTCTATTTATTTTGTCAAGAATTATTTTCTTCTCAAAATAGCGTCGCAGGGGAAAATGCTTGACAGAAATTATCAGACCGGTCTATTTATCATCATCATTTATTGGCGGGGAATGTTTATGAAGACGGATAAAAAACAGGAGCTGATTGCCATTGGCGCGGAGCTCATGCATCTGAAGGGCTACAATGACACGGGCGTTCAGGAGATTCTCGGTAAGGCCGGGCTTCCCAAAGGTTCTTTCTATAATTATTTTAAGAGCAAAGAGGACTTCGGACTGCTGGTTGTTGATTACTATATGGCATTCTATAATAAAATCTTTGCCAAGTTTATGGACAATAAATCCGTTCCGCCTCTGGAAAGAATCCGGCGCCTTTATAAATCGTTCAATAAATCATTCCGGGCTAATCATTATACGTTGGGATGTCCGATCGGCAACTTCGCTCAGGAGCTTGGAGACACAAGCCCTGTGTTTCAGGCCAGGCTTAAAAAATCCGCTGATACCATCGTCAGGTATTTTTCCGATGTGCTGCGCGAGGCTCAGGCATCGGGGCATCTCTCACGGTCTCTTGATGCGGATAAAACCGCGCACTATATCTTTAACAGCTGGGAAGGCGCCATTATGAGCATGAAAGTGGAGAAAAGCCTCCGACCGCTGGAAATCAACGAGCAGTTTCTTTTTGATTACATTCTCAAACCGTGAGATACTAAAACTGTATATCGGAAAAGTCGTCGATTAAGATAATCTGTTTTTCCCCGGGACACAGGCCAGCATCTCCTTCAGAGTGATTTCCGGATGACGGTATCGTTTTCTTTTGACGGTACCCTTGCCGTATTGAATCGCTTCTTCCGGGCACCATTGCAGACAGGCAAAGCACTGTTCGCAACGATGCTGCCATGCGGGTTTCCCGTCAACAAGATCTATATTGTGAGCCGGACAAATTTTCTCACAGATTCCGCAACTCGTGCATTTTGCATCGGCATAGAAGGGTTTGTCCATTCGGGGAACGCGTTCAAACGTCATGCGGTAGATGGCGGAAAAAAGAATATTCTGCCAGAAGGGGCCTCTCTCCGGCGGTTTTTCTTTTTTGGCCCGGACCGATGAGGCGATGCAGTTGATTTTATCCAGCGTGGCGCTGAATTTCTTCTTCTGCTTTGCCGGAGCTTCAGCGCCTCCCCAGGGAATGTAGTTGCTGGGCAGGCAAACCGAGAATCCCGAAGACAGTTTCACATGCTTCTGTTGCAGCAATTTTTCCAACTGGATCAGCGTTGCGGCAACCTGGCCGGCGTTGACCGCCACGGCAAAATAATATTTTTCCGGATCCATGTCCAGACGATTTAGAAAATCAATCACCGGTGCAGGAATTCCCCAGATATGAACCGGAAAAACGAAACCGATTTTTTCAGCATCGGCAATTATCCTGCCACTGAGGTTAAGTGCCATGGAAACGGTTTCAGCGTCATGGAGCAGCAGAGAAAGTTTTTTTGCCGTCCAGAAAGAATTTCCCGTTCCGGTATAGAAAAATAGTTTTGTTTCCATTGAGCCACATCAAGGCTGCATTTGCAGGACCTTGTTATAAACGCTTTCCGAGAATCCGTATACCTGATTGCGGTTGATGATCGCGAAGGGCACTTCGTCGCCCTGGTCCACTTCTTTTCTTTTCGCAACGGCCTTCTCATCGGTATCCATGTTGTATTCAATGAAGGGAACGTTTTTGGAATTCAAGAATTCTTTGGCTTTTTCGCAGTCCGGACAATTGTTTTTGGTATAAAGCACAATTTCCGGTTTCTTCTGGTTTTTGGCCTTCGATGCATCATCTTCGCCTTCAGCGTTCAGTGGATCTTCGGAGCCGACCTCATGAATTTCAATGTTTTTTACAGCCTTATTTTCCGGCGGTGGATAATCGGTAATTTGTATTTCTCCTTTTTCATCAACCCACTTATAAAAATCAGCCGTTGCCGTCTGACACAGAAAAACGGAGAATAAAACCGATAGGAAGACATACTTTTTCATAACCTGACCTCACGATAAGCTGTTTTAAGAAATAGTGATTCTTTTCCGGCCGGCTTAATCAGGCTTTCATCAAACGTCACGATCAAACCGGTTACAATATAATTAAAAGTATCTTAAATCATCCGGCGTTGTCAAATTCTTTATCGTTGCGTCTTGCGGGGCTGGAGGAGAGCATTCCGGATGCTTCTGTTAAAAATATTGATTTTCATCTTTCTTCTATATTATATGAAACACATTCTATAAGGAGCATTTATGTTTGGAAAACCGGTAAGCCTTTTTTCAGTGTTTGGGTTTGAAATAAAAGTCGATATGAGCTGGCTGATTTTGGCGGCGTTGATCACCTGGTCGCTGGCCAGCGGTCTTTTCCCGGAGTATTACAAAGACCTTCCTAAATCCGCCTATTGGTGGATGGGCATTGCCGGCGCCATAGGCCTTTTTTTATCCATTATCGTGCATGAACTTACCCACTCCATTGTTGCCCGTCATTACGGTGTATCGATGAAGGAAATAACCCTTTTTATTTTCGGCGGTGTTGCGCACATGGAAGAAGATCCGTCCAGTCCCAAAGCTGAATTCATGATTGCCGTGGTCGGGCCTGTGTCCAGCTTTCTGCTGGCCGCCTCTGCTTTTTTGCTTTACAAGGTCGGGGTCTACAGCGGGTGGCCGGTGACTCTGACGGGGGTTCTGAATTATCTGTCCTGGCTGAACATGATTCTGGCAGTATTCAATCTGATTCCTGCTTTTCCTTTGGACGGCGGACGAATCCTGCGTTCCGCGCTATGGAAATGGAAGAAAGACATCCGCTGGTCGACGAATATTGCCGCTCAGATCGGTTCAGGCTTCGGCTTGATGCTGATCATCATGGGCATTTTTTATATCGTTAAGGGAAATTTCGTCGGGGGGTTGTGGTGGTTTCTGATCGGTTTGTTTGTCCGCGCGGCGGCGCAAAGTTCCTACCGACAGATTCTCGCGCGGAATCTTTTCCATGCGAAGAAAGTCAGGGATTTGATGGTCACCAATCCGGTCACCGTACCGCGGGCCATATCCCTGGAGGATTTTATCCGCGATTATGTTTACAAATATCATTTCCAGGCGTATCCCGTCGTTTCGTTCGGGAGATTGACCGGCTGTATCTTTTTAAAACAGGTGGCCTCTATCCCGCGTGAACAATGGGCTCAGCATACCGTGGGGTCTGTGGCTGTTCCTTGCAGCAAGGAGATCACAATCGGTCCCGATGAGGATGCGAATAAAGCCCTTGACCTGATGAATCGTACCGGCAACAGCCGTTTGCTGGTTGTTCAGGGAGATGAACTTGAGGGGATCCTTTCGCTGAAGGATATGCTTGCGCTGCTGTCTTTGAAAATGGAATTGAATGACATGGAAAAAAAGACATGAGCCCTTTTTTGTCCGAATGCAGCAACCACAGATCAGACGATCGGCGATCATTTTATCACATAATATTTTTTTTCGATGAAGATTCATTACGATCGTGACCGTGCGCGCTCCCTCTTCAACATGGATCTGTGGTCGACGAAGATTTCTTGCACAGAATGGTTTCACGGTGCATGACCCGTCAGTGGGAATTGAGCGGCGCTTTTGGCAGGTCCTGAAGGATTCTTTGAAAATGGCGATGATCTTTTCAGCTTGACTGTTCAAGTAAGTTTTTTTATAAGTTCTTACAGCTTCATCGTCTTACAAAGCTTCCCGGAAGGACTGTTTATGGCCAACGATACATTGCTTGAACCGCGCAAAATTCCATCTCAGGAACGCTCGCGTAAAACGGTAGCGGCCATCTATGAAGCTGCGACGGATATTTTTGTCAATACGGGGTACGCGGAAGCGACCACGGATCAAATAGCTGAAAAAGCGGGCGTTTCGATAGGTACTTTGTATAACTATTTCCCCGGCAAGGAGGCTATATTATACGGTCTTTGGGAAAAGTACGAGAAGGAGATCAAAGTCATAACAGACCAGGCCGATCAGGATATCCGAAAAAAAGGATCTTTTGATCGCAGCATTGTTCCGGTTCTGCTTAATCTTGCTCTGGAACTGGTCAGTTATGAACGCGTACAGAATCGACTGTTCATCAGCCAGATCGGTTTGCCCGAAACCATTATTCAAAAACGCCGGGAGCTCGGTCTTTACATGGAAGCGACCATGGAAGCGGTGTTCCGTGATTTTTCCAATGTCCGTGTCCGAAATCCGAAAATCGGGGTACATATTATCTGGGCGACGGTGCAGGCTGTCTTTCACGATTATATCATCTCCGTTTCCGATGAAATCAAACCTGAAGACTTTATTGATGAACTGGGCGACATGATGAGCCGCTATATTTTTGCCGACGAAGCACAGGAATAATTGCGGCGGATTTCGGGATTCGATCGGCTGGATCTTAACGGTATTATTTCACAACCTCCTGAAGATCGAGCAGTTCCCCAGGCCCTCTTGAATGATAAATTCTTTCTTTCCGGTGCGGTGAATTTCCGACCGATACAGCACTAAAAAATTATTTCCATAAACCTTGACAATTATGGTGCAATCCATTAGCGTAACGCTTTAAATTCGAAGGCAAAGACGCGGTCATGATCATTGCGTAAACGGGTTGAAAAGGGGGTTAATAATGTTTGGCACACTTATTACCACGCATGGCAATTTGGGAGATGAATTGATCAAATCGGCTGAACTGATCAAAGGTCGGCTTGAAAATATAATGCATATCTGCATTGACCAGACGAAAGACGTCGAAGATTTGAAAAAAGAAATAAGCAATGCCATCAAAAAGCTCGATAAAGGCAATGGCGTATTGATTCTGACCGATCTTTTCGGGGGGACCCCGTCCAATATTTCGCTTTCGTTCATGAAAGAAGGTAAAGTAGAGGTTCTCACCGGCGTCAACCTGCCCATGATGCTTAAGTTGTCTGAAGCGAAGGGGAATATGACGCTGCGCGATTTTGCCTGCCTGGTGAAGAGTTACGGCGAAAAAAACATTATGCTGGCCAGTGAAATTTTAAGCAAAAAAGCCAACAGGTCATGAAATCCACGCCCTTTTACCCGCAGATGGCCGCGCTATTGAAAAGGGAGTCTTAGGATTCCGCGACAGGGGGAAAACTTGGCAAAAGATCTGAATATAGCTTTGGTTCGTGTTGATAGCCGGTTGGTTCACGGTCAGATTTTAGAAGCCTGGGTGCCCTTCATTAAGGCAAAATGCATCATCGTCGTTAACGATAAAGTGGCCGCGGATCCTTTTCTTGAAACAGTCATCAAAATGGCGGTGCCCAGCGATATCGAAGTCATCATTAGTTCCCTCGATGATTTTGTCCGGAATTATTCTTTTGCTCACGGCAGCGGAAAGAAAACGATCGTTTTGTTCGGCAGCATAGCCGATGCATGTCATGCTTTTGAACATGGTTTCCATTTCGACCGATTGAATATCGGCAACGTTTATAATAACGAATACAAGGTATGCTGCTCCTCTTCGGTTTTCCTGTGCGATCAGGAAATTATTCGTCTGGAGGATTTGCTGAAAGAAACAGGAGTTTTTGTCGAATTGCAGAGAGTGCCGAAAGGAAGAGCGGTCAATATTAAAGAAGCGCTGAAGGATTATTGGCGTGTAAAGTAAGCAGCGCATTTGCTCATATGATATGCTGCTTTAAATTCTTTGTGTCTTTTTTCGCGTAGAGGGTTTTTGTGTTGGTTGCGGCTGTACCGGTCCGCAATGCGTTTCTGTTCGAAAATCTGGGGCGAGTGACTTGTTTCAAGAGATTATTTTAACGGCATTTTGCGGCAGCCTGCTGTGTCTGGATCGCGTTTTTATGCAGGCCATGATTTCCCGCCCGGTGGTGATTGCCCCGCTCATGGGGCTATTGCTGGGAAATCTGTACGCGGGACTGATCATCGGAGCAATCATTGAACTGATCTGGATCGATCGTCTGCCGATCGGAACGTATATTCCCCCCAATGATTCCCTCACGGCGGTGCTGGCCGTGGCTATCGCTTTAATCTCCGGTTCGGCAACAGGGGGTGTTACCCCGCAAATCATCGCGCTTGCCGTCATTCTGGCCATCCCCTTTGGCAGTTTGGCCAAACAAATGGACGTCATGATTATCCAGTCCAACAACGTCCTTTCTGATCAGGCCCTCCGGGACGCGCAGGAAAACAACCTTCGCGCCATTGAACGAAAAAATTATCTGGGGCTTTTGAAGGTATTTTTCTTTTACGGTGTTTTTCTGCTTGCCGCTCAAGCGGTTGTGATCCCGCTCGTCATCTGGGGATATCCTCGCTTGAATGAACCGCTCCTGAAGGCCCTTTCCTTCACGTATTATTTTCTGCCGCTTTTGGGAATTGCCGTGGCCCTGAATATGCTTAAATTGCGCAATGCCGTTCCCGTCATCTGCGCCGTATTTTTAGTCGTGTCCATGCTTCTGGAATTTTTCCATGTCCTGTAAGGAAATTTCTTTGCCGTTGACCATTGATCCCATGAAGAAATCCGACCTGCCGGAAATCATGAAGATCGAGCGGGAATCGTTTTTGTCTCCCTGGACGGTGGGCATGTTCAAGAGAGAAATCTCCAGCGATCATTCCCATTGCCTTTGCGCGCGGATCCATTCCGACGGGAAAGAGATCGTTGCCGGGTACATTGTTTTCTGGCTGATTATCGATGAAGCCCATCTGCACAGTCTAGCGGTAAAAAAGGAATTCCGGGGGAAGGGAATCGCTTTTCGTCTGATGCAGTCGATGAAAACCATTGCCGGCAAAAACGACGTTTTATTCCAGACGCTGGAAGTCAGAGCCTCGAATGTCGAAGCAATAAAGCTTTACCGGAAGTGCGGTTTTGTAGTAAAAGGAGTCCGACCGCTTTATTACTCGGACACCCATGAAGACGCGCTGATCATGTGGGCAGATATTAATCCTGTCAGTGAATAAAAGGATTGTGAAGATGGCCGGAAATGTTTACATCGGAGAAATCATTACAAACGACGAGATTCAGGACGGCTGCTTTTTCATGAAAGTGCGGACGTCAGCGTTGTTTGAAAATCCGCTGCCGGGTCAGTTTGTGATGGTGCGCATCGCCGGATTGAATGATCCTTTTCTGTCCCGTCCCATCAGTGTTTATGCATTTACGCGCGAGGCCAATTTTTGTACCGTTGAACTGCTCTATCGAGTGGTGGGCAAGGGAACGCAAATCATGGCAGGTTTGATTGAAGGTTCTTACCTGGAAATCAACGGGCCGCTGGGCAACGGGTTCGGGACGGCAAACCTCAAGGAAAATATTATTTTGATTTCCGGCGGTATCGGTATTGCACCGCTGTCGATGCTGATGGAAAATATAGGGCAGACGGCCCGTCAGGCTTCAGCGGTCACGATGATGTATACGGGCTTTCAGAACAAAGCCGCCGTTGTCGGCCTGGATAAAATGCGCGGAATATGCCGCGATGTCAACGTCTGTACCGATGATGGAACGCTGGGTAGTAAAGGTTTTGTCACGCAGTATTTTCAAAAAGACTTGAAAAAATGGACACCGGAAAAGACGTCAATTTTTGCCTGCGGCCCCCGGGAAATGCTCAAAGCGCTGGCAATGATATTGAACAAGAGCAAATTCGACTGTCAGGTGTCACTGGAAGAGCGCATGGCCTGCGGGACCGGAGCCTGCATGGGCTGCGCGGTGGCGATAAAGGATCAGACGGGCGCAATGACCTACAAGCGGGTATGCGCCGACGGACCGGTTTTTCATTTATCCGATATTATCTGGGATGAAATATAATGACGAACAAAAACACAAAACCATCCCCGAAAATAGCCGTCAGCCTCGGACGACTGAAGCTGAACAATCCCGTCATGACGGCTTCGGGTACCTTCGGTTATGGGGAAGAATATGCCGGCTATGTTGATTTGAACAAACTGGGCGCCATTGTTGCCAAAGGCCTTTCCTTCAAGCCCCGGCTGGGAAATCCGCCGCCGCGCATCATGGAAACCACCGGCGGGATGCTCAATGCTGTGGGGTTGCAGAATATCGGCGTCGACGCTTTCATCGAAGAGAAAATGCCTTTACTGAGACAATACGATACGAAGGTCATCGCCAATATCTACGGCGAAACGTACGATGATTATAAAAAGGTTGCCCGCAAACTCAGTTCGGTCAAGGGCATTCATGCGCTGGAAGTCAATATCTCCTGCCCCAACGTAAAAAATGGCGGTCTGAGTTTCGGTTCCGATCCGAAGATTGCCGCCCGGGTGACGCGCGCGGTCAGGGATGAAACGTCTCTGCCCGTGATTGTGAAACTTACTCCCAATGTGACGGATATAGCGGCCATCGCCGAAGCGGTGGAAAAAGCGGGCGCGGATGCCGTATCGCTGATCAATACGCTGACGGGAATGTCCGTCGATTTGAAGACCCGGAAACCGCATCTGAAAAACATCACCGGCGGATTGTCCGGTCCGGCAATCAAGCCGGTGGCGTTGCGGATGGTCTGGCAGGTTGTGCAGAGAGTTTCCATTCCCGTGATCGGCATCGGCGGTATCATGACGGCGGAAGACGCTCTGGAGTTTCTGGTTCTGGGCGCCAAAGCAGTCCAAATCGGCACGGCCAACTTTATCAATCCCCTCGTCACAATGGAAGTTATCGAAGGGATGAAAAATTATCTGGCAGAGCATAAGATAAAAGATATCAACGATATCATCGGTACATTCCAACCATAAATAGTCCATGAGAAAAAACTCGGAAGAAATAATCAAAGGCGTTTATTTAATCGGCGGCGCGGGAATGACAACCGCCGATGACGCGGCGATTTATCTGATCGATTTTGACGGCGACCTGATTCTGATTGATTCGGGAGCGGGCAGAAGTTCCTCACAAATTATTCGCAACATCGAAATGCTCGGCCTGAATCCCGCAAACATTTCCCATTTGATACTGACGCATTGCCACATCGACCACATCGGCTCGGCGCCTTTCTTTAAAAAGCAATACGGCGCGAAAATACTCATTCATGAGCTCGACGCCCCGGCGGTGGAAAAAGGAGATTCACGCAAAACAGCGGCCAACTGGTATGGCACGACTTTTCCGCCGACGGCAGTTGACCGGAAGCTCAAAGGGGAATACGAAATATTAACTTTCGGCGGTGAAACATTGCATTGCCTGCATACGCCCGGCCACACGCCCGGTTCCATTTCTCTTTATCTGGACAGGGCTGGCAAGAGGGTTCTTTTCGGCCAGGATATCCACGGACCGTTTCACAAGGATTTCGAATCCGATATCGACGTCTGGAAAAAATCCATGCGGAAATTGCTGGATCTCAACGCGGATATTCTCTGTGAGGGACATTTCGGAATCTTTGATTCCAAAGAACGCACCCGCTCCTATATCGAAGGGTATCTTGAAGAATACGAATAGTTTTTTAAAACAAGCTGTGCATAACCCACATTTTAAATTATTTTTTTTGAAATTTGCCATAAATAGATTAAAATACTAACCATAATAAACAGTTAGATTGATTTATTGTGCACATCAAAATCCCACTTTCGAGGGATTGACATGTGTTATTGAATATTGTCTACTTAAAACAAAACCAACATATTAAAACTGTAAAACAAACTTAACAGTTTCGTTAAAAAAAAAGTTGTCTGCAATAAAAAATTCTGAAAAGTGATTGCATCGGTAAATGATGGCGTACGATTTGCACAGACAGACAGACAGACAGACAGACAGACAGATTTAATTCTAGAAAAAAATTATTTATTAAAATTTAAAACCCATGTGTCTTTCGCGGATACATGGGTTATTTTTTTGCGAAAGGAGAATTAGTATGAAAAAAGTTGTTTGTATCTTTGCAGTTATGTTTCTAGCAATAATGGTTATTGGATGCGCCTCAACATCGTCTTCAAAGTTTGGATCAGATACTGTATCCGGTCTCAAAGGGAAAGCTGAAGGAGAAATAATTTCCCAATTTGGCAAACCTTATAAACAATCTATCAATAGTGATGGTGAAAAAGTTTTAGAGTATCGCCAATCATCACAAGATTCTGGTTTTAAGAATACGGCAATAGCAATTACTTCCTTTGGAGTTCTTTCAGGAGAAGATAGCCCTTATGTTGATATTATGAAAATATATCTTAAAGATAATATGGTTGTGAAATCTACATTTGATCAAAACGTACAAGGTTTGCTAACCCTCCCGTAAAATTTACTTTTGCAGGGGAAAAACGATAAAAAACGTTAATAAAAATATTAACAAGAGGAGAAAGAAATCATGAACTTAATAGTGAAAAGATTTTTTTGCATAGGATTATTAATTTTCGTCGTTTTCATGTCAGGGTGTGCCGAAATGATAGAAGTGGCTGTGACAGGCGCAGGAAAAACAGCGAAAATTGAACCGATAAATTTCTTTAAACGTTCTGACGATTTTATGACAAAGAGTGGTACTGATAACCTTCCAGATTTTTATTATATATCTAAAAATGTAGATTGGTCAAAATATAAAAAAATCATAATTAATGATTTTACTTCGCTTACGCCAGACATACAGAAAATTTCCGGTTTGCAAGTTACAGAATTTAAAAATTTAAGAAAGGATATCCCTGATAATATAGCAAATGCTTTCGATGGTAGTGTTTTTTCGCAATGTAAAAGGAGTGCAGAAAGAATCGATCATAATGATATTAATAGCATAAGAAACGCTCAGGCAGATGCTATCTTGTTTGGTAATATATCAGAGATTATACACATGAATCTCACAGCGATTCAGGTTGAAATTAAGTTGGTGGATGCAAAAACGGGAGAAGAAATTATTAAAATGATCAACAGAAGTACCTCTGATAGTGACAGGGTGTCAATGCCGATAAACCGTTGTTTGGCTAATTTGATAAACAAAGCGAAAAATTCACGGATATAAAAGTTAAAAAACGTTTAACATTCTTTTATCACATTGGGAATTTTGTATGAAAATTAAAACTATTGAAGAAGTTCTTTAATGGTGTACTCCAGTTCAAAGCGCGCCAATAAAAGGAAAGCTGCAAAAGGAGCAAGGCATTATACAGGAGAACGAGTCCATGAAACAAAAAGAAATTTCCAAGAAGGTTTTATTATATTTATTTGTTTTTGTATTTTTAATTGCAGCAGGTTGCAGCGGCGGTGGCGGAGGAGATGATGACCACTCCAGCGATGATACGAATATCTCAAATGATGATACTAATAACGACGATACTGATAATGATGATGTAGCAAAAGGAGAATTTCCTATTGGTACATGGGTGAACAATTCGGAGGGAATATCTTTTACAATTACCTCCTGTGTCCCCTGTGAAGACGTAGACTTAGACTGCGATCCCAATTGGGAATATTGTTATGGAAACATAAAATATGAGAGTCATACAGTTAATTTACCTGGAAACGAAAGAACCACAGAATTATTGTTGGTAAATACTCATAATCATTGGATGAGTCTCGGAGGAGATGAAAATGAGCTTGGGAGTTGGTCGGCGGGCATCTATTGTCAGGATGATTATGCAACTGATGAAGCAACTTGTCTTGTAATGATGCCTGATGAATTATTTACTGACTATTTAACATTTATTAGGCAGTAAACTGATAAGCTGGGTACGGCATACGAGACAAGTCGAAAAGACTTGGCTGAACGAGTGTAAAGCCAGTGATATTTTTTGTTGAGCGAAGCGCGCCATGAACAAAGGATTGACTATGAATAGCAGGAGAATATTAAAGCTGTTTCCATTTTATTTTTTTGTGATGATGTTTCTGCTGGCTGTTGGCTGCAGCAGCGGTGGTGGAACAAAATATAAGGCCGGAGAGAACGTAATAGTTAATTCTAAGATCATTGGTGCAGATGGAGGTACGATTCAAGCGGCAAACAGCGGAACGCCTATCGATGGTGTGATAGTTAAATTTCCGGCAGGGGCACTGTCTAAAGATATAAATGTCTTTTTAGGGTATAACGAAGGCGAGTTGGAATCAGAAGATGGAACACAAAATGGATTTGTATTGGTTTTGGATACAGGTGAAGTAACACAATTTGAAGAGCCGATATCCATAACAGTACCTTTTAAAGATACCTCAACTACTCCTGTTCCTTATTATGTTGATTCATTAGGTAAGGTTCACCCAGTTCAACTCGTTTCTATTGACAGAGAAGACGGTACTTTTACATTTGAGACATTTCATGCCTCATCTTACCGATGGAATCTTGTTATCAAAAATAAATATATCTCTGTAGGCACGATACCCACAGGATTCTCACCTGAAAAAAATGGTTTCCAGATAGAAAACGATACCAATGTATATCCTGGTGGCGCATGTCTCGGTCTTGCAGCTTTTTCTGTTTGGTATTTTATAAACCATAAGGAAGGAAATCTGTATGCAAAGTATATAGATAAAATCGATGGTTTAACTCGTCAAGAAATTATTGCAAGCCGTGCGTATACATCTATTGCTTATGGCTGGAAAGATTATTATCAAAATGCTTATAATAAACAATTTAAATCAAGTATGGAGGATGTTGATCATTGGAATGAAATCTGTGATGCAATAAAAGCAACAGGTCAGCCTGTAATACTTCAACTTCGAAGTGATATTCCTTTTACTAATATACAAATAACAGATTTGACACACGCTGTAGTTGCTTATGAGGTTGACACTAATACAGGTAAAATATCAATTTATGATCCAAGCTTTCCAGGGATTTCCAAAAGCATTGTATATGATCAATCTGCACAAGAGTTTAATGTATACCATCTCTGGAATAGGTTTGGCATGATTGCAAAAGCAACAGATATAAGACCTGAGGAGTCTTTTGAGCATATCATTGAGTGTGCGGATAATTATTTTTCAGGAGATCAATATGCAAGAATAACCGTTACTTCACATGAAAGCGGTCAGCAGGTAAGTGATGGAAATGTTACTCTTAGAGGGCAGATTATTAGCGCACAAGTGTTGGTAAATAAATTGTATGTGTATGTCAACTATAAAGAAGGGATGATGCCATATGAAGCAAGTGTTGGAGACGATGGATATTTCATTTTGCCCATACAATTAGTGCGTGGGTACAATAAATTAACATTTGAGATTTATGGGAAAACAAAGGAAAGCGGGAAACAATACCTCAACTTTGTAATGGAACCCCAAGATGGGTTTGTTATGGAGTTTATGCCAGTTGTTACCCATGCAATGAGCGGTACAATCCATGTTGGGAATAATTCAGGCCCCGCGCTTTCAGGAGCAACGGTTTCCATTGCCGGTTTGTCTACGACGACAAATAGCGCCGGAACATTCACGATTATCGGTATTCCGGCAGGCACGTACGCATTTTCCGTTTCCAAACTAGGTTATGATACTTACACTAATCCAGCCTATTATATTGGGTCCGAGCAGACAAGACTGAACTTCTACCTTACGCAATCAGATGTTAGTTATTCGATAAGCGGTACAATCCATGCCGGGAGCAATTCTGGCTCAACGCTTTCAGGGGCAACGGTTTCCATTGCCGGTTTATCTACGACGACAAACAGCGCCGGAACATTCACGATTATCGGTATTCCAGCAGGCACGTACGCATTTTCCGTTTCCAAGCCAGGTTACGATACTTACACCAATCCAGCATATTATGTTGGGGCCGATCAGTCAGGGCTAAACTTCTACCTTGCAATCATTAACGTTGATCCACTTAACGCTTGGCATTTACGAAGTAGCTTGTCGAGTACCCTGAAATCCGTAGTATATGGCAATAATGCCTTTGTTGCGGTTGGAGGAAGTAATGTGGCTAATTCTCTTGATGGTGTATCATGGAGTAGCCAAGTATTTAACGCAAATCTTGCGAGTGTTGCTTATGGGAATGATACGTTTTTCACAGTGGGATTTGGCGGTGTGAGAATTACTTCACCAGATGGCTCTGCTTGGACGATTCAGGAAACTCCATCAGTTCTTAATCCACATTACACAACCATAGGATATGGGAATGGAACCTTCGTAATGTACGCTGGCGGATTATATGAAGGTATTTATACTTCTACTGATGGAATTACAGGTACAGGGGTTACAGTAAGCACTTCATCATCACTTAGTGGAGTTTGCTATGGCAACAACATCTTTGTATTTGTGGGTGGCAATGGTACAGTGCTTACATCGTCTAACGGGAGTACGTGGACGACTAGAGATACTGGAGTAGATGCTGAACTCCAAAGTATTGCTTATGGTAACGGCACTTTTGTAGCTGTGGGATATTATGGGCTAGTACAAACTTACGGTATAGTTTTAACTTCACCTGATGGAATTATTTGGACGCCAAGGAATATGGGTAATATTCATAATCTTTATGGTATTGCATATGGCAATGGCACTTTCGTTGCAGTTGGTCTTGATGGATTAATATTATCGTCACCGGATGGAATTACCTGGACTCAAAAGAATTCAGGAGTGATAGGGGATCTTTTTGGAATTACATTTGCTAACAATAAATTTGTTACGGTGGGTGAAAATGGAATAATTTTGCAATCGGATTAAAGTTAAAATGAGCATTTTTAACTTTATGTTTGTGAAAAAGAAGATAATAAAGTGAGCTGGTCTGGCAAAATCGGACAGTGACATAAGTGGAAAAAACTGCTCTATAATGTAAAAAGAAGAAAGAGGAGGGAACATTATATGAGCAAACGACCGAGACGGAATCATGCCCCGGCATTCAAGGCCAAAGTAGCCTTGGAAGCATTAAAAGGAGACCAGACCATCACAGAACTATCCCAGCGATTCCAAGTCCACCCCAACCAGATTACGGAGTGGAAAAAGCAGTTATTGGAACATGCGGCAGAGGTATTCAACAAAGGCAAGACGGTGGAACTTGCCCCCAATGTAAAAGATCTTCACGCCAAAATCGGGCAGCTATCGATGGAGAACGATTTTTTATCAAACGCGCTCGGTCGCATAGACGGTGCGAGCGCCAAGAAATGATCGATAAAGAGGGCAACTTGCCTGTCACACGGCAATGCGAGATTTTAGATTTAAACCGATCCGGGATTTACTACAAGCCGGTTCCATTAAGTGACACCGACAGAGAACTGATGCGCCAGATCGACGAGATTCATTTGTTGTATCCGTTTTACGGGAGCCGAAACATCCGCAATGAGCTATGGTCAAGGGGCTGCAAAGTAGGCCGTGACAAAGTCCGTCGTCTGATGCGACGGATGGGTATCGAAGCCCTGTATGTGAAGCCGAAGCTCTCGCGGCTGAATCCAAGACATGGAAAATATCCGTATCTTCTGCGGGATCTTCAAATTACCCGGGCCAATCAGGTCTGATGTGCGGATATCACCTATATTCCCATGGCCAGGGGGTTTTGTTATCTGGTTGCCATCATGGACTGGTCCAGCCGTTATGTCCTGGCCTGGAGACTCTCTAATACCTTGGATATTTCATTTTGCGTAGATGCCGTAGAAGAAGCCATTGCCCACTATGGCTGTCCTGAAATCTTCAACACGGATCAAGGCTCTCAGTTTACAGCGGAAGTCTTTACCGATACGCTGCAATCGAACAACATTACCATCAGCATGGATGGCAAAGGCCGCTGGATGGACAACGTTTTTATTGAACGACTTTGGAAAAGCGTGAAGTATGAGGATGTCTATCTCAAATCCTATGGTTCGATGACGGAAGCAAAAAGAGGGCTTGCTGAATACTTCAAATTTTACAATGAAAAAAGGTGGCATCACAACTTTGACAAAAAGACGCCAGGTATGGTTTACTTCGACTCGCTGGCGCAGAAACAGGCTGCAGCATGAACATCAACCTTGAGCAGTTTTACACTTATAAATCCCTGTTCTCTGTCCGAAGAACCCAGTCCGCCTCAAAGAATCTTTAAAAAGATAAACAATCGCTTTTTAAAAAAGATATTTTATTATTGTACTTTAATACATTTAATAAAAAAACTAGTCATTACTGTAAAACATTAATGATGCTGCCATGGGTTTAGTAAGAGGAATATTTGGTGTCAAATGCGTTGAAAAGCGGGCTGCAAGGCAGAACGGTTCACTTTGTCTAGGTTCATGAAGGCATGTATTCAAAAATCATTTTTGTAGACTCTTTTTTACTTTGGTGGCGATGTCTCTGACCTTTTGCATCACGTCTTGTTCGTTGATGGTCAGAAGCTTTCGGTTTTCCATGACGACCTTGCCGTTGATGACAACGGTGTCAACGTCCGCGCCGCTGGTCGCGTAAACAAGATGGGAATATTCGCAGTAAAGCGGCGTCAGGTGCGGTTCGTTTAAACCGATGACGATAATGTCAGCTTTTTTGCCGGATTCCAGTGAACCGATTTTCTTTTCCATGCCGAGAGTTTTCGCGCCTTCAATGGTGGCCATGCGCACAACCGTTTGAGCGTCCATCACAGTCGGATCGAGCCGGGCGACTTTGTGAAGTTTGGCAGCCGTGCCCATCTCCTTGATCATGTCCAGGTTGTTGTTGCTGGCGCAGCCGTCGGTTCCGAGGCCTACGGTAACCCCGGCTTTGAGCATTTCCGGCACCGGGGCCACGCCGCTGGCAAGCTTCATGTTGCTGGCGGGATTGTGGGAAACTTTGCAGCCGTGATCGGCAAACATTTTCATATCTTCATCAGAGAAATAAACGCAATGAAACGCGGTGAGCTTCTCGTTGAGATAATCAATGTCTTTCAGGAAAGAAACCGCCCCCTTGCCGAATTTTTCTTCGAGTTGTTTTTTCTCGGCGGCGTTTTCCAGCAGATGCAGTCCTATGGGAACATTAAATTCTCTGGATAGTTTTTTTACATCGGCAAGCAGAGGTTTGGAACAGGTGTAAAGGGCGTGCGGTTCGATCATGATATTGATCAGGGGATCATCCTGCCATTTTTCAATCAGCATTTTCGTATAAGCGACGCCTTCTTCCGGTGTTTTGAAATTGGGTGATGGAAAATCGAAAAGTACTTCACCGACAAGACAGCGAATGCCGGCTTCTTTGGCCGCGCGCGCCGTTTCATCTTCGAAAATATACATATCACAGAAAGTAGTCGTGCCGGATTTGATCATTTCGGCGGCGCCGAGAAGCGATCCCCAGTAGGCCAGTTCTTTATTTACGTTCTTGGCTTCGGCGGGGAAGATATAATTATTGAGCCAGTCCATCAGTTCCAGGTCGTCGGCAATGCCGCGGAAACAGGTCATGGCTGCGTGTGTATGGCAATTGACGAAACCGGGCATGATCAGAGAATCTCCGGCTTCGATGGTTTTTTTTGCCTCGAATTGTTTTAATATTATTTTCGAGTCATCGACGGCAATAATTTTATCACCGTTGACCGCCACAGCCGCATTGTTCAGACAGGTATTTTTTTCATCGAGCAACAGCGCTTTCGATCCGGTGATAATTAAATCGACATCCTGCATAGGGAGTTTCCTTTTTAGTTTTTTGATTTCTTAACACAACTTTTTTGAATTGTCACTTTGTCCGTGCTACGCCTGCGAGGCAATCTTTACGGGGCCAAAAAAAAGGGAACTTTATGGGCTCTTCTTTTGTCTAACCTGCAAAAGGCAAGCAAAAGCCGGAAAATTTAGAAGGAGGAACATATGAAAAAAATAATAATGGTCAGCTTTATGTTGTTGGTTTGGGCAAGTATTTCCGCGGCGTCAACTATTGGTAATGCGGTTGAGGTCAGTGTTATTACCGATAATGGCAGGATGCTGCCTTTTTATCAGGTCAAAAGCCGCCATAATCTGAAGAAGGTTTATGCTGAAGCCGTCAGGGGTGATTATTACCGGATTGTCGTACGCAACAAACTGAATCGCCGGGTGGGCGTGGTTATTGCGGTTGACGGCAGGAATATTATTTCCGGT
>Ga0255347_1000633_pt1 | contig 62393 bp, 56 predicted proteins | sample wastewater_treat_2_FD_192479 | JGI IMG/M metagenome (GOLD analysis project Ga0255347, IMG submission 192479) | Wastewater microbial communities from Lulu Island WWTP, Vancouver, Canada - plant24 | ecosystem: Engineered > WWTP > Wastewater > Unclassified | place: Canada: Vancouver, British...
GGCCATGGCGGAGGTGACACACCCGGACCCATGCCGAACCCGGCAGTTAAGCCCTCCAGCGCCGATGGTACTGCCTCTTCGAGGGGTGGGAGAGTAGGACGCCGCCGGAAACCTTTTTTTCTTTTTTTATTTAGAGACCGGTGAAGGGTCATAGGGAACGGAAAAACCATTGATTCGATAACCCAGGGCCGGAGGCGTACGCCTCCGGCCCTTTTGTATGGTGCCGTGAATCCTAAGTGCCGTGAACCGTGAATCGTGAACCGTGAATCGAAAGGTCAAATTCGCGGGCAAATTGTTTTGCTTTTACGATCTGCCCTTACGACTCACGACTCACGGTTTTCGATTCACGATTTACGGTTCTTCTGATTCACGGTTCCTATCCAACGGTCCCAAAAACTGCGTCGCCTTCGATGTCCCCAGCCTGTCGGCCCCCAGGGCCACGAGGATCTCCGCCGCCGCGTAGGTCCTGATCCCGCCGGAAGCCTTTATCCTTACTCTGTCGGAGGCAGCGGTCCTCAAAAGGGCCACGTGGTAAAAGGTGACGCCCCCCGCAAAGCCCGTGCAGGTTTTTACGAAATCCACGCCGGCCTGTTCGGCCAGCATCACCGCCGTGACCGCCTGGACGTCGTTCAGCAGGGGCATCTCGAGGATCACCTTGAGGATGGCCCCCCGGGAGGCTTCCCTCAGCGCTGAAAGGTCGTCCCGGAGGGCTCTCCTGTCGAGGGCCCTGGCGGCCCTGATATCCACCACGGCATCCACCTCGTCGGCCCCGTTGTCCAGGGCCCAGCGGACCTCGGCGGTCTTCACCGGTATCGGGGTGGCCCCCAGGGGGAAGGCCGCCACGGAACTCACCTTGACCGCGGACCCTGAGAGGAACCGCCGGGCATCGGGCACGCAGCTCAAGGGGACGCAGACCGAGGCGAACCCGAAGCGGACCGCCTCGTCGCACAGGGCTGCCACGTCCTCCACGGAGGCCCCGGCGGCGAGGAGGGTATGGTCTATGGAGCCCCGGACCCTCTCCGGCGAAGGGCGTTCGAAGAGCCCGGCCTCGGCCTTGGCAGCCTTTATCCTGGCCCGCTTGGAGAGCAGTTCAATGTCGGTCACGGCTATCACCCCTGCCTTATGCAGTCGCAGATATCCTCGTCGCGGCCGCACCCCGGCGCGAGGAGGACCTCGGTTATACTGACCCTGCCCTGCCTCTGTAGGTAAAGGAGCAACCCCAGCAGGGAGGAAGGCGATACGCCTATCTCGGCCGCCCTCGAGGTGATGTCCATCCGGCCGGGCACATCCTGGTCCCGCAGGATCTGGCGGCCCAGTATCTCGAGCCAGTTCTCGAAGAGGTCCTGGACTTCCGGCGTAGCCAGCGATGAAAGCTGGGCCGTCCTCGAGACGGCCTCCAGCACACGGGCCGCCGCCCTGGCGTAGTTCTCGCTGAAGACCCTTTCGTGATCACCCTTTGGATCGGTCATTTGCCGTCGGCCCCCCATCCTGTTCTTTTCTCCCAGGGGAAGATGCCTTTTTCGGGTCGCTTCGGGCATTCCTCTCTGGAAGACCAGACGCAATGATATCATAGACCCCGATGGCTTTGATGACCGTCCGTCGGGAGGTGACGACAGCCTTGAGGATCCTTCTTCTTGGTTTCGGCAACGTCGGGAGGGCCTTCTGCGAGATCGTCGAGGAGAAAGCCCCTCTTCTGAGGGATCTGTTCGGCGTCGAGGGCCGTTTCGTGGGTATAGCGACCCGTTCGAGAGGTTGCGTGAGCGACCCCGGAGGGATAGACATCGGTGCCCTCCTGAAAAAGGAATCCTCCACGGGCAGGCTCGGCCCGGCTCCCTCCCGGGGGGGGCGGGACGCTCCCTCGGCGGTAGAGATGGTCCAGGAGATGGATTACGACCTCCTCGTCGTCTGCACCTCCACCACCATCCAGTCCCCGGAAGAGCCGAAAAGCTTCATCTGCGGGGGGCTTCAGCGGGGCAAGGACGTGATCACCTCCAACAAGGGTCCTCTCTTCCTGGGGTACCGGGAGATACGGGACTTCGCCGCTGCCAATGGGGCCCTCTTCCTGTTCGAGGCGGCCGTCATGGGCGGCACCCCCTTCTTCTCCTTTGCGAGGCACTGCCTGACCGGGTCGGAAGTCCTCTCCTGCGAAGGCGTCATGAACACCACCTCCAATTACATCCTCGACCTCATGATCGCCGGGGCCTCCTTCGACGACGCCCTCCTCGACGCAAGGAGGAAGGGTTACGCCGAGGCGGACCCCACCTTCGACCTCGAAGGTTGGGACAGCGCCGTCAAAGCCTCGATCATCGCCCAGGTCCTCATGGGCGCGCCCCCCGTCCCCTTGGAGGACATCGAGGTCCAGGGGATAAACCAGATCAAGACCAGGCTGCTCCTGGAGGCGGCCCATTCGGGCGGAGCCCTCCGCCTCGTCTCCAGGGTGGAGAAGGGCAAGGACGGGGTCGCCATCACGGTCAGGCCCGAGGTGCTTTCGCCCTCCAACCCCCTCTCGCGGGTCCATGGGGCCACCAACGGGGTGCTCTTCCTGACGGACACGCTGGGGGAGATCTTCGTCGCCGGCGGCGGCATCGGCCCGAGGCACACGGCCTTTTCCCTGCTGAGGGACCTCATCGAGGTCGCCTGCTCGAGAAAGGGGGGTCGGGGATGCTGATCGTGGACCTTCACACCCACAGCACCTTCAGTGACGGCACCTTTTCCCCGGAAGCCCTGGTAGGGAGGGCCGCTAAAAGGCACGTGTCGATCCTGAGCCTCACCGACCACGACACGACCGCCGGCCTCGACAGGTTCCTGGCGGCCTGCGGCAAGAAGGGGATCCAGGGCATTACCGGGGTGGAACTGTCAGCCGAGGCTTCCTTCACCCTTCACATCATGGGTTACCGTATCGACAGCTCCTGCCCCGGGTTCCAGAAGAAGTTGGGGACCCTCCGCGAGAACCGCCGGGAGAGGAACGCCCTCATGGTCGAGAAGCTGGCCTCCCTGGGTCTGGCGATAAACCTCGGGGAGGTCGAGGCCGAATCGGGCGGCGAGGTGGTCGCCCGGCCCCACATAGCGAGGGTGCTGGTGAAGAAGGGCTACGTTCGCGATATAGCCTCGGCCTTCAACCGGTACATCGGGAGGGGGGGACCCGCCTACGTGGCCAGTGCCAGGCTCGCCCCAGAGCAATGCCTGGAGGCCATCGACGAGGCGGGGGGCGTCTCCGTGCTGGGCCACCCCGGCCTGATGGGCCTGGACGAGGACCACCTCTTCGCGCTCCTGGAAAGGCTAAGGGACCATGGTCTGTGGGGACTCGAGTGCTTTTCGGGCCACCACGGTTCGGGGGAGATCTACTACTGGATGAAGGTCGCCTCCCGGTTCGGCCTCTTCCCGACGGCGGGCTCCGACTTCCACGGCGTCGACCGCCCTGGGATGGACCTCGGCGTCGCCGTGACCGAGGGTCTGCTCCCTTGGGCGCGGCTGGGGGTCAGCATCTAGGCTCCTTCGAACCTCACCCTCTCGGGGTGGGTGTGGATGTTCATCCTGCCCTCCCTGATGAAGCTCACCAGGGTGATGCCCTCCTCCCTGGCCAGCGAGACCCCGGCGTCGGTCGAAGCGGAGACGCTTCCGAGAAGGGGTATCCCGGCCGCGACGGCCTTGGCGACCATGTCCCTGGGGAGCCTGCCGGACTGGACCACCAGGGCCCTCCCCAGGTCCACCCCCTGGATGAGGCCCCACCCTATGACCTTGTCGAGGGCGTTATGGCGGCTGATGTCCTCGAAGAGGGCCAGCCTCTTTCCCTCGAAGGTCAGCAGGGCCGCGGCGTGGAACCCCCCGGTCCTGCCGAAGAGAGGCGCCTCCGCGATCCACCGGGCTCCGTCCTCTATCACCCCGGGCGACGTCTTGACCGTAGTCCCCACGCCCCGCCCAGGCGGCCGGTCCGAGGAGGCGGTCCTGACCTCGATCCTCCCGTCCCTTTCATCAAAGGCTGCTATATCCCGGGCGCTTGAGATCACCCCGGCGCAGAAGAGGTGGCCCATGGCCCATTCCCTGATGTCCAGGGGCGAAAGGACGACCTCCCGGGCTCTGCCGCCGTCAATGACCAGGAGGTAATTCCCCTCCACCGCCGCTTCATCGTCGAAGCGCCTCGTGCCGGCGCCGCTCACCCTCACGACGGGGACTCTCGTTACGGCTTCCCCCATTGCGGACCCACCTTTTTTGAAGGATCGGAATGATGTTATTATAACAAGCAAAGAAAAGGCCGCCGCCTAAAGCCCGGCCGGGGAGGCTGAAGCCCATGAAGGTTATCGATCTTCGCAGCGATACCGTTACAAAGCCCACCGATGAAATGAGGGCAGCCATGGCCGCCGCTGACGTGGGGGACGACGTCTATGGGGAGGACCCCACGATAAACGAACTGGAAAAGGAATCCGCCCTTATGACGGGACAGGAGGCCGCCCTTTTCGTGACCTCCGGAACCCAGGGCAACGTCGCCGCCCTCCTGACCCACTGCTCCCGGGGCGACGGGGCCATCCTCGGCTCCGACAGCCATATCTACATCTACGAAGGCGGGGGGCTCTCCGCCCTCGGCGGCATCCTGCCCCTCGTGGCCGATGACCCCGGGGGGATCATACCGCCCCAAAAGGTCCTCTCCTGGTGCAGGCCGAGCAACGTCCATTTCGCCCCGGCCCGCCTCCTTTGCGTGGAGAACACCCACAACAGGGCGGGGGGTACGGCCGTATCGCCGAAGGATTTCAAGGCCACCGTGGAAGCGGCCCGGAGCGGGGGGCTTTCGGTGCACCTTGACGGCGCCAGGGTCTTCAACGCCTCCACCGCCTGGGGCGTCGATGTGAAGGAGTTCACGGGGATCGTGGACTCCGTCCAGTTCTGCCTTTCGAAGGGGCTGGGCGCCCCCGTCGGTTCCATGCTCTGCGGCGGCGCCGAGTTCATATCCAGGGCGAGGCACTGGCGCAAGAGGCTCGGCGGCGGCCTGAGGCAGGCCGGGATCCTGGCCGCGGCGGGTCTCATAGCCCTGCGGAAGATGACGAAGAGGCTCGCCGAGGACCACGAGAACGCCGCCAGGCTGTCGTCGGCGCTCCTTGCCGGCGGCGTCGGTGTGGAAACGGTGGACAAGCCCACCAACATGGTCTACGTCAGCCTGGGGGCCGACGGGCCCGACGCGAACGAACTGTCCCGGCGGTGCGCTGCCGGGGGCGTCCTCTTCGGGGCCGTCTCCGAGAGGAGATTCAGGCTGGTGACCCACTTCGGGGTCGCCGCCGTCGATGTGGACCGGGCCGCCGAAACCATAATGGAGGAGTTGAAGGCCTCCTGATGAGCCAAGGCCCTTCCCGGCAGGAGGTTGAATCAATAGCCCGCTGGATGATGGAGGCCTCCCTTGACAGGGGGGCGCTCCTGGCCGATGTGCTCTACCGGTCAGGGAGGTCCTCTAGGCTCTCCCTCAGGGACGGTGACCCCGAGTGGGACACCCTGGGGTCCGCGATCCGGATAGGCTGCCGCGTCGCCGACAGGGAAGGGCGCCAGGGCGTGGCTGACACGAGCGACCTCTCCCGGGACGCGATCCGGCAGTTGGTCGACCTGTGCCTCGAGAATTGCCGCGCCTCCGAACCCGAGGCCGACGTGGCCCTCTACGAGGGGAAGGCCCCCGATACCCCGGAGACCTGTGTCTTCGATGCCGACACCGCCGGCATGGGTCACACCGAGAGGGAGGAGCGCTGCCGCCTGATGCACGACCAGGCGTCCCGCGCCGACAACAGGGTCGTCTCCGTCCGTGAGACGTCCTGGTCGGACGGTTCGGAGAGCACCTTTTATGCCTCCAGCGAGGGCTTCCTGGGGTGGTACGACGAGACCTGGGCTTCCTGCGCCGTGACGGTGGTCCTCTCCGACGGGGAGGCCCAGGAGATGTCCGGGGCCTACGCCGAGAGCAGGCGGGCTTCCGACATCGACCCTGGCTCCGTGGCGCGGGAGGCTGTCGAGAGGGGCGCCCTTACGCTGGGAGGAAAGCCGGCCCCCACCGGTGTCTACGACGTGGTGCTGGACCCCGAGGCTGCCGCTTCCCTTGTGGAAGCCGTGGGGGAACTCTTCCTGGCGCCCGAGGTCTTCAAGAACCGATCGATGCTGAAGGGCCGGGTCGGACAGAAGGTCGGAAGCGAGTGCCTCACCCTGGTGGACGACGGGACCATCCCCTGGGCGGCCGGTACATCGCCCTGGGATGGGGAGGGGGTTCCTCCGGGCCGGACGGTGCTGCTGGACCAGGGGACGGTGGCCTCCTTCCTCTACGACCTCAAGTACGCGAAGAAGTTCGGGACCTCCTCCACGGGGAACGCTTCCAGATCCCCCGGGAGCCTCCCGGACGTGGGTTTTTCGAACCTTTTCCCCATCCCCGGGAAGAGGGGGAAGGGGCAGTTATTGAAGGACTGCGCCGGCGGGGTCTTCGTGACGGAACTCATGGGCGTCCACACTATCGACCCCATCAGCGGTGATCTCTCCCTGGGGGTCAAGGGCGCGCTGATCGACGGTTCCGGCCGCCCCGGGAGCCCCGTGGCGGGCATGACCATGGCCGGCAACCTTTTGAGCCTTCTTTCGGCCCTTTCCGAGGTGGGCGACGACCTGCGCTTCTTCGGCGAGATAGGGGGGTGCACCATGGTGGTTCGGAATGTCTCGATGGCCGGCGCCTAGGGCGGCTCTCGGCGCCATAGCGGCGCTCCTGTTCCTGGCTGTCCTTTCACCGGGCGCCCTCTCCGCCCCGTTGGAGTGGGAACTGCTCCGTGACGGCCGGGCCCTCGGGCGGGTCTCCGTGATGGACGCCCAGGGCGGCAGGCTGGTGGCCCTGGACTCCGCGGCGGGGCTCATGGGCCTCTCCACCGAGGCGAAGGGCGACACCCTGGTCCTTAAAGGCCCCGGGGGCTCGCTGCAGATCTTCCCCGGCGCGGCGGCGGCCATTCACAAGGGGGAGATCATCCCCCTGATGCACGAGGTGGTGCGCGAAGGCGGTCACTGGTGGGTGGACCCCGACTGTGCCCTCGTCCTTTGCGGCCGCGTGGCGGGCCCCGAGGGCGGCTCCCTCGCCTGGAAGGGTGAGGGCTACAAGCCCAGGCCCCAGCCTTTCCCCGGCCCCCCGCCGGGCAGCTCCACACCGCCGGCCCAGGCGCCTAAGGATCCTCTTTCCACCGCGCCGGCCACGGTGAGGTCCATCCGGTGGGGACGGCAAGATTTCGGCATCAGGGTCGTCCTGGACCTTTCGAACCCCACGGCCCCGAAGGTCGAGGCCGGGCCCGGGGCGGTCACGGTGACCATCTCCGGCCTGATGGCCAGGGGTACGACCGGTTCGGTCTCGCCCTACCCCTCGGAGGTCGGCCTCTCGGTGACCCAGTTCGGCGACCGCGTCGTCCTGTCCTTCAAGCACAACGCCACATCGGTGAGGCACTTCGCCCTCGAGGGCCCCTGCAGGCAGGTCATCGACTTCTACGACCCGATGCCCGTCGGGATGGCGCCGGCGCCCTACGCCCCCTGGACGGGGCCGCCCGAAGAGGTTACCGTAGAAGAAGAAGCAGTGGAAGTTGAAGAAGAGCTCCCCGCGGAGGCGGGCCCGGCCCTCCCCGCACCGGACATGCCGGTCAAGGCCCCCGGCGGGGCCAGGACGGTGGTGATCGACGCAGGGCACGGCGGCAAGGACCCCGGGGCGGTCGCCAACGGGGTCAGGGAGAAGGACATAAACCTCCGGGTGGCAAGGCTCATGGCGGACATGCTCAAAAAGGAGGGGCTCCGGGTGGTCCTGACCAGGAGCACCGATGTCTACCTCCAGCTGTCGCAGAGGACGGCCATAGCCATCAAGGAGGACGCCGACGCCTTTGTGAGCCTGCACTGCAACGCGCTCCCCAAGGGCAGGTCCGCCCAAGGAGTGGAGATATACCTCATGGCCCTGCCCAGCGACAAGCACGCCATGGAACTGGCCCTGATAGAGAACAGGGAACTCGTCGGCGGCGGTCTTGAGAGCAGCGAGGCCGTCGACAGGAGAACACGGACCCTGCTGAAGATCCTCGGCGACATGCAGCAGAACGTAAAGATCCAGGAGAGCACCTCCTTCGCGGAGATCCTCTACCGCAGGGGAGGGGCCAAAAAGCTCACCATGAGGAGGGTCGCCCAGGCCCCCTTCTTCGTGCTCCGGGGGGCGGGAATGCCATCGGTCCTGGTCGAGATGGGTTTCCTGACCAACAAGGCCGAGGCGGCGATGCTCAAGAACGCCAGCTACCAGAAGCGGATCGCCGAGGCCCTTTCCGCTGGTATCGTGGAATTCCTGGGACAGAGCGAATTCAATTAGGCGCCGCCCGGCATCCTTTTAAAGACCAATTGCGATCGGAGGGGAGAAACATGCTGGAATCCCAGGATTGGGAGAAGAGGGGCCCAAAGCCTCTTTTCGATGATGACGATGAAGACGAACTCTACGACGACGAGGAGGGCGGGAGGGTCCACCCGGCCCTTCGGGTCGTCGCCTGGGTCTCCGTCCTGGTGCTCCTTTTCGCCGTGGGGTACTGGGGCACGTCGCTGACCCTGAAGTACCTGAACCGGAAGGAGATCATCACGCAGCGCAACGTCGTGAGCGACCCGGCCGAGGCGAAAAAGGTCCTGGAGGACACCTCCGAGCCCTCCGGCCTCAGTGTGAAGAGGTCGGGCTTCGAGGTCTTCGTCCCCAGGGGCGGCCTCCTTGAGCCCGAGACGGTCTCCCTCGTCCCCGGCATCCTCGAGGAGGACGTGAAGACCGTCATACTGGGGCTGATGGAGACCATGAGGTCCGAGAACACCATAACGGAACAGGTGCGGGTCCTCCACGTCTTCCGCAACGGCGACCTGCTTTACCTCGACCTGAACGACCCCTTCGTGAAGGTTGTCCAGAACCTGACGGCCGAAAAGGCGACCCTGATCATGACGTCGCTGGTTCGGACCATCGTCGCCAACTTCTCCCCCGTCACGAGGGTCCGCATACTGATAAACGGCAAGGACCCGGAACTCAAGGCCCCCGTGGACCTCACCACGCCGTGGCAGCTGAAGACCTCATGACGGGGCCGGCGGGTGAGACGCCCTGGAAGAGGGCCGACGGTCGGGACCCCGGCGAGCACAGGCCCGTGAACATGACCAGGGGGTACAGCCGTTTCGCCGAGGGCTCGGCCCTGGTGGAGTTCGGCGATACCCGGGTTCTATGCACAGCCTCCGTCGAGGAGAGGGTGCCCCTCTTCATGAGGGGCGGGGGGAAGGGCTGGGTGACGGCCGAGTACTCGATGCTGCCCAGGTCCACCGAGACCCGGACCCCCCGTGACAGCGTCCGCGGGGGCGTCAGCGGCAGGAGCCACGAGATCCAGAGGCTCATCGGCCGCTCCCTCAGGGCCGGCACCTTCCTGGAACTGCTGGGCGAGCGCACCGTCTGGGTCGACTGCGATGTCCTCCAGGCCGACGGGGGGACCAGGACCGCCGCCATCACCGGCGGTTTCGTCGCCCTCGCCGACGCCCTGCGGTGGCTCTTCGCCAGGGGGGTCATCGATACCATCCCGTTGAAGTGCTTTGTGGCGGCCATCAGTGTGGGGAAGGTCGACGGTTCTCTCGTCACGGACCTCTCCTATGGCGAGGACAGCCGCGCCGAGGTGGACTTCAACATAGTCATGAACGAGTTCGGGGACTTCGTCGAGGTGCAGGGCACCGCTGAGGGGGACCCCTACTCCCGGTCGGAACTGCTCAATATGATCGGTCTGGCCGAAAGGGGCGTAGCCTCCATGATCTCGGTCCAGAAGAGCGCGCTTTCGCTCTCGGGAGAGGAAGAGAGGGCCGTCGCCCTTGCCAGGGATCGTATTCGCCAGCGGCAACAGGGATAAGTACCTCGAGATGAGGTCCCTCCTCGCACCCATGGGGGTGGAACTCCTCTTCGGCCCGGACCTGGCGGGCTCCGCCGGCCTCCCGGCGGTCGAGGAGGACAGGGACACCTATGCCGGCAATGCCATCGTGAAGGCCTTGGCGTGGGCCATGGCCCTGGGGCGCTCCGCCCTGGCCGATGACAGCGGGCTCGAGGTGAGGGCCCTGGGCTGGGGGCCGGGCGTGATGTCGGCCCGGGTCGCCCCCGATGACAGGGCAAGGGTCGAATGGCTCCTCGAAAGGATGAGGGGGGCCGTCGAAAGGGAGGCCCGCTTCGTCGCCGCCCTGGCCCTTTACGATATCGATCGGGGGCGGTGGTTCCTGGCCGAGGGCTTCTGCTACGGTCGTATCGCGCCGGCCTCGTCGGGGAGATACGGCTTCGGCTACGATCCCCTGTTCATCCCCCGCGGTTACGACGAGACCCTGGCGGTGCTGGGGCCGGAAGTGAAGTCCCGCCTTTCCCACCGTTCCGTGGCGGCCGGGGCGCTCGGGCGTATGCTCCCCGGCTGTTGTGTGGTAAAATAAGCCTTCGTTTCAGGTCAAGGATCATCAAGGAGGTGCAAGGCGTGAAGGTTTTCCTCACCGTTGTTCATGTGATCGTCTCCATCGCGGTGATGGCCGTCATCCTCATGCAGCAGCGAAAGCAGGGCGGCTTCACCGGCGTTTTCGGCGGCGGTACCCAGGCCGATGCCGCCGGCCAGTGGCAGCGGTTCACCCTGCTCACCAAGGCGACCATAGTGCTGACGGCCGTCTTCCTGGCCACATCACTGATCCTCGTAATAGTACGCTGAAGCCGGAGGTGAAGGCGATGGGCTCCCCGAGGCTGGACAGGCTCTCCGACGTATACGCCTTTGAGCCGGGGACGGCCAGGCTCTTCAGTGCGACCCACGAGGAGATCCTGTCCGGGAAGACCACCGATATCTACTTCGTCAAGACCAGGGACATTCTCGACGCCTGCGGAAGGCTCGACGCCCCCGTGGTGGCCGAGATCTTCGCCAAGCGGGGCGGTGTCTTCGCCGGCATCCCCGAAGTGGTCTCGCTCCTGGAGGACACGGGCGTGGAGATCCTTTCCCTCAGGGAAGGGGACACCTTCGCCCCCGACGAGGTGGTTGCCAGGATCAGCGGTCCCTACTCGGCCTTCGGCATGTACGAGACGGTCATCCTGGGCATGCTGGCCAGTTCCACCGGGTGGGCCACCGCGGCCAGGGAATGCGTCGAGGCCGCCGGGGGCAGGCCCGTGCTCTCCTTCGGTGCGAGGCACGTCCACCCCGCCGTCTCGTCGGTGATGGAGAGGGCCGCCGTCGTGGCGGGGGGCTGCGTCGGCGCCAGCTGCATCCTGGGAGCCAAACTGGCGGGCATAGAACCCAGGGGCACCATCCCCCACGCCGCCATACTTATCGCCGGGGACACCTTGAAGATTGCCAGGACCTACGACGACTTCCTCCCCGAGGGGGAACCCAGGATCATCCTGGTGGACACCTTCCACGATGAGGCCGAGGAAGCGCTCAGGATCGCCTCCGCCCTGGGCGAGAGGCTGTCGGCCGTCAGACTCGACACCCCCTCCGAGAGGGGAGGGGTCACGCCCGAACTGGTCCGCGAGGTCCGCCGCAGGCTCGATATGGCCGGCGCCTCCCATGTGACCATCACCGTGTCGGGGGGGCTCAATCCCGAGAGGATAAGGCTCCTGTCGGAGGCGGGCGCCGCCTCCTTCGGCGTGGGGAGTTACATCGCCCACGCGACCCCCAGGGACATGACCATGGACATCAAGGTGGTCGACGGTGTGCCCGTGGCGAAACGGGGCAGGATCCCCGGCATAACCGTCAACCCCTCCCTTGAAAAGACGCTCTAGTGAAAAAGCGCCCCCGCCCGTCCTTGACACCCATGGGGCGCTTGGATAGAATAGGCACCGCTCTGCTTTTTTGAAACCCCCGCAGAGAAGGGAAATTATTGTGTCCGCTGCCTTTTCGCGGCGAGGCCATAAGGAGAGGAACCCGGGAAATGGCTGTTAATTCCAGTTACATGGCAAAAAAGGAACAGGTGGAGAGGAAATGGTACGTCATCGACGCCACCGACAAGGTCCTCGGCAGGCTCGCCGCCCAGGTGGCCATGATACTCCAGGGCAAGAACAAGCCGACCTACACGCCCCACGTGGACACCGGGGATTTCATCGTCGTCGTCAACGCCGACAAGGTCAAGATCACCGGCAAGAAACTCGAGAAGAAGTACCTCTATCGCCACAGCAGTTACAAGGGCAGCCTCAAGGCAACGTCCTACGGCACCTTCATGGAGAAGTATCCCGACCGCCTCTTCGAGAGGGTCGTCAAGGGGATGCTCCCCAAAAACCGCCTGCACTTCGAGAAGAAACTGAAGGTCTACGCGGGACCCGAACATCCCCACGCGGCCCAGAAGCCTGAGCCGCTGGACATCTAGTAACGCGGCAGGAAGGGAGGGAAAAAGAGCGTGAAGCGATCTGAATACTACTGGGGTACCGGCAGGCGCAAGGCCGCCCTCGCGAGGGTGAGAGTGCGTTCCGGCAGCGGGATGCTCAAGGTCAACGAGCGCCCCGCCGACGAGTACTTCCCCCGCAGTGTCTGGCAGTCCCAGGCTTTCGAGGCGCTCAGGACCTCGGGGCTCGAGGGCAAGATCGATGTCTTCGTCAACGCCAGCGGAGGCGGGCTCACGGGACAGTCCGGCGCGGTCAGGCTCGGGCTCGCCAGGGCCCTGCTCAAGATGGACCCCGGTCTGAAACCCGCTCTGAAGAGATCCGGCCTGCTGACCAGGGACTCCAGGATGGTCGAGAGGAAAAAGTTCGGTCAGAAAGGCGCCCGCGGCAAGAGGCAGTTCTCCAAGCGCTGATCTTGCGCGGCTCCTGCTACGGATAGATCGAGGCGCCCGCTCATCCCTGAGCGGGCGCTTTTTATTCTGGGAGTCGTAAGTACCGTGAATCGTGAGTCGGAAATCGGAAGGGCCGTAAATCGTAAGAGCCGTAAATCGTAAGAGCCGTAAATCGTGAATCGTAAGTTCCTTGAATCGAAAGGTCAAATTCGCAGGATGGTCGTTTTACTCTTACGATCCGGTAATGCTTATTAATTTGTGTAAAATTTCATTGCTGGTGAAAATTGATATCGCTCAAGATTGAGGAACAACTGGAACGATCTGTCTACCCCGTTCAGGTACTCCTCCCTTGACCCGGAAGGTCATCTATACGACCAGCGCCGCGGAAAACTACCACAGGCAGTTGGAAAAGGTGATAAAAACCAAAGCAGCCTTCGTATCCAAAGGGCCCTGATGAAAATGCTAACTTTACTACCATGAGGGCCAGTGAGAAATGGACCCAACCCGTACCAAACCGGGTACTTACGACTCACGATTTGCGACTCACGATTCACGATTTACGATTTACGGTTTTTTTCCTTGACAGACCGGTCGGTCTGTGATAGATTGCAGCCTGTTGCACAAACCGTACGGTCTGGAGGCGATACAATGTCCGACCCCTGCGGGACGAGGGACAGGATCCTGGCGGTGGCCAGGAGTCAATTCGCCCAAAACGGTTATCACGGCACCAGCATGGACGCCATCGTCAAGGAGATCGGCCTCAGCAAGGGGGCCCTCTATTGGCACTTCGAAGGCAAGAGCGACCTCTTCGCCGCCGTCCTTGCCCGTGAGGTCGACAGGATGATCCACAGCCACGTCGAGGCATCCCGCGGCGAGGGGCAGGATGTCCGCGCCTTCGTCACCCTCCGGGGGGAGCGGACCATAGAGATGCTCTGGGAAGACCGGGAAATGCGCCTCCTCTTCTTCACGCTCTTCATCGAGAGGCTTCGGGGGGGGCAGGAGGGCAGGGAACTGTCCCAAGTGGCGGGCGACCTCCTGGAGGTCATCCAGGAGAAGCTCTGGCCCGTGGCCCGGGAAGTCTTTCCCGCCTTCAGACACCGCGAGGCTTACCAGAAAATGCTGACCACCCTCCGTTTCCTGATGAACGGGATAATCATGGAACTGGGGTTCAGCCTGGACCTGGACTCGGCCAGGGAGTATTGGCGCTTCGCCATCGGGCGTTTCGAATTTCAAAGCGAGGGGTTCAAATGATGCAGCAGAGAAGGATCATAGCCATCACGTTCATCGCGCTCTCCCTCTTCGTGATATTCCTGGGCAGGAGGGCCTGGGCCGACGGGAAGCCCGTGCTGGACGAGGGCCTCGCCGTGGTCCTCGCCCTGGAGAACAACCCCCAGATAGGCATAGCCGAAAAGAGGGTCGAGCAGGCCGAGGCCAGGGTCAGGGAGGCTTCCTCTGGGAAAGCGCCCGTTCTTTCGGCCTCGGCGCTCTATCAAAAGACCTTCCATGAACCGCAATACCCACTGGTGACGAATGACCCGTCCCTCGTGGGCTACGCCAACGCCGGTTTCCGCGAGACCTGGAAGACGGCCCTCTCCCTCTCCTGGCTCGTCTACAGCGGCGGGGCCGTCGAAAGCGGCATCAAGGCCGCCGGGTTCGCCGCTGAGGCCGCCGGGGCCGAGGCCCAGAGGACCGCCCAGGCCGTGGCCCACGGCGCGAAAAGCGCCTTTTTCGAATTGCAGAGAGCCCGGGCTCGGGCCGTCGTGGCTGAAGGGGCGAGGCGGCTTGCCCTGGATCACCTGGCGAACGTCGAAGCCCTTTACAGAAACGGCGTGGTGGCCAAGAACGAACTGCTCAGGGCTGAGGTGGCGGTCTCCGACGCGAAGCTGAACCTCATCCGGGCCGAAAGCGGCATCGAGGTCGCCTTCAGCGCCCTCGAGAGGGCCGTCGGGACGGCCGTCAAGGATAAGTACTCCCTCCCCGAACCCCAGGAGGAGCCCTCGCCGGTGGAAATGCCCGGCGACCCCCTCGGAGCGGCCCTGGCGGGGCGCCCCGAGTTCAGGGCCCTCGAGTCGTCGGTGCGCTCGGCGAAGGCCATGGCCGCCGCGGCCCAGGGGGAGAAGGGCCCCTCGGTCTTCCTCCAGGGGGAGGCCTTTTCCGTAGGACAGACCTTCTACCCCGACGCCGCCGATGACTGGAAGGTATCGGTGGTAGCCCAGTGGACCCTCTACGATGGCGGCAAGGCCAAGGCCCGCCGGGACGAAGCCCTGGCGCTGGCCGGCGAACTGCTGCAGCGAGTGGAGGACCTGAAGAAAAGCGTGGGGCTCGAAGTCTCCGTCGCGACGCTGGACCTCCGTTCGGCCCTCCAGCGGCTCGAGGTGGCCCGGTCCCAGGTGGCCCTGGCCGAGGAGGACCACCGCATGGCCGTGGCCAGGTACGCGGCCCAGGTGGGCACCAACATCGACGTGCACCAGGCCAGGGTGGCCCTCACCCTGTCGAGGACCCAGCTGGTCGATGCCGTCTACGACGCCTTGAAGGCCCAGTCCGACATGGAACTGGCCATGGGCGAGGAAGTCCGTATCCCCGGGGACGAAAGGTGATGGGCATGAAAAAGACATTCGTTCTTGTAGTGATCGTAGCGCTCTTTGCGGGGCTCATCCTTTTCAGGGGGCACCAGCAGAAGCAGTTGAAAACCGCCACCCCCGAGGAAGAGATCGCCAGGGTCGAGACGGTCCGCCTGCGTGAGATGGACCTCGCCGAGGTGGTGGAGTTTACCGCCACCGTAGAGCCCGAGGAGCAGTCCGCCGTAGTGCCCAAAGTCCCGGGGAGGACCGTCCTGGAGGTCTTCGTCAGTGAAGGCGACAGGGTGAAAAAGGGCCAGCCCCTGGCATCCCTCGACTCCAGCCTCATCCGGCGCCAGCTCGAGGAAGCCCGCGCCTTTTACGAGACCGCCGCCGCCGACTACGAGCGCTACCGGTCCCTCTACGATGAGGAAGTGGTCAGTCGCCAGGCCGTCGACCAGGCGAGGGCCCGCTTCGCCCAGGCCAAGTCGGCCTACGAACAGGCCGGGATCATGAGCGGTTACCACACCATAACAGCCCCGGCCGGGGGCGTCGTGGCCAGGCGCTTCATAGACCCCGGCGACACCGCCCCCCAGGGGCCCGCCTTCCTCATCTTCAGGCAGGACAACGTCAAGGCCGTGGGGGCCGTCCCCGAAAGGGCCTTCACCGGGATCCGCCTCGGTGCCAAGGTCACCCTGCTGGTGGACGCCGTCCCGGACAGGGAATTCGAGGCCGAGGTGACGAACCTCTCCCCCGTCATCGACCCAGCCACCCGCACCGGGAAGATCGAGGTCTCCCTCCCCTCGGAGGGGGTGATCCTCCCCGGGATGTTCGTCCGGGCCAGGATGACCGCCGGTGAGAGACGGGTCATGGCCCTCCCCAGGGAGGCCGTCAGCCGCCTCGCCGGCACGGGCGAAACGGTGTGCTACGTGGCTGAGGGGGGCAAGGCCATCCTTCGCGTCATAGGAACGGGCATCGAGCACGAGGGCTTCGTGGAGATCACCGAAGGGCTCACCCCCGGCGACGAAGTGATCACCACCAGGGCGGGTACCGTCAGGGACGGCACCAGGATAGAGGTGTACCGCCGGTGAAACTGCCCGAGATCTCCGTCAAGCGCCCCGTGATGACCCTGATGGTCTTCCTCGCCGTCCTGGTCATCGGTTCCATATCCTTCCGCAGCCTGAAACTGGACCTCCTGCCCAGGATCGAACCCCCCGTCATAACGGTGATCACACCGTGGCCGGGGGCCTCCGCCAGCGACGTGGAGCAGAGGATAACCAAGGTCATGGAGAACAGCCTCTCCATGCTCGAAGGTGTGGACGACCTCATCTCCCGGTCGCTGGACAACATCTCCGTCGTCTCGGTCAAGTTCAAATGGGGCGTGGACCTCGACGTCCGGGCCGGGGACGTGAGGGACGCCGTCAACTTCGCCAAGAGGGAGCTCCCCTCCGATGCCGAGGAATCGGTGGTGCTCAGGATAACCTCCGGGACGGTCCCCGTTGTGGAGGTCGCCCTGACGGCCGAGAGGTCCTACCAGGGGCTCTACCACTTCGTCGACAAGAACGTCGTCGAGGAACTCTCCAGGGTTCCGGGAGTGGGTCAGGTCCTGATCTTCGGGGGCGTCGCCAGGGAGATCCAGGTCCTCCTCGACGCCGACAGGCTTGAGGCCTACGGGCTGTCTCCCGACGCCATCGCGGGCGTGCTCGAGAGGGAGAACCTCAACATCCCCTCGGGCTCCATGAAGGAGGGGCGCACGGAATACTTCATCAGGGTGCCCGGCCGGTTCACCTCGGTGGAAGAGATCAGGAACACCGTCGTGGGCGTCGTGAAGGGCAACGCCGTCAGGGTGGGCGACGTCGCCGAGGTCAGGGACGGCTACAAGGAACTGACCATGAACGGGTGGAAGGACGACCAGGCCGCCGTCGTGATGATCGTGATGAAGAACAGCGACGCCAACACCATCGAGGTCTCCCGGGCGGTCCTGGACAGGCTATCCCGCCTCAAGGAGGAGAGCTTCCCCTCCGACGTGAAGTATGACGTGGTCCTGGACACCGCCGACTTCATCATGAACTCCATCACCAACCTCAGCGTCTCCCTCGTGGTGGGGATAATCCTGGTCTTCCTCGTGACCTGGGCCTTCCTGAGGAGGTTCCGCGCCTCCCTGATCGTGGCGGGGGCCATACCCTTTTCGCTGATCCTTACCTTCATAGCCATGGGGCGCCTCGACTACACCATAAACATCTTCACCCTCTCGGCCCTGGCCATGGCCAGCGGCATGGTGGTGGACAACGCCATCGTCGCCACCGACCAGATCATCTACCACATTGAACAGGGTAGCCGGCGGCGCGTCGCGGCCATCCTCGGCGCCGGGGAGATAGGCTCGGCCCTGCTGGCCTCGACGCTCACCACCATCGTCGTCCTCCTCCCGCTGGCCTTCCTTTCCGGCCTCGTGGGCGTCTTCTTCTCGGCCCTCACGGTGGTCATGGTCCTGGCGGTCTCGGCTTCGCTCTTCGTGGCCCTCACCTTCATACCCATGATGGGGAGCAAGTTCTTCGGCCGGGAGCCGGGAAAACTGAAGATACACCAGGTGACGGAAAAATTCTTCCTCTGGCTTGAGGACCGGTACTCGGCCATGCTGGCCTGGGGGCTGGACAACCGCAAAAAGGTCATCGCCTCGGCTCTCCTGCTGCTGGTGCTCACCTTCCTCGGTTTCCGGACCATCGGCACCGAACTGACCCCCGACCCCGACACGGGCGACATCTCCATCACCTTCTCCCTCCCAGAGGGCACCAGGCTCGAGGTGACCGACGAACTGGTCCGGGAGATCATGGACTACTGCCGGCGGACCATCCCCGAGGCCAAACTCGTCTTCGGGATGGATGGGATGGAGGAGGGGGGCCTCTCCGTGGCCGTCGGCCAGAAAGCGGGTCCCAACACCGGCACGATAGGCATCAGGCTCGTGGACAAGAACGAGCGGGACCGCTCCGCCTTCGAGGTTGCCGGCGTCATCCGCGACTGGATACGGGCCAAGCCCGGCATAGAGGACATGACGGTCTTCGTGAGTTCGCCCATAAAGGCCATGTTCCTGGGCTCCAAGCCCCTGGACATAGAGATCTACGGCGATGACCTCAGGCAGGTGACGAAGGCGTCGTCCATGATAGCCTCGGGCCTCGCCGATATTCCGGGCACGGCCGACATATCGGTCAGCCGCCGGGAGGATCGCCCCGAACTCTGGATCGAACCGGACCGGGAGAAGGCGGCCTACCTGGGCGTCAGCACCGCCGCGATCTCCCGCACGGCCAGGATCTACTTCGCCGGCTACGAGACGGAGGGCTCCTTCTGGGAGGGCGAGGAGGACTACCCCATCAGGGTGAGGCTCAGAGAGGAGCAGCGGAACGACAGGGACGCCCTCGGCAGACTGACCGTCCCCTCCGCCTCGGGAGGACTCGTCCGGCTGTCGTCGGTGGCCACGATGAAGGACGAGGTCGGGCCGCCCCAGATAGAGCGGAAAAACCGGCAGCGCTACCTGACCGTGGGGGCCAACGTCCACGGGCGCTCCCTGGGGGAGGTCACCGCCGACGCCGTCAAGATGGTCCAGTCCATGGAGATCCCCGAGGGCGTGAGGGTTACCTTCGGGGGCCAGATAAAGGAGCAGCAGGACGCCTTCCGGCAGATGGGGCTCCTGGTCCTGCTGGGCATATTGCTCGTCTACATGGTCATGGCGGGCCAGTACGAGGCGTACCTCGACCCCTTCGTCATACTCTTCAGCATCCCCTTCGCCCTCACGGGGGTGGTCTTCGCCTTCCTCGTGACGGGGCTCTACATCTCCCTGCAGGCCCTGCTGGGGATCATCATGCTCGTGGGCATCGTCGTCAACATAGCCATCGTCCTGGTGGACTACATAAACCTGGTCAGGGCCCGCGGGTCCCTGCTCAGGGACGCCGTCATCGAGGCGGGGCGCCGGCGCCTCAGGCCCGCCCTCATGACGACCCTCACCACCTTCTTCGGCATGCTACCCATGGCCCTGAGCAGGGGGCAGGGCTCCGAGATCTGGCGGCCCCTGGCGGTCTCCGTCATGGGCGGGCTCATGGTCTCCATGCTGGTGACGATGCTCCTGGTCCCGGTGGTCTACACCGTCGTCGAGGAGAAGTTCAGGAAAAAACCCCGGTTCGCCGAGGCAAAGGAGGCCGCGCGGTCATGAGGATGCTCTGGATAATGTGCAACGAAAGCGTGGGGGAGGACCTCATGGAAAGGGTGCTCGACAGCGACGGCGTGGAGGGCTACACCGTGTGGCGCGACGTGCTGGGCAAGGACAACGTGGGGAACAAGACCCACTGGGGCGATGCCGTCTTCCCCGGGCTGAACTGGGTCTTCATGATCTTCGGTTCCGAAGCCATGATCGATGGCGTCATCGAGCGCTACAAGGCCTTCAAGGAAGAACCCCACGTCAGGAACGCGGGAATAAAGGCCTTCATCCACGACGCCGAGGAAGTGGGCTAGGCCGGTGTCATGGTCGCCCCGGGCAAGTTGACAACACCATCTCGCGGGATATAATACATGAGCATTCCGCCGGCGTAGCTCAGTTGGTAGAGCAGCTGACTTGTAATCAGCAGGTCGTCCGTTCAAGTCGGATCGCCGGCTCCAGCGAATAGCGAAATCGTGGGGGGATGGCCGAGCGGTCAAAGGCTGCAGACTGTAAATCTGCCGACTCCGTCTACGGAGGTTCGAATCCTCCTCCCCCCACCACTCGTTCACACCTTTGGCCGACTTAGCTCAGCAGGTAGAGCACATCCATGGTAAGGATGGGGTCTCCGGTTCGAGTCCGGAAGTCGGCTCCAGAACTCAAGAGATCCGGACTCGGGGATCGCCGGTTTCGGGTCTCTTTTGGTGTGCCCCAGGGCGCCCATTTCGACGGGAAATCACAGGAACAGGAGGTTTACGAGATGGCGAAGGAGCATTTTGACAGGACGAAGCCGCACCTGAACATAGGTACGATCGGTCACATTGACCACGGCAAGACGACGCTGACGGCGGCGATAACGCGCACGCTAGCCTCGACGGGGTGGGCGGACTTCACGCCCTTTGACAAGATCGACAAGGCCCCCGAGGAGCGCGAGCGTGGCATCACGATCAACATCTCCCACGTGGAATACCAGACGGAGAAGCGCCACTACGCCCACATCGACTGCCCCGGTCACGCCGACTACATCAAGAACATGATCACCGGTGCGGCGCAGATGGACGGAGCGATCCTGGTGGTCTCCGCGGCGGACGGCCCGATGCCCCAGACGCGTGAGCACGTACTCCTTGCCCGTCAGGTCAACGTGCCTGCGCTGGTGGTCTTCATGAACAAGGTGGACATGGTGGACGACCCTGAACTTTTGGACCTGGTGGAGATGGAGATCCGTGACCTCCTGGGCAAGTACGACTTCCCGGGCGACGACACGCCCATCATCCGGGGATCGGCGCTGAAGGCCCTTGAAAGCGACGACCTTGGCCGCGACAGCCAGTGGGCGGGAGCTATCTGGGAACTGATGGACGCCTGCGACAGCTTCATCCCCGAGCCTGTTCGTGAAGTGGACAGGCCCTTCCTGATGCCCATCGAGGACGTCTTCACCATAACGGGCCGCGGCACCGTGGTCACGGGCAGGGTAGAGCGGGGCATCATCAAGGCCGGCGACGAAGTAGCCATCATAGGCATGCAGGAAGACATCAAGAAGACCGTGGCCACGTCCCTTGAAATGTTCCGGAAGATCCTCGACGACGCCCGGGCGGGCGACAACGTGGGTGTACTCCTTCGGGGCGTAGGCAAGGAAGACGTGGAGCGTGGCCAGGTCCTGGCGAAGCCGGGGAGCATCACGCCCCACAAGCACTTCAAGTCTGAAGTCTACGTACTGAAGAAGGAAGAGGGCGGCCGTCACACGCCGTTCTTCAGCGGTTACAAGCCGCAGTTCTACTTCAGGACGACCGACGTGACGGGAGACATCAAGCTGCCCGAGGGCGTAGAGATGGTAATGCCCGGTGACAACGCGACCTTTGAGGTCAAGCTGATCCAGCCCATCGCCATGGACCAGGGACTTCGTTTCGCCGTCCGCGAAGGCGGCAGGACCGTCGGTGCCGGCGTCGTCACCGAGATACTCGGCAGCTGATCCAATCCAACCAGGGAGAAGAGGTTCGACATTTTATGGCAGACCAGATAGGGCTCCAGTGCACCCAGTGCAAGCGGCGCAACTACGTGACCACCGTCAACAAGAAAAAGCAGCAGAAGAAGCTGGAGAAAATGAAGTACTGCAAGTGGTGCAAGGCCCATACCTTGCACAAGGAAACGAAGTAGTGTAGAATACCTTTCGCGCGCAGGTCCGTGGCTCAATTGGCAGAGCACCGGTCTCCAAAACCGGGGGTTGCAGGTTCGAGTCCTGCCGGGCCTGCCATTATATTCACACCCGGGAGGCCGAATTCTTTATGAAGTGGAAGAGTTTCATCCGCGAGGCGAGAGCAGAACTGAAAAGGGTCACCTGGCCCAGCCGCCAGCAGGTATGGTATTCGACCCTGGTCGTCGTCGCGGTATCCCTTCTGGTAGCGGCCTACCTCGGGATCGTCGACGTGCTTCTGACGGCGGTTTTCTCCAGGGTGATCCGGTAGGGGATCCCTGGCCTGTGGGTTGGAATAAACGTACAGGAGACACTTCCTCGGGAGGACAGGGGGCCGGGTAGGGCCCCCTTTTAGGTGATGATCGACAAGACAGAGAGGCACTGGTACATAATCCAGACCTATTCCGGGTACGAGAACAGGGTCAAGGCCAACCTCCAGCAGCGCATCGCCACGATGGGCATGGACGAGAAGATCTTCCATGTCCTCGTGCCCATCGAGGAAAGGGTCACCGTCAAGGACGGCAAGAGCAAGCGCACCAAGAGGAAGGTCTTCCCCAGCTACGTCCTGGTGGACATGGTCCTCGACGACCAGTCCTGGTACGTCGTTCGTCACACGCCTGGCGTCACGGGTTTCGTGGGGGCCGGGAGCTACCCCATACCGCTCACCGAGCGCGAAGTGAGCGAGATCATGAGCAAGATCGGCAAGGAGCAGATCAAGCCGAAGATCGAGATCGACCTGAAACCCGGCGACGTGGTGCGGGTCAAGGCGGGTCCCTTCGAAGGCCAGGTGGGCCCCGTCACCGAGGTCCTGGAGGACAAGGGCAAGGTCAAGTTCTCCGTCGTGGTCTTCGGCCGCGACACCCTCGTGGAGGCCGACTACACCGACCTTGAAAAGATCTAGGGCAAGACGCCCTTTTTATCGCCCGGCCGCTGCCGGGCCCAAGTAGGAGGGATAATCAGCTAATGGCAAAGAAAGTAATAGCACAGATCAAACTGCAGCTGCCCGCGGGGAAGGCGACACCGGCTCCGCCCGTAGGGCCGGCCCTGGGCCAGCATGGCGTTAACATCATGGAGTTCTGCAAGCAGTTCAACGCCAAGACGGCCGACCAGCCGGGGATGATCATCCCGGCGGTCCTGACGGTCTACGCCGACAGGAGCTTCACCTTCATCCTCAAGACGCCCCCGGCAAGCGTCCTTCTCAAGAAGGCCGCATCGCTCGAAAAGGGCTCCGGCGAGCCCAACAAGGTCAAGGTGGGCAAGGTCACCCTCGACCAGGTCAGGGAGATCGCCGAACTGAAGAAGGTCGACCTCAACGCCAACGACGTGGAGGCCGCCATGGAGATGATCAAGGGCACCGCCGTATCGATGGGCATCGAGGTAGTCTAGCGCCGGCGGCTTTGACCGGCGTATCCGGTGGGAGAGCCCCTGTTGAGGGGTTCGCCAATACCACGGGGAGGGAAAAAGTATCATGAAAAAGAGAAGCAAGAGGTACCGCGCCATCGCCGAGAAGGCGCCCAGGGAACTGCTTGGCAGTCTGAAGGAGGCCATCGAGCAGGCCAGGGAGAACGCCACGGCGAAGTTCGACGAGAGCATGGAGATGCACGTCCGCCTGGGCGTCGACCCCCGGCACGCCGACCAGCAGGTCCGCAGCACCATCGTGCTCCCCCACGGGATAGGCGTGGTGAAGCGGGTCCTGGTCATCGCCGGCGGAGAGAAGGTCAAGGAGGCCCAGGAGGCCGGCGCCGACCTCGTCGGTGGAGAGGACATGGTCCAGAAGATCGAGGGCGGCTGGCTCGACTTCGACGCCGTCATCGCCACGCCGGACATGATGAAGTCCGTAGGCAAACTGGGCAAGATCCTCGGCCCCCGCGGGCTCATGCCCAGCGCCAAGACGGGCACCGTCACCTTCGGCGTGGGCAATGCCGTCAGCGAGATCAAGGCCGGGAAGGTCGAGTTCAGGGTCGACAAGTTCGGCATCATCCACAACGCCTTCGGCAAGGCGGGTTTCCCCGTCGAGAACCTCTACGAGAACGGCAAGGCCCTCCTGAGGGCCATCGTCAGGGCGAAGCCGGCCGCGGCCAAGGGGCAGTACATCAAGAGCCTGGCCGTGACATCGACCATGGGGACCTCCTTCAGAGTGGACCCCAACGCCGCGGTGAAGGAACTCTCCGCCGAATAGGCGCCCCCGGGTTTTTTCCGGGAAAAACTGTTATAATTCTGCCGTTCCATCGACCGCAGACAGCGGGTGCGCACCGACGCGCTTAATGACTTGCCCGCCGAGGTCTGGAAGAACCTGACCCATGTCACAGCCATGTGTCGAGGTCTCCCGGGCCCGGAGGGTCCGGGAGTTTTTTTATGCGAGGAGGTGAATAAATGCCTTCGCAATTGAAGATCGAGCAGGTTGAATCGCTCCGGGAAAAGTTGCAGGAAGCCGAGGCCGTTTTCATATGCGAGTACAGGGGGCTCAACGTAGCCAAGATCACGGCCCTCAGGGCCTCCATCCGCGGCGCCGGCGGAGAGATGAACGTGGCCAAGAACACCCTCATGGGGATAGCACTCCGGGAGGAGTCCATGCCCGTCCCCGACGCGATCATGACCGGCCCCAACTCCTTCACCATCGCCTATTCCGACGCGGCGGCGGTGGCCAAGGTCATCAGGGACTTCTCCAGAGAGAAGGGTAACGAAGCCCTCGTCATCAAGGGAGCAGTCCTGGGGGACGACATCCTCTCCATGGAACAGGTCAGTGCCCTCGCGGACCTGCCTTCGAGGGAGGTACTGCTGGCGCAGCTGGCGGGGACCATGATCGGCCCCGTGAGAGGCCTCGTCACGGTGCTCTCCGGCACCACCCGCGGGCTCGTGACGTGCCTGGAAAGGATAAAGGAACAGAAGGAAGAAAAAGCCGCCTGAAAAACCGACAGGTGTAGATGAAAAAGGAGGAACAGGAAATGACCGCAGCCAAAAAGGCAGCAGAAGGCGAAGAAGAAGTCACCGGAACCACCGAAGCCACCGAAGTGAAGGAAGAGAAGAAACCCGCGAAGAAGGCCGCAGCCAAGGCCCTCTCCAAGGAAGACATCCTCGCCGCCATCGAGGAGATGACCGTGCTCGAACTCTCCGAACTGGTGAAGGCGCTGGAGGACAAGTTCGGCGTGTCCGCCGCGGCCCCGGCCATGGCCATGCCCATGATGGGCATGATGCCCGGCGCCGCCGCCCCCGCTGAGGAGGAGAAGACCGAGTTCGACGTCATCCTGAAGAACACCGGCACGAACAAGATCGCCACCATCAAGGTCGTACGCGAACTGACCGGCCTCGGCCTCAAGGAGGCCAAGGACCTCGTCGACGGCGCCCCCAAGCCCGTCAAGGAAGGCGTCTCCAAGGAAGAGGCCGAGGAGATCAAGAAAAAGATCGAGGAAGCCGGCGCCGACGTGGAACTCAAGTAACCCCGCCCTTCGACCGGAGTGTTTATCAAAAAGGGGGCCTGCATGGCAGGCCCCCTTTTTCGTGCATGAACCTTTATGAACCTTTTTCAAAATGAATTTGAAAGCATTAATGTTCTGGCTATGGCATAAAATTCTTAAAGGTATTACAATCATTTCATGCGAAAAACACCCATTACCTGGTCAAAAAGGATAAGGGGGTTCTCCCTCGTCGAGGTTCTCATCGCGCTCCTGGTCCTCATGATCGCCCTCCTGGCCCTGGCGGGGGTCGTCGTCTCAACGACGATGGTCATGGCCCACACGATCGACAAGGAGAAAGCCGTGAGCCTGGGGGTCGAGACCCTGGACTTCCTGGAGGCTCACTATTGCGGCTGCGACCCTGAGGGTGAAGTCCCCGGCCAACCGGGTGAAGACGACAGGAAATTCAACTGCCTGTCGGACTTCGATAAAACCACCCGAACGATCACCGTTGTTGTCCAGTGGGACGGGGTGCTGGGAAGCAGGGAGGTCACCCTGGAGCGGTTTATCGCTGACCCGAAAATGAAATGATCCTTTTTTTACGGAGACCAGAGGAATGGCCTTGAAAAATATGCCCTTTTTTAAAAAACTGAAGGGTTTCACTCTCACCGAGATCCTCATTGCCGTCCTGATCCTGGGGATCGTCGGCGGGAGCGTCCTGATGCTCGGCCACACCTACATCAAGCACTTCGAGCAGGCCAACGAGATCACCGTGGCCAAGGACCGGGCCACGATGGTCCTCACCTATCTTGAAAAAAGGATCCTCCACGCTGGGCTGGGGATGCCTCTCAAGGCCGAGGAGTTCGAGGCTGCCTTTGAAGGCCTTTGGAACCACCAGGATTTTCAGGGCGAGCAATGGCAAAGACCCGTCCAGGAGCCGTAACCTCCCTCATTCGGCGAGCCATACAGCGAAAGCGAGGTTCTCCTGGTCGCTTATGCCGTACCCACTACAATTTTTTCCATCTCTTCCGGGGATATAAACAACGACGACGGGAACCCGACCCCAATAGAAGTTACGGGCCTGGATGAAGACAAGTTGGCTGAAGATCGGCCTGATCAAACAAAAGGATGGGTAGTATTCCCCTCGAGGGAATGGCCGTTCAAGGTTAAGGCATGGAACAATTTTTCTGATCCCAAAATAATTGAATTATCGGTGAACGGACAAAAGAACTGGTCTGTCATTGAAAACGATAATCTTCACTATGTAAGGTTCATGGAAGCCAAAGTCGAGGATGGGACGTTCAAGGCGAGGGACCTCGCACTCATCAATAAGAAAAGCGGGCTGCAGCCCATAGTCGAGGGGGTCCTTGACTGCAGGTTCACGCTCGACAATAATGGCCTGCTCGCCGTGTCGGTTCTCGCCCGGGGCAACAAGAAATACACGGGGTTTGTAACGCCCGAGGAGGTGCCTCGCTACTGGGGCACGGTTAAGGGCGAATGGAGAAAATACCACCTGGTCGCCTTGACCAGGGGATGGAGGATCAGGAATTGGAGGCCGGAATGATCCCCTTGCGGAAAAGGAAAGCCATGGCCCTGCCCTTGACGCTGATCTTCCTGCTCGTCGGGGCCGTGCTGGTTGGGACGGCCCTTTACGTCGTGGAGAACATTCACTGCTCCTCCAGGTGCGTGGTCACGGAGGCCCAACTCTACAATGCGGCCCAAGCGGGATTGGAAAGAGGGAAGGTAGCCCTCTGGGAAAACAGGAACGACCTCAAGACCGGCCCATTGATGTACAGCGGGAACATTACAGCGGTTTACGCGCAGAAAAGCAACGGCACATCCTTGGGTCCGATAGAGCTTACTGTCGATCCTGGTATTTCCGTCGAAGTCCTTATCTTTGACTGTAATTATGAGCTCTCTACTGGTTCTTTCAGCGGTCTTTCCGATGAGGAGAGGAAACTCCTCCCCCCGCGTTTCCCCGGAGGAACCGGTGAGGGGACAGGGGGGACATCGGGTCTTCCCGGAGGGACATCCGCCATAATCGACCCCGGCAGATTCCTGCCTTTTGGCGGCGGGGCGGGGGAGAGAAGGTTTGTCATTCGTTCCAGCGCCTCAAAGGATGGCAAAGATTTTGAGATCGAGTCGATGGTGGTGGTGAAGAAATGAGAAAGAGAATAATTCCTTTCGATAGAATTGGTGCCCTGCTCGGTCGATTGATCCTACCAACCGCCCTTCTAGTAGCCGTGTCTTTTTTCCTGGTTTCTCCAGCCTTTGCGAAAACTGTTGGAATAACAGTCACCATTTACCCTGAAGAAGTAAGAGACTACGCAAGATTCATAATCCAAGGACAGGAATACAGATCGGGTTCTACGGCTTCAGTGGAGAGCAGTACAAATTACCCCATTTCCTTTACCCAGGTCCCGGGATGGAAGGCGCCGAAAGATGATGTAATTACGGTCAAAAACAGGGATATTTCATGGCCGGGGGATGATCGGTCCAAATCGACCTATGAACAATTGGAGGAAGTTCCGGGGATAGTAATTCATGGTAAATCTAAGTGGCCGTTGTGGCCTAGAACATCCTCGAACGCGAATGTCTGGGAACCTTACTCTTTTACGAGCATAGGCCGTGATGTCGTCTCCTGGGTTACTTTCGAACCGATGCTGAACAACCCCTTCTTCTGGCTTTCGGACCTGAGGTTTGTCATAAGGACAGGTGAACTACAGTATGCGAGCGTCAGGCCGGGTTTCGACAGGATCTCACAGCAATACAAATATATCGCTGGGGATGACTTGAGAAGTTTCCCTTCCTCACTTGAGGATATCCAAGATGACCTCAGAGAATACGCGGTAATTCCCTCTTTTGAGTCAAACTGGATGACCTTTACCGAAAATGACGTTCCTCAGGTCTTCCCCAACCAGGATTTCAGCGATTCGTGGTTCTCCTTCAACGATTGGATGGATTTCCTCAGGGGCGATGCGGGTTTCAAACTTGAGGACTCCGGCCATGCGCCTCCCTTGACGATGTGGGCCGAGGACAGTTGGCTCTCCTTTTTTGTGGATAGAAATTCGGTGCCTTCCGCCTGGATCGACGAAAACGGCAAAGGTAAGGTCTTCGTTTTTCTTCCGACGAACCAGGGGGTTTTGAACTGCTTCGAAATATCCGACGACCCGGATAACGCCGGCGCCGACCGAGTCTGGTCGCTGACACCCTTTCCTGCCTTCCAGCAGACTGTCTACAACCAAGTTTATCCCCATCAAAGCAATGGGAAATTTTCAAGACTGACTCTTCTCGACGGCCCTGTCTATGTCCATGACCTCCAGGATAAAAATGGGAAATGGAAGCGGATACTGGTGGGTTCGACAGGGTTGGGGACGGAACAGGTCAACAAGTTGGGAACCGCCTGGATAGCGGAGGGAGCCCCGGCACCCGGAGCATCCCCCGGTATCACAGGAGATAGCCAGGTGTTTGGGATCTACGCTATTGATGTTACTGATCCCCTTGACCCTCAACCTCTTTGGTCGGTAACAAACATAAACTGCATCCGTTCCGGCGGCGCAACCGTCAAAAGACTCGACATTGTTTCTCCCCGTGTGGATACAGGGTCAGCCGATTTCGCCGCTTACGAAGACGTCAACTTCATGACTTCCAAACCCCTGATCGGCTTTACTGAAACTTCTGAAGGGTCCAGAACCTGGCATTTGCTTCTTGTTACTATCGACAAGGAAGGTCAATACTTGTGGATAAATGCCGACCCGTTGACTGGAGAGGTTCTAACCAGTGGGAATTTTGTCGGTTTTCAAGGTGAGCCCCTGGAATGTTTACCCGGTGAAGACACACGGAGGATACCGTCCGGGTTCAACCACGAGAACTGGTATCCCTCCAGGATACTTGCAGCCTATCCGGGCGAAGGCGGGTTGCCTGTCCTGAGCGACGTGTACATTTACCTGTCAAACGGGACCTTCTATTCATGGGACCTGAACGGGTACGACTGGAGGTACGTGGGTTCCACCGCTCCCAAACCTTCAAAGATCTTCAATGTTTATACCAATCCCAGTCATCAGATCCCCGCCCCTCCAATAACGGACTTTGACATCGCCTACATAGGAGGCGACACTTTCCTCGCGGCCACGGCCCCGCTTACCTATCCGGGTTACGGCCAGTCACACGATACTTACGGTCTCCTGATCATTAACCTATCCAGGATCCAAAGGGAAGGAATAACCGAACTGAACACCCAGGGGGCGCAGGGGCAATCGGGGGATACGAAGCTCCGTCTATTGGAAACAGGGGTCGCCATGATACAACTGCAGACGGGGCACGGCGCTCATGCCTATGACTTTGAACAACTGGCAGCTTCCCCGATTTTCGTGGACTACCGCCTCTTCCAGGCCCTTTACAGTACTGATGCTACACTGAGCCGCCTTTACACTCTCGATATGGCTTATATTGCAGGCTTGACGAGAAAAAAGGGTAACGTCAGCCTCCCAGACGACGCGTATCTTGACGATCCTGATAATGCTTTTACCGCGATGTTCGTCGACTCTGAGGGGAACCTGGTCATCCTGGACGAGGAAGGCAATGTGGTCAAAGTACTGGAGGATGTTCTTAACTTCGACGAAACTGGAACGGGGGCTGGTTCGACAGGAAGTAGCGGTGTAACGGCCATTTATTGGAAAAGCCTGTAAAATAGCACCATGCATATCGACGCGCACGTACACGTATATCCGCCTGAGATAGAGAAGAACTGGAAAAAGATCGCCGAGACGGAGCCTCACTTCGGCACTCTTTGTGCCGGCAAGGCCCACAAGTGGGGGACCGTCGAGGCCGTCGTCGCCCAAATGGAGATCGACGGGCTGGACCAGGCCTGGGTCATGGGAGTTGCCTTCCGCGACCCGGGCCTTTGCCGTCTTTGCAACGACTACGTTATGGAGGCCCTGAAGAAGTACCCGGGAAAGATCCGGGGCCTGGCGGTGGTGAACCCCCTCACCCGGGACTTCGAAAAGGAGATAGTCCGCTGCCGCGAGGCGGGCTTCATCGGCGTGGGCGAACTCCTGCCCTACGGCCAGGTCTTTGACATCTCCGACAGCCGCGAGACCTGGCGGCTGGCCGCGGCCTGCCAGGAGAATGGCCTCTTCCTGCTGCTCCACGTGGCCGAGCCCGTGGGGAGGGATTACCCCGGCAAGGGCGGCATGGGACCCCGGGAGGCCGCCGCCTTCTGCGAGAACCACCCCGAGGTGCAGGTCCTCTTCGCCCACATGGGAGGTGGCCTCTGGGCCTACGAGACCATGCGGTGCATGAAGCTGGTCCTGGAGAACGCCTGGTACGACACCGCCGCCGCGCCCTTTCTCTTCGGCCCGGAGGTCTTCCGCGCCGCCGTCGCGGCCGGGGCGGGCGGCAAGATCATCTACGGGAGCGACTTCCCCCTGCTCTGCGCCGACCGGTACGAGAAGATGTTCCTTGCTTCCGGCCTCGACGAGGAGGCCCTGTCAAGGATCAGGGGGGGCAACGCCCTGGCCCTGCTCGAAAAGGCGCGCTCCTTCTCCGGCTTGGGTTAAGGTTCGTCCTTCGCCCGCTGATGCCGTCTCCGCCGGTTGTGTTTCACCGTCCGCCGGAGCCCCTCGGCGGCTTTTTCTCTTCCCCCGTTCCTGTTATCCTATTCCCGTTTCAAGGCCCGACGAAAGGGGACGTTCAATGAAGACCCACACGGAATACCTATGGTTCGAGACCAGGAAGAGGAAGGAACTGGTCCGGATCACCGGGGACCTGGAAGCCATCCTGGAGAGGAGCGGCGTGACCGACGGGATGATGCTCCTTTCGGCCATGCACATCACCTCGGGCATCATCGTGAACGACGACGAGCCGGGGCTCCACCGGGACATCCTCGAGTGGCTGGAGAAGACCGCCCCCGAGGACCCGTCCTACGCCCACCACCGCACGGGGGAGGACAACGCCGACGCCCACCTCAAGCGCATCCTGGTACACCACCAGGCGATACTGCCCGTGACGGGCGGCAAACTTGACCTTGGGCCCTGGGAGCAGTGCTTTTACGCGGAATTCGACGGCCGCCGCAGGAAGCGCGTGGTCGTCAAGGTCATGGGGGTATGAAGGTATGATCAAACTGACGGTTATCGTGACGACGGTCCTGCTGGCTGTTCTTCTTCTTTCCCGCCCGTCCTTCGCAGGTGAGGGGAGCCTCATCCCGATGGAGGACTTCTTCAGGAACCCGGAAAAAAGCGGCTTCCGGATCTCCCCCGACGGGACGCGGATCTCCTGGCGGGCGCCCTGGGAGCGGCGGCTCAACATCTTCGTCCAGAAGATCGGCGAGGAGGAGGCCACGCGGGTCACCTCGGCGACGGAGAGGGACATCCTGGGCTACTTCTGGTCCGGCAACGACCGCATCCTTTACCTTCAGGACTCCGGCGGGGATGAGAATTACCACCTCTTCGCCGTCGACGCCGGCGGCTCCGGGGCGAAGGACCTCACCCCCTTCGAGGGCGTCCGGGTCACCATCGTGGACCCCCTGGAGGAGATCGACGACGAGGTCCTCATCGGGATGAACCGCCGGGACCCGAGGGTCTTCGACGTCTTCCGCCTGAACATCGACACCGGTGAACTGACCCTCGTCCAGGAGAACCCCGGGGACATCGAAGGCTGGGTGACCGACCACGAGGGCAAACTGCGGGCCGCCATCAGAACCGACGGCGTGAACCAGTCCCTCCTCTACAGGGACCGGGAAGAGGACGAGTTCAGGACCCTCCTCACCACCGACTTCAGGGAGACTGTCGACCCCCTCTTCTTCACCTTCGACGACAAAAAACTCTACGTCTCCTCCAACCTCGGCAGGGACAAGTCGGCCATCTACGTCTTCGACCCCGCCAAGGCGGCCAACGAGGAACTGGTCTTCGAGCACCCCGAGGTGGACGTCTACGGTCTCATGCAGTCGAAAAAGCGGAAGGTCATCACCGGCGTGGCCTACGTCACCGACCGGGCGAGGTACCATTTCTTCGACCGGGAACGGGCCGACCTCCAGGATGAACTGGAGTCCCGCCTCCCCGGGAGGGAGGTCACGGTGACCTCCATGAGCAAGGACGAGGAGAGGGTCCTCGTGCACGCCGGGGGCGACCGGACCCAGGGGGCCTACTACTTTTACGACCGGACGACGGGGGACTTCCGCGAACTGGCCCAGCTGAGCCCCTGGCTCAACGAGGATGAACTGGCCCCCATGAAGCCCGTGCAGTACACCGCCCGGGATGGCCTGGTCATCCACGGCTACCTGACCCTGCCGGCCCACAGCGACGGGAAGAACCTCCCTGTGGTGATCAACCCCCACGGCGGCCCCTGGGCGCGGGACTCCTGGGGGTACGACAGCGAGGTCCAGTTCCTGGCAAGCCGGGGACTGGCGGTGCTCCAGATGAACTTCCGCGGCTCCACCGGCTATGGGCGGGCCTTCTGGGAGGCCGGTTTCAAACAGTGGGGGAGGGCGATGCAGGACGATATCACCGACGGGGTCCAGTGGCTCATTGACCAGGGCATAGCCGACCCGAAGAGGGTGGGCATCTACGGCGGCTCCTACGGCGGGTACGCCGTCCTGGCGGGCCTTGCCTTCACGCCTGACCTCTACGCCTGCGGAGTGGACTACGTGGGGGTCTCCAACATCTTCACCCTCCTCGAGACGATCCCCCCTTACTGGGAACTGGGCCGCAAAATGATGTACGTGCAGATCGGCGACCCCGAAAAGGATAAGGACCTCCTCGAGGCGGCCTCGCCGGTCTTCCACGCCGACAGGATCAAGGCGCCCCTCTTCGTCGCCCAGGGGGCCAACGACCCCAGGGTGAAAAAGGCCGAATCGGACCAGATCGTAGAGGCCCTGCGGAAAAGAGGAGTGGACGTGGAATACATGGTCAAGGACAACGAGGGCCACGGCTTCCTCAACGAGGAAAACCGCTTCGACTTCTACCGCGCGATGGAGCGCTTCTTCTCCAAGCACCTCGGCAGCCTGTCGGAGCAGTAGGGCTTGTCCCGGCGGAGTTCCTGACAGGAAAGGGCGGAACCCATAGCATGAGGTGGGTTCCGCTTATTATTGTCAACTCAAGCAAGCTTAACTTGACATTTATCAAAGGAACCCATAGTATTTCTATGGGTTGACCTATAAAAAGTCAAGGAAGCTGAAGATGAAGCATGATGAGTTTTTTCGAAAGCACCCTGTCTTCAACGGGCAAGATCTGGCAGAGCACTTGCTTTCCCGCGGCGTAGCCGGTGGCCGAGCGCGGGAGGCGCTACTGGCGTACTACCGGAAGGCTGGGCGGGTCGTTCGGATACGGCGCGGGCTGTATGCCGTCGTCCCGGCGGGGGCCGATGCCGGTTCGTACCCGGTCGATCCGTTTCTCATCGCCTCTAAGCTGACGCCGGATTCGGTGTTATCCCACCATACGGCGCTGGAGTTCCATGGAAAGGCCTATTCTGTCCATACCCACCTCACGTACTCGACATCCCAGCCGCCGGAGCCCCTGACGTTCCGCTCCCATGTTTTCAAAGGGACCCGGTTTCCCCGAGCCCTCCTCCGCGAAAGGAAAGGGTTTATCAATGTTTCGATCGCGGATCGCGCCGGCATGAGGCTGCGGGTCACAAACTTCGAGCGGACATTGGTGGACGTTCTGGATCGCCCCGGCCTTTCGGGAAGTTGGGAAGAGATCTGGCGGTCGCTGGAGTCCGTCGAATTCTTCGATCTCGACAAGGTCGTTGAGTACGCGCTCCTCCTAGGGAACGCTACCACCGCCGCGAAGGTGGGCTTTTTTCTGGAACAGCACCGCGAAACATTGATGGTGGAGGACCGTCACCTCAAGGAGCTCCAGGTTCTGCGGCCCCGGCAACCGCATTACCTGGACCGATCCCGGCGGACATCCGGCCTCCTCCTGTCGGCATGGAACCTGGTGGTCCCCAGAGAAGTGCTTGAACGGGCGTGGGAGGCAGTTCTATGAAGATATCCCCGGAAACGCTCGCCATAGAGGCTGAAGAGACCGGTTTCAGGCCGGGAATGCTTGAAAAGGTCGCCCACCTGCTTGGATTACTGGAGTCCTTGCGAAGCCACCCATTTCTCAAAGATAAGTTGGTTCTCAAAGGCGGCACAGCCTTGAACCTTTTCGTCTTTGAAGTGCCCCGGCTCTCCGTCGACATTGATCTGAACTACGTAGGAATTGAAGAACGTGACGGCATGCTTGCCGAACGGCCCAAGGTCGAGCAGGCTGTCCATGCAGTCTTCGCCCGGGAGGGCTTCATCGTCAGGCGGATGCCTGTTGAGCACGCCGGGGGCAAGTGGTCATTGCGGTATGAAAGCGCTCTCGGCAGGAGCGGTAACCTGGAAGTGGATATCAATTACATGTTCCGTTTACCCCTTTGGCCTGTTACGACCTGCGATTCTCACCCCATCGGCACCCGGCAGGCTACGGGGATACCCTTGCTGGATCAACATGAACTGGCTGCAGGGAAACTCGCTGCGTTATTTGCTCGCAGACAGGCTCGAGACCTGTTCGACAGCCACCGGATCCTCCGAATGGGCAACCTCGATCTGCCTCGTCTTCGCGTAGGATTTGTGGTCTATGGAGCTATGATCAGGAAGGATTGGAGGACCATATCCCTGGACGATGTGGATTTCGAAGCCATGGAATTGGTCAGGCAGTTGGTTCCCACGCTCCGTACCAATCCAGCAAAGACCCCATCGGGATCAGCAGAATACGGGGCACGCCTTGTGAGGGAATGTCGGGAAAGCCTGACGGCCTTGCTGCCCTTCACGGACTCTGAGCACCACTTTTTGGATCTGTTGCTGGACCGGGGAGTGATCGACCCTACGCTCTTGACAGCCGACGAATCTCTTCAGCGACGCATAAAATCACAGCCACTGCTTGAGTGGAAGGCACTCAACGTTCGACAGCATAAAGGAATATGAAGTAAAAAAGGTGTCCTAAGTCAAACACGCTGTGGCAAGATACGTACTTTCCCTCGGTCGCTTCGAATCCTTTTTAAGAAGTTGGGTTTGTTCCGCTTGCTCCGCCAGCATGCGGGCCAGCGAAAGGGCCATCTCGGAATCGTCGGTCGGCTGCCCAGCGATAGTGCCCCAAGAGCCTCCGTCGGCCAGTTCACGGACGCCTCCCGGGTATTCCCGCCGGATATCCTCGGGTGTCCGGAACTCCACGAGACTGCCTAGGGCATCTCCAGCAAGCTGGCCAAGAAGGCATCCCTGGGCTCGATCAATCTGCATAAGTCACCCCCACGGCCTGCAGGAGCTGCTCTCGGATCTCCCTCGCCGTCGCACCGAGGTCCACGGTGGCGAACCGGATCTCGTGATTCTGGATGACGACGAATTCATTCACATTTTCGTCCACCGAGGGGTGGAGGAGCAGGCCCGAGGCATCATCCCACAGGGGGTCGCCGCTGCCTTCCTGGGACCTCAGATAGGTGTAGACCTGGTAGATGTACCCGCTGCGCAGCGTTTCTTCCTTATGCCAGCCGCTGGTGAGCAGGGAGTTGAACTTCGTATCGATGACGATGCGCCGTTCCTCACCGCGGTGTTCGAGGGTGATGTCGGTCTGCATCGAGGGGAGGATCCTGTCTATGCCCTCACTCTGGCTTTCGATCTGCCAGCGGATCTTTCGTCCCGCCTCGACGCGCCACCCCTTTTTGGAAAGCACCACATCGTAGAAGCCGGCGATCCCTTTTTCAAAGAGCCTCCGAACCCAGGTTATTTCCCTCTCCGGCGACGACAGGTGTTTAGTGCCCGCCGCTTCTGTCGGCAGGGCAAGGTTCAGGGCCAGGTGGGCCGCGGCGACCATGGGCCGGTCACCCGCGTCGTGCCTGCCGAAGCGGTCGATGGAGACCTCGCTTCGGCTCGGGCGTTCTCCGGTCACGCCCATGTTTCTCAAGCTCATAGCCAGCGTCTGGCAACGTCGAGCCAGGGGCCTTGTGCAAAGGACCTTGGATATCTCTTCCAGGGCCGCCCTGACATAGCGGTTCCGGGCTGTATTGATGGTCAGTTCGTCGAACCGGCAAGCGACCTTTGCGCGTTCCAGCAGCCGATGGCTTTCAGTGTGCAGTAGGTCGATGCGCCCTCGCACGCGGCCAAGCACCGCTTCCCTCCACTGGTAGCCATAACTCAGGTTGCGCTTGATGCGTCGCTCGACGCGATGGCAAAGCATTTCCGCAACCAGGTCAGGGATGTCATCAGGGTTTTCTTCCACGGCGACCCTCGCTATTTCGAGGTCCCTGAACAGATTCGAGGCATAAAGCATGAGAAGCCAAAGGTTGCGCACGGGGATGCGGCCGATAAGGCCGATCTCTTCGCGGGTGCCTTTCATCGGGTCGGCCGCTGCGATCGTCACGGTCATAATTCTTTCAGCAAGAGTTCTTTCATCTCCCGGGACTTCTCAGGGTTGTCAAACCAGTATTCATCGAGTAGCGGTCCTATTTCGCTATTGACCACCTGGCGGAACCATTCCCAGCCGTCGTCGATGGGCTTCCCAAAGGGCGGTGTGACGTAGCTGTGCCCCACCCGGAATTGGGGGCCAAGGCCGGGATCGGCTGAAATGGACCCGTTTAGAGCGTTGAGGCGTTTCTCGATCTCCAGGAGGATCTCCCGCTCAACACCGCATACGGTTCGGACGTATTCGTGCCAGGGTTCACCGAAAACGGGCTCCAGGTCGACGAAGGCGAAGCGGCGGCGCAACGCCAGGTCGACCAAAGCGATGGAGCGGTCGGCAAGGTTCATTGTGCCGATCACGTAGAGGTTGTCCGGGATAAAAACGCGCTCGTCTTCAGTCCGTTTGTAAGTAAGCTCCAGGGCGTCCGTGGGTGTCCTCTTGTCCGCCTCGAGCAGGGTCAGCATCTCGCCGAAGATCTGCGCCGGGTTCCCGCGGTTGATCTCCTCGATGACGATGACATAGCCTGAATCCGGGTCTTTCCTGGCCGCTTCAATCATCTCCAGGAAGGGTCCATCCACCAGTGTAAGTCTGCCGTCTCCCGCCGGCCGCCAGCCGCGAACGAAATCCTCGTAAGAAAGGTTCGGGTGGAACTGCACTGCCCGGACCTTGCCATCGTCACGCTGTCCCACCAAGGCGAAGGCCAGCCGTTTGGCCAGCCAGGTCTTCCCAGTGCCGGGAGGCCCCTGGAGGATCAGGTTTTTCTTGGTCTCTAGGCGCTCGATTATTTTCGTAAGTTTATCCCCGTCGATGAAGCACCCGTCGGCGAGGATGTCTTCGATAGAGAAAGACTTGATAGGGGGCGCAGCGGACGCCTCTTCCGGCAAAACCATTGCTTCCTTATCCGGGGCGTCCCGTTCGATGACATCCCGTGTGGCTGGTTTCCTTTTTCCTTTGAAATTCCAGGCGGCGTGGGATAGTTCGGGAAATGAATGGACAGGGTAAGCTTCTTCCTGGAATCGGTCCTTAAGGGTGTCTCGCAACTGGAGATAATCAGAGGCGGTACAGCACCCCTTGGGACTTTTTTGGGTGATTCGGATGTTGAGTTTCTCCTTCATGTAATCCTGGGAGCAAGAATCAAGGGTCAGATAATCCCAGGGTCGGATCCAGTACAGCCCCATGGTTAGGTTCCACTTCACGAGAAAACGGGATGTTGCGTCGTCAAAGGCTGTTGCAAATGCAGTCCGTGCCGCGGGGTCCTCCGACCCCGCGAAAGCGATCCCCCGGGCGAATACCTCCCAGAGAACATCGATGTCATCTGGTTGCCGTTGATACTCGTACCCGAAAAATTTAGACATCTTTTTATTCAGAAACGGGATCCCCTCAAAAGTAGTCGGGACTGGCTCAGACACCCCAAGCAGGGTTGCCAGTTCCCTCGCAATAGCTTTATGGTTGTCTTCGGTGAGCCCACGGTTGAACAGGCCTATAGTGGTGAAGGGGCAGATGTCACTCAGGGGCTTAAAGGAACCGTCGGAGGTTTTGTCTTGCAGGTGGCTGAAGCCTTTCAACTTTGGGGCAATACCGTAAATCCCGGCGACTAGCTCTTTCCTCCTGTCCCGATAAGTAAGGAGTTTGTCGGCAAAGGCCTCATAAAAGCGGGTCCATTTGAATAGGGGCTCATCAGCGGTACTATCACTGGAGCGTCCTCGCTGGAGAGGATCGTTGCTGGACCGTTCAATACCTTGCGCCTTTTCTTCTTCCGGGTTCATGTCAGGCCTCCTTTACCGGCTCAAAGCCATTCCAGGGCCACCGCGGCGCTTTGAATAACCAGAGCGGTACTTGATCTTCCGCACGTCCCACTTGGTCATCCCCCGGGGTTTACTGGTTCGAGGTTTCCTCCTGCCGGCCTACCATTCTCTCTGGATGACTTTTGTCCATTTCCAGTCCATGAGACCTGAAAGGTGTCGCAAGTCCTGTCGCGAGTTTGTCGCAAGTTGGGAAGAAACATTGTCGTGAACGTGTCGCAAAGATCAGCCCTCTCCAGAGAACCAGTAGCGCAGTGGGTTGGTTCATCCTCGGTCTCTTTGGGGACCCTGGTCCTCTCGTCCCAGGTCACCATGAGGCAATGACCACCCGATTAGTCCATCCCTACCCTGTGTCGGTGCTTAAAACGCAGCTTCGCCAACTGTAATGGGGCCTGAACACGTTTTACCAGCCTCGTCGAGTTAGCCATCAGTATTCTTTGCCCAGTTTTTGGGCCTTGACTTTATTGGCAAAAACTGCGTTTCCTTCACTTGGCCTCGGTGTTCTATTCAAGATACAAGCGCCCAGATAGGCCGAGGTCTTCAAGTATCTGCTTGAGGTCAGCTTCAAATGTTCTTTCGAACTGCCCGTCGATGGTTACCGTAAAATCGATACCAATTCTAAGGTCTTTGCCACTCCGTAGCTTAGGCAAGATCTTGGTCCCAAGGCGATTCCAGATTTCCGGCGGGACATCCCCATGGATCCGCAATGTCTTTGTGCCAGGACCTGGTACAGGTTCTGGCTCTGGTCCGGGCCCAGGCTCCGACACTGGCACTGGCGTTGGACTCGGTTCAGTGTCACCCGGTGGGACAGGTCCTGAAGGGGTCTTCAATTCAATTGCCTTGTTTTTTAAGAGCAAGAAGACCTCGGATTCGAAAGTGACATCCGCTGGATCGGTGAACTCTTTAAAAAGCACACGTTCATAGGTACCGTCAGATTTCAGGCCAGAAGCTAACCCGAAGTCACCCCTTGTAACGAACTCGACAATTCTGCTTTTAAGGATCGCATCTGGATCAAGCAGGCGAGTTAGCGATCCATTCAGGAAGCTTTGCCTGAGGCTTGAGAGTGGCCAGGCACCTGATTCCCTTAATGCTGGAGGCCAGTTCCTCTCGATGTAGCCGGCACCGACGGATTCATTTAGCAAGGCTTGAGATTTCAGTGCTGTGATCACGCGCCCGCAAAGGGTTTCACTACTGCTTGAATGCCCTGCTCCAAGATCGATGACCTTAAGACCATCCGCTTCCTGCTGATCAGCAATAACCACAAACCGGTATCCTCCCCAGACTTCGTCCTTGGCGGCCTCTTCAGCATCAGACACCTTGGCCTGAAGTTCGGCCCGATCACTGCGGTCGAAGTCGCTGCCGAGGGTTCCCTCTGCGATTTCCTTGGCTACCCGCTTCCAGGCGAGCCACAACTCCACTTTTTCCCTGAGATCACCCCCAGGCTTCTTTACGCACCATACGAGTGATCCCGGGTAGAGCCTCGGTGACTTCCCGCGCTGCCGGTTCCATTCCGAAATCTTCAATTGCAGTGGGCCGGCACCCGACCATTCAGATTCCGGTTCGACCACAACAAGTGTGAGTTTCGGCGTGTCCTGTACGGAGGCTCCATCGGCCGGGAAGGGCACAATCGGAAGGCCAGCCCCCCGGTCAAACTCTTTTTGAACTAGCAGCCGCATGGCAGGCTTGATTTCAGTTTCTTCGTCCAACGAGGCCCTGCGATCGTTCACCACCTTTTTCATGGTGGCTTGGTGGCTGATCTTGAAGCCGTCCGAACCGACCCGACGGAAAAAGTAAGATTTGTCTTCAAGACTGAAGGCTGCCATGTCCACTGATGTCGTATCGACTTCCGGCTCCCCCAGGGCGAACCTCAGTTCCGGCAGATACGCCACCTTATCAATCTGCCCACCGGAAGATTCAAACAGAATGGTAGTTGCCACGCGCCGATGAATGTTCCGTAAAGCACCCTTTGTATCCGCATCCAGAGCCCTGGCGTGAGATTGTGCTCCCGAAATGTCAGAATCGATGGCAGCCACGAGCCGGGATTCGCCCAATTGTCCGAGCACAACGCTTCGGAACTCGGGGACTTCCAGGGGCGCTGACCCCAGGGTTATCAGCGGTTCTCGCCGGGCTTCAGTGAACCCGGTACGATATGCCCAAGAGATCCATTGCGCAAACATTGCGAGAGTCCCGCGGGTTTGCTGATACTGCGGAAGAGCCTGCCATTTGCGCTGGAAAACCGAAAGGGTTGCCGGATGGAAGGGGTAGCAAACCTCAAAACGACTGCGCAGATATTCTCTCGCTTTGACTTCTGTTGTAGCGCTATCCACGGCCGTCCATTCCGGCGGTAGTTGTGCGCGGCGTTCAAAACACCAGTCTGCGTATGTTTTGCAAACCGATTTCCTTACACGTTCGCTACCGATCTCCTCAAATAGTCGACGGCGAACCACTTCGCTGATCTCGGTTTCATCGTTGGCGATGAGGTCCTTCGCCACCCGGCGGACAACCTTTGTTATCTTATCCTGCCACTGCATATCCCAGTCGGTCATCTCGACCTGGCTGCGCGGCAGGCTGATCACCGCTGTGCCCTGTGTGGTGCCGGTGGTTGCCACTGTCAGGTTCTGAATGAAGGCATGGAACTGATCCGCCATGCTTCGATGTCGATTTAAAAAGTTCAAAACCTCGTCGAAAAGAAGGAGCACAGGTCTGCCCGCCGCTTTAAAAACGCGGGTAAGGGCATCTGTTCCGGGCGCCGTCGTTTTGGCCATGTCCCCCAGTTCCCGGATCCCCTCATTCCCGGCAAGTTGCCGGGCCACATCGATCCAGGGTGTTTCACGACCATCCTGGGGGTCCCAGGCGTTGCCTACAAAGACGGCGACACGCGCCTCCGGCACGATTTTGAGGCCCACTTCCGAAAGCAGAGCCCTTACTCCGGGGTATTCCTCTGCTTTCTTCCCATTGGTTGCCAGGTGATAAAGTGCCGTGAGTGTGTGGGTTTTACCGCCGCCAAATTGAGTGATCAGGGTCATGACCGGTGCGGTGTTCACCGTCTCACCGGCGAGCCGGCGCAGCGCCATGCCGGCGTGTTCTCGGAGTGCCCGTGTAAAGCAGGTGCGGCTGAAGAATTTTTCCGGTTCCCGGTAATCTTCAGGGGCGGTTCCGGCAATGACCTGCTCAAGGTGGATGGCAAATTCATCCGGGTTGAAGGAGCGGCCCTCACGAACTTCCTTACGCGGCGTTGCAATTCTGTACCATGGTTCCATCAAAAAGCCTCCCTATCAGCAAAGAGGGGCGGAGAACAAAGAGAAATCATAAAAACCTCTTTGTGTAATTTATGTTTCCGTGGTGCATGTTTACCTCGGCGCAGCCAGAAGCATCGCGTCCAGTAATCGTTTTTCTTCACTTCCTGTGGGATAAAGGGCCGACAATGCATTGGCCAGTCGAAGAAAATCGGGACCGCGTTCTTGCTCAGCCTTGATGAGAATACGCAAGGCATTTGCCTGCCCGCCCGCCTGAAGCAGCATTGCTGCATGAACCCGGTCGAGTGTGGTGGCTTCCTGCATCACACCACCCTCAAGGGCCGAGGCACCCAGGGTTGCTTTACGACGGTCACGAATCCTGGGAGCCTGTTTCTTTTCGAATTCAGGGAGGAGCAGTTGTTGATCCTTCTCATGGGTATAATGCTCGATCAAATCCACGACAGCTTCGGTGCCATCATCACCGAAAAGCTGCCTGGACCGTTCTGAGACCGCCATGAGCCGAACTACGCCTTTTTTGGTCTCTATGATCCGGCCCTCCCACTTGGGAAGGGCAATGCCCAAAGGCTGGGCAAAACGGCGGACCACATCGAAGACCAGGCTGTAGCCTTTGGCCTTACCCTTCGGGGTCTCTTCTTCATCATCATCAACTTCCGAATTCTCTTCGGGATCAACATCGTGTGCGACACTGGAGCCCGTGCCGTTTTGGCCATTGGTACTTTGAAGCGTCCAGAGGAAAAGGGCAGTTAAACGTGCATCCTCTTCCAGGACTCCCGCCATCCCATTTCGAGCACGGGCCTCATCGGTTCCAAGGATTTGCTCAAGGGCCGTTCGCCCAACAACCTCCCAGACCTTTTCCAGGTATTCGGCCAGCTTAACTTCGCTGCCGTCGGCGTTTTCAACCCTGCTGTAACGACTGAATATCTCCAATGCAGGGCCAATGCAGGCAAAGACCAGATCTGCGCCGCGAATACCTTCGCCTTGGAGGCGTTCCATCCAGTCGCCGACGCGTTTGGGCAATTCCCGCAGAACATCACCCCAGTCGCCAACGGGTGCGTCTTCGGGACGCGGACGACAGACTAGGTGGACGCTGGTAGCTAGAGCGGCTGAATCTTGAGAGCGTAACCTACCAGGTCTCTCGGTAGCGATTGGCCAAGAGCCGGTGATTGTCCAACCTCCCCGAATCATGCCAGAAAGGAGTGCTTCCCAGCCTTCAGTAGTTTTGTGTGCGAAAACGACAGAGCCAATGCCATCTTCCTTGAGGAGTCGGCGACCTTCAGCAAAGGATTTGCCCATTGTTTTCTCGAAAAACGTTTTGTCCTTCGGCTGCCCGTCAACCTTCTTGGTTTCATCCTGGACTGCCTCACGAGTTTTTGGAGACAATTGATTAGCTGGATCAAACTGGTCACCCAGCAAGGGATGATCTTGTAAAGCGCGCTTCAGCCACACCAAGAAGAAATCAGAAAGATCCGAGTACGGGATTGCATCATAATATGGGGGGTCGGTGAACCACGCATCGACAGTATCATCGGGCAGGGGATGCATTGTAGCGTCAGCAGACTGCACTTGGCCGACTGAATTTGAGGGGGGCCACGCTTCGATAACTCGAGCGACCCAGTCGACTGCGCCACCAAACCCACCCGATTCTGTCGTCATCGGAAAGGGCTCACAGAAATCCCACACGATAGGAAGAGCCTGTCGTCCAAATACATTTGCGACGAACTCGCCTGTACTTACCCACATGTTGAGGCTTGACCAGAATGATGAGCACCGACTTACTGCCATACTGAGCGATTCTCGGCCAGCGTTTGCGCAGTCATTTTCGGAAACTGCATCCATGAATCGTGGAAGCCCGAGGAGTGCCAATTTCTGCCTTGCCGTGAATAGATCGCCCCACTGAAGCATGCCGTAACGCTGAACGCGAAAGCCAAGGGTTCCAATTGGTGGAAGCGGTTCATCCGGCACGGGGCAAAGCCCTTTTCTGCCACCCTTCTCCCACACGTCCAGAATCGCTTCAAGCCGCTTTTGCGCTTTCCAGACCGCCTCATAATCGCGCACCGTGGGCAGCCGATAGTTGCGTCCCTGGATACCGGGAGACAGCGTTACAACGGCCAGCATACGAGCACCGCCGACACGCTTACCGTCGTTATCAAATATGACGTCAGCCCCGCCTCGCTGGTTGGAAAGTTGCGCCCGCACACGTTCCGGCGGCAAAACCGTATTGCAGCACGGGCAGGTGGCCCTGGCCTGGGTTACTGTCCCTCCGCGTACATCGCTATCTGATTTCGGTTCGAATATCTCGAATTCGACGCTTGGCGGCGTTCCCTCCGCCTTTACAACTCTTAATCGGAGTGCTTTTTTCCGGTTCGGTTTTTTACAGAGCCAGAATGACCGCATCAGCGGAATCTCAGCTCCACAATTAGGTGATTCACATCTCACCGTTCGTGCCCAAAGATAGGCTATGGGGGTGGCCCCGTCCTCATCTTTTGGGTAAAACTCAGCCAGTTCCTTTTCGGCCTGTTTCTTGATTTTTCCTCCGACCCGCCGCAGTTCTTCGGCAAGCTCCGGGCCGTGGCGCGGGATATCCTCCAGCATCACCTTGAGAATGAGACAGGCCACTGGGTTGAGGTCGCTGGCAAAAGCTTCGCAGCCGAGCCGCAAAGCCTCCAACGGGATCGATCCGCCCCCGGCAAAGGGATCCACCACCAGAGGCGTCTCCTCGGGATGGGCGGCCTTTACCAGATTGCGGGCAGTGTTCAAAAAAAAGTCGTTCGCCGAGTTATCCCAATCGGCAAAATCCCCGATAAAAGAAAGAAGCGCTTTGCGCAGCCCCTTTTCGGATTTAACCTGTTCGATCATGCGAGGGGTGTTCCAGCCGGGCATGTGAAGTAACAATTCTTTCGCTCTTGTTTTGAACTTCTCAGGACAAAGTGGATCGCAGGGGTCGGGCAGAAGGAGCGCCATGAGCATCGCCCGGCAAGACGCAAGTGGACGTCGAGCCCACCAGAGATGAAGCGTCGAGGGGTGGCCGTGCCGGATGGATTTCTCCCGCGCCGAGTGCTTAGAAACCACAGCAATCGGAAAATCCACTTCAGCCAGGCGTTTACATTCTTTCGGAATCATTGCCCACCTCCTCGTTGGGGTTTCAGGGCAATGATTTTCTCGACTATGCCCTTCAGCGTTGCGCTTGTCTTCCCGTCGGCGGATGCCTTCTCAACAATGCGCTGGAGCACGACCGGGTTCTTCAACGCATCCTTCTTCTTCGGGATGCCCAATTGCTCTTGGGTGTCCTCAAGCAGGCGGTCAAACAAATCCTTCCCGATTTCCTCTTCAAGCGAGGCTTCGAGTTTGACTTTGAAGCAGGCATGACTGTCTTTCACGCCACAGGGCCAGTCTTCGTCCGATTGGCCGACAAGCCGTAGAAGCCTGTGGTTGTCCTCTGGCTTTGCATCTGTTTCACCACTGTCGCCATCCCAGATGACGTAGACCGGAATACCGAGACGCCGGAAGATGACCAGTGGCCGGTCCAGATTGTTTTTACCCATGCAGGGAATGACCGAGATGCCGTCACTGTCGAAGTTGTGTCCCATCGATACCGCAATGCCCAAAATTGCAGCGCGGTCGTCTTCGCCCTCGACCAGTACCGCGACATCGGCGAAGAACCCTTCATTGACCCAGGGCGTCATGACTGCCTGAAGCCGAGGTCGGAGTGTGTCGGCGGTGAACTTGCTTCTCTGTTTGCCCCCAGCCGTCCAGATTTCCTCGGCCACGGCGTCAAGTTCAGCCTTGACGGCTTTCGTCACCCGGGGTTTTCCGGCAGCATGGTCGGTTTTCCGCAAGAGGCGGATTTGCTCGAAGCGGTCAAGGCCGACAAAGAGCGGGGAGTGCGTGGAGTAGAGGACCTGCGTCTTTTTTGCCACGCCGGGGATCGCGCCTTGCGAGAGTTTCAGAAGGACGGCCGCCATGTGTCGTTGACGGCTCGGATGCTGATAGAGTTCGGGCTCCTCAATGGCAAGAACTAGACCAGGAAGTTGCGGCTCTTCCTGCTCTGGGATTCCTGATTCCGATGAGAAGCCCTCCTCCGTCGAGCTTTCAATGCTCTTTGCTGCCACCAAATGCTGCAGCATGGTCAGAATAAATGCGCGTTGGAGGCCATGGCCGGTCCGTTGTACCGATGACTTGTAACCGTCCTCCTGGAGTTTGACCTCAGCCTTCGGCAGGGGGAAATCAATGTCAACGAGTTTGGCCCACTCCATCGAAACATTCGCTTCCGGTGCATAGTGCCGCAGGGTTGCGGACAACTGCGCCTGAAGACCGGAGAGTTCCGTGAGCTTCGATGGGTCCATGATCTCACGGTATTGCTTCTGGGTGTCGTCCTTCAGCTTGATGAATTCCTTGCGGTTAGCGAGAGTCCGCCGCACTACGAGATCCATGATTTCGGTGACACACGACCCCTTGCCTTCGATAGCGTCATCCGATGCGTCCCGGACTGCGGGAATGTGGATGAAGCGCGTGTGGCGGCCAAGGTAACCGTTGCCGACCTCTGTGAAGCCGAAGAACTGGCCATCGTCGCGCATTCTGTTACACGAGGCAGCGTTGGCGGTCTCCCACTTCTTGAGTTCTTCCTCAACTTGGTCAGCTTTCCGTACGTTGGGCAGAGAGGAATACTGCGGCATTTGCCTGATCTCGTCGTATTTGTTCCTGATGTCTGTTTTTCCACCTGCTTTGCGAACCTCTACGAAATCGGGGTTCAGCAGGCGCATGCCGTGGTAGGTGCCTGTTTTCTTAGCCGACAAAGAAAACACCCTGGCCACGGTAAGATCGCTGCCGTCAATATATGGATCAAACAAAGTTCTTTCGTCAGCACTAAGGTCAGTGAAAGTCACGGCGATTTCGATTTCCTTGTCTGTGTCTTCCGCATAGAAATCCTCGACCGTAACGGTTGCCTTCGGATCGTAGAACAAATTCATCGCCGCCAAGAAAGACGATTTTCCGGTTCCGTTGCGTCCCACGATGACTGTAAGGTTTTCGCAGTCGATCCTTTCGTCCAGGATCGAGCGGAAATTCGTGACATGAAGAGTTTTGACGATCATGACTGTACCCTCCTGTCTGGATATCGATCCCTGGTGTTGGCGCGGGTATAGGATCTTTTCGACGCATCGCGCATGAATTCCTGGAGGACGGTCTCAGGTACACCGGAGTATTGGCAGATCCCACCACTGTGGAACTCCACCTCCAGTATTCTCGTTTCCGCGTCATAGCCGATGGACCGGATATTGCTGGGGTGGACAGGTGTTCTATTCATTTGCTAGTCCTCCATCATCAGCAGGTGGGGTCGCATACCCAGATCCGGTCTTTGGTGTCCCTTGGATATCATCCAAATTCCCCGAAAGCTCCGGTGCCGTCAGCACGCGCGGTGTGGTTTCGACTGGTTGCACAAGCGGGACCTCGGCACCGGAAGCGGCCCCCAGATCCTTGAACCGCCGCGCGGCGGGCAGAACCCTGGCTTCCATAGATCCTACGGCGCTGTTGTAGGACGAATTGGCTTTCTCAAGCCCCTTGCCGATGTCGCCGATGTGCTCAGCCAGAATCCTCATGCGTTCATACAGTTGTTTCCCGAGATCGCTTATTTCTTGTGCATTCTTGGCCACCAGTTCCTGCCGCCAACCGTATGCTACGGCCCGCAGGAGCGCAATAAGCGTCGTAGGGGTCGCCAGAATCACGCCCTGTTCGAGTCCGTCCTCGATGAGGGTGTGGTCAGCATCTACTGCTGCGCCGAAGAAGGACTCGCCAGGGATGAACATCACGACAAACTCGGGGGCTTTGGAGAACTGGCTCCAGTAGGCTTTGGACGCAAGGATGTTCATGTGAGTTCGTACTTGATCCGCGTGCCGCGCCATAGCCTTCTTGCGCGTGTCTTCCGACTCGCTGGCTACGGCGTCGAGGTACGCTTCCAGGGGGACCTTCGCATCCACTACGATTTCGCGTTCGGCCGGCAGTTGCACTACGAGGTCGGGGCGCTGTTGGCCTTCCTCGGTATTGATGGTGACCTGTTCTGCAAAGTCGCAGTGCTCGGACATTCCGGCCAACTCCACCACGCGGCGCAGGGTCATCTCACCCCAGCGGCCGCGTACCTGCGGCTTGCGCAGGGCCGTGACTAGATTCGCGGTCTCTTTCTGAAGCTGCTGCTGGCCTGTGGACACAAGTTTCATGTGCTCGGTCAGGCCGGAGTACGCCTCCTGCCGATTCTTCTCAATCGTGCGGACATGTTCCTCGAATTTCGTAATAGACTCCGCAAGTGGTTTGACCATGCCCTGAATGGCTTCCTGGCGTTTGCCGAGGTCTCCCTTGGCGTCCGTGAGAACCTTGTCGAGCGTCTCCTTGGCCAGCTTCAGAAATGCGTCCGTGTTGTTATTGAGCGTGTCCCCAGCGAGCGCCTTGAATGTGTCCGTGAGCTTGGCCTTTGCGTCATCTAGAAGTATCCTTTCCTCCTCAAGACGCTGTACGGTTTCTGCCAATCGAGTCTCGGCCTTTACCCGCGCGCAGTTCTCGTTGCCAAACTGGTCCCGCAGTTTCGTGAAATCCTCAAAGGCCTTCTGATTCTGCCCACGAAGTTCGGTAACGGTGGCTTCCAGCCCAGAGGCGCGGCCCTCGGCCAGGTTTGCCCGGCGCTCGGACTCCTCAATCTTGAACGTGAAGGATTTCGTGATGCGCGCAGACGCGATCAGCCAGGCCGCAAGGCCACCAATTACTAGACCGGCCAAAACGCAGATAGTGTAGGTCATTGCGCACCCCCCATCTTAACCTTGTCCCGGCTATCCTGCCCGCCAAAGCCCTTCCCGTACCATGCCCGGCCTGAGACATAGGCTATCGCAGACAATCCCAGTATTTGCAACATTCTTCATTTTATCGCCCCTCATCTCAAAATTAACCAGCCTAAATGGGAACATGTCCGGTTTGTGTCCTGTTTCCCGGCATCCCCTAATTGCTTACTTGCAGCCTATTCGGCCATCTTTTCCATGAGCCCTTTGAGTCTTTTATGAGACCTTTCAGTCATGACCCCTTTGGCCCCTTTGTGGCCCCATTGGTGCCGGAGGAGTCAGATGGCCCCTTTGTGGCCCCTTTCCGTACTTCGTATACTGTCCCTTTTCCTGTGGTTCCAACCATTTCCAAAACTCCCTTTTCCACAAGCTCAGCCAGGTCGCGGTGGGCCGTGCGTTTTGCCACACCAAAGAGTTTCTGATATTCCGTATTCCCGATCCGTCCGGCACTCTTCAGGTGAATCAAAACCTGATGCTGGCGATCATTAATATCCAGACTCGTAATTACTTCATCCGTCAACCAGTCCCGCCAGATCGTGGTCACGAACTGCCCGGCCCGTTCCTCGAAGTCCGGGGATGGAAGTCCCGCCTCGCCGCAGCGGTCGATCATATCCAGCGTGCCGCTGCCGGCTTTTTCGATGTAGCGGGCAAGGTATAAGGGCTCGGCGATCAGCGGATTGCGCGGGATGGAGGCGTGGGGTTCCCGCAAGCGTTCCGGTGTAAGAGAAGGCGGAAGCTCGCCGGGATTCCAGACTTCAAGCCGGTCGGTAAAGAGCATGACCTGCACGCTGGCGTTGCTGGTGTAGTCGCGATGGGCCACGGCGTTGACGATGGCCTCGGTAACTGCCTCCTTGGGAAGTTCGTAAGTGGCCGGGGCCTGCACGCTCTCCGCCCGGGTACCGATGTGCCGGTTGATTTTGGAAAGAACGAAATCCGCCGCCTGATCCACCAGTTCGAAAACCGTCCCCTTATAGATCTGGTAAGAAGGAATGGGTTTGCTGACGGTGGTACCGTGGAAGTGCATGCATTTGACTTCCGAGGTCGGCAAAAAGCGCTGCGGCTCCTTGCCGAACAACAGCACGGCCGCATGGGTAGGGCTGCCGTTGTCCAGCAGGTTGAGATGGGCCAAGGTCTTCTCCCTTGTGGTTTTCACAGGCAGGGGATAATTGCGTTCCCGCCTGGCAACTTCCAGAAAGGTTTGGATCTTTTCCTGTGGCAAATCGTTCAAGGTTGCTCGGGGGCAGGCCGAGGCATCAAACGGCAGGGTGCGCAGGTCCCCGCTCTGTTCCATGTGCTCAACGAGGGCTGCATACAGAGCAGCGGTCAGATCATTTGAATCGGTAATGCGACGGCGAATGAGCTGGGAGTCGGCCTTGCGAATCAGTTTTGTCATTTTGGGATGACGCGCCTTGTCATCCGCTCCCTTGACAAAGATCAAGCGTGGTTTGCCTTTCTGAGTTGCAAGGTCGAACTCTCGCTCCGTGGGAGAGATGCCCTTGACATCTTCCGACCCGTATTCGTTACCGAAGAGACCAACGTATAAGTCGCAATTTTCGACCTCGTCCAGGTACACGTCATCCGTCCGGCGGTCGCTTGCTGGCAGGTCTTCAAAAAGGAAAACATCAAAGAAGCGCCTAAGGAGGGGATCGTTTTGCAAGAAGCTTTTGATGGCCCGTCGCTCAGCATTGAGTTCCTTTTGGACGCTGCTGACAAAAAGGGTTTTGCGGTTAGTCATCTTTTTCCTCATCCTTAATCCCTCTTGACATACGGTTGTTGTTCCTCCCTGACCCTCATCGGTTTCGTCATAGCGTTTATTTCGAGCCGGTAGTGGGCGACCTTGGTTACCTCCTGCCAGGGGAAACGCGCTGGGTCTTTGATCGGTTCCTGCAGAATTGGGCAGGTGGCGCAATTGGTTACAATATAGAGCCAGTAGCAATCCCGGCGGTCTTCGGCTACGCGCCTTTCGTTAGGCGTAAGCAGGATTGTGCCGGAAGCCGCGGATAGGCCCTTGACTTCAATGAGCCGCAACTCGCCAGAGCTCAGGTCTAGACTGGTTACATCGTAACCCAGGTTTTTTTCGTGAACGTCGTAGACCTGGCGTCCCTGGGCTTTTTCGTGGTCAATTACCACTCGCATGGCAATGGCCTCGGTCTCCAGGTTCGGGCGCATGCCACGCACATCAGAAGCCTCTTGCTCGGGGTGCGGAAGGACAAGGACGCTCGCTATCCGTTCCACGGACTGCAGGGATAACGACCGCTGTTGCTCCAGTTCCTGTCTTCGCCGTTCCCGTCGGGCCCGGAGTTCTTCGTGACGGTTTTCGGCCTGAGCCAGACGGCCATCCGCGCCGGCAATGCCCATCTCTTTATCTACATGGGCCTTCCCTATTTCTTCATCTGCACGCTGAAGCAACTCGGTCAAGGAGAGCTCCACATGATCAGCAATGCGTTGTACCTCCTCCAGGCGCTCTTTCCGAGTTTCCTCAAGGAACGGCTGGAGCGCAATCCTATGCAACCACTCAGACTGCTCGGGTTCGGCAGCAATGGCCGGTAGCGGCTCCGGAGGTTCCGCGGGCGAAAAGTTCCCCAGCATGTTGGGTTCACGAAGCCTCGGCCCACCGTCGCTGATTAGTTCTACTGCAAAAAGACGCTCGTGAATGATTTGGCCTAGACCGTCTACTACACGGGCACGATAAAAATCGATACGGGAAGGTTTTTCGTGTTGCAGGGAATAGAAGCACGACCCCTTTCCGAAAACTTCAATCGCTTTGTTATGGACGTGTCTGCGGAGGGCTTCGAAGAGCGGATGGCCGGGGGTGACCCATTCAAGGTTATGGGTTTCAGCAGCTTCGCGGTCGGTAGAGCAGCGTGGATACTTCGACGCGAGACGGGGAAGCTTCCAGTCCGGCTCGCGTTCGTAACGCTGAAGCGCAGGCGGTGTCCGGGCAGGCTCGAAGGTATGGGCCATACCCTCTATGATCCTTAACTGGAGCGGAACGTATTCGGATGCCTCGTGAATAAAACGAGCGATCGTTTCCGGTACGACGCGGCGTTCCTGAGCCTGGGCCCGGCGTTCGATCAGCATCTCCAGATTCAGTTTTTTGGAAGCGAGGCCTTCGAGCGCGTTTTGGCATATTGCCTTAAAACGTTCAACATCAACATTTCCAAGGAGCCGTTCTTCAAGATCGGCATCGCCAAGTTTGCCAGAGTAGTAGTCACGCAACACACGCTCCACGTGTGCGGACGGGAGTATTTCCCCGACAACATTAAAGACCGCGTCATCATCCAGTGCGTCGCGAATTTCCTGGAGTTTTTCCAATAGCCGTTGAAGAACCCGACCTTCAATGGTGTTTGTGGTCACGAAGTTAAAAATGAGGCAGTCCTTCCGCTGGCCATAACGGTGGATGCGACCCATTCGCTGTTCAAGACGATTCGGGTTCCATGGGATGTCGTAATTGAAAAGGATATTACAAACCTGTAGGTTAATGCCTTCCCCGGCCGCCTCGGTAGCAACAAGAATCTGGATTGCGCCTTCACGGAATTGCTGCTCCGAGTAAAGACGTGTGCCCTCCTCGTCGCGAGAGCCCGGTTTCATACTGCCGTGGATGCAGCCTACTTTGAAGCCCCATTCCTTCAGGTTTCGGACAAGATAGTCAAGGGTATCCTTAAACTCAGTAAAGAGCAGCAACCGCTGTTCAGGATGGTCAAAGAACCCCTCCTGCTGAAGCAGATTCTTCAGCTTTGACAGTTTTGCCTCCGTTCCTGAGCCTTCAACGGTCTGGGCTTGTTTGGCAAGTTCACAGAGTTCCTCGATCTCCTCGCGGATCTGCTCGGCGTTTCCTGCAAGGGTTATGGCTTCAAGCAACTCTTCCAGCCGTTCACGCTCATTTTCCTCCATCTCCTCGATCTCTTCCGGATCGGGAAGGTCGGGTGGAGCCTGTCGGGCCAATGCCTGGGCTTTTTTGATATTATCTTCCAGCTTGCGCGCCCGGTTTTCCAAGCTGCGCCGCATGGCGTAGGTGCTGGAGGCCAGCCTGCGCTGATACAGGGACATCAAAAAACCGACAGCCCGGGCGCGGGGATCATCACCCTGTGCCGCGGCTTTCGCACTCTGACGTTTAACGAAACGGGTAATATTTCTGTAAAGATCAAACTCCTCGCCATCGATCTGAAAATCAACGGTGTGAGGAATCCGTTTTGTGAAGATCTTCTCTGCAACCCAGGTTCCGTTTTCCTGCCGTTCGGGGAAATAGACCATCGCTTCTTTGGTGCGACGAAGATAAAACGGAGCGCGACGACGTTCCATGGCCTCACGGATGGAGCGGACATCGGCATAGGCATCCGAATCGAGCAATTGCAGGAACAGAGAAAAATTGGCCGGATCACCTTTGTGCGGTGTTGCTGTCAGCAGAAGAATGTTATCAGAAGTATCTCGCAAGAGTTCCCCGAGGGCGTAACGGGCTGTTTTGCGTGCAGGGGGGGTCCAGGACATACGGTGGGCTTCGTCTACGATGATGAGGTCCCAGTGTGCCTGTTTCAATCCCGGCAGAATTTCTGTCCGCTTAGCAAGGTCGAGCGAAGTGATGACCTTTTTCTGTTCTAGCCATTGGTTGACACCAAACTGTTCACGAATGTCCCCGCCTTTCAGGACAAGGAATCTCTCATCAAACTTTTCTTTCAATTCCCTCTGCCACTGGAACGAGAGGTTGGCAGGGCAGGCGATCAGAATCCTCTCCGCAAGTCCGCGCAGTTGGAGCTCGCGGATGAGGAGCCCCGCCATGATGGTTTTTCCGGCTCCGGCATCGTCGGCAAGGAGGAAACGGACACGCCCTAGTTTCAGAAGGTAGTCGTAAATGGCCTCGAGCTGATGAGGCAGCGGGTCGACTCTTGAAATTGAAAGCCCGAAATAGGGGTCGAATTCCCAGGCGATGCCGAGCGAATATGCTTGGAGGCCCAAACGAAGGAGGCGACCATCTCCATCATAAGTGAAACCGGAGTCAAGAATGGTTAGCTTCTCAATGTCATGATCTGAAAGCGAAACCCTTCGGAACAGTTCGGTACGCGTGCCAACAAGACCGACAGTCCAAGTTCCGTCATTGCTTTTGCTAGCTGTCTCAACACGCATGGGCTCGTTGAAGAGCGAGCCAGATAGGATACATCCTTCACGTATCGAATCGCATGAGGCCGTCATTTCTTGTCTACCTTGTTGCAATTCTAAACAAATTATCCATGGACTCACCCTGCCTTCGTCTACTCGACCACTTCATCCTTGCTGAATTTTCAAAGGCGACCTACCCGGCCGGCAGGCATCCGCTTTTCAGAGATCCGTTTAAAGACCGTTTCCCTCTTGATCCCGGAATAGACCGCGATTTCGTCCACAGGGATCCATCAATCTTCCATCACTGATGCCGGTCGTTTGCTTTCTAGCCCCATGTCTGGGTGAGCAAATCTTGCAAATTATCAGATCACCAATCTCCTGAGGAGTCATTCGGACCCCATGCTGCCTAGTTTAGTTTAATTAATTTTCTCTGTATTATATCAAAAGGAGTGCTTTAATAAAAGGGAGGTATAGAAGCCCACGCCGGGAAGGGTTCTGGAAGAAATAGGGAAGGGGCAAAGGTGCCGACTTGGCCAAAGGGGCCACCTGCCACACATTCCGTTATTCCCACGCCACGCAACTTCTGGAATCGGGCTACGACATCAGGAAAGTTCAGTAACTTCTCCGTCGCAAGGACGTCAAGACTGCGATGATTTACACCCATAACCTGAACCGGGGCGGCAAGGTCGTCAAAAGTCCGATGGACGATTTGTAGAGGAGCGAAGGTGTTTAAATAGAAACCATATATCCCCCGTGTTCAGTGCAGAACATGACCTGATCTTCTGTAAATGCAGATTTTATGAGAAAATTGCAGACGGGGTGTAATACCGCGATGTCGCGACCCAAAGGCGTTGTGAAGAAACCATATAAACATTGGTAGGCGTTACAACAAGGGGAAGTGACATGGCATTGATACCATGTTTCGAATGCGGACGAGAAATTTCTGATAAGGCAGCAGTTTGTCATGGTTGTGGTGGCCGGTTTCGTCATCTACGCATAATCAAGCGCAGGTCACGCAGCGCCAGTTCGCGTCAGTTACGGCCCCAATTCAGATACTTTTACTGGCACCATGACTAGGGTGGTCAAATTGGCAATGCGTGCGATCCAGCAATTTGGCTGGAAAATTGATGACGCAAACGGCAATCTTGGTCTTGTAACCTCCCAGGCAGGAATTAGCTGGGGTTCATGGAGTGGAATTTCTGGTTCACTCAATATTGAAGAGCTTGAGGCTGGTCGTTTTAGGATCACCGGATCTGACAAACAAAACGTCCGGGGCGACCGGCTTATTGCGTTTAACATTGGCCGTGAAGCGCAAAGTAAAGCGCGCAAGGCTATGAAAGTTTTGAAACAACTTGCAAGCCAAGACGGTAACGCCTAACAATTCATTCAACCCGACGCCGCTTCGCGGCGCGGCTTAACTCAGGTGTTAGTCTCGGAGGATGCAAATGAATCTACTCGCAGTTGTGGGAAGCCCGAGGAAGGGCAAGGCAACGGACCTTTTGGTAGATAGCGCGATCGAAGGCGCAAGAGAGGCGAACCCAAGCTGTAACGTCAAGAAGCTGCACCTGATTGACTACGACATCCAGTTCTGCCGGAACTGCCTGGCATGCAGGGATAGCCCGACGGATGCAGACGTAGCCCCATGCTCGATAGATGACGACATGAAGACGATTGCAGAAGATGTGCTTTATTCTGACGCCCTCATCTTCGGCACGCCTGTGCACATGGGTTACGCCACAGGTATCTTGACGACGTTCTTGGAACGGATTTGTTGGACCTTCGCAAAGCCGGAAGGGAAGGTGCTCACCATCGCCGGCTGCCCCGTGCCAAGATCGGGCAAGAAGCGCAGGGCGGTGATCATTGTGGTATCAGGCTCGGTGCCGCCCATTCTCAGGCGTTTCTGCGACGAGGCGACCCCGCTAATCAAAGACACGATTGCCAATTCACTCAACGCGAAGACTGTCGGCACCATGTATGCCGGTGCCGTGGAGCACAGAGGAGTGGAGCGTTACCTCTACAGGGCGAAGGAGCTAGGGAAAAGACTAACAACGAACTGATTGGAAAAACCAGGAAACAAAGGTGTCACAGGAAACAAAGGTGTCAGACCTAGGGAAACAAAGGTGTCAGACCTACACAATTGACGAAATTAAGATAAGCATAGCAATTTAAAAACGGAATACCTCGGATATGGATAGTACAGCAAATAGGGAAATTAGTGTTTTTGCAAGTCGGAATTTCCCACTATTGCAAAACTTTTCCCCAGTGCAGGGTGATGGGTTCCGGCTTAAAAACAGTCGCGAGGCAGGTGCCGATGCCCCAAAAAGCGAGGCCCCGTGGGGTGATCCCCACGGGGCCTCGCGTTAAACAAAAACCGCTGGATTCGGCGGATTGCTTTTGGCTCCTCGGGCAGGACTCGAACCTGCAACCTAGTGGTTAACAGCCACCCGCTCTGCCGATTGAGCTACCGAGGAATAAAGTGATGCGGAATAAGGGCTGAAGTGGAGGCGGCACCCGGATTCGAACCGGGGATAAAGGATTTGCAGTCCTCTGCCTTACCACTTGGCTATGCCGCCCGCAAAGGGAAAAATGGAGCGGAAGACGGGATTTGAACCCGCGACCCCAACCTTGGCAAGGTTGTGCTCTACCCCTGAGCTACTTCCGCCTCACATCTCATGGATTCTTATGGTGGCGAGACCCAGAATCGAACTGGGGACACGCGGATTTTCAGTCCGCTGCTCTACCTACTGAGCTATCTCGCCCTTTTTTCAAGGAATTTGGCGGGGCTGACGAGACTCGAACTCGCGACCTCCGGCGTGACAGGCCGGCGCTCTAACCGACTGAGCTACAACCCCGTCCATCTATTATAACCATTGAGAAGATTCCTGGTGGGCGAAACAGGGTTCGAACCTGTGACCCCCTGCTTGTAAGGCAGGTGCTCTCCCGCTGAGCTATCCGCCCCAAGACGCCAGAGTGGCGCGAAGGTTAGTATATCGACCCCCCGATGGTCTGTCAACAAGGGTGGGAGTAGACTATAAAGAGGCAAAAGAACCGGGTGAGCGAAAAAGGTGGTGGTGATCGAAAATGGGGAAGGTCAGTCTTGACGGGCGGTACCGGGGCCGCTACAGCATCCTGGGGGCGGTGATGCTGGGGAGCATCCTGGGGCCCATCGACGCGAGCATCGTCAACACGATCCTGCCCACGATCACCAGCGGTTTCGGCGTGGGCATATCCGCGGCCCAATGGGTGACCATGATCTATCTCCTCACCATCAGCAGCCTCCTGCTCTTTTACGGCCGCCTGGGCGATATCCTGGGGTATCGGAAGGTCTACCTCTTTGGCCTCCTGGGTTTCGTGGCGGCCTCGGGGCTGTGCAGCCTCGCTTCGACGATCCGGTGGCTCATCGCCTTCCGCGCCTTCCAGGGTCTGACCGCGGGGCTGACCATGGCGGTGCCGTTCGCCATCGTGACGGCCTCGTTCCCCCCCGAGGAGCGGGGCAAGGCCCTGGGAATCAACGCCGTCAGCATCTCCGTCGGCCTGGCGCTGGGGCCTTCCCTGGGCGGGTTCATCACCTCCCTGTCGAGCTGGCGCCTCGTGTTCCTCATCAACGTGCCCATCGGCCTCGCCGCCCTGGCCTGGGGCTGGCTCGTCATCCCCGAGCTGAAGGGCCAGCCCGGAAAGATCGACGCGGGGGGCGTGGTCACGGCGTTCATTTCACTCTTCTCGATCCTTTTCTTCGTCCGCCGCCTCCAGAGCCACGGCCTGGACCGGGTCTCGGGGCTGGTGCTGCTGGCGGCCGTATCGGCGGGGGCGGCTTTCTTCCGGATCGAGAAGAGGTCACCGCAGCCGTTGCTCGACCTCGCCCTTTTCCGGAACCGGACCTTCACCTTCGCCAACGTGAGCGCCCTGCTCAACTTCATGTCCCAGTACGTGATGGTCTTCGTCACGCCCTTCTTCCTCCAGGGGCTGCTGGGGTACCCGCCCGACAGGGTGGGGTTGGTGATGACAGCCTTCCCGCTGGCCACCATGTCGGTGGCCCCCTTCAGCGGCTCCCTCTCCGACCGGGTGGGCTCCAGGGCCCCAGCCTGCGCCGGCGCCGCCCTTTGCGCCCTGGCCCTTCTCCTCATGGGGGGACTGTCGGCCTCATCGGGGGCGGCCGACGTGGCCTGGAGGCTGGCCCTCTTCGGCGTAGGCACCGGCCTTTTCCAGTCACCCAACCACAGCGCGGTGATGGGGAACGCCCCGAGGTCCCACCTGGGGGTGGCTTCGGGGATCCTCGGCACGATGCGCAACGTGGGGATGGTCTTCGGCGTCGCGGCCGGAGGGGCGGTGCTCTTCGCCTTCGCCCCGCCGGGGGCTTTTCAAAAGGCCCTCCTCGGCCCTGTGGAAAGGGCGGCCTTTTCCACCGCGCTGGGTTACGCCTACACGGCTGGGGTGGTCATGGCGGCGCTGTCGGCGATCACATCCCTGGTGGGGAAGAAAAAGCCCGGGTAGGATCCCTACAATTTACAACGAGGGAATTACGCTTCCTTTTTTGAGCGAGGCGCTCTTCCATCTATGCGCTACGTACTGAGAGGGAGGAGGAATGCCCGAAGGCTACTAATACAACAGAAGCAGATATAATGTGAAGACAAAGAACCAAGTATCTTAAGGGCTAACGGAAATAGTAATCAACGCCACTCCCACTTTATCGAAAGCGGTTATTGAAGAGGATTGTACAGGTGAAGCAAATAAAAAAACACTCCCGGCGATCTTAATTCTCACCCCCGCTTTTATCGGCCGCTTGATAGCCAAGTGGCATGAGGCCAATATGAAGGAGCTCCTGGCTAAGATGGAAGTCCAGACGAAAGCTATTGATTGCCTGTCAACGCAGAGTAAATCGTCAGATATTAAATCAAAGTACCATTCTGACCTTGACAAATCCAATAAGGCAGCTTAGGCCGCATACCGCATACATCACTGACCGCTGCCATGCGCTCGACCGCCCATGGAAAGGTTTAAGCTAGGCAAGCTCTTTTGTTTGGCACAGCGAAAGGCAGAGATTGAACTTACCTAGACATTCATGAAGCGCGCCGCTGGACCTCTTGACAATGAAATCCACAAGTTCCTGAACCTGGCTCAGAAGGGTAAGTGGTTGGTTCTCCTCCGAGGCGAAGGCGATCTGAAACCTGTAAAGCCTGGGAAGAAATGTTTCCAAAGCCATGGGGCAATCCGAGATACTTTTGGGTCCTTCAAAGGCAATGGATGACGAGATGCTCGACCAGATGAAGAAATAAGGCCACCGCAATCTTGAGCACTGGCCACCGTCCTCGATGCATCCTTTGAACTGACCGTCGCTGGACAGTCCGCCTCAATGGATGATGTCAAGAGCGTTATCCAGAAACATCCGGAATGGGTTCCCAAGTTGAACAGGGACGAATTATCGGATACGAACATCAAAGTCGCTCTCAAAGGACTGCGAGGTTTCGGCTTTTTCACAAATCCTGATTGACGGAGGTGCGTTATGCCCAAGAAGCTAGAAAACCACGGTAAACCCTGGACCGACATGCAGGTTCAGCAGTTGAAAGTACTCGTTGGCCAGAACATCCCTACACGAGTGATCGGTCTCAAACTCAGTCGGACAGAAGGCCCGATTTGGTTCAAGGCGAGCGAAGAGGACACCTCGCTCAAGTCCACAAATCAATCAGCCTGCAACCAACGCAAAAAATAAGGCGTTGAGGGAAGAAATATGGACGACGATCTTCGACATTTTCGGCCTGCCTACCTGAAGATTCAGGAAGAAATTGAACGTATGAATCACGCGCTCAAGCCGTCTTATCTCAGCATCTTTAAACAGATAGAGCGGGAGCTTGAGCCGATTAGGCGTAAACACTTGGAGATCTTACGCTCCATCGAGCGTTCCGAATGTGTTTTCTCACATCTGGCCGAGATCGTCCAGGCGAATCAGCGCTGGCAAGATCTCATCCACCAAACCACCGCATCAAGCCGCGTCTTTGAGGATATCAATCGCATCCATCAGACATGGCTCGAAAAGATCAAGCCGGTGCAGGAAACTGCTGCACAGCTTCAGGCAAGGGCAAATCTATTTCTCGCTGATATTGCCTATTCGATGACTGTCACTGAGCGGCTCTTTACCGGGATTGACTTCGATGCCATGCAGCAAGTTATGGCATTGGTGGATCCGGCGTTCCTGAAGTTCCAGGACGTGATAGGCAATGTGACATCGACCTATGGAAAATTGGCCGCATCCATCCGTGTTCTTCAAGATTTGACGTATCTGCCGGCGTTCGCGTTGCCCGGCGCAACTCGAGAGGTCTTCATCACTGGGTACGCATTAAACATGATCCTGGTTCCGAAGAAGCCTGAGGTCATGGAGGATGCATCCGTAGTTCAGTTGATTGCTGAAGTGGAGCAGGAAACCTCCGGTTGTATCGAATTGCTGCAAGCCATTGATCCCGCATTAGTGAGGCCGTATATCGGCGCACATGCTGCGTTGTGCGGAAAAAACGTCGACCGCACAAGGCACATTCTTTCTTCATTGAGAGAGTTGTGGAACCACTTGTTGCGTCTCCTTGCTCCGGACGAACGCGTGCTTTCATGGTTATCGACGGATGATAAGGACCTACTTCACGAAGGGCGTCCGACACGAAGAACGCGCGTGTTGTACATTTGTCGCGGCCTCAACTTCGAGCCCTTGAGCGATTTTGTCGTTCAAGACACGCATGCGCTGGTGAAACTGGTGGAGTTTTTAAATCGTGTCCACGAACTTGATCGGGAATTGACGGATGAACAACTCCGCGCCCTTCTGCTCCGGACTGATTCCTGGCTCTTGTACATTCTACGAATTTATAAGGGGACCAGCTAACCATGTTGCCTGCTTTACGAATTGGGAATTTCAAAGCCTTTGCCGAACGCAGCGAATTCCAGTTCGGCTTTTGACTCTGATCTATGGTGTGAACAGTTCCGGGAAATCGACTGCGCTGCACAGCCTGATTCTTGCCCACCGTGCGCAGGGACGGGCGATCTGAATGTTCATCGCACCAACATAGGCGGCTGGTCAGGGGCGGCACTACGCCTGGAATCTGGAGTCCGGGTGCTCGACCTCGGCAGCTGTTCGGAGGAGATGCTGTGCACCTGGGCGCGTGACCACGGAGTCATCGGCACCGGCATCGATATGTGCCGGTTGTTCACCGATCAAACGAAACTCCGCGCCGAAGAACTCGGCGTAGCCGATCGAGTCAGTTTCATCCATGGCGATGCCGCCGGCTATATCGCCGACGAAAATGTCGATGTAGCGTCCTGTGTCGGTGCCACGTGGATCGGAGGGGGAGTAGCTGGCACTATCGAGCTCCTGGTGCGGAGCCTGCGCACCGGAGGGATCATCCTCATCGGCGAGCCCTATTGGCGGCAGCTACCGTAGACGGAGGATGTTGCCAAGAAATGTTTTGCCGACTCGATCTCCGACTTTCTTATGCTTCCGGAACTTCTCGCGTCCTTCGGCCGCCTTGGCTATGACGTTGTTGGGATGGTTCTGGCTGACCAAGATAGCTGGGACAGGTATGAGGCTGCCAAATGGCTCACCATGCGCCGATGGCTTGAAGCCAATCTCGACGATGAGTTTGCAAAAGAAGTTCGAGATCAACTTACTTCGGAACCCGTGCGCTACGCCGCTTACTCGCGTGAATACCTGAGGTGGGGCGTGTTCGCGCTGATGGCCCGTTGATAACGCTGAGGGCTTTTGGTTAACAGGGAGGAGAAGGGAGTTTTTGTCGAATCTGGTGTACGGGGTCTCAAGCAGCGCTCCTGTCTGGCTGATCTGTTGCCCTTACGCCGTCTTTGAAACGACGCCTTCGATCACTTCGCCGATAAGATCGAAACCCTTGATACGCTTCCACCCCTTTTATCTGACTGGATTAGCTTAAAGACCATGGCCAGTGTCGTTTCTCTCGATCCGCAGTTTCTTGTCTTTGCGGTTCTCAGCCTTACCGTCGAAAATGTAGATTCTATGGGGTTCGTGGTTCTTATGTGGATCCAGTGCACTGCAGAGCAGTCATAGAATGAGAGAAGATCTTCCCTGTCTTTTCTCAGGCAGTCCTTAACTCTTTATCCAGTGCCCGGAGCGAAAGCGACTGGGTGCCGTTGACGCACTTGATCCTTGAAGTCCCGAGTTCCGCGTCACGGTTTTCGTTGAACTTTGAACCTGGTAACTTTGAACAGGTTTTGCTATGTCACTTACCCCATTGACCATTTTTGCCATTGAACTATAATGTCATGTGGGAAATTCCCACCAGGGTGGTGATAATGAATGTCTGCTATCTCTTTGAAAGTGGATGAAAAGGGCCGGGTAACACTGCCAAACAAACTCCGAAAGAACCTCGACATCAAACCGGGCGATACGCTTTTCCTGCAGGAACAGGTTGAATACTTTGTCTTGAAAAAAGCGGTGGACCCTTTTGATGCTCTTGCGTTAGATGCATTAAGAGAGCGTACCGAAGGCAAGACCGTTGGTCTCAAGGATGTTGCATCTCAACTGGGGGTAGATCTTGAATAAGGACAAAGATCAGGAATATTCCATAGAATTTTCAACGGGTGCCGTAAAAGACCTTAAAGCCAAGGCCTGCAAACCCCATCTTAACGAAATCTTTGAAGAGATCCAGATTCTTGGAACAGAACCCCTGGCAGGTGATCTCCTTGAAGGCTCACTTGCGAAAGTCCGGTCCCTTCACTTTTCCCTAAAAGGCAGCGGTCAATGGCGCGTAGCCTACTATGTCATGACCGAGGAGAAGGTTTGCCTTATCCTCCTTGTTGCCACAAGAGAGAAGGAACCTCTGAACAAAAGACCCTGATAGTTGCAACAACAGGACCTTGACAGCCGAATCCGTTTCCTGTGGATAAGTCAGGCTATATTGGCCTTTTGAAGATCATTTCAAGGCCTTCGGAGGGCTG
>Ga0255347_1000634_pt1 | contig 62337 bp, 49 predicted proteins | sample wastewater_treat_2_FD_192479 | JGI IMG/M metagenome (GOLD analysis project Ga0255347, IMG submission 192479) | Wastewater microbial communities from Lulu Island WWTP, Vancouver, Canada - plant24 | ecosystem: Engineered > WWTP > Wastewater > Unclassified | place: Canada: Vancouver, British...
TGGGCGCGTCGTCAACCCCGCAAGCGGGATCGCACCTGTCCGACCTTCCTGGCCAAAATGAGTCGCCGCCCGGGACAGGTCATTCGCCTACTCACCCGCCCGGTTCGACTTTAGAGCAGCCCTGACAGACACCGTTCTCTATCATCTTTGGCTTGCCTTTGCCTCACCGTCGCTGTTGACCAACGCGGTTGGCAAGACCAAATCCCCCTTCCTAACCGACTTGGCTATGTTCGATAACACCCTTTATGACTGCACGTATCACTGGGACGATTCGCTTCGCCAGTCAGGTCTGCGTTCACTCGTACTAATGGCCAACGGGCATGTGATGACCCGAGACACATCAGGCCGCCAAGTAAACGCTATTCTAGCCCCACCGTTTGCGCAAGGCTATACCAATGCCATCGCGCGGTGGTTGCGTACAACCAACCTGTCGGGAGTGACGTTCCCTTTAGACTTTGAATGCACTGTGCTGTCACCGCGCTTTCCGGTCAATGACAACCAAGCCCAACTTGTACGGGCGTACTCTTATCGGTGTACTGTAATCGATTGTGCGTTGTCAGATATGCCCTCCATACCGCCTGTGCCACCCGCCCGAGTTACCATTGTAACCGATCGCAGGCTTGCGCGAACCGGGCACGCTCGCTTGACGTATGCTATCACGAACACTTGGCGCTCCATTGACGATGAGTGGATACTTTCCTTGGCTAGGCGGACTCCAAAGCTGTCTCTTGAAGATGAGGTTCTCTTAGACTTAGGCCTCCCCCCTCATTCTGCGACACGGAGGTACCTTATTTACCTCTGTCTATTCGCAGCGCTATTTCCGTTTGGCGTGTTGGCAGCTAGGCGGATGCTCCGACAAGTAACGCAGTCGACACAATCGAGAAAGGGATACATGCAAACAACGAGAAACCTGAACCTACCGGCGATAGCCGTCGTAGCAGGGTTCGCAGTAGCGGCCGTCGCGGGCTGCCTCTGGGACGCTGCAACAGGTACAAAGTGTGGGACGGAGATGTTCAATGGCTGGAATGCCCAGCCGGCGTGTGTTAGAGTGACTTGCCCTTCGCGGACTTGGTGCGTACCAGGGTTCAAATACTCACATTGCTGGACTGAGGTATACACGAATACGTGTGATAAAGCCGTCATTTTGGCTCCACGCCTATGTGCCTTCGCGCATTCTTGAGGTTGAATGGTCTCATTGTTTCCTAGAATCAAAAACCTGTTACGCGATCGGTTTGGGAGTCTCGCCAAGGTTTGTGTGACGCAAAGGTTGATCTGGACGCTATTGGCTCTGAAGGCGCTCTATCTAGTAGCACTTGTGTCCGCGATATTGCTGTGGCACGCATTCGACAGAGAAGAGTTTAGCTCCGTACTGATGCGTTGGCCGAGGGAAGGCGAACCAGTTTTTGCGAGCCATTTTGCGACGTGGGATGCAGCCCACTATCTTTTCCTGAGCGAAGTAGGTTATGCGAGAGATCTACCGCCGTGTGCTTTTTACCCTCTCTGGCCGCTACTCATGCGGACCTTTGCCGGGCTTTCTGGTGCAAGCCAACTTCTGACAGGGCTGTTACTGGCAAATGCCTCGTCACTTGCGGCATGGGCGTTGTTCTTCCGCCTTATGCTGCGTAGAATACCTTCGCAGGCAGCGGGATGGGGTTTGATTTTCCTTGTCGCCTTCCCGGGCTCCCTCTTTTTCCAGTTTCATTACACTGAGAGTCCGTTCTTATTACTAGTCCTGGTGTTGTGGTGGAGTCTGGAGAATGAGCGTAACGGTTGGACCTTTGTCGCGGCCACTCTGATGCCATTGACGCGGCCGATCGGCGTGTTCGCAATGGTGCTAATAGGGTGGTATGTGATCCGGCGAATGGAGGCGCGGTCCCCGGTTCCACCTCTACGTAGCGCCTTGCAACCGCGGTCATATGTATCACGAACAGCGCGCTCACGGATGACGGACTGGCCGGGGGCGTTGTTAGGCGTTGTCGCGCGTCGGGGTTGGTTGCTTGCAGCGCCTTTGCTGGGATGGTCCATAGACCTCGCGTTTATGTGGCATTGCACAGGCAATCCCTTCGAGGGAATTGCGGCACAGAGATACTGGGGCGTCCACTATACCAGCAACTTGTGGAACCTACCAAAGTTCATTATAGGTTTTTTCACTCCCACGGAGTGGCACGCGTTCAGAGGCTCCTTGCTTGACCGATTATCATTCGTGCTACTTCTGTATTCTCTGCCTGTGGTCTGGCGGCTGGACAAAGACCTTATGGTGTGGGTCTATGTGCTGGGCATTCTGCCGGCCATGAGCGGGACCTTAACCAGCTACACGCGGTTTGCCTCGTGCGCCTTCCCGATGTTTATTGCCTTAGGGGTGTTCCTGGGACGGCCCGAACGACGGTTTCTGAGCAGGGCGACGGTAGTGATCTTCGCGACCCTGCATGCGGTGTTGCTGTGGCGGTTCGTGAACTTCCGGTGGGCGGGCTGAGGCCGAGTTGATCGAGGAACGGCCAGATTCGAGAAGTCAGCACGGACAGGGCTGGTTTGGTCGAAGGGACGCAGACGCAATGAAGACGAAGTCAAGTCGCTCCGTTTGCCGTCGGGCTTTCACCCTGATCGAACTCCTGGTGGTAATCGCAATCATCGCGATTCTGGCGGCGCTGCTGCTGCCCACTTTATCGGCCGCCAAGTCGAGGGCGCACGCAACCCGCTGCACGTCGAACCTCAAGCAGTTTGCCCTGGCTCTCCAGCTCTACGCCCAGGACCACGACGACCGCCTCCCACCCAACGCCGACGGTCGCCAAGAAGCCCTTGGTGCCAAATGGGTCGAGGGCTGGCTCGGCTTGCCCGGACCCGATTGCACGAACACGCTATTTCTCCGGCGCAGCCTGCTGGCTACGTACGTTGGTGGCGATGTCTCGCTTTGGCGTTGTCCGTCCGCACGGCCCGTGATGGTGGCAGGCATCACCCAGCCGAGGGTGCGGACGCTGTCGCTTAACTGTTTTCTGGGCTCGCCGGTCGAAAGCCCGGTGGCTAACGTCTACCGCCGCCTTGGCGATCTCACCCGGCCCGCACACAGCGAAGCCTTCACCTTCATCGACGAGCGGGAGCGGACGATCAACGACGGCAGCTTCGCGATGCAATGGGATTTCGCCGTCGACCAGCCGGCTACCTGGATCCTACGGGACAAACCCGGAACGCGGCACCGACAGGGCGCGACACTGGCCTTTGCCGACGGTCATGTGGAGAGGCATCGCTGGCAAGATGCACGAACGCTGGCCCCCCCGCGGGATGACGCACCCATGCCGGGCAACGACGACATCCTCTGGCTGGAGCAACACGCGACCTGGCGACCCACAGCCGCGCCGGGACCATGAATCTGATCGGGCAGTTCAGTGGCTTCCTCGTCGTGGGAACGCTGACCACGGCGCTGGATTTCTTGGTCTATAACCTCCTCACACGCCGACCGGCAGCGTGGCATCGGGTCCCCGCGAGTCTCGTGTCGTGCACGGTCGCAATGATCTTCAGCTTCAGCGTGAACTGGCACTTCGTTTTTCATCCTGTCGGCAGCGAATGGCTGGAGCGGGCGGCGAAGTTCCTAGTCGTGACAGCGACCTCGTCGTACCTGCTCCAGAGCCTAGTAATTCACGGCCTAAGCCAGTGGTGGCTGGGACCGGTGCATGCGGCCCAACGGTTGGCGGGGTGCTTGTGGTGGCTGCGGGAACGCAGCGCCGATTTGGTTGCACGCAACACGGTGAAAGCGGCGGCAGTAGGTATAGGGCTGCTTTGGAACTTCGCCTGGTACCGCGCGTGGGTGTACGCATGAGGTCCGACATCGCAGCCGAGCTGGCGTGCAAATTCGCTATGATCGCAAAAGTCGGTTGGATTAGGGTCTCATGCAGCTTTCCTGAATAGGGCGGAGAGGGTTGCCGCTGAGCAACGCGCTCAGTTCCTCAGCGCGCAACACCGTGTGCACGCCTTCGCCCCGCGGCCACGCCAGCCGACCGCGTTCGAGCCGCTTGGCGCAACACCACAGCCCGGTCCCATCGAAGACCAGGATCTTGAGTCGATTGCGTTGCCGATTGGTGAAGACGTACAGGTGGCCCGAGAGCGGGTCCTGCGCTAGGCGTTGTTGCACCCACGCACAGAGCCCATTGAACGATTGACGTAAATCGACCGCATCCAGGGCCACGAAAATCCGCGTCGCCGGCGTCCAGGCGAACATGGCTCAGCGCACGGGCGCCAACAGGGGGGTCACCAACTCACGTGCCAGCTCGGTCTGGAGCCGGACCTTGCAGCCACCCGGCAGGCTGATCTCCGCACCCCAGCTCGGCGTGGCGGGCCAACCGTTGATCCGGATTTCCTGCCACCGTGGTGCTCCGCTCGTCGACGCTCGACGCCAGCGCGGATGATAGAGCCAGTAGCGCAGCCGGCTCACTTTCAGGCCGTGGCGGCGCGCGAATCCCTCTTGGCTCAGCCCACTACGATGGAACCGATCCAACCATTGCGCCCGTTGGTCGGTGGGAGTCGGAGCGCTTTCACGAGGAGTGAGTTTCTGACGAGACGATGCATTCATCACCCCAGGTTAAACCACTTCCGCCGCCCTCGACGCTAGTGCCCGTTCCCCTGACGGATACTCTTCTTCGGCCTGCTCTTTGGACCGCTCAGCGGGCGGTTTGGGGGGGCGAGGGCGGCGGGTCAAACAGCTTGATCCGGAGATTCCGGAACTGGACCTTCATGGGGGGGCCCGGATGCATCTGGAGGGCGATGACGCCTTCCTTTGCGGCAAGACCTGTCTGCCTGTCGATGGCCCGGCACATCACTGTGCCGTTGATTTCGAGCACGATTTGATCGCCGAGCGCGATGATGCGGTAGCTGTTCCAGTCCTGTTTTTTGACGCGTTTGAGAAGTTCATCCGGATCGCCGATGCGTGTGACGTGGCGGGTGCTGTCCGGGTCGATGACCACCCGCTCGCCGCGCATCGACACGCCTCCGCGCGTGTGCTCGAATAGACAGCCGGTCCATTGGCCGCCATCTTCCATGTCCGCCTGGTACCCGGACGTGTCCCATTCGGGAAGTTCCTTGCTGCGGAATTGGACGCCCGAGTTGCCGCCGACCAGCCGGTATTCGAGGCGCAGTTCGAAGTCGCCCGGCTTGCCGCCGCGCCACATGAGGTAGTGCGCCGTGGGGCATGGTTTTTCGGGGGTGCTTTCGGACGTGATGCAACCATTCTCGACCCGCCACCATCCGGGCTTGCCCTCCCAGCCGGTGAGGTCCTTGCCGTTGAACATCGGGGTGAAGCCCTCCTCGGGGTCACCAGCAAAGGCGGACCATGCGCAGACGGTGAGGATGGCGAGACTGGAGACGAGCATTCGAGGAACACGTTGAAGATTCATGGGGAATGATAATCTCCTTTCAAAACACTTTGGGTGCGTGTAGCCGCCGACGTGAGTCGGCGCCGATTCCTGCCTTTGCGGAGCGAGATGGCGCGGACTCATCCCGTTCTCCGGGACGGCTACGGAACCACGTTTCATTGAGAAAGCCGCGGACAGACACAACCTGGGCACGGAACGAACCGCATTCGAACAGGCGTTGTGGGCCGATCGGCCGGGGGCCGGGAACGGCGCTGGACGCACTGTCTGAGCTGCGACTCATCCGTGTTGCATCCGTGTCTCTCCGCGGTCGCGGGGTCTCTCAGGTCTAGTCTAGTACTCGCGGGTGCGTTTGCGTCCGGGCTCGGGGACGGGGTAACGGCCATCGGGACCGGCCTTCAGAGGGGCTTCGGAGCTTTCGGTGAGCTGATCGAGGCCGGGGGCCATTTCGTGGTCGCCATTGATGAAATCCTCGTACGTGATCTCCTGTCCGGTATGGGCGGCCATGCGGCCCATCGAAGTGACCGCGCTGGCTTCGACGCCGTGTTTGACTTCGTTGTACGGTTTGTCGTTACGGATGGCGTTGATGAGGTCGTTCCATTCGTTCTGATAGGGATCCTCTTCGCCCGGGGTGACCTTGGACTCCCAGAGCATGTCGGAGCGCCTTGGTGTCTGGCCCTTGAAGATGGTCGAGGGTCCGCCGCAATCGCCGTTTTTCGAGGCGATGGCGCTGCCCTTGGTGCCGTGGATATAACTGTGGTACTGGTCCATGCAGCCCGTCATGCAGCGGCCGTCGAAGTCGAACTTGGTGCCGTCGGCATACGTGTACTCGACCGCGTAGGTGTCGAAGTTCTGGTCGACGTAGGTGACGCCTTCGGGGCTCTGCCGATAGTGGCGTCCGCCGAGCGCCTGGGCCTTGACCGGCCAGGCGTTCTTAATCCAGCCGAGATGATCGATGATGTGGATGTAGAAGTCGCTGTAGTTGCCGCCGCTGGCCCAGATGAAACTGTGGAAACGCTGGACCTGGTACATCAGATCGCTCACGCCGGCCGGCTTGGGCACCGACGCGAAGAATCCGACCGGCCCGTGCATCCGGTATCCGCGCTGGAGGATGATGTCGCCGATCTCGCCGTTGTGGACGCGTTCGGCCAGTTGGGCGAGGTGGCGGCTGTGACGCGACATGAGGCCAATTCCGACCTTGAGGTTCTTCTTGGTGGCGGCTTCGCCCAACTCGAACATGCGCCTCGAGGTCGGGCCGTCGACGGTGACGGGCTTTTCCATGAAGGCGTGCAGGCCCTTCTGGATTGCGTAGGTGAAGTGGACCCAGCGGAAGGCCGGCGGCGTGGCGGCAACCATGATGTCGCCCGGCTTCAGGCAATCCATCGCCTTCTTGTAGGCGTCGAATCCAATGAACCGCCGTTCGGGCGGCACGTCCATCTGAGCGGCATGGTTCCGGCTCAGGTTGCGATAGCTGTCGTCGAGGCGTTCCTTGAAGACATCGGCCATGGCCACCAGTTTGATGGGGCCCTGGTTGCGCGTGGCCAAGGCGTTGACGATGGCGCCCGTGCCGCGTCCGCCGCAACCGATCAGCGCCAACTGGAGTGTGCTGTCGTCGGCCGCGTGAACATGCGGCAGGGCAACGCCGGCCAACGCCGAGGCGGCGGCGACGCGGCTGGTGGATTTCAAGAACTCGCGACGTGATGTCAGATGATCCAGGGTGTCTTTCATGGGCGAGATTCTTCCTGCGAGCGCCTCCGGGAGTCAACTCCCGAGATGGGAGATCGGATATGGGGGGTGGACAGGCGGTGTGCGGGCCTGTCTGCCCCTCGACCGACGGCGGTGCAGCCGGATGCTCCGACCGAGAGCGGCCCTCCGAATCGAGGAGAGCGCGTTCTATGGCAGCAACACGAGGCGATAGAAGCCCTGCCTTCGCCACGGATCGATCGGATCAACGAACTCGAGCACCGGCTCAGTGGCCACCGCGGGTCCGCCGACGACCTGCCAGACCGACACGACAGGGTCGTCCGTGAACTCGACTCGGTAGGTCTGGCCGGGCTCGACCGCCCAGCGGACCGCAATCCCAGCGCCGCCGAACTCGATGCTGATGGCCCGCGGGGCCGAAGGGCCGGGCGCGACATTCGGTCCGCCCGGGGTCGGCGTTGTCATGGCCATGAACGGCGGCGGCGCGCCATCCGGGTACCGGCCCTCGCTCACATCGTCCTCCTGAGGACCGAACGTGACCGCATCGACCTGGGTCCCGTCAGGGGCGAACAGCCCGAGAGATTCGCCCTTCTGGCTGAGGCGGAAGTTGGCGTGGAGGCCAAGGCCGAGTCCGTTTTGCTCGGTCTCGTCATCCGCCCAAATCAGCAGGTAGCCGCGGCCAGGGATGATTGTCCCGGACGGCAGCACCCATCGACGCGGCTCTCCCAAGTCGTCGGTGACCGAATAGCCCGAGAGATCGACCGCGACGTCGCCCGGGTTGTAGAGCTCGAACCAATCGTCGGTGTCCTGATCCGCCGGGTCCGCCACGGTCGTCCTGTTGGCGGCCATCCACTCGTTCACGTAGACGACAACCGGCGCCGATGAGGGGTCGTTGGGCGCGCCGGGCGTGGGGTAATGGAGCACCTGCCGCGAATTGGGATCGCCTTCGGGCCACGATCCCCAGGAGCGATCGGGGAATACGTCGGAGTAGCGCAGGGAATCGACAACTCGGATGGCAGCCCCGTCCTGAATCGAAAGCGCGATTGCACCGGCGATCGGATCGAGGCGGAAGTTCGCGTGAAGCTCCTCGGCGCTGCTTTCGTCTGGCTCGCCGTCGGCCCACACCACCAGGCGCTCGCCCGGCTCGATTGTGAGTCCGGGCGGGAACGGCCATTCGAGGAGGCCGGGGCCGTTATGGGCGAGGAACAGGCCATCGAGGGAGACGGGGGCGCCGCCGGCGTTGAACAGCTCGATCCAAGGATCGGCGTCGCCGAAGCGATCCCGCGGGCCGCTGAGGTTGTTAGGCATAACCTCGTTGATCCAGAGCGGCGGAAGCGGCGTGAAGGTGCCCGGCAGGACGTTGGGCGCGCCGGGCGTGGCGAGCGGCAGCGGCAATTCGCCCGGCACGAGGCTGACGGTCAGTTCCAGCGCGCTGCCCAGCAGGCCGGCGGTCAGGCCTCCGCCGGTCGGAGTCGGGTGATACCAGAAGCTGAGCGTGTAGAGTTCGCCCGCGCGGACCGCCAGGCTGGCTTGTCCGAGTGAGGGGAGGAGTATGTTGCCACCCGTTTCCGAGCTCAGCCGCATCGATGCGGCGCCCGAATGGCTCAGGGTCGATTCGATTCGACTGCCGGGGTCGGTGTCGGATACGATCCACGATCCGGCGAGAGGTTGTTCGAATCCGGCATTCTCCACCAGGTTGGTCCCGGTCTCCGCCAGCGGCCCAGCGGCCAGCCAGACATCGTCGAGGAAGACTTCGCCCGACGACTCGAGGTAGAAATAAAGAGACCCGCTGCTGGCGATGCCGGTGATCTGGGCGAACTTCCAGCCGGTTGTGGACGGATCATTCGTGACGGCCACCCAAGCGCCCGGGCGGCGGTTGTCTTCGGTGGGATCGACCAACTGGAGCGAGGAACCCTCGCCATCCGCCGCGGCGGGCCAAGGCCAGGCGTCGTCGTAGGTGACACGGTCGATGACCACATCCTGCTCGGGTGTTGCCCCGGGCCGGACGAGGCTGAGAGTTTCACCATCGTTTCGCAAACGACCGGGCAGCACGCCGGCAACGCGCGCCCGGTATCCGTACTCCGCGCCGAAGGCGGACCGGTCGGTGACGACCACCAGGTAGGCGCCCGGCTCGATCACGGTGCCTTCGGCGAACGCGAAGCCCGCGCCCCGAAGCTGGAATCCGGTCAGATCGAACGCGTGCGTGTCGGACCTGTTGTGGATCTCGACGAAGCCGGTGTTCGCCACGTTCGGGTGGTAATGGACTTCGCTGATGACCAGGTAATCCTGCGGGTTCTGGTCGGGCCCGGCGTAATCGATGCGGAGGGTTGCGGCCGCGCCGGGAATCAGAACTCCGGTCGAGCCATATCCTTCGAATTTCAGGTCATTGACCCCGCTCCGCAAAGGGAGATCCATTCGCCAGTCCGTAACGCTGGTCCATGTCACCGGATAGGCGCGTCCGTTCACCCGGAGGGTTTGCATCTGCACGGGGGCGGTGCCTTCGAGTTCGACGAGGTTATTGCCCTGGACCGTGAAGTCGATGCCGCCGTTGCTGGTGACGGCGAAGGGGACGACATTGGTGGCGAGCATTTCGAGGATGTGGAGGCGCCGGTTGCGAATCCACGTCAGGATGGTGTCGGGGCTGGTGGCGGCCAGGGCATTGTCCGCGAGGGCGGTGTAGGTCGATCCCAGCCACTGGCGCGCCCAGGCTTCGTCGAGCGGGCCATGGGCGATGTCGTAGAGGGCGCGGAGGTAGGCGCGGCGGAAGGGGGGATGGTTGTACATGCGCTCGGTGACGGCGTCGATGCCGCCGTCCGAGTGTCGAGCGTCGAACAGGTCATGGGTCGTGCCGTCGCCCAGACCGAAGGCGAAGGCGACGTCCCAGTCCAGGAGTTGCCACCGCCCGTGGACGGGGCGATAGGCATACATGTTCTTGCCGCGTCGATAGCCGTAGGAATCCCAATCGCCCACGACGTGGCGCAGGGCGAACGTGCGCATCCAACCGTCGACGTCGACGAGGCTTTCGACGCGCGCGGTGTATTCCGAGGGGTTTGCGTTGAGGGCGTTCACCAACTCGAAGAGCCGCGCGTAATCGTGCGCCGAGTCGCGCACGGCGCGCTTGCGCCAGTTCCATCGGTAGCGGGCCAGCTTGTAGTCGCCGTCGGCGGTGGTGAACCTGTCGAGGGACGCGTCGACATTCTGGAAGCGCAGGATCGTGTCGTCGTAGTCGAACCAATCCTCGATCTTGAACAATTCGCCCTCGGCATCGTCCGGGAACCACTGCTCGACATAGTCGCGGTTGGGCTGTTGGGCGTCTTCGAAGATGGGGCCCCGGACCAGGCCGTTGACGATCAGGTGACAGAATCGGCGGCAGGCGTGGGGTCGGCCGATCGCGCGGGCCATGGCGAAAAAGAACTGCTCGCGCTGGGCGCTGCGATCGCTGCCCAGATTGGCCGGCAGGTTGAGGACAAAATCGGTCGCGCCGAGGAAGCGGTCGTCTTTGGGGAACAGCAGGACGTAGTTGCAGTTGAGCCCCATCGGCGAGTCGTAGCCGCCCCAATGGAACGGGCTGCCGCTGTAGAGCGCGCTGGCCTCGTACACCACGCGTTCATGGCCGTACACAAACGTCACGGGCAACGGATCGTTGCTGCTGGGCTCGCGCGTCTCCCATTCCGACAAGGTGGCGCGCGTCATCCAGATGCGGTACGTGCCCAGGTTCCCCACGGCCGTCTGTTCGCCCCAGCGCACCAGGCACTCGCGTTCGGGCGAGTCTACCGGGTACCTGCTGATAGCCCGCGTGGCGGCTGCATCGGATGCCTCGACGGTGAATGCGATGAGGTTGGTGGTGGTCTGGGGCGGCAGCATCGCCGAGTACAGGCCGTCCCCGCCCAACACGTCGCCGCCGGTCCCATCGTCCCGCATCGCAAGCCGCGTTGTTTGCGACGAGGGGTCGATGCGGTAGAGGCACTCGACCGCCAACAAACCGTCCGGATCGTGGACGCGGGCGGTCACGAGCACGGATTGCCCGATAGCGGGCAGAATCGGGCTGTGCTTGACATCCCAGATCGCCGGGCCGGTGTTCGCACGAGCGGTGCTGTTGCGAGCCCCGGGCGTGCCGGCGGCGAGCGGGACAGGCAGCCGTCCGGCGGCTTCGAGGTGATTGCCGCGCAGGCGCAGCAGGAGTTCGGGGTTGCCGCGGCACCACCGCGCCCTCGCCCGGAGTGTCGCGTAGGTTCCAGGCGTCAGCGATCCGGTCAGATCGATGAAGACGTGGTTCGCGTCCGTCGAGCCGCGTCCGCTGGCGCGGAGCCGGAAGCTTTTGCCGCTGCGGTAGCCTTCGGTGGTTTCGAGGCTTGACCGGGCATGCGTGCCGCGCGCGCGCCAACCTTGGGCGCCCTGCTCGAAGGTCGAGTTGGGGACCAGGTTGTTGCCGTTGGGCCCGATCACTTGGACATCGTCGATCAGACATTCGCCCTCGCCCATGAGGAGAACCTGCAGCCGATCCACGCCGTACACGTCCGTGCCAAGGTCCAGGACGCCGGTGTGCTCGACGGCAACCCACGCGCTCTTGGCTGTCTCATCGCTCACGGCCCAGTTGGCCGGAAGGCGGTTGTCGCTGCGCGCGTCCACAAGCTCGAGACTGCTTCCGCCGCCGTCGGCCCATTGTCCCCATCGCCCGCCGTCGCCGTACGCCACTTCATCCACGACGATCAGATTCGCCAAGGGGCTCGACGGATCACTCGGGCGAGCCAGGGCCACGCGTTCGCCGCCGTTGGCGAGCTTGCCCTGGTAATCGCCCACGACCGCGCCCGCGCCGAGCGCGGGATGGTTGGATCGTAAACGCGCGGCGTCCTTCGCCACGACGATGTAGCCGCCGCCCGGAATCGTCACGCCGGGCGGGAATGCGAAATCGATGCCGTCGACGAATCGCCAATGTGAGAGATCGACGGGGTGGAGGCCGCGGTTGTGAAGCTCGACGTATTCGTCAGCATCGTCGCCGCTAGCCGGGTGGAACATGATCTCGTTAATCACGATCTCGTTGATGCGCAGGCCGTCGTTGCGCCGGCCGGGCGTCGGCGTCCGCAACTCGTGGATACCGGGCGCGCCGTCGGGGTATCGGCCGCTGGCGACTCCCTTGGCCTGAGGGCCGAAGCGCACTGCGTCGATCACCTGGGTCTGGTCGGGGTTGACGAGGTAGATGGTTTCGCCGGAGGAACTCAAGGCGAATCCCAGATCGTTCTGGGTGAATTGGACGAAGCCGCCAGGCGGCAGGAGTGTGCCGTTCGGGATGCGGAACTTGTCGACACCGGGCGAGTCGCTCAGGAAGGCGCCGCCCAGATTCACCGTGCGCGCGCCGGCGTTGTAGAGTTCGATAAAATCCAGCGCCGGATAGTCTGTGTGAGCCAGGAACTCGTTGATCTTGATCGACGCCCAGGCGTCGAGTCGGATCGGTTCCATCGCGCCGGGCGAACCGCCGCGCATCAGGCTGGCAGACCAGGCGGCGGACCGCCCTTCTCCAAGGCTGGGTCGAGCCAGGACAAGCGAGTGCCCCGCGCCGTCCGCCGAGGCCGGCCACGGGGGCTGATCCGAATACTGGACGTCGACGAGGACGGCGCCCAGTTCACTGTGGAGAGTGACGCGCCCGCCATTGCCGGGCAGGTTGTTCTTATAGGGGCCGTAGACTCTCGGAAGCCCGCTCGCCGCCTCGAGGGCCGACGGTTCTTTGGCCACCACCACGAAGCCGCCGCCGTCGATCCGGGTGTTCGGCGGGAAGGTGTAATCGATCGATCCCGACAGGCGAAAACCGCCAATCGACTCGGCAACAGGCTGGCTGTTGAACAACTCGACATATTCGAGGTTCGAGCCGTCCGCCCTCGCGAGCGGATTGTACATGATTTCCGAGATGACGAGCGGCGTGCGGCGGCTCGATGGGCCGAGAGACTCGACGTCGGGGAGCCGCTCGGCTTCCGTCGCGCTCACGACGTCGCTGAACTCGCGGAACCGGGCAAGCAGGGTGCGATTGGTCTGCTGGCTGCTCACCGAAAGCCCGAGATAGACCAGCGCCGGCATGGGATTGGTCACGCTCCGCAGCGTTCGCCAGGCCTCGCCGTCGTAGCTCGAATAACCGGTAAACAGATTTCCGGTTCTCCGCAGGCGCAGCCATGTGTACGGGTAATTGACCGGCATCGAGGGCGAGATCGACAGCGGATTGGTCGCTCCGCGCGAGGCGAAGAAGACGCCGCTGATCGATGGTGTGGCAAAGACGCCAGCCATGGGGCCATTGGTGCTGCGAAGGGCGCGCGCCATCAAACCGGCCGTCGCCCATACATCCGTCAACTCCACGGCCGCCACCCGGACCCGCACGTCGAAATCGCCGGTCCGCTCCTGGTAGCTGAAGTGCAAGAGGTCCGTCCAATCGCCCAGACCGGTTCCCATCGCCGTGATGTCGAACCCTCCCGGCACGGAGACCGCGGCGCCGGGCACCGGAAACTCGCCCAGGTCCGACGCCGTGAGGATGCTGGCAACAAAGCCAATCTGTGAATTGGGCGCCAGGAGATTGCCCGCCACGCTCCGGTCCTTGAGATTGTTGACGGTCAGCAGATAGGGCCGCCCGAACTCGAGCGCGTCCACTTGAAGCGAGACGAGGCGGGCGTCGGACTGCGGTTGGGCGCTCAGAACCCGGCCTTGATCGAGCCGATAATTGCCGGCAACCGCGGCTGACGCATAATCGACCGGCTCGGAGAAGGTCACCACAACAGTGCGCGCCCCGACATTGTGGGCCTGCCTCAGGAGCGGCGGGGTGACATCGGGCTGCACGCTGAGCGCGGCCGCGGCGCTCAGGGCGGACCCCAGCGAATTGGTGATGGTGCAGCGGAAGCTGGCGCCGTGATCGGATAACCGCACGCTAGGCAGAGTGTAGCTGGCGGAGGTCGCGCCGGGAATGGCGACTCCGCCCCGCTGCCATTGGTACCGGACGGGATCGGGGTTGTTGACGCTCACGCTGAAGACCGCCGGCTGTCCCTCGATCACCGTCTGGTTGGCCGGCTGCGTCCGGATGACAGGCGGGGTCAGAATAGTCCCGAAAGGCACCAGGCGCGCCTCGGGGATCGGCTCCTCGATCGCGCCTGTCGGGAGCTGCCAGCGCACGGCCAGATTATCCCCGCCCCCCCCTTCCTTCATCAGGGCCTCGACGTAATACATCCGCGAGGCGTCCAGCCAGATCACACCCGACTGCTGGCTCCGGTACTTCGTCCATTCCCGGGACGACGTCCAGTCGGGCACGGCGGCGATGTCGACGGCATCGGCGGGCGAGGTCGTGCTGCTCAGGTAGAGCACGCTTTCGTCGTCGCCGGCGATCCAGAAGACATAATCGCCCGTCACGGGCGGGACGAGGAAGCCGCGCAACCGCTGGCCGTAGTTGTCCATGACGTCCGTCGGCGCCTCGAACTCGGGCAGAATCTCGGTGAGGTCCGGTCGGTCCGGGTACTTGGCGCTGTTGAACAAGTCGTCCAAGCGCGCGCCGGGAATGTCGGTGTAGACCTCGCGCAACAGACCGCCGGCGTGGGCGGCGGTGCCGAACGACCCGGTCACAAGCCACGCAAGCAGCAGGCTCGACCGCCCCAGGCCGGCCATCTCCCGCGCAATCCGGCGCATATTCAAGGGTCCCAAGTGCCTCATGTTAGCCCCCTTTCTCCCGGTCCTTGTCGATCAGCGAGCCACAGCACGGTAAAAACGGGCCGCGCGGCTCAGGGTGTCCGGATCGAGCCACTGGAAGGCGGCGCTCACCGGCCGATTGGTCGAGACGGCTGTCCATGCCTTGAGATTGGGCGATGCCTCGATGACATAGGAAACATTGGGCAGACAGACCACCGTCAGTTGCACGGCGCCGTTGGCCAGTCGGACCACGTCGATCGACGGACGGATATTGGGCGGCTCGGGCTGCTGCAAGGGCAGGTAGACATTGTCAATGAAGGCCCGGTCCAAACCTTCACTGTAATTGGCGTCTTTCACGTACCGCCACTCGAGCACTCTGCGCCCTTCGGTGATCGGGAACATGAAGGTCTGCCAGAGCACGTCGCCGCTCCATCGCCCCAGACGCCGGCCGTCGACGTAGAATTCGAGCGCGTCCCACCCTTCCTCGGAGCTGACGCTCAAGTCGAACGCCCCCGTCCCGTCGTAGAGGTAGCTGATCAGGATCAGCGAGCTGGTCTGGCCATTCCCGATCGAGCCGCTTTGCGCCACGTATTGGCCCTCCACCATCGCCACCGACCATCCCTTGGCCCCGCTCCACGTCCAGGGCAGCCGATTCAGATCGCCGCTGCCGAACGTGTCGCTGTAGTTCTTCAAACGAAACCTCGCGATTAGACTGTAGTTGCGGTCCATCACAAGCCGCAGCGGGTTCTGGGTCGACACCACCTGGCCCCCGATGTCCTCCCAATGGGCGAACAGATAGTCGGTGGCCGGGATCGCGTTCACGAACACTTCACTGCCCTCCGGGTAAAGCCCGCTCGAGGGCGACACGGTCCCGCCCAGGGGCAACGTGAGGTCGAGACTGTAGAGTGTCTCGGTGATGCTGAACACATAGGTCAGGATGACGTTGCCCGCGGACCCGCCGTAGCCGTCGACGGCGATGTAATAGAGCTGGTTCCCCACGACCTTCTGACGCAACAGGCTGTGGCCGGAACCGGGAAACGCCTCGTCGTTGCTGGCCACCTCGAGCAGATTGGTCAGGGCCGTCCCGATGTACAGCCCCAGCAGCGTATCGAAGTCCGAGCCTTCCGTGCTCAACATCAGCTCACCCGAGTACGGCGCCCGCCAGGCATACCAAACCGAGTGCCCCCCCTCGTTCATGGCATGCAACGGTTCCCCCGGCTCGATCGTTGCGTCCGTGCTGCCCGCCGACTCGACCCCGCCGTCTTCGCCGAGCAGGATGGCATTGGCGAACATGTCATTGATCGGATTGACGTAGCGCACCACCACGGCGGCCGGCGGGCCGGCGTTGCCGTTGTAATCGTAGCCGACCGCGCGGACCAGGTTCGTGCCGACCGGCAGGGTCAGCACCGCGCTCCACGCCTCGGTTCCACTCGCAACGATCCGGTTGGTGTCGTTGTTTACCTGCAGCACCACGCGCTCGACGCCCGACTCGTTCGCTGTCCGCTCCTTGGCCGAGCCCTGGAACGCTACGTTGGGCGCGGCGAACACCGATTGGCTGGCCGGCTTGGCGATCGTCACCACCGGCCCGTCGGCGTCCGGCAGCGCCCCCGCAGCCACGCGCAGCCGAATCCGGCCGATCGCTTCGCTGTCGTAGCCCGAAACCGCGATCCGATAGGTCGTGCCGGCGCGCGCGTTGAAATTGACGTGCGCGCGCAGGTTGTTCACGACGTCATTGGTCCCCGATTTCACCTCGACCAGATTCGAGAGGGTCGTTCCCGTGTAGACCGCCAGCACGGCGTCGAAATCGCTCCCCCCAAGGTCCACCAGCACATTGGTCGTGAAGTTCGGCGACCAGTTCCACCAGACCGACGAAGCCACGCCGGCGACCTGCGCATGCCGAGGCTCGCCCGGCTCGATCGACGCGAACGAATTCGAGGAAACCACCACCCCCCCGCCGGCTGCAATGCGGAACGCGTTGGTGAACTTGTCGTTCATCGGACGCGGCAGGATCGTGTATTCGAACTCGTTGGTCTGCACCATCGGTTCGATCGGCGGGTCCGGCGGCCGCTCGGTCGGCGGCGCTTCGCCGGAGCTGACCAGCCGCAGAATCTGAACGGTCGGCGTGACAACGTAGGGCGTAATCAGGTAAGCGCTGAACACGGAGTTGGTCGCCTCGGCGTCCGGAGGCTGCCCGTCGTCCAGGAACGCAATGTTGGTCTGCGCGCCGAACTCGCCGGCAATCACGATGTTCGTGAACGCATCGGCATTGTTGACGGTCACAAACACCGCGTTCGTCGACTCGCTGATCATGAAGCTCCCGTTGGTGGGAAGCACATCGAGTTCGAAGGCGGGCAGATTGGTTTGAGCGCGGCCTTCGAGCACGGCGACGAGACCAATTGCCCAACAGGCCTGCAGCAGGTGCAATTTAGTAGACATAGTCAGCCTTTCCCTTCGTTTGCCGCCAGCCCCGCTGCCGCACCCTCAGGACAATTGCGCCCAATGCGACCCTGAGCCGGTGTATGCGCGGCATTCTGCATGGCGATCACCCCGAAAAGCAAGCAGTTGTCGCGCCGTTTTCGCGGCCCGGCCTTCGAACCTCGCAGTTGACGCTTGGCGCGCGGCGGTTACCTTAGGCCGAAAACTTGAGAGGAGTCCGCGCCTTATGCCGCCCAAGACCACGGAGAAAACTGCCGAGAAACCCTCGCCCGATGCCGCAAAGGCCGTCGCCACCCGACAGCGGGATCTGGATGCCGCCATTTCCACCATCACAAAAGCCTACGGCGAAGGAAGCATCATGCGCCTGGGCGACGCGCGCGCACAGGTGAAGATCGACGTGATCCCGACTGGCGCGCTGGCGCTGGACCTCGCCCTTGGGGTGGGGGGCATTCCCCGAGGCCGGGTGGTCGAGATCTTCGGGCCGGAATCCTCAGGCAAGACGACGCTCATGCTGCATGTCGTGGCCAACGCGCAGCGGATGGGCGGTCTGGCGGCATTCATCGATGCCGAGCATGCGCTCGATCCCGGCTATGCCAAACGGCTCGGGGTGAATCTCAACGACCTGCTGGTGTCGCAGCCCGACAGTGGCGAGGAAGCGCTCTCGATCTGCGAGACCCTCGCCCGATCCAACGCCCTTGACGTGATCGTGATCGATTCGGTCGCCGCGCTGGTTCCCAAGGCGGAACTCGAAGGCGAGATGGGAATGGCCACCATGGGGATGCAGGCGCGCCTGATGAGCCAGGCGCTGCGCAAGCTCACCGCCCTCCTGGCCAAGGCCAGAACCACCTGCATCTTCACCAACCAGATTCGCGAGAAGGTCGGCATCATGTTCGGCAACCCCGAGACGACGCCGGGAGGCAAAGCCCTCAAGTTCTATGCCAGCGTGCGGCTCGATATCCGCCGTAAGGAGGCCATTAAAGACACCGCCGGCGCCGTGATCGGCAGCCATGTCAAGGTCAAGGTGGTGAAGAACAAGGTCGCTCCGCCGTTCGTCGAGGCCGAGTTCGACATCCTCTTCAATCACGGCATCAACAAGGAAGGCAGCCTTCTCGATGTCGGCCTCGACGCAGGCGTGGTCGAGAAGAAAGGCGCCTGGCTGCAGTTCAACGGCGAGTTGGTCGGCCAGGGCAGGGACGCCGCACAAAAAGCCCTCATCGAGAAACCCGATTTGGGTCAGAAGATTCTCGAAGCCATCCTCGCCAAACGCGCCGCCGCGGCCGAGCCCGGGGCCTAATCCTTCGGTTCCCATCCCGCCCGGTACTCGCGCTGCCAGAGCGCCATCGCACGATCGTCGCCCGCGATCCGCCCGGTCTTGGGATCGCACTCGATCGTGCGACCCGTGCGCCACGCGATGTTCCCCAAGTGGCAGAGCAGCGTGCTCCGATGCCCTTCCTCGATGTCCGCCGCCGGACGCCGCCCCGTCCGGATGCAATCGAGAAAATCCTGGAGATGCGGCGCGTCGCCGCCCGTGCCGGCCACTTTCTCGATCTCTTTGGTGTTGGCGTCGAAGAGCCGATAGCCGGTGCCGTCCGTGATCAATGTTCCCTTGTCGCCATAAAAACCCGCCCCGAACCCCGACCCTTCCAACCCAAACCGCTGGCAACTCCGCCCTTCCCACGCAATCGCTTTGTCGCCGAAATCGAACGTGGCCGTCTGGGTGTCGGGCGACTCCTGGTCGTCCTCGAAATGATAGCGCCCCCCCGCGGACGTGACCCGTTTGGGGAAGTCGACCCCGAGCCCCCACCGGCACATGTCCAGCGCGTGGATTCCATTGTTGCCGAGTTCGCCGGTCCCCCAGTGCCAGAACCAGTGCCAGTGATAGTGCACGTAGTTGTCCCGAAACGGACGCTCGGGCGCGGGCCCTTGCCACAGCGCCCAGTCCAGCCAGGCCGGCACCGGGGCTTCGCTTCCGCGCCCGATCGAACCGCGGCTGTTGTTGTACCAGGCGCGTGCGAAGCGCACCGGACCGAGCGCGCCGCCGCGGACCAGTTCCATGGCCTGGATCACCTGAGGGAAGGAGCGCCGCTGCGTGCCCACCTGCACGACGCGGTTGTGCCGGCGCGCGGCAGCGATCGCCAGCTCGCCCTCGCGCGCATTGTGGGTCGCCGGCTTCTCGACGTAAACGTGCTTGCCCGCTGCGCACGCCAGGATCGTGGCCGGCCCGTGCCAATGGTCGGGCGCCGCAATCACAAGGGCGTCCACATCCGGATTCTCGACCACGCGGCGCACATCCTTTTCGCTCCGCGGAGCGCGGGCCTGCTCGCGGCTTGCCGCCTGAATGCCCTTGGCGATGGCCCGCTCGTCAACGTCGCACACCACCGCCGTCTCGACCCCCGGCAGCTTCGCGAAGCTGCGCGCCAGATCGCTGCCCCGTCCGTTGGTCCCCATGAAAGCGAGCACGATGCGCTCGTTCGCCCCGGGAACCCCGGCCCCCAGGCCGCCCCAACATGTCAGTCCGGCGGTTGCAATGGCGGAATGGCGGAGAAACGCGCGGCGAGACAATGAAGTGTTCATAGGGCGATGCATAGGTCGATATCCAAGGTCAACGGTGCTGGCGGTTTGCGGGCGTGCGCGCCCTCACACTTCTGCATTGTGATCGCGCGCGGTTCATGGGCTTTCGGATCGCGTGGGAGGAGACTCTGCTTCACTCGATCGCGGCCGAGTCCGCCCCCTGTCCCGTGCCCTTCTTGATGGCGCGTTCGATGGTGTCGCGCGTCACTGAACTCTTGCGCGCCTTCTCGACCGCCGCCGCCAGGCGGGGATTCAGATGCGGATCGCCCCCGCCCATCTTCGCCGCGACAATCAACTCGCGCACCAGTTTGTTGACAAGCTGGCCCTTCTTCTGCGCCGCGGCCTCGCGTCCGGCCTGCTTCCATTGTGCTCCCATAAAACGAACGCTGTCTGCCTTGTGTCGCAAACAAGGTTAGCCGAAAGACCGGACGACCGGAAGCATTTCCTGATCCGGCTGCTCAATGTGTTGTGGTCTCGGGAATACCTGCGTATCATTGCTCCCGAGCAATCGACATTCACTCGTTCGCGATATGAAGACCTTTGGCCCAATCGTCCTGATGTCCGCCGCCTGGCTATTGGCCGCGCTGGCGTCGCCCCGAACCCGATCCGCGCCCGTTGCCGATCCCCCGGCCCAGACGCCCTCTGGCACGCCGCCGGGCACGGGACTCGTCGGACACTGGCAGGGATCGCTCAAGCCCGCGCCGATGCTCGAGTTGCGGCTGACTCTCGAACTGACCAAAGGACCCGCGGGCGATCTGGCGGGTGTCATGGTGAGCCTCGATCAGGGCGGTGTGCGGATTCCCCTCACGCACGTGAGCGAGCGCACACGGCATCGAGATGCCGCATCGCGCAGTTGACCGTTTTCCCCTTGTCCCTCCCGCGGGCTTTCTCCATGCTCGCCCGCACGATGGCTGATCGGCTCATTTCAGGGGCTTTAAGCAAGCCGGACGCCGCGCTCGAGATGACGCTGCGGCCCTCGCTGTTTTCGGAGTTCGCCGGCCAGATGAAGGTGCGCGAGCGCATCGAGATCGCCGTCCAGGCGGCCCGCCAGCGCAAGGAACCTCTCGACCACATTCTCCTCAACGGCCCGCCCGGCCTGGGCAAGACAACCCTGGCGCACATCATCGCCAAAGCCATGAACGCGGGCCTCAAGTGCACCAGCGGCCCGACGATCGAGAAGGCGGGCGATTTGGCCGGCCTCCTCACGAACCTCGAGGAAGGCGACGTGCTGTTCATCGATGAGATCCACCGGCTGCAGAAAACGATCGAGGAGTACCTCTACCCCGCCATGGAGGACTTCAAACTCGATATCATCATCGACCAGGGCCCTAACGCCCGCAGCGTCCGCCTCAACCTGCCGCGCTTCACGCTCATCGGTGCCACAACACGCAGCGGACTGCTGACGGCGCCGCTGCTCACCCGGTTCGCCGTGCGCGAACGCCTCGATTACTACAGCGCCGAACAACTCCAAACCATCGTCCTCCGCTCCGCCCGCCTTCTGTCGATCGACACGGATCCGGATGGGGCGACCGAGATCGCCCAGCGCAGCCGCGGCACGCCGCGCATCGCAAATAACCTGCTCCGACGCGTCCGCGATTATGCCCAAGTCCGGGGCGACGGCCGAATCACGTCCGCCATCGCCGACAAGGCGCTGGCCATGCTCGAGATCGACGAAAACGGCCTCGACGAAATGGACAAGCGTATTCTCGAAGCGATCATCGTCAAGTTCAGCGGCGGACCCGTCGGCATCAGTTCGCTCGCCGTGGCCGTCGGCGAGGAACCCGACACCCTCGAAGAGGTGTACGAGCCTTACCTGATCATGGAAGGTTACCTCAAACGCACTCCCCAGGGGCGCGTCGCCACAGAGTTGAGCTACCGCAAACTGGGCCTCAAAAGCCCCGGCGCCCAGCCCGCTCTGCTTTAGCGCGGATCGTTCGTAGCACGGCACTCACCATGCGAAGTCTGACCGCCCGGTGCACCGCCGGGGGCGAATTCCTTTGCCGTTTCGGGGCGGTCTCTGCAAAATTGTGCTCCGGAATGAAAACGCCCAATTGCCTTCTCCCTGTGGGCCGACTCGGACGCCAGAGACTGCCCGCCCGCAGATCGGCACGGACAGCAGGGTTGATCCTGGCCGCCGCGCTTGCCCTGGCCGCCGGAGACCTCCTGGCCCAGACTCCCCCAGCCATCGGCACAGTCTCGGCCCTGAAACCGATTCCCGATGCCGATCTGCAAAAGATCCGGTCGGCCCTCCCTGCGCAGGCAATCGTCCCGCCCCAGAAACCGCGCAAGCTCCTGCTCTTCGTCCGCAACGTCGGGTACGGCGGGCATCCCTCAGCCGAGTACGCCAACCACGCCTTCACGCTCATGGGCGAGAAAACGGGCGCGTTCCAGGCCGTCGTGAGCCGCGACCCGGAGGTGTTCCGGCGCGACAGCCTCGAGCCGTTCGACGCGGTCTTCTTCAACAATAACGTCGGCAACCTGTTCACCGATCCCGAACTCCGACGCAACCTGGTCGAGTTCGTGACCGGCGGCGGCGGCATGCTCGGCCTGCACGGCACGACCGTCGCCTTCACGCAATGGCCGGGCGCAGCCGAAGACTGGCCCGAGTTCGGTCAGATGATCGGCGCGCGCGGAGCAAACCATCGCGAGGCCACCGAACACGTGTTTATCAAGCTCGACGACCCGCATCATCCGTTGAACGCCGTCTTCGGCGGCAGGGGCTGGGAGTTTCGGGACGAGTTCTTTCGTGTCCACGACCCCTACGGACGCCATCGCGTGCGCGTGCTGTTCAGCATCGACACCGAGAAAACCGACCTGACCAAAGACCGCGGCGCAGCCCGGCTCGAGCGCGCGGACAACGACTTTGCCCTCGCCTGGATTCGCAACTACGGGCGGGGCCGGACGTTCTACTGCACCATCGCCCACAACCCGTACGTGTTCTGGGATCCCCTAATGCTCCAGTTCTACCTCGGCGCGATCCAGTTCGCCCTGGGCGATTTGCCGGCCCCCACCACCCCGAGCGCATGGCTCACCCCCGCAGTCCGCGCCCAGGAAAAGCTCGGCTGGCGCCTCGGCCTCGAAGCCTACACGTTCCACAGGGTCACTTTCTTTGAGACAATCGAGCGGACGGCGAGGCTCGGGTTGCCGTACGTCGGCGGGTTGAGCTTCCAGAAAGTCAGCGCCGATATTCCCAAGAACTTCGAACCGGGCCTCAGCGATGACGAATTGTGCGCGATCCGGCTCAAGCTGGCCGACGCCGGCTTGCGGATGCTCACCTTCTACATCCAGGAGATTCCGGGCGACGAAGACGGATGCCGCAAGGTGTTCGAGTTCGGACGCAAGCTCGGCCTCGAGACATTCATGACCGAACCGAAACTCGAGTCGCTCGACACCATTGAGCGGTTCGCGAACCAGTACGGCATCAACGTGGCGCTGCACAACCACGACCAGAAAGCCTCACCCCATTACTTCAGTCCCGACGCCATCCTCAAGGTCTGCGCCGGACGCGGCCCGCGCATCGGCGCGGCCGCTGACGTCGGCTACTGGATGCGGGGCGGAATCGATCCGATCGCCGGCATTCGCCAACTCGGCCCCCGGTTGTTGACCCTCCAAATGCACGATCTCGACGCAATCACGCCCCAAGGCGTCGACGTGCCCTGGGGCACCGGCCAGGGACGATCCGAACAGATCTTTCGCGAAATCCTGCGTCAGGGATTGAAACCGACGATGATCGGACTCGAATACTCGAAGGACTTCGACGATAACCTCTCCGCCGTGGCCCAGTGCGCCGAATTCTTCAACCAACTCACCCTGCAACTGACCCGATGAGCACTCCAACCGCCACCCGCGTCGCCGCCGCCGCACTCCAGCAAGCCTTCGATGCCCTGGCCCAATACAACCGCGGCTCCGGTCGCGACACGCTCAAACCGATCGACGACGCCGCCATGGCGGCCGCAGCCGATGCCGGCCTCCGCGCCGACATCGAGGCGCGGCTGATCGCAACGCTCCGCAGCCCGGCGTCCGCCGTCGCCAAGGACTACGCCTGCGGACGACTGGCTCTCATCGGCGGTCCAGAAGCTGTTCCCGCTCTGGCCGACTTGCTGCCGAACACCGACCTCGCGCACTCCGCCACAGATGCCCTCCAGCGCATGACATGTGACGAAGCGGTGAGAGCTCTGCGCGAGACCCTGCCTAAGCTCGCCGGACTCCCGCTGGCCGGCGTCATCACCGCCCTGGGCGCGCGCCGCGATCTGGCCAGCGTGGGCGCATTGACCGCCCTGCTTTCAAACACCGATGCGCTCGTGGCATCCGCCGCGGCCGCTGCCCTGGGCGAGATCGGATCTCCGGCGGCCGCGACGGCGCTGAGGGAGTTCCTGACCAAAGCGCCTCCCGCATGGACTGGGGTGTTGGCTGACGCTTGCCTACGTTGCGTCACGAGACTCAAGGCCTCTGGCGAACTCATGGAGGCGCATGAACTCGCCGACGCCTTGCTCAGCACCGGTCCGGCGTCGTACGTGCGCGATGCGTTCAAGGCGCTCGATCTGCGGTAAGGGGACAGCCACTCGCTCTTCCTCCAGCATCCCGGGCGCCAATTCATGGAGTGACCCAATAAAGACAATAAAGATAAGGTGACAGGTTCTTTATCATGAACCTGAAACGTTCAACGCCTAACCAGCGGAGCCTTGACCGCCGGTTATGGCAAAAGCAAATTCCGCCTCATGCGAACGCAAATGGCATCCTTAATGACTCTGGCCCTGCTGTGCATGTTGAACGCTGGCGCCGCGGAGCAGGCGACAGACCCGGTCCGGACGGAGACTCCCGCCCAACGCGACGAACGCATGAGCTGGTGGCGCGAGGCGCGCTTTGGCATGTTTGTGCACTGGGGTCTCTATTCCGGCCTGGCCGGCACTTGGGAGGGAAAAACCGTCGGCACCCGGGGCGGCATGGAATGGATTCAGCAGCGCGTGAAGGCTGACACAGATGCCTATGCGCAGGCCGCGATCCCAAAGTTTAAACCGGGTCCGGACTTCGCGCGCGCGTGGGCGCGGCTGGCCAGGGAAGCCGGATGCCGGTACGTGGTTCTGACGAGCAAACACCACGAGGGTTTTGCCCTGCATGACTCGGCGGCAAGCGATTACGACGCGGGGTCGGTGCTGGGGCGCGATCTGGTGAAGGAGTTTGTCGACGCTTGTCGCGCCGAGGGGTTGAGGTTCGGTTTTTATCACTCGGTGATCGACTGGCACCACGACCAGTACGCCTACGGGCTCTCGAAGCAGCTCCCGCATCCGCTCCAGGGCAAGCCGTACCCGAACGGCGAGCGCAACCACGCGGTTTACCTCGACTTTCTGCACCGCCAGGTCGACGAGTTGGTCTCGAATTACGGTGCTGTGGACATTCTCTGGTGGGACTACAGCTCGCAGGATTTCCAGGGCGACGCGGCGTGGCGCGCCTTTGATCTGATGCGCAAGGTCCGCGCCAAGCAGCCTCGGATCATCATGAACAACCGGCTGTTCCGGAATCCGGAGGCGGGCTGGGCGAGCATGAGCACGGACGGCTACATGCCCCAACTGGATCCGAAGTACGGCGATTTCATCACGCCGGAACAGCACATTCCGGCGACGGGGATGCCGGGCGTGGACTGGGAAACGTGCATGACGATCAATACGACGTGGGGCTACAGCGAACACGATCACGCCTGGAAATCCCCCCAAATTCTGATCCGCAACCTCGTTGACATCGCCAGCAAAGGAGGCAACTACCTGCTCAACATCGGCCCCAAAGGCGATGGCAGCGTCCCGCGGGAAAGCATCGAAGCCATGCGCGCCATCGGGGTCTGGATGCAGAAGAACGGGGAGTCGATCTACGGCACCCAGGCCAGCCCGTTCGAGAAACTCGAGTGGGGCCGGTGCACCCGGAAGACGCTCGCGAACAACATCACCCGGCTCTACCTGCATGTCTTTGACCGACCGTCCGACGCCCGGCTCGTGCTGCCCCTGGCCAACAGACCTCTCAAGGCCTTCCTGCTCGATGGCGGCTCGATCCTGCAGGCGGAGGCCGTCGGCAACTCCATCGTCGTTCCGCTGCCGGCCGCGCTCCCTGACGCGGTCGTCACCGTCGTCGCGCTCGAAATCGAGGGCGCGCCGAGCCTTTGACTTGATACCGGGCGCGAGATCGGTATTCTCGCCCCGCACACGCATCTATGAATCGACGTCATTTTCTCACGGTGTCCGGATCGGTCGGACTTGTCACCGCCACAGGCCTCGATGCTTCCGCCCAGGAGACGGGAGCAGGCCGCCAATACCTGGTGCTTCAGAAGTACTCCTTCGGCGCCGAGGAACAGCGGAAGGCGTTCGACGCCTTCATGCAGGACGTCGCATTGCCGGCCTTGAATCGGCTCGGCGTCCAGCCGGTGGGCGTGTTCCTCGATCCCCAGGAGCCCAGACCGGTCTATGTGTTGCTGCCCCACCCGGACGCCGACAGCGCGTTGAACATGAACCAGCGGCTGCTGGCGGACGCCGAGTTCGCGCGCCAAGGCGCCGCGTTCATCGACGCCCCGAAGGCGTCAGCCCCCTACACGGAGATCGAGAGCTGGCTGATGCTCGCGTTCAAGGCCATGCCCAAGGTCGAATTGCCGGCCAAGGGGCCCAACCGCATATTCCAATTGCGCACCTACGAAAGTCCCAGTCTCAAGACCGGCCAGAAGAAGATCGAGATGTTCAACGACGCCGGTGAAATCCGGATCTTCCGCGAGACCGGGCTGGCGCCGGTGTTTTTTGGCGAGACCTTGTTTGGCGGCAAAATGCCCAACCTGACCTACATGCTCGGCTTCGAGGGCGAGGAGCAGCAGAAGGCCGCATGGAGCGCGTTCGTGAAGCATCCGGACTGGCGGAAGATCAGCAGCATGCCTGAGTACGCCGACGCCCGGGTGATTCGCGGCATCACGAACACCCTGCTCAAGCCGGCCCCCTACTCGCAGGTCTGAACCCGGCGCGGCTTCTCCGCGGTCGAGGCCTGGACTGTTCGAGCTGAGGCGTGGCAGTGGCGGCTATGCGACGCGAGCTGTATTTACCGGGCGGACAGAGGCCAGACCAGCGGCAGCACGCCCACGGTCACCAGCCATACCACCAGCGTCAGCGGAAGACCCACTTTGACGTAATCGACATACCGATAGCCGCCCGGCCCCATCACCATGAGGCTGGCCGCCCGCCCCAGCGGGTTGATGAATGTGGAAGCCGCCGCAACCGCCATCCCCATCATCAAGGCGCGCGGCGAGAGCTGCAGTTGCGCGGCCATGTGCATCACCACAGGCGCAAGCATCACCACCACAGCCGTCGGCGGCAGCACCGCGCTGGCGGCGAACGTGACGCCCATGAGCGCCGCCAGGATTCCGACCGGTCCGAGCGGGGCCGTCCAGCCTGCCAGATTCTCCCCAAGCCAGAGAGCGGCGCCGGAGTTGTTTGCGGCGAGGCCGAGCGGCAGCAGGCCGGCAGTCAAGAACACGGCCTTCCACTCGATGAACCGGTAGGCCTCGTCCATGCGCAGGCAGCCGGTGGCGACCATCATGGCGGCGCCCAGCACCGCGGCAATATAGATGGGGAGCCATCCGAGCAGGGCGGCAAGGATCACCGCGCCCAGGATCGCCAGCGCCAGAGGCGCCTTGCGCGCGCGCGGCAATTCCTGCGCGGCCTCGGTCAGCACGACGAAGTCCGGTTCGCGCCCGAGGGCCTGCAGTCGCTCGCGCGGCCCGTAGAGCAGCAGCGCATCGCCGTGCCGCAGGTCCATCGCGCGCAGTTGTGACCGGTAAGACCGTCCGCCGCGCCACAGGGCCAGGAGGCTGACGCCGAAACGCTCCCGGAGTTGCGCCTCGCGCACCCGTTTGCCCGCCAGCCCCGATCGCGGGGCGAGGACGGCTTCCAACAGACCCGCCTGCTCGGTCTCCAATGCCGCGTCGACATCCGGCGGAGTGGAGTCGAACATCAATGCGGCCAGCGCGCGCACGAGTTCGAGTTGAGGGCGGGTCCCGAGCGCGAGCAAACGGTCGCCCTCGGCCAGTTTCAAGCCCGGTCCGCACGGCAGCACCACGCCATCCGAGCGGAGGGCGGCCAGGATGCGCAACTCCGTTGTGTCGCCCAGGCCGGCGGATAGGAGGTCCTGGCCCGCCAGGTTTGAATCCGAGGGCAGACGCAACACCAGCAGGCGCTGGACCAGGTTGTAATCGGCAACGAGCTTCTCGGCGGACGCGCCAGGCGCTTTTCGGAACTGCGGGTCGCGACTGAGCTTATGGATGGCCGGGCGCGGTCCATGCACCAGCAGGGTGTCCCCGGGTTGGAGCACCTCCTCCGTCAGGCGGCTTTCGACGGTGATGCTCCCGCGTCGCAGGCCGAGGAGCGTCGCGCCGAAACGTTCGTGAAAGCCGATTTGCCGGACGCTCTTGCCCGCAAGATCGGTGTTGTCAGCCACCTGAATCTCCGCCAACTCAAACGACTCGGCCAGCAACACCTCGAGGACAGGCGTCTCGTCATCGTCGGCCAGAAGCCGCCACCCGGCAAGCTCCTGCAACCGCTCCTGCCGCCCCCGCACAAGGAGCACATCGCCAACCCGAAGGGCGGTTCTTGGGCCCGGCGCCAATTCGCTCGACGCGCTTCGCCGGATTCCAACCACCTGCACGTCGAGCACATGGTTGATCTGGATTTCTCCCAGGGTCTTGTCCGCCACCGGCGACTCGGCAGGCACCCGCAGGCGAAACAACCGCTCGCCGAGCTGGTATTGCGCAAGGAGACTCGCCGCCGGCGTAGCCGCAGAGGCGTCGCTGATGTCGCGCCGCGGCAGCAACCGGCGTCCGATGAAAACGACGAAGGCTACCCCTGCCAGCATCACACTCATACCCACGGGAGTGAAATCGAACAGGCGAAAAGGCACACCAGCCTGGTCGTGCATCAGTTCGGACACGAGCAGGTTGGTGGCGGTGCCCAGCAGCGTGGTGAGTCCGCCCAACAACGAGCCCAGCGCCAGGGGCATCAGGAGGCGCGAGGGCGGCTGGCCGGTCCGGCGCGCTATATCCATCACCACGGGAAGCAGCAGCGCCACCACGGCGATGTTGTTCATGAAAGCCGACAGCACGCCCGCGCTGAGCATCACCACCCCCACAATCCGCGTTTCCGACCGACCGGCGAGCCGGAGCACATGGCGGCCGAGCCGGCTGGCCACACCCGTCCGGCTCAAGCCCCCGCTGAGAAAATACACGGCCCAGATCGTGACGACCGCGGGATTGCTGAAGCCGGCCACCGCCTCCCGCGGCGTCACAAGGCCCGTGACCGTCACCGCGCCCAGCACCAGCAGTGCAGTCACCTCCATCGCCACCCATTCGGTGACCAACAGTACGGTGGCCAATGCCAGAATCGCAAGAACCAGGAGCGCCGCCGTCATTTCGAGAGGAACGTGAAGATCCCCATAGGGCAGGCGTGCCCAGTCCTTCGATCAGTCGTCTGTCGGATAAGCATGGCTGTCGAGCATGAATGGTCGATCCTCCTCTATCAATGCCGCAAATGCAAAACGGCGCGTTTGCGCGTTTGGACGCCCTTCGTTGCGTGATGGATGCATCGAGTGGCCATCCGCCACCGGACAACAAACATCTGGATGTCCGCCGCTCTTTGATTTGATTCATGGTGGCAGTCATGAAAACAGACTCATCCAGGACGCAGGGTCTGCAGATTGCAGCCAAGGCCAGGAAAGCAGCCGGCAAAATCAGAGCTCAGCGGATCGGTCGACGAGGTGACGAGGTGAAGAGTATGCACATTTCACTTGCATTTCATTTGGATCGCTATATGATATTATCACGATAGTTTGTTGCATGTTTCGAATCTATAAGTGGGATAGCCATGAATGCTGAACAGCACTCTGCGAGTAAGGAACAGCCTGTGCAGGTCTTCAACGGGTGGGTGATGTTGCCCATCAACCTGATCCTTTCGCTGGGCGGTCCGACCCTATTGATCTACTCGATCGTCAGCGGCGCGAACCGATACGGCCATCCGGTCTGGGGTCTCTTTGTGCTCGCGCTCCTGATGCTGATCACCAGTTTCATCATGCTCTTCGGGTTCTTCGCGCTCCAGCCCAACGAGGCGCGTGTGTTGGTTCTGTTCGGCGAATACCGGGGGACGGTCCGCGAGAGCGGCTTTCACTGGGGCAATCCGTTTTACTCGAACGGGCGGAGCGCCTCGGGCGCGACTGCGCTGGCGGCGGCGGGCAAGATTGCGGAGGCGGGGGCGGCGGCGGCGGCCATCAAGAAGCAATCGCGGAACAAGATCTCACTGCGTGCGCGCAACCTCAACGGCGAGCGACTCAAAGTGAACGACAAGCGCGGCAACCCGATCGAGATTGCGGCAGTGGTCGTGTGGCGGGTGAGGGACACGGCGCAGGCGATGTTCGATGTGGACGACTACGAGGAGTACGTCAGCGTCCAGAGCGAATCGGCGGTGCGTCATCTGGCGAGCCAATACGCATACGATCACGGTGAAGACAACGAAGTCACTTTGCGGAGCGGTTTCGACGAAGTGTCGCAGGCCCTCACAACCGAGCTTCAGGAGCGCCTGGACAAGGCGGGGGTTCGAGTCGAGGAAGCGCGGTTGACGCACCTGGCCTACGCTCCGGAGATAGCGCAGGCCATGCTGCGGCGGCAGCAGGCCGAGGCGGTGATCGCGGCCCGGCAGAAGATCGTGCAAGGCGCCGTCAGCATGGTCGAAATGGCTCTGCACGATCTGGCAGAGAAGCATGTGGTGCAATTGGATGACGAGCGGCGGGCCGCCATGGTGAGCAATCTCATGGTGGTGCTTTGCGGCGAGTCCGAGGTGCATCCGGTTGTCAACACGGGGACCCTCTACGCGTAGACCGGCATGGCGGAGCGCAAGAGTTTCCTGCTGCGCATGGACCCTGCGCTCTGGGCTGAACTCGAGGCCTGGGCGCAGGCGGAACTGCGCAGCGTCAACGGCCAGATCGAGTACCTGCTGCGCCAGGCCGTTCAGCGGCGAAGGGGGGCGGTTGCGCCGCTTGCTCTGGCCGCGCGCGCATCCCCCGGGCCCGTGTCGGACTCGGGAACCCAGAACTCGGAATTATGAATCGCTATCTGCTCTACGCGGTGATCTGGTCGGCGCTCGTGCTGGGGGCGGTGGCCGATCTGGCGGTGCATTACCCGCGGCTTCCCGAGAAGGTGGCGACGCACTTCAACGAGTCGGGCCGGCCGGACGGCTGGTCAACGCGCCGGAGTTATGTCTGGACATGGTCGTGCGGGGTCGGGCTCCTGCCCGCGATCATTCTGGGAACGATCGCCGCGGTGAAATACCTGCCCGCCCGCTGGATCAACATGCCGCATCGCGAGTTCTGGCTGGCGCCCGCACAGATCGAGTTCACGCGCGCGATCGTGGCCGGCATGGTCCACTGGATCGGCGTCGCCACGTTCCTCTTCACGATTGTCCTCAATCACCTGACCCTGCGCGCCAACCTGACGCCCGAGCCAAGCCTCGGGGTGTGGCCCTGGATTCTGCTGGGCGCCTTGTTCACCGCGATGGCGGTGATCATCGTGCCGGTGATGCTGCGCTTTCGGCGTCCAAGGTGACCGCGGGCTGGGCTGTGCTCTGCCGTTCGAGAGCGGACAGGATTTCGGGGTCGCGCACATCGACCCACCGTCCGGCAATCCGCAAGCCTGCGATCCGGTGGCGACGCGCGACCATGGCGCTGATGGCGTCCGTCAGTTCGTACTCGCCGCGGGGCGATTTCTCGAGCCGGGCGGTGTACTCGAACACCAACGGGCGGAAGATGTAGATTCCGGCGTTGTACCAGGCCGGGTCGCCGGGTTTGAGCCAGCCGTCGCGCCGCAACTGCTCGACCTGGGCGAGCGACGGTTTCTCGATCAGCCGGGTCAGGCAGAATGTCGAATCGAAGAAATTGATGGCGCCCTTGGTGACGTCCTCGCCGGCGGTGACCGTGAGCAGCCCGTCAAATGGGGCTTCGCGGAATCGAGCCAGCATCCGCTGATAGGTCTCGGGGTGGACCAGGATGTCGCCGTAGGTCAACAGAAAATCATCCGTGCCGACGAATGCCCTGGCGGGCTCAGCGGCCCTGCCGGTGCCGTCCTGCACGACCTGGCGCACATAGCGGATTTGGCAGTTCCATCGGCCTCCGTCGCCGAAATACCCTTCGATCGCCTCGGCGTGCCAGCCGGTCACGATGCAAATGTCGCGGATCCCGGCGCCGATGAGCCCCCCGAGAATATGTTCGAGGATTGGCCGGCCTTCGACCCGGAGCATGGGCTTGGGGACCTCGTTGGTGAGTTCCTTCATCCGGGTGCCTTTGCCGGCCGCGAGAATGACAGCTTTCATGGTCGGGTGAGGCTAACGGGCTGCCGCATGGGGATCAATGGCGCAGAGATCGGCCAGGCTCAAATCCCGGCGGCCTGTCTGGCGCGTCGCAGCACGACGCCGGCCTGGGCGCGGGCCTTCTCGGCACCGGTGCGCAGGACGTCCTCGACGTAATCGAGATTGGACGCGAGTTCCGCCCGTCTCCGGCGCGCCGCCGCGAAGCAGTCCCAGTAATGTCCGAAGAGGGCCTTCTTGAGATCGCCGTATCCGAGCCCGCCGGCACGCAGGCGCTCGAGATAGTCCCGCGCGACTTCGCCGGGCGCAACCAGGTTGAGCAACTGGATGGCGTTGTTGCGCTCCGCGTCGGGTTTCGGTTCCTGCGGGGTGCGGCTGTCCATGACGATGCTCATGACCTTCTTGCGCAGGGCCTGTTCCTCCCCGAAAATCTCGATCGTGTTGCCGTAGCTCTTGCTCATCTTCTGCCCGTCCGTGCCGGGAACCACGGCGACCTCGTCCCGGATGCGCGGCTCGGGGATGACGAAGGTCTCTCCGTAGAGGTTGTTGAACTTGATGGCGATGTCTCGAGTGACCTCGACGTGCTGCTTCTGGTCGCGTCCGACAGGCACGACATTCGAATCGTAAATGAGAATGTCCGCCGCCATCAGCACGGGATAGGCGAACAGGCCGTGATTGACCCGGTCCAGGTCGTCCCCGGCGAGCTTGGCTTTCTTGTCCTTGTAGCTGTGGCACCGCTCGAGCAGGCCCATCGGCGTCACCGTCGAGAGCATCCAGGTGAGCGCCGGCACCTCGGGCACGTCCGATTGCCTGAAGAAGACCGATCTCTGCGGATCGAGGCCGCAGGCCAGAAAATCGAGCGCCACATCGAGCGTGTTCCGGCGCCGTTGTGCGGGATCGAACAGCGAGGTCATCGAGTGGTAATCCGCGATAAAATAGAAGGCCTCACCCTGGGCCTGCAGCTCGATGGCCGGCTTCATCATGCCGAAGTAATTGCCGAGGTGCAGCGCCCCTGAAGGCTGAATGCCAGACAGTATTCGCATGCCCCGACGCTAACAGAGGCGCATGGGCCAACGCAAGAAGGCACTGGGGTCGCATCTAAATAGTTGACAAATGCATGAGCGCCGTCTTGTCATCCGGGCTTTCCGGGCAGACGCTGGGCGGCGCCGCGGATCGCAAGCGGCGTGTTGCGATGCCCCCGAGCGATTTATCAACTATTTAGATGCGACCCCAGTGCCTTTCACTTGGCGAGGGCGACGACGTAGCGCTGGAGGCGAGAGGCTTCCGCGCGCAAGCCGAGATGCGCATAGACCTGGTGGAGATTCGAGCACATTCGGAGCAGGGCGCGGCCCGGGCTGGCCGGCGCCAGGAACGACTCCTGGAACCCGTGGCCCGAGGCGTGCAGGTACTTGACGCAGTCGGCACGCGTCAGGAGTTTGCCCTGATTGAAGGCGTCGATGTAGAACGCCGCCTTCGAGGACTGGTAGCGGCAGAGGAAATGGCCGGGCATGCCGATGCCGACGATCGGGAGGCGGAGCCGTCGGCCCAGGAACCAATAGACCGCGCAGAGGCTGATGGGGTTTCCAGTGCGGCGGTCCACGACCCTGTTAAGATAGCTGTTGTCCGGGTCGTAGTAGTTCTCCTGGTTGCCGTGGAAGCCGAGTTCGCCGAAGAGGTACTGGTTGATGCCGGCGAGGATGCCGACGGGGGTGTGTTGATCGGCGATCCGATCGCGCAGTTCGGCGGCGAAGGTATCGAGCAAGGCCTGATAGGCGGCCGGATTGATCGACGGGTACTGAGTCTGGGCGAGGAGCCAGGAACCGCGTTCGAGGTCGAGGTCCTCACCGTGGGTGAGGCAGAAGGCGAGGAATCGGTTGTCGGCGTCCTGCTGCTGGAAATGATGGACGATCTCGGTTGCGCGGCGTCGCAGCAGGGATTCACGGCTCAGGGTGTGGGGTTGCAGCCAGGCTACGGCGTCACGGCCGGCGGCGAGGATTCGGCGTTTGACGGCGCGGTAGACCGCGGCGTCCTCGTCTCCCAGAAGCGTCAGGAGGGCTGCCTTCTCCTTTTCGGAGAGTTCCTGGCCGGCGGGGGCTTTGACGGACGGATTCATCGGGTGACTCGAGCCCATAGACAGCACAGCGGGGGGCCGAAAGCAATCGGGAAAAAAACCTTGTGCCTTGGGATGGGCTTGGGCAACGTATCCGCCGCTTGCGTCCGGACTCTGTCTGGGGCAGGAACGCCGATTTCTTCCCCGGGAGCGCCAAAGAAAAAAACTTCGCGATGACGTGCGGATGGAAACACATTTTGATAGCCGGCGCGGCTCTAGCAGGGCCGTGGGCGGCGGGGTTGGCGGCTGAGGCGGCCGAGCAGTCGGGCATGCCGCAGAATGCCGTGCCTCTTTTCGGCGAGCACGGTTTTCTCACCAACTCGATGCTCGTGACGTGGGGGGTGGCGCTCGCCATCATTCTCTTTGCCCGCATCGCCACCCGGCGCATGCAGGCTGTGCCGGAAGGGGCGCAGAACTTCTGGGAATGGATGGTCGAAAGCCTCTACGAATTCCTCGAAGGGATTATCGGATCCGATCTCGTCAAGCGCACCTACTGGTTTTTCGCCACGATTTTCGTTTTCATTCTGGCTTCCAACTGGATTGGTCTGATCCCCGGTGTAGGGACCATCGGCTGGAAATCCGCGGGGGCTCATCACATCGACACGCCGTTGCTGCGCGGGGTAAACGCGGATCTGAACATGACCTTCGCGATGGCGATGATTTTCTTCGTCCTTTGGTTTTACTGGGCTTTGCGCGCCAACGGCCCTGGCGGATTTCTCCTGCACTTGTTTGGGCCCAAGGGCGAGACGAGCGGGGCGCTCAAGCTGGTCATGGTCGTCATCTTCGCCCTGGTCGGCGTCATCGAGGTTGTCACGATCGCCTTTCGTCCCGTCACGCTGAGCTTTCGACTCTTCGGCAATGTCTTTGCGGGCGAGAACATGCTCGAAGCCATGGCGCGGCTGGTGCAGGAACCGGCCTGGCTCGGGGCGCTGACGAGCGTGCTGGTGCCAATCCCGTTTTATTTTCTGGAGGTCTTGGTGGGTCTTGTGCAGGCGCTGGTGTTCATGTTGTTGACGGCGGTGTTTACGCTGTTGATCTGCTCGCACGAGGAGGGGCACGAGGGAGTCCATCACTGAGCCTGGGGCGCCGGGGAGTCGAGATCCCGGCGAGCGCTTTCGACCGTCGGACCGTGTTCAATCGCGGGGGCGGTCGAGGAAAACGAAAGGTACACGTATGTTGATGCCACTGTTGGCGGAAATGACGGGGAACATCCATATCAGCCTCGCCTGTTTGGGCGCGGCGCTGGGTGTGGGGATGATTGGCATGAAGGCCTCGGAAGCTGTCGGTCGGAATCCCGGCGCATCGACGAAGATTCTCGTGCAGGCGATTCTGAGCACGGCGTTTGCCGAAGGGATTGTCTTCTTCGCGATCTTCCTCACCCGGGGTCAATAGCCGGTGTGGGCCTGGGCGCACGGCTTCGGCCATGCGCCCGGGAGCGCCCGCATGGTCATCCGGAGTTCAATTCCCATGTTTGCCAGCATCATCAGCGACACCGCACGGCAGTTTGGGGTCGATTGGCCGCACTTCCTGGCGCAGTGCATCAGCTTCTCGATCGTCCTGTTTCTCCTGCACCGCTTTGCCTACAAGCCGATCCTCCAGATTCTCGAGGAGCGGCGCCAGAGGATCAAGGAAGGCCTCGAGAACGCGGAGAGGATCAAGGCGGAACTGGCGAAGACCGAGGCCGCCCGCCAAGAGGCCCTGAACCAGGCGAATCAACAGGCCAATCGCCTCATCGAGGAGGCGCGCGTCGCGGCGTCCAAAGTGCTTGAACAGGAGACCCAAAAGGCAATCGCAACAGCCAACCAGATCGTGGCCAAGGCGCGCGAGGCCGGCGAAGCCGAGCTGGTTCGAATGAAGGCGGAATTGCGCAAGGAGATTGGCCGGCTGGTGGTCGAGACCACGGCGAAAGTGACCGGCAAAGTGCTGACGGTCGAGGATCATCAGCGGCTGGCTGAGGAGACCAAGCGCCAGCTCGCGGCATGAGGACCTCGAAGCAAGCCCGGCGGGACGCGAAGCACCTCTTCCGGGGATGCTGTGTCGACGGCTTGCTCGACGAGGGGCGCGTGAGAGAAGCGGTTCGGCGCCTTCTCGAGGAGAAGCCGCGAGGGTACCTGGCGGTCTTGAGCCATTTCCAACGGCTGGTGAAGCTCGATATCGAGCGCCGGACCGCAACGGTCGAGAGCGCCGTGCCGCTGCCGTCCGATCTGCGCGAGGATCTGAAAGCCAGTCTCGAGCGGGTTGGAGGGCGCGGTCTGAGCATCGCGTTTGCCGAGAATCCGTCTCTGATCGGCGGGCTGCGCATCAAGGTGGGTTGTGACGTGTACGACGGCAGCATTCGGACGCGCCTGGCGCGGCTGGCGGAGAGTTTCTGAGTTTTTTCATCGAATTGGCATGAGCACCTTACTGCAAGAGATCGAGGCCCAGATCGCCGGAGTGAAAGCCGGTGTCGCAAGAGAGAACGTCGGCGTGGTTCGCGAGATCGGGGACGGCGTGGCCCGGATCGAAGGTTTGACCGATGCCATGCTCAACGAGATGCTCGACTTCGGCAACGGCGTTGTTGGTCTGGCCCTGAACCTCGAGGAGACCGAGGTTGGCGCGATCATCCTCGGCGACTACACATCGATCAAGGAAGGCACCGAGGTCCGGACAACAGGCCGGTTGCTCGAGGTCCCGGTAGGCAGGGCTATGCTTGGGCGGGTGGTCGACGCCCTGGGGCGGCCCCTGGACGGGCGCGGCCCGATTCGGGCGGAGGCGTTCTACCCCGTCGAGAAGATCGCGCCGGGCATTATCAAACGCCGGTCGGTCAGCCAGCCGGTGCAGACGGGCATCATGGCGATCGACGCGATGATTCCGATCGGGCGCGGCCAGCGGGAGCTGATCATTGGCGATCGGTCGACCGGGAAGACGACGATCGGCATCGACACAATCATCAACAACGCGCGGCTGAACAAGCTGGCGGAGGCGGCGGGCGACAAGGAGCACCGCCCGCTCTACTCGATCTACGTGGCCATCGGACAGAAGCAATCGAATGTGGCCCAGGTGATCAATGTGCTAGAGAAACACGAGGCGATGCCTTACACGATCGTCGTGGTGGCTGCAGCCTCGGATTCCGCGTCCAACCAGTACCTCGCCCCGTTCGCCGGTTGCGCCATGGGCGAATGGTTCATGGACAACGGCATGGATGCGTTGATCATCTACGATGATTTGTCGAAGCATGCGGTAGCCTACCGGCAGGTCTCGCTGGTGCTCAAGCGCCCATCCGGGCGCGAGGCCTATCCGGGCGATGTGTTTTATCTGCACAGCCGGCTCCTGGAACGGTCGGCGCGCGTCAGCGAGCAGCATGGCAACGGGTCGCTGACCGGGCTTCCGATCATCGAGACCCAGGCGGGCGACGTCTCGGCGTACATCCCGACCAACGTGATCTCGATCACCGACGGCCAGATCTTCCTCGAAACCGACCTGTTTTATCAGGGCGTGCGTCCGGCCATCTCGGTCGGAATCTCGGTCTCGCGCGTCGGTTCGGCCGCCCAGGTGAAGGCCATGAAACAGGTCGCGGGCCGGGTGAAGCTCGAACTGGCCCAGTTCCGAGAGCTGGCGGCCTTTGCCCAGTTCGGATCGGATCTGGATGCCAAGACGCAGGCCCAACTCGAGCGGGGCAAACGGATTGTCGAGGTGTTCAAGCAGCCCCAGTACAGCCCGATCCCGGTCGAGGTGCAGGTGGCTGTCCTGTGGGCGGTGCAGAATGGGCTGATGGACGATGTGCCGGTTGATAAGATCAAGGATTTCCAAGGCAAGCTGACGGACTATTTGACGAGTCGGAAGGCGGATTTGCTGGCGAAGATCACCAGGGAGAAGGCGCTCAGCGACCCGTTGAGCGCCGAAATCAAGGCTGCCATCACCGAGTTCAAACAGACCTACAGCTAAGGGAAGCGAAGCCCCATGCCGAGCACGCGGGACATACGCCGCCGCATCCGATCGGTCAAGAGCACGGCCCAGATCACGAAGGCCATGCAGATGGTGGCCTCGTCCAAGATGCGCAAGGCGCAGGAGGCGGCCCAGACGGGCCGGCCATACGCGCGGCTCATGGTCAAGGTTTTGGGGGAAGTCACGCGCCATGCGGGCGAGTTCACGCACCCGCTGATGGAAAAGCGCCCCGTCGCCAAACGCGCTGTTATCATTGTGAGCACGGACAAGGGCCTTTGCGGCGCGCTCAACGGCAACCTGCTCCGCGAGGCGGCCCGGTACGACCGCCAGACCACCGCGTTCGTCGTGGCGGGGCGCAAGGCGGCTCAGTTCGTCGCCCGAACCCGGCGGCAGCTCGCGGCGGAATTCACCTATCGGGACACCCCCAGTCTCGCCGAGGCGCGGGCGATTTCGCGCTTTGTGCGGGATCTCTTTCTCAAGAAGGAGGTCGATGCAGTCGAGGTGGTGTTCACCCGCTTCATTTCCACGCTCAATCAGAAGCCGGAGAGCTTCACATTCCTGCCGATTGGCGAGATCAAGGGCCTCCAGACCGATTCGTCCGGCCGCGGCGCGGAGGACGACCTGGCCAAAGGCGCGACGGAGTTCCTCTTCGAGCCCAACGCGGACTCGGTTCTCGGCGCCCTGCTGCCGCATTACCTGAGTCTTGTCCTCTTCCAGGTGTTGCTCGAAGCCAAGGCGAGCGAGCACAGCGCGCGCATGGTGGCGATGAAGAATGCCACCGACAACGCCAACCAACTCGTCCGCGAGCTGACTCTCGAATACAACAAGCTGCGGCAGGCCAACATTACCAAGGAACTGCTCGAGATCTCGACCGCCGCCATGGCGCTCGAGTAGCGGTCCTCTCCGCCACCTTGACGTTCGGGTTGGGGCCGACATATGGGCGAGCGTGACCAGACCGTCTTTGCCACCTTTTCCCAGTGCGCACCGTGATCGCCCAGCTCCGCCGCTGTCGGTCGAACAGCCCGGTCCGTTCCAGCCACTGCGCCCAATCTGGAAAATGAACTTCCTCCATGTTGTCGGTTTTGCCGGCTCAATAATCGCCGGATAAACCGACCAAGTTGAAGTCACAGAGGTCAAGGCTATGCTCCTTCGTCGCGTCTCGCCAGCGAGCCAAATCCCCTCCAGCAAAATCGGAAGTAATTTTTGCACAGACCCTTAGATTCGTGTCACTCGTCGTCCAGTTCCTGTGGGGGAGAGGAGAACCACGAGTCGCTTGGCGATTCCGTTGCGCGCGGGCCGCGTCAGGCAGTATGGTGCGCTCTGTGAGCGGTGGACGGGACCATATCCGCGCGAAGCTGGGCACAGTGCCTCACAAGCCGGGCGTGTACCTGATGAAGGACCGGTTCGGCACGGTGATCTATGTTGGCAAGGCGCGGGATCTGCGGCGTCGGGTGAGCCAGTACTTTCAGCCCTCGCGGCGCATGGCCTGGGATTTGAAGTTCAACGCCCTGGTCGCGGCCATCCATGACTTCGACACGCATGTGGTCAAGAGCGAGCCGGAGGCGCTGCTGCTCGAAGGCAAGCTCATCAAGGAGTTCCGTCCCCGCTACAACATCAGCTTCCGCGACGACAAACGCTTCCTGCTTGTCAAAGTCAACCTCGCCGATCCGATCCCGCGCTTCACGCTGACGCGAATCCAGCACGACGACGGAGCGCGCTACTACGGCCCGTTCAGCAGCTCGGGTCCGGTCCGGCGCACGCTGGCGCTGGTGCGGCACAGGTTCAACCTGCGCGGGTGCCGGCCTCTAACGCCCAACGAGGCCGACTACAAGCATTGTCTATACGCCCACCTCAAGGTCTGCACCGCGCCGTGCATCGGCAACGTCACGCGCGAACAGTACCGTCTCCAGGTCCAGGCCGCCTGCGATTTCCTCGATGGCCATTGCGCGGAGATGGCGTCCGAGATCGAGGCTGAGATGAAGCAAGCCGCCGCCGCGCTCGAGTTCGAGAAGGCGGCCCAGTTGCGCGATCTGCTGACCGACTTGCGGCGGACCACGGAGCGGACCCGCAGGTTCGTGCGCATTCCCTACTCGCTGCCGGTCGCCATCGATCCTGCCAAAGACCTCGAAGAACTTGCCAGCCTGCTCGGACTCCCCGCCCCGCCCGAGCGAATCGAGGGATTCGACATCTCGAACATCAGCGGCACGTTTGCCGTCGCGTCCATGGTCAGCTTCCGCCACGGGCGGCCCGATCGCGCCCAATACCGGCGCTTTCGCATGAGGACGGTGACTGGCCAGGACGACTTCGCCTGCATGGCCGAGACGATCCGGCGCCGCTACTCGAGACTGCTCCGTGAGAGAACCGGATCGGCGGAGCAGGCCAGACCCCGGTTGCCGGATCTCATTCTGATCGACGGCGGCAAGGGGCAGCTCAGTGTGGCGTGCGCCGAGCTGGCAAGACTGGGCCTGGACGCCCTGCCCGTGATCGGGCTGGCGAAGGAGTTCGAGGAAATCTACCGACCCGGCGCTCGGGAGCCGTTGCGCTGGAGCCCGGAGTGCGGCGCTCTCAAGCTGCTGCAACGGGTGCGCGACGAGTCGCATCGCTTTGCCAACACCTACAACGCCCAACTCCGTCTCAAGAAGATTTCCGAGAGCCTGCTCGACGAGTTCCCCGGCATCGGCGAACAGCGCAAGGCGGCCTTGCTCAAACGGTTCGGATCGGTCCAGCGCCTGCGGCGGGCCACGGTCGAGGCGCTGGCCAGCGTGCCCGGTTTCGGCGGCAAGGCGGCCGCCGAGTTGAAGGCCTTCCTCGATGCCCGGTCCGCGCCGTCGGCATCGCCGGCCCCCTCGCCGCCCGACGCGGCCTCGACACAGTAACAGAATGGGTCAAACCCTCTGGAAGCCTTGACCGGTTAGACATGTTGCCGACAAGTCAAGTTTCTGTGCTGCGGTAAGGGTCTGTGCAAAAATCACTTCCGATTTTGGCGGAAACGCCACCGGGCCAGATGCGAGGCCCGAGGGAGGAAGTGTATCCCCTGAGATACTCGACCGACCGAGGAACGACGCAGATGGCCCGGTGCTGCCCCGCCCCGAAGGGCCGGAGGGCTTTGGCTCGATGGTCCCGCGGCCGCGGGATTGCTCCTCGGTCACGGACCGCTGCGGATATGCTCCCTCGTCGCGCCTTGCCAGCGAGCCAAATCCCCTCCAACAAAACCGGAATTGATTTTTGCACAGACCCTAAGCGGATCAAGGATTCCACTCCGCCGGATTCATTGCAGCAGTGCCCTCCTCAGAAGTGCCTGGTCACGATCGCGCGCGCCGCGTCGAGTGTGAGGTGAGGGGGCAGGCTCAAATAAACGGACACGTAGATGCGTCCCCGCACGGCATGGGCCGCGAGGCCGAAGATGTTCCCCTCGAGGTATCGGAAAACCTTGTAGGTCAACATATACACAGCGCCGTCGGCATTCTCACCTGTCTCGAAGCGAAGTCCGTATTGACCCGGGCGCCATTCCTGGAGGGTTGTTGTTCCGTGAACACACGGGATTCCGGCCTCGTCGCGGTCGCCGATAAAGAGGCGCTGTCGGATGGCATGCTCGATGGCGGTCGCCACATGCGGCCCGACTGTTTTCTCGCCAGGTTCGACATGGAAGAAGTCGAGCGCCAGGCCGTGGTTGGCGGCGGAGAAGAGGTGGGCCTGGCGCAGAGCAACCTTCTGGCGCCAAAGGGCGCCGGTGATGCAGGCGGCCAGGCCGCGCACGTCGCGCGCCGCCACGCCGAGGATGATTGAAAGACCGTCCCGAAGAATGCTGACCTTGGCGTCCTGGGTGGATGGGTATTCGGCCAGGTGGAGCAGGTGTGTGGCGAAGCGATTGGCGTGGCGCCTGTAGACGCCGGCGTAGAAGTCGGGCCCGAAGTCCTTCAAGACCTTCGCTTGGTCGGGCGTGAACCCGGCCGTCTCGATCGAGCGCTTGGCATCGAGGCCGGGGCGATAGTGCGCCATGCATTTGGCGTAGAGTTCGCGCATGTTGAACCAGGAGGTCGGATCGTCCTGTTCGGACTGCCACTCGGCGCGGTCCGCGAAGGTGAAGACGAAGAGGGACCGGAGGAGGTCTTCATTTTCACACAGCGCGGCGAACTCCGCCACCTGCCGCTCATCATTGATGTCGGCGTCGGCCCGTTCCCTGAGGGCGCGCCAATGCCGGATCAGAAACTCGGTTGTGCGCACCGTCTCGGCGGTGAAGTCGCAGTCGGTGCGGTAGACGCGGTAATAGTCATCCAGAGGAATGCCTGACATGCCGGAGGAGAGCCGTTCGTGCAGGGGCCGCGCGGTGTCGGCCCGCGCTTCGAGGTCGGCGTCGGTCAACGGAAGCCGCTTGGTCTTCAGCGTCAGTTTGACCGCGGCGAGGCGATCCGGATCGAGGAGCGCGGCCTCGACATCGATCGAGACGCCATCGAGCGCGCCGGCGCCGCGTTCGGTCGAAATCGCGCGCGCCAGCAGGTCGCGTCCGCGCTGCGCGCATTCTTCGAGAGTCCGGATCTTCCGCCGCTCGATCGCCCCGCGCAGCAGCTTGCCCTCGGCCATCACGCGGGCGTCCAGCGAGGCTTCGAACTTGGCGTAGCCGGGGAACAGCCGGTCCTCGGCGCCGTCGAACTGCGAGAGAAACGCAAACGACTCGGCAAGACTCCCGCGCGGCTCATAGAAGAGGGCCGACACCTCCGGCACCGGCACGAGCCAGTCTCCGATGTCACGGAACGTGGTTCCGAGCTCGGAAGCATCGATCGGCACGCCGTACCGCTGCGAGGCAAGCAGCAGCGAGAGGGCGGCCCGGCTCTTGTCCCGCGATGTGCGGCACGCGGAAGAGCCCTGATGCGACAGGCCGCCAACGCCGTACACGATCGGGCTGCCCCGCCCGGCGGGCCGCCCTTGCCGGAGTTCGCGCTCGATGACGCTCCTGGTGAACCGCGCCACGCGGCGCCGGGCGGAGATGAGCCGGGCCCGGACCTCGTCGGCGAACGCGATGCGGGCGTGTTCGTCGGCCGCGGGTCCGAGCAGTTCCCCGAACGCATTGAAATCGTCGAATCGGAGCACATCCTCCGGATGATCGCCGCCGGGCGCGCGCCGCCTGGGGGCCGGCTTTCGGGAATGGACGAAGCACCGCACCCGCAAGAGGAAATCATAGGCGGCGAGATCGCGCGGGTCTTCGAGCGCGCGATAGACGTCGTGGCTGTGGAGAAAGCCGCGTCCGGCCAGGGTCCAAATGCCGGCGAGGAACACCCGCAGCGCGTCGTTCTTGATGTCGAAGCGATCCACCCGATCCCAGGCCAGCGCCGCCGTCTCGAGCCGTTCCTTCCAGATGCCGCGCACATGGAGGAAGTGCTCGAACGGGTCGAATGTGGCGCGGATGCGTTCGCGGAACGTGGCTGTCAGGCCGTCGGGATCGTACACGGGCCGGAGATCGAGGAAGGCGTTGAGCTGTTTGCCCGAGAGGCGCAGTGCGTCGTCGGGATTGAACGGCAACACTTCGCACGCGAATCCGCACCGGTCCCGGAAACTCCGGGTGTGAAACAGTTCGCGCTGCAACTCGAGCAGAAAGGAGTTCCCCTCGATCGCGTCATCGAACAGGAACGCAAAGTCCGTGTCCGAGTACGGAGTCACCTCCTGCCGGCCGGTTCCGCCAAGGGCAACCACCGCAAACGGTTTGTCGTATCCCAGCATCCGATGCCGCTCCGCCGCCCAATTCGCCATCAGGGCGCTGTAAGCCGCCGTTCGCGACACGGTGATGAGCCGCCCGTTGTCGAGCTGCGGCCCCCGGATCAGCGCGTCGTTCTCGGCGATCATCTCGCGGAAGGCCGACAACGGGCCCAGCCGCACGATGGCATCCGCGGCGTGTCGATCCAAGGCGGCGTGTTCTTCCGGTGTCATCATATCGAGACTGCGGCATGACTGCGGCATCACTGCCGTTCGACAGACCACGGCATGCTACGCTCGCCGTCCGACGCAGCAACCAAGATTCTCCCCCCTCCCGGTCAATCGATGGCCCGTCCGCTTTCCCCGTCAAAATAGCGGGCCCGATCCAGATCGAGCCAAACGCTGACAGTCTGCCCGGGCGCCAACGGGCGGTCCGCGCCCGAGCGCGCCGTGAAGCGGATACCGCCGATCGAGCCGTGCAGGTGCGTCTCGGCGCCCAGGCGTTCGACCGCTTCCGCGCGCGCGCTGACGCGGACGCCATCGGGTCCGCACGCCAGTCCGTCCTCGAACACAATCGCCTCCGGACGCAGACCGAGCACGACCGGCTTGCCCGCATACGCGGAGAGTGCTGCCCGGTGCGCTTGAGCCACGGGCAGCGGCGCGCCCGCCGGGCGGTCCGGTTGGGGAGGCGGCGCGGGACGGAACAGGACGCCGCTCCCGCCTGTCTCGATCGCGCCGGGGAAGAGGTTCATGGGGGGTGATCCGGTGAATTCGGCGACGAAGAGATTTGCCGGACGACGGTAGACATCGAGCGGTTCGGCCACCTGTTGTATCGCCCCGTCTTTCATGACCGCCAGGCGTCGGCCCATGGTGATGGCCTCGACCTGATCGTGCGTCACGTACAAGGTGGTCGTGCCCAGGTGTTCGTGGAGCCGCTTGAGTTCCACGCGCATCCGCGAGCGAAGGCCGGCGTCCAGGTTCGAGAGCGGCTCATCGTATAGGAAGACTTTCGGCTGACGGACCATCGCCCGTCCCACAGCCACCCTCTGGCGCTCGCCCCCGGACAGAGCGTCGGGCATGCGCTCGAGCAATCGGGTCAATTCGAGCGTCGCGGCTGTCGCTCGCACCCGGCGCTCGATCTCGTCGCGAGAGCGCTTCCGGAGGCGCAGCGGGAACGCAAGATTCTCGTAAACGGTCAGATGCGGATAGAGGGCGCAGTTTTGAAAGACCATGGCGACGTCGCGGTCCCTGGGTTCAATGGCATTCACGACGCGCCCGTCGATGGCAATTGTCCCCGAAGTCGGTTCCTCGAGCCCGGCCAGCAGGCGCAGGGTTGTGGACTTGCCGCAGCCCGAGGGGCCGGCCAGGACAACGATCTCGCCGTCATGAATCGTGAGGCAGAGATCCTTCACGGCGCGGACGGCCTCCCCGGAGGGCCTGGGGAAGGTCTTGCTCACACCTTCGAAGACAACCTGCGCCATGCGCATCCGAGTCTCCGGAAGACGCGCCTCGATGTCGAGTCCGCACCGCGGCAGAGCCGCAACCGAGGCGACGCAAGATGCGCGCGCGCGCGCCTGTCGCCGCGCTGTGCTGGTGTGTTGGCATTGCCAGCGGGATGGCGATGTGGCAAACATCGTCCATGCAAATACCCTTCCAGCTCTTCCCGCCCTTTCTTGCATCGGCTCGAGCCATCGCGCCCGTCGTCCTCTTTCTCGGTCTGCTCTTGCCGGCGTCAGGCGAATTGACAGCCGCCGGGCTCGAAGGTCTGGCCAGGCCGCAGAGTGGACGCTCGATGCGTGCGACGTCGACGATGCGTCAGGGGGAAGTGCGCCGGGGCGGCGGCGAACGCAGACTCGATCCGAAGGCGGATCCCAAAGGCGACCTCGAGGAAGCGAGCAATTACGACAACTACCGCGTCCCTCCTGGGGAGACACATGTGCTCCTCGACGCCGAGGGGCCGGGCGTGATCACGCACATATGGATCACGTTCCTTGGTCCGGAGCGCCAGGCTTGGGCGCAGCAAGGATCGGCGAATCATCAGGAGATGCTGCTGCGGATGTACTGGGACGGACGGGAGCGGCCCGCGGTCGAGGCGCCTGTCGGGGATTTCTTTGCCAACTGTTTCGGGCTGCGCAGGGAGGTCATCAGCCAGCCCGTGGTCGTCGAGGATGCCGATTCGTACAATTGTTTCTGGCACATGCCGTTCCGGAAATCGGCCCGGATTGAAATCGTCAACGAAAGCGACAAACCGATCAGCCTACTGTACTACAATATCGACTGGATCAAAAAGGATGCGCTCCCGGACGACACCCCGTACTTCCACGCCCAGTATCGCCAGGAATATCCCGTGCAAAAGGGCCAGGATTACCTCTTGCTCGAAACCGCCGGCAAGGGTCACTACGTCGGGACCGTGTTGGCGGTGCGGACCCGAAGCCCAGCCTGGTTCGGCGAGGGCGATGAGAAAATCTACATCGACGGCGAGGCCAAGCCGTCGATCTGGGGCACCGGCACAGAGGATTATTTCCTGTCGGCGTGGGGATTGCGGACCACGAGCACGCCGTATTTCGGCGTGCCGTACTGCGATCAGTGGGGCATCGTGGGCGGGAAGACAAGCGCCTACCGCTGGCATGTCCACGACCCGATCGTCTTCAACACCGGGATCAAAGTCACCCTCGAACACTTCGGATGGATTTCCCCCGACGAGAATCCCGACTTCAAGTCGACAAGCTGGAACGAGCGCGAGGACGATTACGCCAGCGTGGCGTTTTGGTATCAAACCGGCGAACCCACGTTTGCCGCGCGCGCCCCGCACGCGCGCGAACGGCGCCTGCCGAGCCTGGAACGTCTCACCGTTTACGCCCGCGACTTCGCCGACGCCCGTCATCACGGCGCCGGCGAGGCAACCCCGCAGAATCTTGACCTGTACGAGGGCGCGCATCTGCTGTATCGGGCCACGCAGCCCGAGGGCGCCTGGATCGAGATTCCGTTCGAGATCGCCAGGAAGGAGCCGCTGCGCCTCCTCCTCAATGCCACCAAGTCCTACGACTTCGGACGGTACCAGGCTTCACTCGACGGCGTGAAGCTCGGCGGACCAATCGATTTCTACAAGGCCGCCGTCGCCAATGAAGAAATCCATCTGCTCGATTTCTGGCCCGAGCCCGGCCGTCACACCTTGCGCCTCGAATGCGTCGGCAAGAACCCGGTCTCACAAGGCTACTACCTCGGGCTCGAATCCGTCCGGCTCCGCGAGCGCCGCCCGCGCGTCGTCGACTATGGCCACGACAAAGACAAAGACTGGCGCAAGGAGCGGCTCTTGTATCAGTGAGGCTGCTTTGCGTTCACGCAGGACCAATCCATGAAGTGGACCGTGGCCCCGTCGCCGACACACGCCGTCTTCACTTGACATGGCGGGGGGACGAGCCGTCCCCACTCTGATCTTTTCGACTTCATGAATTGGCGCTGGCGTTTCACGCGGCTTGACAATCCTCGACTCGCGGAATAAGTCTCAGCCAATCACATCCATAAAAATCGCCGTCCGGCGACGCTTTCGTGCCGCCGGGGAGAGACTTGGATGTCACAGAAATGTCGCAGGTGGCGCCCGGCGGGCGCGGCGTCATTGTGGCGGCAGGCCGAGACGTCTTTTATGAAAACCAGGTACCGATTACTTCAGGGCGGGGCGAAGAGACTCGATCGGGATGGATGTATCCTGCCGGCCTTCACCCGCGAGACGGCGTTCACGCTCATCGAGTTGCTGGTGGTCATCGCGGTGATCGCGATCCTGGCGGGGCTGTTGCTGCCGGCGCTGGCCAAGGCCAAGGAGAAGGGTCGGCAGGCGAAGTGCCAGAGCAACCTCAAGCAAATCTCGATCGGCACCACCATGTACGCCGACGATTTCAACGACACGTTCCACCACGTCAACGGGGCTATCCCCAACCACGGACACTGGACCAGGAATCCGCGCGTGACAACCCTGTTGCCGCCCAATGACAGCGAAGCCTACTGGGGCATCGCCTATATCGGCTATTTCGGCGGCACGAAGGAAGTTTTCCGCTGCCCGAGCGCCCGGGTCGTGGATGAATGGCGTGAGGAAGGCAAGGCGTATCCGGCGGCGTTCTGGCTCAACTCGAGCTACGGCATCAACGCCTACATCGGCGAGAACCCTTCGCCCAGCAACCCCGCCTCCCGCACCCCGGGCCCGCGCAAGATCAGTTCGTTCGCCAATCCCTCGAGCACGATCTTCGCCCAGGACGCGGCCGAGCAACGGATGGAGGGGCCTGACGACAGCCTGGGGTTGTGGCCTGGATCGAGCGAGATTCTGACGCAGTGGCGCTACGATCTGGCGGGTCTTTACCCGAACCGTAAGATGGAACTCGAGTGGTACCGGCACAACAAGATATGCGGCACGCTCTGGGTACCGGGCAACGTCTCCGGCATCAAATTCAACAGCTTCAAGATCGGTGTCGATTATCGGTGGTACACCGGACAGGACCCCGTCAAACAACCCGGATCCTAGACTTGGGACATGAAAACACAATCTGCTTGGGTTGCCCGGAGATTCTTCGTGGCAACCGCGCTTTTCCTGCTGGCCGGCCCGATGGGTTGCGGCAGAAGTGAGGCGCCGTCGCCCGTCGAAGCCGCTCAAATCCCCGCCGTGCTGCGCGAGACATTCCAGTCGGCGAAGGAACCCGTGACGGGCCTGGTGACGGACCTGGTTGACGCCGTCGAGGCCAAGGACTGGCCCAAGGCCTCCGTCGCGGCGCAAGCGCTCTCGAAAACGACAACGTTGACAACCAAGCAGCGCGACATGCTGGCCCGTTGCCTCATCACCATCAACACCCAGGTAACGGAAGCGGCGGCGACCGGCAACTCGGAGGCCGAGGAAGTCCATCGCATGATCCGCCTGGACAAGTAATCCCCCCGGCGGACCGGGTGTCCTGATCCAGCCCGAATGGCAGTTAGCCGGCGCCGAGGTCTGGACAAGCGTGCCTTCTGCCGGCGAGTTTTTCGGGTGTGATCGGGTTGTGGATGCGGTGAGCGCTTTCAGTGATGTTGAATATTCGTGGGATATCCAACGTGTAGGGTCACTCTACGGGTGTGAATACGCCCGGTCAGTGTGCCGGACAGTTGACGGTCTTCTGGACATGGATCGAGCGTCTTGGCATCGTCCAGCCCCGTGAAGCAATCCATTGTGGCCCTGGACATGGAAGGCGTGCTGACGCCTGAAATCTGGATCGCCGTGGCCGAGAAGACCGGCATTGAAGGACTGCGACTGACCACGCGCGACATACCGGATTACGACGTGTTGATGCGCGGCCGGCTCGATCTGATTGCGAAGCACGGACTCAAGCTGTCGGATCTCCAGGCCGTTATTGCGACGCTGCGCCCTCTGCATGGGGCTGTCGAGTTTCTCCGCGACCTGCGCAGTTTCACTCAAGTCGTCATCTTATCGGACACGTTCGAGCAATTTGCCCAGCCGCTGCTGAAGCAGCTCGAATGGCCCACTCTGCTCTGCCACCGTCTGGTCGTTGAAAACGATCGGATCGTCGACTACGCGCTGCGCATCCGGGACCAAAAAAAGGCCGCGGTGGCGGCCCTGCGGAGTCTGAACTACTTCGTCATTGCCGGCGGCGACTCCTACAACGACACGGCGATGCTGCTCGAAGCGGACGCCGGCTTTCTGTTCTGCGCGCCGGAGAACGTGCGGCGGGCATTCCCCCAATTCCGCGCGGTGGAGACGTACTCGGAGCTGTCCGTGCTGATCCGGCAGGCCGCTCCGGGCTGAGACTTCGTTGAGGATTCCGGTTAAGGCGCCCCCCAGACCTTCTCGGTCTTGCGCGGGCTGCGGTAGGAATACCAATACAAATCGGGATCGGTCCTCGGGGTGCCGATGTTGAGCTGATAGGCCCCGTCGCGGGCGTTGATCTTGAGCCGCTTGATCGTCGGCCCGACCCATTTGTGGATCTCCGAATGCCCATCGGCAAATGAAAATCCACAGGCGCCGTTGTGGTAGTTCGAGGGGATATCGATGAACTTCGCATCCGCGGGAGGGAAGCACCCGGCGTCGTTGATGCTGTCCGGATGCTCATCCACGTAGACCCATGTCATTGTCGGGCCTGGATTGTTGAAATCGGACGCCTTTTTCACGTGGTCGTAAATAACGTTGCCGGCATCCCCCTGGGTCTCCGCGTTGCCATCGCCGACCCAGATGTTGCCGGAGACGCTGCGGACGCGTTCGGACCAGCCCCGGCCTCGCTGGGGCGGGGAGAGGTATTTGTCGGCGGGGCATTTGTAGATGTTCTTCGCGTTGCCGAAATACGAAGCCAAGCAGGCATAGCGAGGATCGAGCAAGTAGATGGTGTTGGTGTTGTCCGAGAGCGTGGTCCAGTCCATCCAACCGCTGACCCAGGGCTGATCGGTTCCGGGGGCGCTCCCATGATACGCCCTCGGGAGCATGTCGCGGTTGTCGCCCTGGTACATGTGATTGGCGAGCATCAACTGCTTGGTGTTGCTCATGCACAGGATCCCTTGCGCCTTCGCTTTGGCCTTCCCGAGCACCGGCAAGAGCATGCTGGCGAGGATAGCGATGATTGCAATCACCACCAGAAGTTCGATCAGCGTGAAACCACACCGCTCCCTCGTGGGTTGTACGAGGGCAAATTCCGTGTGCGCGCGTGCCTTTTTCATGATCGTCGACATTCGGTCTGGCGTTCTCACTTATGGTTATGTGCAAATTGTGCCCCGAGTCGCCGCCGGCGTCAATAACGGTATTTCGTGCGCCCGGCCCGCCGGCCCGCCGCCGCCTCTGGTTGTTGTCGGTGCTTGTGTCGCCCGCTGAGGGCACCGAGCCTACAACGGACTGAGACTCCCGCTGTAGGCCGCGTGCCCTGCCTGCGCCGCAAAGCGCAGCGGCCTGTCTGCCGTGTCGGGCACGCCACAGACAGGTGCGGCAGGCAGGCCCCACGCGGCGCAAACTCCATTCCCACCGACAACTTACAGATGCACCGTCAGCCTGCCGGCCCCAGCCCCGCCGCCTCCGGGGACCGCCCCGCACCGGTTCTCAGTTTAGCAGCGTCGGGCACAACGAGAAGTGTGCGTTTAGAAGCACAGCCGGAGCTCGGGCGCAGGCGCCCGCAACCGCTCTCATCAGCGCCTGTGCATGGAGGGCGACCAGGGCCGCCGCGCATCGGCTCACCGCTCCGGTGAGGGCGGTTCACTGGCCACCGTGTTGGCGCAGCACATCCGCCACGCGAACCGGTCTTCCCCCCTGCCGCTTGCTCTCGTCGGCAGCTTCCATGAACGCAAACAGTTCGATGGTCTCCTCGGCGGGAACGGGAGCCACACCGGTCTGAAAGAACTTCATCACCTCGCGCACCAGCGGCGCATAGTCCCCGCCGGGTTTCTGATCCACGACAGCTTTGGTGCCGAACAGGGTGACGCGATAAGGGGCGGCGGCTTCGCGGATTCCGATGAGGGTTCCGACCTTGCCGTCCTTCCAGACGCCTGTGACGACATCGGTGTCCGCAGTTGCCGTCCGCACAACCGTTTCACAGCCGACGCCCAGGACCGCATAGAGCGCCTCGACCGGGTGGATTCCATACCAGAACAGATCGGGATGATGCGGTTCGAGATGGCAGGGACCGGTCGAGACGGCGCCCTTGACCACGCCGACATCGGTCTTCTTCAGCTCCACCAGGCCCGGATAGTAGCGAAGGGACGAGGAGCTGAAGCATGGGACCTGGTGTTGCCTGGCGAGGCGATAGATTTCGATGGCATCGCGCAGCGAGCCCGCAACGGGCTTGTCGATGAACACCGGTTTCCTGGCGCGCAAGACCGGCTTGACCTGTTCGAGGTGCGGACGCCCATCCACGCTCTCGAGCATGACGACATCCACCTCCGCGCAGAGGGCCTCGATCGAGTCGACTATCTTGACCCCGTACTTCTCCTCGAGTTGCTTGGTGTAGCCCTCGACACGCGACCAGCTCGATTCAATATCGGGGCTCCCGCCCTTGAACGCCGCCACCACCTTGCCGCCCGGCACGTGGCTCGCATGCGTCGTGTCGTTGATCAGGCTGGTGAACGCGATCACATGCGATGTGTCGAGCCCGATCAGCCCGATGCGCAGATCGGCAGCCGTTGCGATTCCAAGCAGGCCCAGGGCGGACAAAGAGACGAGGCGGAGCAATTTCATGCCACGGAGCCTAGCAGGCCGGGGATGGGCCAGGCAATCTCTCGATGAATCGCATTCGAGTCGATCTGAGGCGCGCCTTTCCAGCCCGCGGCGGTCCGCATCTCGGAGTCCTCGGCTTCGCCGCGATCCCAAGTGCGTGAAACATGCGGGCTAGGGTTCTAGGAACAAGCCGACCTCGGCGATCGCCGGACAGACGGGCGCCTGGGTGATGCGCAGCCTGACCTTGTCGGTCGTGAGCGGCGCGGTCCGGATGAGGCCTCGATTCCCGATGCTGGTTCCCTGGGCGAACTCGTGCCATGCTCCGTCGCGCCACGCGTCGAGCGCGAAGGCCTCGACCCTCTGGCCCAGGGGCAGGAACTCGCGCAGGCTCACCACGTTCAGCCGGGCTGGCCGCCCCAGATCGAGGACCAGATCGGGCGTTGTCACCGCATCGTCGGTCGTCCAATACGTGCCCCGGTTGCCATCGGAGACGTTCTCGACGGCAAACGACCGATTCCCGGCGCGCGTGGCGCTGGCTGTGAGCTTCGCCCCCCGTGCCAGATCCGTCGCAAACGCGGCGTCGAGAATTCGGCGGAATTCGCGCAGAGACGCAACATCGTTCTCGTGAATGCGTCCGCGCCTGTCCGGCGGCAGGTTCAGGTTCAAGCAAGCGCCGCGTCCGACAGATTTGTAATAGATGTCGAGAAGTTCAGCAGGGGTTTTGACCTTCGAATCTTCGGCGGGATGATAGAACCAGCCGGGGCGTATCGAGACGTCGCATTCGCCCGGAAGCCATGCCGTCCCGGGGCGTTCGCCGCTGTTGAGCCCTTCGCTGGAGCCGCCGGGGTGGCGGTTGGGCTTGGTCATATCGAGCGTTGCCCAGCACGGATCGCCCGCGATGCCCCGTTCGTTGCCGATCCAGCGGAAGTCGGGTCCGGCATCGCTGAACATGCAGGCGAAGGGCTGCAGTTCGCGCACGATCGCCCAGGTGTTCGGCCAGTCGTAGTAGGTGCGATTGTCGATCTGACGCCTCTCTCTCGCGCCCCCGTAGTAGCCGTCGCCCCCGTTGGCGCCATCGAACCAGACGGTGAACAGCTCGCCGTATTGGGTGAGCAGCTCGCGCAGTTGGTTGCGATAGTAGCGGATGTACTCGGGACGGGCATAATCGGCGTGGTTGCGGTCCCAAGGCGAGAGATAGACCCCAAATCTCAGGTTCTGGCGGCGGCAGGCCTCGCTGATCTCGCGCACCACGTCCCCGCGTCCCTCCTTCCACGGTGAGTTCTTCACCGAATGCTCGGTAAACCGGCTCGGCCACAGGCAGAATCCATCGTGGTGCTTCGCCGTCAGGATCAGCCCCGTCATCCCCGCTTCTCTGGCCGTCCTCGCAATCTGGTCCGCGTCAAAAGCCGTCGGATTGAAAACCCGCGGGCTTTCGTCGCCGTACCCCCATTCCTTGTCGGTGAACGTGTTCACCGTGAAGTGAAGAAACCCGTAAAACTCCATCGCGTGCCAACGCAGTTGACGCTCCGTCGGGACGGGTCCGAACGGGATGGGGGTGCCGGTTGCATCGGCGCCGTTGAGGGAGATGCAGCCGGTCGAAGAGAGGAGCAGAGCGATCGCAGTGGCCCAGAGAACGAGGTGCCGGTGTTTCATGGGCGCGCAGTCTAGCGGCGGCGCATCCAGGAGTCCAGACAGGCCGGCGAATTGATGATTGAACCCTGGGTTGGGTCTGGACACACTCGATCCGCTGCCGATGAATCGCGTTGATTTTATGCTGAATCTGGCGGGGCTGCTTCTGTGGCTCGAGTGGCGGGCGGTGCGGTTGGGCGCGCCGCTGGCGGCGGCGGGCTCGATTTCCGCGGTCCTGAAGCACGCCAAGCCGCGCGCGGCGCGGCGGTGGCTCCACCTGGCGGGCCTGGTGGCGCTGCTGGGGATTCGGTGTGTGTTCTACTGGCGCGTTGGCTCCAAACTCGGTTGGGTGCCGTCCCTCGACCTCGGAACCATCACCCTCCCGTTCAACAGCGTTTCCCTCGGGCGCATGGCGTTGTACTCCGTGTTGAGCTTCGGCGTCGTTCTGGCCGTGTGCCACCTTTGGCTCCTGCTGCTCTCGATGGTGAATCGGCGGGTGCCCGACACGGACCCGTGGCAACGCCTGGTGCGGCAGTACCTTGGCCGGCTCGAGCCGTGGCCGGTCGCCGTGAAGCTGACGGCCCCGATCCTTCTGGTGGGCGCCCTCTGGTGGTTTGCCCATGCGGAACTTGTGCGCCAGGGGATGACGGCGGCCCCCGGCTCCGCGGCACACCTGGCGCAGCAGAGCCTCCTGGTCGGTCTGGGAACGATCCTGGCCTGGAAGTACCTGGTGATCGGCTTGCTCTTTCTGGGCTTGCTCAACACGTATCTCTATCTGGGCAGTTGGAGCGTCTGGGCCTATGTTCAGACCACCTCGCGCAACCTCCTCAGGCCCCTGCACCTGATCCCGTTGCGCCTTGGTCGCATCGACTTGCTCCCAGCGGTCGGGCTGGGATTGGCCTGGCTGGCCTTCGCCTACGCTGAGGCTGGCATCAGCCACCTCTTCGGCCGGCTCCCGTTATGACCGGCGACTTTCTCCACCTCCAGGGCGACGAGGTTCTTCTCGCCATCCGGGTTCAGCCTCGGAGCTCGCGCAACGAACTGGCCGGAGCGATCGGTCCCGAACTCAAGGTCCGGATCGCCGCCCCGCCTGTCGACGACGCGGCGAACGAGGAGGTGCTCCGCTTCCTGGCCCGCACCCTGGGCTGTCCCCGCAACCAGCTCCGTCTGGCGCACGGGCGTGCCTCGCGACACAAACGCGTCGGCATTCGCGGCTTCTCGGTCGACCAGGTGCGCCAGAAGCTGGGCGCGGTCGGGTGATCTTCCGCTTTTCACCGACGCGTGGTGTTTCGCCGCTTGCCAAGGCGGCGCTTTGTTTTCAAAATGCGGTTCGAATGTTGCGCCCACGGGCGCGATTGGAAGCCTGAAAACACTCATGATCAAGCCAGCCAAGTTGGAACTCGATGGCCGAGTCTACGAACTGCCCACGCTCAGGGGCACCGAAGGCGAACCTGCGGTCTCGATCGCCGCGCTGCGGGACCAGACAGGGCATATCACGCTGGACGACGGATACTCGAACACCGGTTCCTGTCGGAGCGCCATCACGTTCATCGACGGGGAAAATGGGATTCTGAGGTACCGCGGCATCCCGATCGAGGAGCTGGCCGAGAAATCCACCTTCGTCGAGACCGCGTATCTTCTGATCTATGGGAATCTCCCGACCCGCACCCAATTCCGCGCGTTCTCCGAGCTGCTGACCGACAACGAGAATCTCCATGAGGACATGAAGTACCACTTCGAGGGTTTCCCCTCGACGGCGCACCCGATGGCGATCCTCTCGGCGATGATCAACGCCAGCAGTTGTTTCTATCCGGGGCTCAACGGCCCGCGCAATTCCGAGCGATTCGACATCCATGCCGCGCGGCTCATCTCGCAGGTGCGCACCATTGCGGCCTTCTCGTACCGGAAGTCGCGGGGGCTGCCGATCATCTACCCGAAGCGCGCCTACAAGTACACCGCCAACCTCCTGCACATGATGTTCTCGGATCCGTACGAGGACTACAATCTGCAGCCGGAGATTGTGCGCGCGCTCGATCTGATCTTCCTGCTCCATGCCGACCACGAGCAGAACTGCTCGACGGCCACGGTGCGGATGGTGGCGTCGAGTCAGGCCAACCTGTTTGCCTGCGCGGCGGCGGGCGTCTGCGCGCTGTGGGGGCCGCTGCATGGCGGCGCCAACCAGGCCGTGGTCGAAATGCTTCAGGAAATCCACAAGTCCGGCGATGACGGCTCGAAATTCATCGCGGCCGCCAAGGACAAAAACAGCGGGCGGCGACTGATGGGCTTCGGGCACCGCCTCTACAAGAACTACGATCCCCGGGCGACGATCATCAAGAAGGCCTGCGACCAGATTCTCAAACGCATCCAGGTCGCGGACCCGCTGCTGGACATCGCCAAACGTCTTGAAGAAGCAGCTCTCAACGACTCTTACTTCGTCGAGCGGAAGCTGTATCCGAACGTCGACTTTTACAGCGGCATCATCATGCGAGCGGTGGGGATTCCGATCGAGATGTTCACCGTGATCTTCGCGATCGGGCGCATGCCGGGTTGGATTGCGAACTTCAAGGAGATCATGGAAGATCCCAAGTGCCGCATCTACCGCCCCCGCCAGATCTACGTCGGCTCGGGGCTGCGCCACTACGTCCCCCTCGAGCAGCGGGAGCAGTAGCCGGGTCTCTCTCCCGGCCGATCGGGTTCAGGGCCGCTTCGAGGCGGAGATCGAGTCTTTGATGCGCTTGATGTGGCCGCGGCCCATGCCCTTCACATCGCACCCGAGTTCGAGATAGCGCCGAATCTGCGCGTCGCTCAGGATGCAGAAGCAGTCGACGACGGCAAACGGCTTGCCCACCTGCCGGAACACGGCGTCGGGATCGAGCTTGAGGTACTGCTGGTGGCGGACCGCGAAGACAACGGCGTCGACGCCGCTGAGGGCGGCCTTGAGATCGGGCTGGATGCGCAGATTGACGAGCTGGTCCTGGCGATGGAAAAACCGCTTGAGACTGTAGCCGGGGTGCGGATAGGTGTCCTGGGCCTCGAATTCCCACCAGTGCTCGACGTACGGATCGTGCACCTTCACGTCAGCCCCCATCTCGGCAAGCTTGCGCACCATGACTTCGGAGCCGCTGTAACGCGTGTCCCCGACGTCTTCCCGGTACGCCGCCCCCAGGATCAGGACCTCGGCGGCCGCCAGCGGCTTGCCCATGTTGCGCAAGGCGTCGCGCACCAACTGGGGCGCGTGCAGCGAGCGGGTGTCGTTGATGTTGATGGCGGCCGGGGTGATCTTGAAGATGTTGTCTTCCCAGCCGAAGATGTGCTTGTAGGCCCACATGCCGAGGCCGCCGTCCTTGGGCAGACAATACCCGCCAATGCCCGGCCCCGGAAAAATCAGGTTCGAATGAGTCGGGCGAACCCGGATCGCCTCGATCACCTTCTTCAGGTCGACCCCGTTGCGCTCGGCAAACATCGACCATTCGTCGAGGAACGCCAGAATCGTCGCCCGGTAGCTGTTCTCAACGATCTTGGCGGTCTCGGATTCGATCGGCCGGTCCAGAACGGTCAGCGGGAACTTCTCCGTGTTGAGCACGTCCTTGAGGAACCGGACGACCTTGTCGCGGGCTTCGTCGTTGATCCCGCTGCACACGCGCCAGAAATCCCGGATGGACGCCACGTAATTGCGTCCCGGCATGACGCGCTCGTAGCTGTGGGCGAGCAGCGGCTCCGACGCGATCCTGCGGCGCTCGAAGATTTTCTTCATGATCGGGTAGGCCACCTGCTCGGTTGTTCCGGGAGCCACCGTCGTCTCGATCAGGACCAGCGCGCCGGCGGGAATCCGTTCGGCGATCGTGCCGATCGAGGCTTCGAGCGCCTCCATGTCCGCCGAGCCGGTCCGCACATCTCCCAACGACTCCTTCAGATAGTCGCATTGCACGTCCACGACCACGACGTCGGCCAATCGGAGCGCCTCCTCCGTGTAGGTGGCAACCAGCGTCTTGCTCTCCTTGACGCAGCGCCCAATGAGCGTCTCGACCTCCGGATCCTCGGCCTTCACGGGCGAAATCCCCCGGTTCAATAACGGGATCTTCCAGTAACTCCGCGGGCTCGGCCGCTGCATCCCAATCACCAGCTTATTCGGCCGGCCGCTCTTCTTGTCCCGCGCATCCGCCACCACTGCCGCCATCACCGCCCCCACAAAACCCAATCCGACCACAACGACCACCTCCTGACCCTGCTTGCGCCGCGCCTTGGCAAGAGCTTCGAGACGCGCGAATTCCTTTTTGTAGTCCTTCGGACTGGGCAACGGGAACTTCTCGCCGGTCGGACTGATGGAAACGGACTTGGCTTCTTTCATAGAGAGTTTGCGAATGCGTTGTGCGGTCGATCGCGGCGCGTTTATAGGAGCAGGCTTGCCCCCGGTCAAGACTTGGGCGTTGTCTTCCACCTACGCGCGCGGCATTCTCCACCCCGACAAACGCACCGCCGCCACAGACTCGCACCCCCATGCCAACACTCGATCTCCGACCGTCCGACGCCTGCCACTACGATCTGGCGGCTCTGGGTGAAATCATGCTCCGCTTCGACCCCGGCGAGGGGCGCATCCGCAACGCCCGGGCCTTTCGCGTCTGGGAAGGGGGCGGCGAGTACAACGTCGCCCGCGGACTGCGCCGGTGCTTTGGGCTGAAGACGGCGGTGTGCACTGCGTTCGCCGACAACGAGGTCGGGCGCCTTCTCGAAGATTTGCTCCTTCAGGGCGGCGTGGATGGCCGTTTCATCCGATGGATTCCGTTCGACGGCGTCGGCCGCACCGTGCGCAACGGACTCAACTTCACCGAACGCGGCTTTGGTGTGCGCCCCGCGCTGGGCGTCTCCGATCGCGGCCACACCGCGGCCAGCCAGCTCCGGCCCGGCGACTTCGATTGGGACCACCTGTTCGGAAACCTGGGTGTCCGGTGGTTTCATACCGGCGGCATCTTCGCCGCGCTCAGTGACACAACGCCCCAACTGGTCATCGAGGCCGTTCGAAAAGCCAAGCAGTACGGAACCGTGGTCTCGTACGACCTCAATTACCGCCCGAGCCTCTGGAAGAGCATTGGCGGCCCCCAACGCGCCAAAGAGGTGAACCGCGAGATCGCGCGCCACGTCGACGTCATGCTGGGCAACGAGGAGGATTTCACCGCCTGCCTCGGATTCCACGTCGAAGGGGCCGATGACCGCTTGCTTCGCCTCGATGCCGGCGCCTTCAAAAGGATGATGGAAACGGCTGTGAAGGCGTATCCGAATTTCAAGGCCATCGCCATCACCCTGCGCGCCGTCCGGACCGCCACGCGAAACAATTGGGCCGCAATGGCTTGGATGAATGGTCGATTCTACGAGAGCCGACAGTACCCCGACCTCGAAATCCTCGACCGCGTCGGCGGAGGCGACAGCTTCGCGGCCGGTTTCATTTACGGCCTCATGGCCACGGGCGACCCGCAACAGGCGGTTGAGTATGGCGCGGCTCATGGAGCGCTTGCCATGACCACCCCGGGCGACACCTCGATGGCAACGCGGGCAGAAGTCGAGACACTGATGAAAGGCGATGCAGCCAGGGTCCAGCGGTAGCCTCCACAGCGGTCGCCTCCATCCGCTGATAGGCCCGGTTCCCTCACCTGGCAAGCGAGCACCGACAGCAACCAGATGCACCGGCGAAACGCCCGCCTCAGCGTTCAGGCTTGCGGAACCGGCAGAAGCGGGCTTCGATCTCAACCGAACCACGCGCGCGTGTAACGGAGAGGGCATGAACGAGACGACCCGTTTTCTGCAGTCTGTTGCCGAGGGCCACGACATCGAAGTGGGCCGCTTGGTCAATTGCCTCATCCTCGATGCCGCGCGCGCGGGCGCCAGCGACATCCACATTGAACCGTGGGAAAGCAGCGTCGCCGTCCGCATCCGGCTCTCGGGCGTCCTGGTCGAGCTGGTGCACCTCCCGCTGGACCTGATCGACAAGGTGGCCGGACGGCTCAAGATCATGGCCAACCTGGTCTCCTATCAAAACGATCTGCCCCAGGAAGGCCATGTGCCGGCCAGCGAGGAGTTCGGCGGCGTCGAGCTGCGCATCTCCGTCTTCCCCACCGTGCGCGGCGAGAAGATCGTCATTCGCATCTTCGATCCCCGGAACCGGAGTTTCGACATGGCGACGCTCGGATTCGAGCCGGAGACCTTGCGGGCCTTCATTCGGCTGTTGTCGCGACCCAACGGGCTGCTGTTGCTGACGGGGCCGACGGGCTGCGGCAAGACGACCGCAATCTACTCGGCCCTGAACCACCTCGTCGACCGCCACGGCCCGACTATCAGCATCAGCACCGTCGAAGATCCCGTCGAATTCAACCTTGCGATGATCAGCCAGGCCCAAGTGCGCCCTGTGCGCGAGTTCACCTACCCGATTGCCCTCCGATCCCTCATGCGCCAGGATCCCCAGGTGATCATGATCGGCGAGATTCGCGATCCCGAGACCGCTAATATCGCCGTGCAGGCGGGACTCACTGGGCATCTGGTGATCAGCACCATCCATGCGGGCAGCACCTGCGGCGTGTTCGCGCGCCTGATCAACATGGAACTCGAACCCTTCCTCCTCGCCTCCGCCATCAGCGGCGTCCTCGGCTTGCGGCTGATCCGCACCAACTGCCCGGACTGTTCGGTCCCCTATCAGCCCGAGCCGTCTCTTATGAAGTACTTTCCCGCCGAGACCTTGACGAGCGCCGACCTGCGGCACGGTGAGGGCTGCGAGCGTTGCCTCGACACCGGGTACTCCAGCCGCACGGCCCTGACCGAGTTGCTCGAAGTCGACGAGGTCCTGCGCGAGGCCATTCTCGAAAAGATGCCGACGCGCGCCCTCCAACAAGTCGCCATCCAGCAAGGCATGCAGACCTTCTGGCAAAACGGGCTGCGCCGCGTCCTTCGAGGCGAAACAACCATCGAAGAGATCATGCGCGTCCTGGCCGCAGACGCGTTCTAGGCAATGATCAGTCTCCTGCTCGGCGCGCTCGCTGTCCTCAGTCTCGCCCTGACGCTCTGGCAGTGGCTCGAGACGCGCTGCTTCCCCTTGCATCGGCGGATCGCTCGCCCCGACTTCGCCCCGCCGTTGACTCTGTTCAAACCGCTCAAGGGAGGCGATGCCGAGATGGAAGCCTGCCTCCGCAGTTGGCTCAGGCAAGAGTACCCCGGCAAAGTCCAAATCCTCTTCGGGGTTTCATCCGCGGACGAGCCCGCGGCGCCCATCGTCCGCGCATTGCTGGCCGAGTCGCCGACCAGGGACGCCGAGTTGGTGGTCTGTACCCAACGGCTGGGCGCCAATGCCAAGGTTTCAACCATCGCCCAACTCTCGAATCGCGCCCGCCATCCCATCTGGGTGGTCAGTGACGCTGACGTTCATGTCCCGCCCGATTTCCTGAGCAACCTGGTCGCGCCCTTGAAAGACCCAGATGTGGGCCTGGTGAATTCGTTCTACGCCCTCGACCCCGCGCCCACCCTCGCCATGCGCTGGGAAGCGATCGGCGTGAACGCCGATTTTTGGAGCAGCGTGCTCCAGTCATTAAGGCTTGCGCCCCAGCGGTTTGCTCTCGGAGCAGCCTTCGCTGTCCGACAGACCCACGTCGAACAAGGCGGCGGTTTCGCCACCCTCGCAAATGTCCTCGCGGACGATTTTGTCCTGGGCCGGTCCGTGGCCGCCCAGAACGTCCGGATTGCGCTCTGTCCGGTGGTTGCCACATGCCGGGAGGAGCCACAAGGGTGGGCTGCGGTCTGGCGACATCAAGTTCGCTGGGCGCGGACGATTCGGGTTTGCTCCCCATGGCCTTACGCCGCCAGCCTGGCCGGCAATGCAACCCTCTGGCCAATGCTCTGGGCCCTCTCCGACCCGCAGTGGACCGTCTGGGCCGGTGCGGCCGCCTTTCTGGCCATCCGGATGGCAACGGCGTGGGACAGCGAAGCGCGATTGACCCTATCGACCAAGCACTGGCGATCGCTGTGGATGGTCCTAGTCAAGGACCTCCTCCAGGCCGCCCTCTGGGCTCTCGCCTTTCTGGGCGACAGGGTCGAGTGGCGAGGCGAGCGCTTCCGCGTCCTGCCCAACGGTGAGCTGCTTCCGTGCAATGCCCCAGCCCTGGGCGCGCCCTGCACAGCGTCAGAGGTTTCGCCGCTTGAGGGCAAGCGGCCCACAGCATTGTAGGCCGGGTCGCCTGCCTGCCGGCAGGCCTGACCTGGCACTGCATCATCTATGTCGATATGACGCGGGCTATTTGAAAAGTCCGCGGGCGAACTCGGCATTGCGCCGGACATCGGCGACGGCATCCTTCGACGGGCTCGAGGTTTCGAGCACGATCCATCCGCGATACCCAATCGCCTTGATTGCAGTTGCGATCGGACCCAACTTGAGCTTCCCGTTGTCCAGGTAATCCGGTCCATTCTTGAAATGGAACTGGGCGATTCGCCCCTTCAGGAGATGGATGTCTCCCGGCACATCGTGCCCCTTGGTCAACCCGGTGTTGTACACGTCGTAGTAGACCTGCACCGCTTCATGATTGATCCGGTCCAGAATCCGCGCGTTCTGCGATCCATCCAGGTAATTCTCGATGGCCTGTAGACTGCCAATTATTATTCCCCAGTGCTGCCAATTAAAAATCACCAGTGAGCCGGTAACGTCGGGGGCGCCGCAGGGCGGGTGGACGGAGGAGTCCATCCGATGGTCAGGCGGCGACACGA
>Ga0255347_1000635_pt1 | contig 62246 bp, 55 predicted proteins | sample wastewater_treat_2_FD_192479 | JGI IMG/M metagenome (GOLD analysis project Ga0255347, IMG submission 192479) | Wastewater microbial communities from Lulu Island WWTP, Vancouver, Canada - plant24 | ecosystem: Engineered > WWTP > Wastewater > Unclassified | place: Canada: Vancouver, British...
AAAAAAGGGACCTTTCGGTCCCTTCCAATCCCTATACATTAAGAAACTATTCATTAGCAGCATATGGAAGTAATCCCATAAATCTTGCTCTCTTAACAGCTCCTTCTAATTGGTTCTGATGCTTATGACATAGTCCAGACTTCTCTGTTGAAATAATTTTACCTCTTACAGATGTAAACTTCTTCAACTGATATACATCCTTGTATGTAACTTCCTTAACACCAGATTCACAAAGAGGACATTTAAGATTCTGAATTATCTTTCTTCTTCTCCTCTGTTTCTTTTTAGAAGGTCCAAAACCCTCTTCCTCAGTTATACTTCTATCATCATATACATCATTTAGAGAGACATCTTGTGTAATCTCATCTGTATTTTTTACTTCCTCTGACATTACTATAAATATTTCTTAAATTAAAAAGGCAAATCTTCCTCTAAAGGATCTTGATCCTCCTCAACAGGAGCTTCCTCCTCTACTGGAGCTTCCTCAACATCCTCATCAGATTTCTTCTTAGACTTCTTCTCTGCTGGAGCTTCTCCATCTGAACCTACTCCTTGCTTTCCTTTACTGTCTAAAAGAATCATATCATCTACTCTAATCTCTGTCTTGTATCTTGTAGAACCATCCTCTGCTTCCCATGACCTAGTATTTAGAGAACCCTCTACATATACCTTCATTCCTTTTGCTAAAAGTTGCTGACAGATTTCAGCCATTTTGTTCCATGCAACCAAGTTATGGAACTCTGCAATCTCCTTAGTCTCACCTTCTGTATCCTTCCATGACTTGTTTGTAGCCATACCGAAGGTTACAACTGGTGTACCTGAAGTTGTGTACCTCATCTCTGGATCTCTTGTGAGATTTCCAATGAGCATCACTTTATTTAAAGATCTTGCTGCCATTTGTTTAAAAATAATAATTTAACTTACCTACTATTTTACCCTAAAGTTATGAACCCAAGATTAAATCTCAATTTCTTTCTTTTTTATACCTTTCCCTATTCTACTAGTATCTTCCATCTCTACGATCATAAATCTCAACACCTCTGGTTTCAATTCAAACTGTCTTTTAATCTCAACAATGTTCTCTGGATATTCTGTAAATGTATATACTATGTAATATGCTTCATTATGACCCTTGATATCATATGCTAAATATCTCTTCCCCCATACATCTACATCTAAGACATCTCCACCTGATTCTTTAACTCCATCTACAAACTGTTTATGTAACTGTTTCCTCAAATCATCTGGTAACAAAGGTTTGAGTGCAACCATCATTTCATAATTTTTCAACTTCTTTACTGCCATCTATCTATTTATTAAATTAACACCCAAGGATTTTAGCAGAAAATATTAAAGATGACAACAGTCTCTTAACTCACCATATTCTAATTTCAAACCAAAATACTTTTCAAATTCTTTCTTAAAATCACCTTCACTATTAACATTGGGTAATACTTTAAGAAAACCTATTACCTTCTCCTTACCATACTTTTTCACTAACCCCTCTACTACAAAACCTGACTCTTCATACACACCTTCATCAGCATTAGAATAATACTTAAGAAAATTTTCAAACTTACTCGGTCTTTCTTTAAGTTGATTAGAAAGATAGATAGCAAAACCCTCATCTAACCACTCAGGACCCTTACCTTTAGAGAATATCGTATAGAAGAGATGACTTAATTCATGCTTGATTAAAGAGAAATACTCCTCATCAGAATACTTGTGCCTACTTTCTTTCTCATAACTCTCTGGAGAGAGAAGCAGAAGAGCATTGTAACCTAATGCAGTACCAACAATCCAATCCTCTGTTTTGTATCCACAGATTAAATCAAAATCCTCTCTACTGTTTACTAGATATATTATCGGTGTATTATCAACCCAATCTACTCCGTAAAAATCTATCAACTCCTTCATAGCTGTATCATAGAAGTTTTTTACCTTAGAATTCGTAGATTTAGTTGTATGAATATCATATATATTGGGCATATTTAGACACTCTGTTTTAATCTAACAACAAACTAATTAGCTAACACTATCATATAGTCACCATCTTCAATAATATTGTCTTTACCTACATTCTTCACAATCCCCTTCTCCTTTGCTTCTACCCAACCACCAGCATCAATCATCTCATCTACATTCACAATATCTGCTGTGATAAAACCATGTTCTAAATCTGTATGGATAGCACCAGCAGCTTCCTTAGCAGTAGCACCTCTCTGTATACACCAAGCATTACACTCCTTCTGTGAACCAGTATAGAAGGTTAAAAGGTCTAAAGTATCATATGCAGCTTTAATAACATCACCAACAAGACTAGGCTTTTCATCTAACATACTAATATATTCCTCAAGCTCTTCATTGGACATATTAGCCATCTCTCCAATGAACTTCACATCCACAATTAAAACAATATCTCCTGTCTTCTCCTCCAATTCATCCTTCCATTCTTCAACCTTCTCTCTTGCAATACCTTCCTTGTAGTTGAGAATGAACATCCTCTTCTTGTTTGTAAGAAGGAAGAGGTCATAGATAGTCTCCTGTTCTTCCTCATTTAGTTTCATATCAATTACTGGAATACCCTCATTAAGAGCACTCATTACCTTCTCCAAAACCTCATACTCCTTAACCCCTTTCTCATCTCCAACTCTCTTTAATTTCTCCACAGCATGTAATCTCTTCTCTACACTCTCAATATCTTTCAATATCAATTCTGATTGTACAATCTCAAAATCTTCAATTGGATTGATTCTTTCATATACATGAACAATATTCGAACTATCAAAAGCTCTAAGTACATACATAATGACATCAACCTCCCTAATATGTGAAAGAAATTGATTTCCTAATCCTTCTCCTTTAGATGCTCCTTGTACAAGACCAGCAATATCTACAAATGTCATAGCAGAAGGTACAACCTTTTCAGCCTTAAAATGCTCAGCCATTCTCTTTAACCTTTCATCTGGAATCTCTACTACCCCCACATTCTTATCTATCGTACAGAAAGGGAAGTTAGCAGCAGGTACACTTAATTTTGTAATTGCATTAAAAATTGTAGACTTCCCAACATTTGGTAATCCTACAACTCCTAATGATAGTGAATGTGATCTTTTAATTGACATAGTTAGTGATTATATACTAAATACTAAAAAAAGAATAAAAGCCTGAGATTTATGAAATTATTGTTAATGGTTAAACCATCAGACTAATTTCTACTCAGGCTTTTTGCTAGCACATAATTATGGATAAGGGGTATAAGAAACTATCCACCTAGTCATTCCTAAAAAAGGAATTCTACACCCACGAGCTTCAAAAACATAATAACTCCCAGGCTCAATGCCCATTAGAAAAGCGGCTCGCCGACTTGTATTCTGAAAAACCTCAATCTCTCCACCTTCTTTTCTAATATGAAGAGTTATATACGCTATATCCGCGTTCATTTCTATAACTTCCCCCTTTACCTCTTCTTTAATAGAACCTATTATCAGCATTATCGCCAATAATAGAACAACCGATACCACGCCAAAAATCTTTATACCAATATCTTCGTCTCTTCTCATTTCTCCTCCTTTATATTTTTTAAGTGCTAGACTATATTATACCACACTATAAGCCTCTTTGTAAATCTCCAAATATCCATATACTTTAATCCAGGTTACCTTGAGCATTTAATAGTGTGGAGAAAGAACTATATCTGTTTTTTGAAGAATATTTAACATACTACAAGTACCTTGAAAAAGCTTCTAGTATATTAAATATTGACACAAAAAGGTGTATAGTTCTTTCTCTCACTCATTTTTTGCTCAAGGTAACCTTCTTATGCTATCCTATACATATGAACAAAACCAAATTTACAACAACACTCCTTTTCTCCTTCCTCCTACCTTTCCTCTTTGTTAAAAACATATATGCCCAAACAAAAGTTGACTTCGTAATGGATACAGACACAACCATTACATACAACTCTACAGATGATTTTGTAACAGTAGAAAACAAATATGTAAGAACTGTTAAAAACAAAGATTACTTTCTACTAAAAGATGGACAAAAAACATTCCATATTCCAGAAGTCAACAACACACAAGAGGAGATAGAAAAGGAGAGGACATTCAAACTAGATTCACTTACAGTAACAGATGCAAGAGGGATAAAAATGCAGTACAAGACAGAACAACTGGAAACTGGCAAAGGTATATATATCCATGTTCCATACAACAGGGTAACCACAGCTAGCATGCCCTACACTATCATCATGAAATACAAAACCCATGACAACATTATTAAAAGTGGCCAATTAACTACAATCATGGGCTCAGCTCTCCCCAAAGATACCGTATTCCAAAGAACAGAGGAGAAGAGCAAAATGACAACTCAATTTAACTACAATCTCTCAATCATTACAGACAAGAATGTAGGACCACTTGCAAAAGCATTCCCTCAATTCACCAAGGAAGAACAAAATGAGAAGATAATATATCAATTCCCCCAAGAAGGTAGAAGAGGAAACATACCTACTCTTCAATTTGGTACTAAAGCAATCTATAAATTAGAATTAGAGTACAAAACACCTAAAACAGACCACAAAACACCAGAACGATACTCAGACCTCTTCAAAGCAATATCCACAAACATATATCAATTCTCCCTTCCAAGAGAATTTGATGAAACAAATCAGAAGGTACTCATTCAAAACATCTCACCAATTCCATCCAATATCTATCGTGACCGTCAAGGTAATGTAATTGCAACGTTTGAGCTTGCTGCCAATCGAGAGGATGTTGTTAAAATCTCCGCTTTTGTCACCTCAGAAAGAGATGAATACAAAGAGGATTGGGATAGCAGTATAGATGTTCCATTTTCAGAATACTTAAGGAAAGTTGGTGAAGATAGAGACAATTTAGCATATCTTAGACCAACAAAATACTGGGAGGTTAATGACCCATATATCCAAGAAACCGCTAAAGATTTAATGTCTGGTAAAAACACACTCAAGGAGATAATTGATGCTGATTATCAATTTGTTAATGATGTGCTTGAATATGACCATGCAAAGGCTAATTCGGAAAATGAGAGAATTGGTGCTGTCAGGGCATTGAAGGGAGAGGCTGCTGTCTGCATGGAGTACGCCGACTCTATGATTGCAATATTGCGTGCACAAGGAATTCCTGCAAGAGGAGCATTGGGATACATCAACATCACAAATGAACCGACAGAATTAGTTAGGCACCAATGGGTACAGGTATGGGTTCCAGAGTACGGTTGGTTTAGTATAGATCCTACAGATGAGAGTACCAACAGGAGGGTTGGACAACTAATTGATAGAATCCTGTGGGAGACATTTAATGAAGATTTCCTCGCCAATATTAATGTTTTCTCCGCTGATCGTGACAAGAGTCCTAACGTATCAGATTACAAAGTTAATATCTATTCGGTAGCAGAGCTCCCTACACGAAATCTCATGACCTATGAAGAAATATTACCAGAGAAGAATATCGAGGTTGAACCAAAACATCCAACAGGCAACCAGTTAAATTCATTGCTTAAAGCAACAACATTTGGCAGAGCTATTTTAATTAGCCTACCAATCGCTACAATCATCGTTATCGTAACAATTTCTGTTGTAATTACAAAAGTGTTGATTAACAGAGTTAGAACTCGAAAGCAACGACTATCTAAATCTGTATAGTTTATCTATATTAAACATACTTCTCCCACTAGCAAGCCTACCTTCTGTTGTAGCATAGATAGTTAGTAATTTATCCCCTTTCTTAACTTCCTCTCCTGGCATCTTATGTACATATATCCCTGCTTCCTTAATCTTAGGATTACCAAGAGCTCTTGCAATACTAACCAATGCTGTATTATCAATACTCTCTACAATACCATTTCTACTAGAAAGCAAATCTTCAGAGAACTCAGCATTCTTTATCTCAGAAGAATGCAACTCTTTTGTAGCTCCCTGTGCGAAAGCTATCTCCCAAAATTTCCTCAATGCATCCTTACTATCTAAAATCTCTTGTGCAAGTTTCTTACCCTCCCCTATCTCAACTAACTCTGTCTCTTCAAAGAGGATTCCTGCCATATCAATCACCACATCCTCCACTTCATGACATCTATCCTCTTGCCTCTCTAGAATCTTGAGCACCTCTCTAATCTCTGCATTTGGTCCCACACTCCTACCATCTGGTCCTTTGACTAATCTAGTGATGGTTTCACACTTTATCCCAAATTTTCCAAAGAGTTTCTTAAATTCCCTATCCAACATCCTCACATCTTCAGGACTTTCTACCTTAGAACCATTACCGTAAGGCAAATCTATTAGGATATGTGTGATGTCCATAGAGATTTTTTTAGCAACAATACTCACCAACACCTTCTGGAATTCTTGAATTCTCAGAGACCTCTCAACGTTAATAATCACATCATCAGCAGGAGAAAGTTTTAACGAACCTCCCCAGAACATACAACCACCTGTCTTACGAACTACTTCCATAACTTTATCTTCTGTCAAAGCAACAGGCATCACAACTTCTAGAATATCTGTCGTACCAGCAGGAGAAGTAATTGCTCTTGTAGATGTATTTGGTACTATCAAGCCTCCTGAGACTAAGATAGGGACAAGGACAGGAGTTATCGCCTTCCCAGCCACACCACCAATTGAATGTTTGTCAGCCACAATGGTATTACCATTCTTAATTTTCCTAAAAGACATAGTATCCCCTGACTGCGCCATTCCCTCTGTCATCCAATATATCTCATCATCATTAAACCCCGGATTGAAAAATGTTGATACAAAAAAAGCAATCTCTGTTTCCTTTAGCTTCCTAGAACCGATATCTTTCATAATCTCGGTTAAATCTTCTCTAGAGAGTGGTTGTCCCATCAATTTCTTACTGATAGCTTCGAGTGATTTACTAGGTTGCGGTATATCTACAAAGATACTTGCCCCTTGCTGAATCTCATATGGTTCCCATATCTCCTCAAAAAGTCCGATATGTCCTTCCTCAACTTTCGTTTCTGTTTCCATCACATCCGCATACAACTCTATCTCTCCAAAACCAACTAATACACTCTCCCCTTCCCTCACACCAATCCTCTCAGCATCATTCCTATGAAGAATCACATTAAAATCATTATCTTCTCCTAAATCTAAGTTTGTACTTCTTAAATACATCGACATAGCTGTTTATTTATTTAATTTATATCTTTCACATCAGCATCAAAAATCCACGGATAGTGTTCTTTTGCTGTCTTCTGAATATTATCTGGCAACACCATACCGAATTCGGTCAGATATCCTGTAATCAAATCCTTATCAACAATCTCAAATGCTGGATTGTACATTCGTAAACCTTTAGGAGCTTCATCCCACAACTCCTTGTCTTCCCTAACCTCAATCTTAACTGTATCCATAAATGAATCTGGGTCTATCTTCAAAAAAGGACCGACAACATAGAGAGGTTTACCTGCATAGTACGCTGCCATAGCTATACCCCAACTCCCTATCTTGTTAATCGTATGACCTTCGGCAGTAATCTGATCACAACCGATGAAGATGGCATCGATTGGTACACTACCTCTACCAATCACAAAAGACTCTGCTGCACTATCACCAATCAATGTTGTCTTAACTCCAGCCTCTACCATACTCTTAGCAGTTTTCCTCCCTTGAAACCTCGGTCTTGTCTCGGTACATACAACCTCAAAGTCTGGGTCTCCTTTCCCAATTGCTTTCATAATAGCGACAGCTGTAGAAGAGTGACAATGAGTTAGCATTTTATCAATATACGTGAGGTTCTTTGCATTTTTTTCAATAATTTGAGCTTTGGTTGATTCTATCATTCCCAAATACTCATCACAAAGTGTAGTCAGTTCATGTTTCATGACCGAAAGAGTTGGTAAAACAGGAAATCTTTCCTTAAAGAAATGGAGAATATATGTTACACCGTTTCTAGCAAGAGGTTCATTGTCTCTAGCAAGGGCCAGCTCCCAACCTACTCTACTCAATTCGGACAGAAGCTTCTTAGGGTCACTCTCATCTGTCAATTCTAGAAAAATCTTCATTCCCTCAAAGGTTGAAATTGCAACATTAGTCGCCCCCTGAATGTTCAACTTTTGTATATCATTAAATATTTTTTCTACTTCTGGGTATTTTTCCATATTTTTTACTCTAATTTTACACTCTCCTGATATTCAGGAATATATATATTACTGTTAATCTCTTTCTGCAAATCAGCACTAAACTCCTCCACTATATCCTCATCACCATGAACGAGAAATATCTGCCTAGGAGTCTGACCAAAGCCTCTTAACCAATATCTTAAATCTCTCTGGTCTCCATGTCCAGAGAATCCACCTAGTGTGTGTAATTGTGCATTGTTACGATATGTCTTGCCCATAATCTTTAATTCCTTCTCCTTATCTACAATTTTCCTCCCCAATGTACCTGCAACTTGATATCCTACAATTATCACGTGCGTTGTTGGGTCTTCAATGTTGTTTCTGAGATGGTGTAATATCCTTCCTCCTGTACACATTCCACTCCCCGCAATTATCACAACACCTTTTTTAGAGACGAGTCTTTTGGATTCATCTACTGATTCAATTTTTCGCAATCCAGGGAAATCAAATGGGTCATCACCCTTCTCTATCAATCTCTTAGCATCAATATCGTAGAAGTCAGGGTATCTTCTAAATATTTCTGTCGCCTGAGAGGCCATGGGGCTGTCTAGATATACTGGGAGATTAGAAAGTAGTCTGTTCTCCATAAAGAGGTTGATTTCGTAGAGAAGCTCCTGTGTCCTCTCTATAGCAAAAGAAGGAATCAAGACATTGCCACCTTCCTTCTGTGCCGCTTGTAGTGCTGCAAGAAGCTCCAGAACTGTCTCCTGCCTGTCTTTGTGTAACCTGTTCCCATATGTTGCCTCACATATTACATAATCAGCATCTCTAATCATGTCTGGGTCTCGTACAATCCTTGCCCCTGGCTGTCCTAAGTCACCAGAAAACACCAGTTTCCTCAACCTACCTGCATCATTTTTCAACCAGAATTCAAATATGCTTGAACCCAAAATATGACCTGCATCTCGCATTCTGAATTCTAAATTCTCCTGTAAATTAACCGATGTTCCGTATGGATATACCTCAAAGTACTTCATTGTCTCCTCTACATCTTGTTCTGTGAAAAGAGGCTTAGGTGGTAATTCATCATTTCTACCTTCTTTAGCTTTCACTGCCCATCTCTCTGCTTCTTCTGCTTGAAGGTTTGCAGAATCAAGTAGAATTATCCTTGCTAAATCTCTTGTTGGTTGTGTTGTAATTATTCTTCCCTTGAACCCCTGCTTTACCAACACAGGTAGCCTCCCACAATGGTCAAAGTGTGCGTGTGTTAGGAAGACATATTTAATATCAGCAGGATCAAATGGGAATGTGTCATAGTTCATCTTCTCAATCTCAGGGGCACCCTGAAAAGCACCACAGTCTACCAAGAACTTTGAGCCATCGTTTTCAACAAGAAAACAAGAGCCTGTGACAGTTTTAGTTGCACCTAGAAACTGTATCTCCATGAGCAGTCGAGCAGTTAAAATAATCTACTATGTATATATTACATCAAGAGAGAACAGAACACAAAGGTCTGACCTAGGTCAGACCTGAAGTTTTCCAATGCCCAAGGCGAGAACAAGCCGAAACCCACATTAACTCGCTTGAAACGCCAAGCGAGTTAATGTGTTTTTGAGCAACCTCCCGAAACGGAAATGGCAGAACCAAAGCGTTTGCACAGCGAACAGGAACGGGGAAAGAGGGTCAGACCTACCCCAGACCTTTAAGTGATACCCTACCCTGGTTTGAAGCCTACCTCTCTCTTGTATGCGTTTCTCTGCAATCCAAAGAACAAGGCAGAAGATACCGCATACTTAGGATGGTAGGTAATACTAAGAACTGGATGGATTTGATTATGCAAACCTAAGCTCCTCTGTAAGGAGAATGCAGGACTACTTGCTTCCCCTAAACCGAAGGCTATTAATCCTCCTTCTACAGTTACTCTATCATGGTAATATCCATCAACTGTCTCTGGAAGTATATTAATGTTCTCCTTAGCTATTATGAATGCATCTATCTGATCTTCAACAACCACACGCTCATCAGTACTCACACTACCACCTATGTTCACACTACCTTCTGTAAAGATGAAGAGGCTACTACTATCATTCCCTTCAATAATTCCTTTAATATACATATCCTCATGACCTTCCGGTGGTACGAGAATAATGTTCCCTAAGTATCGCAAAGCCGCACCTTGTGGTACAACATCTACAGCTTCATCTCCGACACATCCTGAATATTTGTAACAAGGTTCCCAAATACATCCTAAAGGATTCTCACATGTTAAAAGATATGTTTGTATGGGAAATGGTGAGACTAATTTAGCTTCTATACTTGTCAAACGAGGCCTCATCTCCTCAAAATTCTCTACCAATTTATCAAACAAAGCAGCAGAGCCACTACTATTAATATCCGTTATCACCCTAGCTACAGCAGGGTTAACCAAATGGTTGGAAGTATATTCATTTACTTCCTCGATAGTACTAGAGCCTGATGATATTAGCTCTGTACCTAAGTTTGCAAATTCATAAGGATGATTGAGCTTAGTAGGGAATCTAATATTACCATCTGAAAAGAGAATCCCACCCTTAGACACAATCCATTTATCTAATTCTACTGGATCGGGACGTGGCGTACCATCTTCTCCTGTTTGTGCATAGTTACAAGCCTTGTCATAGACAGTAATGTAGTAATGCAACCTACCCTCCGCATTATCCAAAATATTACTTGTCAAACTTGTTGTACCTGCTGCCCCATGTAACCAACCACTAGTTACAGGAAGTTTCCCTATATCATCAGAATTCGTTGGTACTGCCACAGGGATAAAAGAAAGTCTAGGTTCGGGGTCTTCTCTCTTTATTTCTGAAGCGGGGTCTTGTCCACTTTTGTAAACATTGACTACTGTATAGTCTGGACGGATACCATCTGGTACATTATCTTCACTAGTCCAACTTAGGAGAAGTCTGCGTTGATCACCCAAAGGAGATAAAGAGATGTTCTTTAGTGTAGGTTTCTGGAAATCAAAGTTCCATGCCTGAGTAGTTTCCTTTACAGACCTAATATCCACAAAGTATCCATGTGGTTGAGTAGGGAAAAGAGTTAAGTTGTCAAACATACCCACCCAGATATTGTATTTTCCTGATATTGGTGAGTCCTTTTCAAACCTAAGAGTTATCTCTATGATCGTTTCATCATCTGGTCCACTAGCCTGACTTACTAACCTTGTAGTTATGGTAGCAAGAACCTTCCTCTCTCCGTTAACATTTATATATATGTTTGGCTGTTGGATATTTGAACCATCTGGCACATCTCTACCCCAACCTTCAAGAGCACCACTACCGTTATTTGATTTGTATATACCACCAGCTGCATTGACAAGTACCCCTATCTTTTCTGCATCTGTTAGAGTTTGACCAGGACCTAGGCCATGCATTCTGTTCCTTTCATTGTCAGTAAGACTTTGACCTTCCTTAATTAACCAGATCATTGCACCGTTTATACGATGATTGGCATCATCTCCTGATGCTCCAAGATTGGTGTTTACATCCTTCCCTTTTACAGTAAATGTTAAAGTCCTATTAGCTTCATTACTTGTATATCTCTCTTCAGGTATACATCCTTTCTCTGTCCCACCTTCCTCTGAATCCCCTACAACAGTTACTTGAGCTTTTGGTGGCGTATTGACCTTAAAGTTACCAACATAACTATCCCCTGTCTTCCAATTATCATCACACTTGTTTAATGTATCAAAGTTAGCTGTGTATTGTCCATAGTATCCTTTGGTAAGCCATCCTATCTTAGGATATGAATTAAAGACATGGAATGAGTCATATTCACTTCTCATCCTAGGATCACCTATCTGTGTCCCACCTATTGCCAATCTCGCCCTTATATCCCTAGCCCCACTAGGTAGTCCAGGGTCATTTAGCTCTGTTCGCATTGTAGAGGTTGGGTATGGATATCTAATTAGTGTTGGGCTATCTGGATTGGTAGAGAGAGGCTGGAATGATGTCCATTCAAAAGCTCCCATGCTTTCATAGATTTTAATTGAGGTTGGGGTTGGAGCAGAAGATGTGTTGGTTTCTGGTTTATAACAGCTAGCAGTATTACAAATATTCATACCTCCACAACCGTTTTCTTGTATACAGTATGCATCTTGTCCTTTACATAGAGGACCTCCTTGTTCTGTCATTACATATTGATTATATTCTGTGGGGTCAAATGGTTGATTAGCTTCTTTGCAGTTATCCTCTACAACACATTTATTTGGAGGACATTGGGGTGTACAACCACCTCCTCCACCTCCTCCACCATGGCAACATTGTCCACTAAACAGTGTTCTTCCGGAATCTTGATCAGGCAAACCTCCTGGAATACAATTACAATCATAATATGAAGGGATCGTTGGTGGACAACTTGTTGAATCACAAACCCCAACATCAGGACAGGGAGCAGTAGATCCTCGTTTGCAACACAAAGATTCGTTATAACAATAACGACCAGATGGTTTATCTGGACCTTGACATCTTTTATTAACACAATCTGTTATGCATCGAGGATCCTTTGTACATGTTTCTGGGGTTTCTTTTCTACATACACCGTCTAATACTTCTTGATATGTCCAGCCTATTACAGGGGGTGGTTTTTGAGAGCACTCAAAAATAACTCCTTGAGGTGTTTCCCTATATCCTTCTGATCGACATTCTATTGAGACATTTTCATTTACTTTTTGATGAGATCCAAGACCGTCACATTGATAATAACTTCCATCAAACTTAGGAGCAAAATCACCATAAGGACCATAACAGAGAGCAGGTATGACTCCTGTCTGTTCATAACAATCATATGTTACCTGTGCAAATGATTGTTTTGATTTCAAAAACAGAGTAAATACTATTAGGACAAGTAAAAGACTTAAACACAGTTTTTTAGTTGTATTTTGGACAGTCATAGTGCTTTATTTATAAAAATCTGCTTTACTCGCTGGAGTATAAATAGCATTAAGTACTTGTTTTAACTTCTCAAAACCTTCAGGTGATTTAGGGCTGTAAAACACACAGGATGTTGCATCTTCAGATAACGGTTCTTCTTCTCCCTTCTCCCAGTCTAAGTGCTTTTGATATACCTCCTCTATTCTTTTAAGACTTGCTTCTAATTCTCCTTCTTCTAGTTCACTTTTAATATAGTAGGTTACATATCCAACTCTTCCAGTATATCCATCTTTAATTCCTGTCATATCTCCTATTATGTAATACTCTGTTTCTCCATTCTCTCCTTCTTGGAAAGTTAAGACAACATCATTCTCTGGTGCATTACCACCATTAATACGGACTCCACAGGTATAACTGTCTGAGAGCTTGACATTTAGTCCAATAGGACCTCCGTATGCCCCAATCTCCTCTGCTAGTTTGGAAGGTCTACGAGTTGCAATCTTGTGCTCATTCATTAGGAAATGTGATAATGTCGCAGTAAGTTTGTCTAATGTTCCATTATGACCTTCTGGCCAGTTAAGTAATCTCTTAAACTCCTCTGTACTTATAATCTTTGCAACCTCTACTATTGAATACTCTTCCCCTGCTTTAAATGGTCCATTTTCCTTTTGATATTCTAAAAGGTTTCTAAAAAAGAGAGAGAGAACTAACTGTTCAGTAGTACTACCTTCTGCAAAGAGATTTCCAACAGCAATTTCTTCACTTTCAGAACTTTTGGTAAAATTGATAGTTTCTCCTTCCTCTGTTTCTGCAGAGAGTACTACCACACCTACAGCAACATTCATAGCAACTCCAGAGTGATTCCTAAGAGTCCCTACGGTGATACTCTCACCGTTCTCACCTGTAATCTTTCTTGTTTCTAATAGTTCAAACTTTGTTCCTTCTGGAATATCAAGGATTGTGACATAGTTCCAATAGGAGTCTTTTACCCTATCCTCGTCTAACGGAAATAAAGGTAATTCATATAAGACAGTCCTGTATCCTTCTTTCACTTCTACAATATAACCAGGTTCATGTTTTTCTATGTTGCTTGCTTTAAGTTCTCCTTCCCATTGCATAAGGTCTAACATAGAATAATCAAACTCTTGTGGATCTATCTCTGGTATAGGTGTAGGTGTTGGTTCTAATGTAGCAGTAGGTTCTACTGTCATAGTAGGTGTAGGTTCTAATGTTGGTGTTGGTTCTATCGTTTTTGTTGGTACCTCTTGATTAGGAATAGTTGTGTCTTCTATCTCCCCATCGTTAGGAATAGAAGTGGAAGAAGATATAGGTATGTGTTCTTTAGGTTGTTCTACCTCTTTTACTGTCTGACAAGCAGGTGCAGATAATATGAAAGCTAAAGGTGCAGTAGTACGGAATATAGTCTCTGCTACTTCCTTTGGTGTAACATTGTATAAGGAATTAAGTACTTTATCTCTAACCCTTTTAAAAGTATCATCTTTTTCTCCTTCTACTGACTTCTGAGATTCTTGTAAAGCAAATTGAATGTAACTTCCAACTACATTACGAAAATCATCTGTCTTCTTTTCATCCCACTCTTCCATACCATCTACTAGGTCTTGATAGTCTTTCCTCAATTTCTCTCCATTATCTTCTTCATATTTGTCATCTTGCATAAAACCAGAATTAGCAAGATGTTTTTTTAACTCAGCTAATTCCCATGTAGACATTTCACTTTTACCACTTTGTCCAAATGATATGACATCATCTATTTCAGAATCTATCAACCAATCATCTATATGTTCTGTGTTGTTATAATTATTCGTGGCAGTTTGGTCGAACTTGTTTTTTTCTATATCTTCCATATATGTTTGTATAATAATATATTACTTTTCTATTGATATCATATAAAACAATATCGTATTCTGCAAATCTTTTTTATTTGCCCCAGATAGTATTTCTTCAATTATTTTATCTTTTGTAGTTGGTTTAAAACTGTTGCTTAAAACTATATCGATATTTCCACATAAACGTGTTAGTAGTATAGGTACTTCTTCTTGATTACATTCTTTTTTAATATTCTCAACCAGAGTGTTTGGTTTATCTGTTAGAAAAAAGAATTGTAATTGATAATTATCGCCCACTTTTAGTAAATCTTTGTTCTCAACGGTTATTGTGGTAAACAAACCTTCTCCTTCTGAGAGCTCTATCTGTCTTGAAGGTAAAGTAAGGATAACATCTTTGCCTTCTATTGTTGATTTGAAAGTAAGTTCTAAAATATCACCTTTAGTCTCAATGTTCTGTAATTGGTTTTTGAATGTATATATAAGCCCAGCTTCTTCAATACCAAAAGTATTTTTCTTCATATCAACATAGTTGTAATAACCATCGGGTGTTGGGTTGTCTAGTGATACTACAAACCTTTTTTGGGCAATATCCTTGTTTTTATAAAACTCTTTATAGTATTCAGTATCGCTAACATTTGCTATTTCTAGACTAGAATATTCAAAAGTAAAGAGTTTACTCTTGCTATATATTATTGAGTATTTTAGAGGTAAAAAGGAATCAACTTCTAACCATTTCTCCATTCCATCCCATTTAACCCTATTATTACCTTCACATATATTGAATACTGAAGTTTTCTTGTCGTTCTCTTTTGGGATAGTAATGAAGTTATAACAATGAGTACTTAGATTCTTTTCTAACTCCGATATAGGATACAGCAGACCCTTACATTTAATTCTCACTTCCTTACCCCCCTTCTCCCATTCACAATCCTCTAACAACTCCTCATACTTATCTAACACAAACCATCTACCATGGTTAAAACCATTGGATATAACATCTCTATAAAAAAATGAGAAACCTCCTACTAATAACAATACAAAACAGATGGATAATATAGTAATTGTTTTTTTAGATGCAGATATCTTCATTAAATAGATAATATATTGAATATTTCCCCATGTCAATTAATACACTACTTCCCCGTAGAACCAAAACCTCCTGTACCTCTCTCTGTGTCTTCTAACTCATCTACTATCTCAATATTATCCTTTAGAGAAAGACATGGTACAACAACTATCTGTACAAACCTCTCACCATCTACCAATACAATATCTTCTTTAGAATTGTTAATAACTTGTGCAATAACTTCCCCTCTGTAATCGCTGTCTATTACCCCAACAGAGTTCTTTAACATAAGGCCCTTTTTACCAAAAGATGACCTTACAAAAAGCAATCCAACATACCCCTGGGGGATCTCTAAATACACACCAGTATGTACTTCTGCACTCTCTTTTGGTTTAACAACAATCTCTTTATCCGCCTTAACCTTTAAATCAGCACCAGCAGAAAACTCTGTCTTAATCTCAGGAATATATTTTACATCATCAACCTTTACTCTCATCACTTCTCTCATTTAACTTAACCGCTAATTCCTCTAACTTCTCTTTCGTATTCATCAAAGGGTCTTCAATTACAGCATCTAGTAATTCTTTTAGAATCAATCCCATCTTAGGCCCTTTCTCTATCCCCAACTTCTGTAAATCCTCCCCATTGATTTTCAAATCAGAAACCTTAAGTGCCATATCCTGCTCCCTCACATGAGATATCCTCTCCTGAAGCAGAGTTATCTCATCTGGTTTAAACATAGTTGCTGGATTAGACTGTGCATCTGCCATTCTAAGCTTAAAAAGGTCATCAATATTCTCTTCCCCTACCCTCTGTATGAATCTTCTAACAGCTGAATCTGACCATTGATGCAACTCAATCTTCTTCTTCTCCTCCTCTGTCATATCTTCTTTGATGTGAGGATAGTAGAACATATGATTCTCAACCAATTTCTTTGTCCTCTCTATCTCACTCTTTGGAAACTTCATCCTCTTCATTATCTGCTCTGCCATATTAGCCCCCATCCTATCATGTCCATAGAAATGACCATTCCCCATATCAGTCCTAGGCTTAGCAATATCATGAAAAAGAGCTGCTAACTTTACAGAATCATGAGCAACATCAACTGTCTTAAGAATATGGTTGTACACATCATGCACATGACATAGCTTCTGTTCAACACCAACCCCTTCTAAAAGCTCTGGCATGAACAGTTGGAGTAATCCCGTCTCTCTCATAATTTCAATCCCTACAGATGGCTTAGGGGAATTAAGAAGCATTTTCATAAACTCATCACGCACCCTCTCCATTGAAACCACCTCTGCAACAGAGATAGAATCCTTCATCGCTTGCAATGTCTCCTGCTCTATCTCAAACCCTAACTGTGAAGCCATCCTAGCAGCCTTAAAAGACCTCAAACCATCTTCCTTAAACCTCTCAAGAGGTGTACCAACCGCCCTTACCACTTTCTTCTGTATATCCTCAATACCACCAAAAGGGTCATAGATATCAATAGTCTTCTGCTCCACTCCATCATCCAAATCAAGACCAGACAAATCTATCGCCATCGCATTAAAGGTAAAATCCCTTCTTCCCAAATCCCTGTCAACATCATCAACAAACTCCACACTACTTGGCCACCTACCATCAACATACTCCGCTTCACTCCTAAATGTAGTAACCTCAACCTCATGAGTCTCCCCATCATCATCTTGCACAAGAGCAATTACTGTTCCAAACTTAGCTCCAGTAGAAACAGATTTAGGAAACATATTCAACATCTCATCAGGCAAAGCATTCGTTGCCAAATCATAGTCGTGGGGCTTCTTCTTTAGAACAATATCTCTAACTGCACCACCTACAAGATATGCATCATATCCTTCTTTGACTAAGATTCTTGCAACCTTTTGTACATATTTTGGTAAAAATATTTCTTTTTTCATTTTTCTTCCTAACAACAGAATACCAAAGAAAAACATCTACAACAAGAAGCATTACCCCACCTAGTAATATATATTCATTTCCTTTCCCTGTTTGTGGTAAAACAAAATCTTCACTAGCTATTCCTAAAACAACACCAACATCATCTTCCACGACCTCACCACCTTCAATAGTCTCCTCAACTACTTCCTCCTCAACCTGCTCCTCTCCTCCTTCAAGCAAAATCTTCTCTGACACCATAGTATATGGGACTCTCTCAAAACAAAATCCGTACTGTGCTGGACCAAATATTAAACCAGAAGACCAACCACCATCAATCCTTCTTCCAAAAACAGAGATTGCCTCAGTACTAAACCAACTACCCCAATTCACACCCTCTACCGAACATATCCTCATCCTGTTCTCATTTTGAATCCTAAAACTACCAAGGTTTGCACCACTATCAGAACCCCATTCCAAAAAATATTCTAACTCACGCTCTTCTCTAAAGTAGAGATTGAATGTTTCTTCAAAATCCCCATGTGTAAACATTAAATCTAACAAATCCTCCCTTCCATTGTTTCTTAACTTCACATTCATCCTCACACCTCCTTCTTCCTTCTCTGTCTTAACCTCTACTATCTCAATCGGATTTTTAACCTTAACCCTCTCTATCACCTTTACACCTTCCTGCCCAGCACCTACAGGACCGATACCATTGTAAATATCTAAAACACCAAATCTCTGTCTCCATATATTAGAATGTAAGAACCACAGAGGTACAGATTCATACTCTCTTCCCATCTCCTTCTCCAAGAGATGATTTATCATATCCCTATTCACCATATTGTTTTGAGAATATGCCACAACTATATCCCCGATATTAACATCATGTCCTGTATCATTTCTGTAGTGATACAGGATGTTTACAGTTGCCTCTGGAGGCACACCAGCAAAAGCCCCGTCTACATATCCCAATCTAAGACCTGTTGATGGTTCGATATAGTGGGTGATGCTTCGATTAAGACCATTTTCTAGACTCTGACCTTGAAGGTGATACTTCTCAAACTCAATATCTTTGTATCTAACCCAACCTTCTTTCTCAAAAGGGGTAAAAGCAGATGCATCAATACCATACGATATTGTTTGCACAAACTGATTATCCACATTATCATGGCTATCAGTAAAACGATCTGCACACACAGGACTCACACAAAGGAGCAACAAAAACAAAGGAAGTACTTTCTTCATACAGATATACTTAAAATTTAGATATATGTATATTTTACACTACAAAGATGAACGGAAGATTAAATCTACTTTTTAGGCGTATCCTTACGTATCTTCTCGGTGATATAGAAGTTCCTCTTAAACTTCCCCTTCCCTAACATCATTTCTGTAATTGCTTGAATATGGGGAACAAAGTTAAAAGTAAGCATATTGATAGATATTAGATATGTTTCTAGAATATCTACAATATGTCTCCACCATGGCCAACCCTTTGGAATATTGGTAATTTTCCTTCGCAGTATAACAATCCAAATATTAGTTAGCATTGCAATGGTTAATACGTAACTAATAGCTTTGGGAAGATTGTATGCAAATGCAGTATATTTGTATGCTGGATCAAGTAGAGAGATAATGAGAACACCAAATGAAAGAAGGAAAACAACTGAGAACATCCACAACTGTTCAAATATTGACTTAAACATCTGAATCTTCTTAAACCTAGATATGCCACTACCAGGTCTGAGAATCACAGAAAGAGTTATCGGCATTGGAATCTTCCCCCAACCCCACCTGTATTGTTGTTTGTAGAAGGCTACATGGGTACTCTTGAAGTCCTTGTTCTCAACTGCATCGTTGTACGTTGGAATGTACACCTCCTGTCCCTTAAAGTTCCCCTTTGTCCTCACCATACTATTCCAGTAGAAAGCAGTATCATCGTTAGGTATCTCTGGGTCCCAAAACTCCATTTCCTTTAATGTCTGAAGATTAACAATGTATGAAGAGAAAGTATCCCTAGTGTAGTATTCCTCTTTTGTAAAAACAGACTTTACCGACCTTTCAAAAACCCATGTGTAAAGAACTGCTAATGTTGTAGTAGTAGAAAAAACCCTAATCAATGCAGGTACGCTCCATATATTGTTGTTAAATGTATGAACCGCAGAGGTAAAGAATGTATGCATAGGGTTTTCGACAGTTAGATATTCATATGTCACAGCAGAGAGATATTTCTGATGAGGCCTTAAATCAGAATCACAGGTAATCAAAAGATAGTTGCTCAAATCTTTCCCCTCCTTCTCCAACTTCTTTACATACTCTCTTGCAGCATAGTTAATATTCGCCCCCTTAACACCAACAATCTCACCAGGAATACCAAATGGGTGAATGTAGTACTGCATACTTCCAAACTTCTCTCCATACTTCTCCTTCAACTTCTTGAAGTTCTCAATCTGCATCTCACTTTTCTTCTCTTCCATTGCCATTACCACATCTATCTTCTCTGCTCCAATGTCACTCTTAGCCCAATCCCTAAAAGAAGAATCCAGTAATTCAAAATCTTCACCATATACAGGACAGAGATATATGTGTCGTAATTTCTCAGTCCTTGGATCTTTTAGCTCCTTAATCTTCTTAACCCAATCTGTCTCTATACTCTCCTCCATCCTCTTTACACCGATATATATCCCTATGACAAACTTGATTGCTCTAAAGAACCAATATGCAACAACAAAGGTGACATATATTACAAAGGCTGTTTTCCAACCAAGTAATGCAAAAATGAATGGTAGAAGAAGGAATATCCACAATGCTAACCCTGGCATTATCTCAAACACTCTCCTTTGCCAATATGGTAAATCCTTTGGATATCCTTCATGCCTATCTTTAGGTCTGTATGAAATCTCTTTTTCCTTACCTACATCTTTTGTTTTCTTCATAGGTTTAGATTTTCAATGTAAAACGGAGAGAGTGGGATTCGAACCCACGGTACAGTTGCCTGTACAACGGTTTTCAAGACCGTCTCTTTCGACCACTCAGACATCTCTCCAACGCTGTAATTATACCATACAAACGAAAAAGTTAGGATGTAAACATCTTTCTAACAATCTCCTCTAAGGACATATCAGGAGTCTTCGCTATTAACTCTTGAAGCTCTCCATCGTAAAGGATTTTACCGTTATCGATAACAATTACCCTTTTACATACACCTCTAATATCTTCCATATTATGACTAGTCAAGATGATTGTTGAGTCATATTCCTTGTGATAATCAACAAGAAAATCTCTTAGATTCTGCTGTGAAATAATATCCAAACCTAGTGTTGGTTCATCAAAGAAAATTAGCTCAGGGGTATGTAAAAGTGAAGCAATGAACTCACACTTCATCCTCTCACCTAAAGACAGTTTTCTAACAGGTACATCGAGTAAATCTTTTACACCTAATCTTCCTACCATTTCATCAAGAATTTTTTCATACTCTTCATCTTCGATTTGATAAATCTCTTTGTTCAGAAGGAAAGTGTCATTTGCAGGTAATTCCCACCACAATTGGCTTCTATTACCCATCACCATAGATATCTTTTGTAGGAAATCATACTCCCTTTTTGATGGTGTATATCCTAAAACCTCAACCTCTCCACTGTCTGGAACTAGTAAACCAGAGAGACATTTTAATGTGGTAGTCTTCCCTGCTCCATTTTTACCAATGAAGCCAACTAATTCACCTTTCTTTACATTAAAACTGATATTATCTACTGCCACTATACTCTTGTACTCTCTCTTACCAAAGAACTTTCTAGATGAACCAATGGGTACTTTGAATGTTTTGCATAGATCTTTGATGGTTATGGCATATTGCATGGTTTAGTATAGCATAGATTAAGGTTAAACCTATGCACAAAATTATTACGGTTAAGTGTAATAACTTTTGAATTTTGAATATTATTACATCTAGATTTGAGAATTGTATTTATACTTACTTATCCTCTTTTTGTATTAATTCTAACTCTTTTATTGTTTCTAAATAACTCTTTTCTACTTCAGTTAATGTCTTACTTTGATACTTCCTATACTCCTTTTCTGCTTTCTTCATAGCTTCCTTATGAGACACCTGACCAGAATCTTCCAAAAGTTTGTTACCACTTGATGAAAGAATAGAATCTAGATGGGAAATATAGTCTTTCATATACATAGGTTTTTTCTTCATTGCTTGAATCTCAGCAAAATCAAAATATCCAGAAACCATATTATTCAAAATTTTTAATTCATTCTCATTTAAATAGTTTTTTGCAATACCAATATCCTTTATTCTTGGTAATTCTCCTTCAAAGGTAGTTAAACCCATAAATGGTTTGTCAGCATCCGCTCTGTTATATATTACTTCTGCAGCTGTATTTCCGTGGACTGCATAATGGAGCTTGTTTTGAACTATCTTAAAAAACTCAATAGATTCATCACTTTTAGGGTCATAATCAACACTGGTTGCATACAAGTCTAAAACTTGACGATACATAACTTTTTCAGAAGAACGAATATCACGAATACGATCTAGTAACTCTTTCCAGTAATTACCTCCACCCAATCCTTTTAACTTAGCATCATTCATAGTAAAACCTTTAATCATATACTCCTTTAATCGTTCTGTAGCCCATATTCTAAATCTTGTGGCAATTGAAGACTTAACTCTGTACCCCAAAGAGATAATCATATCTAAATTGTAGTACTGCAACTCTCTCATTACCTCTCTATTCCCCTCTTTTTGAACTGTTCGGAATTTCCGAACAGTTGCCTCTTCAGTTAATTCCCCTTCATCAAAAATATTCTTTATATGCTCACTTACATTTGCTTTACTTGATTGGAATAGCAGAACTAATTGTTCTTGATTCAACCAAATATTCTCATCTTCCAGTTTTACATCTATCTGTGTTAGACCATCTTCTGATTGATATATTATTAGTTCTCCTTTGTTTTTCATATATTCATATTTTAACACAAAAGAGATTAAGTTTTACCTTAATCTCTTTGTGTATATGTATTACTTTGTATGTAATTACTTCTTGTTTCTAATAGCAGCCTGTGCAGCAGCAAGTCTTGCAATAGGTACTCTGTATGGTGAACAACTTACTAAGTCCATTCCAATCATATGACAGAACTCTACTGACTTAGGATCTCCTCCATGCTCTCCACAAATACCTACTTCAATATCCTTACTCACACCCTTAGCTTTCTTTAATGCATTCTTCATTAACTCACCTACCCCTTCCCTATCAATTGTCTGGAAAGGATCATCTGTTAATACACCCTGCTCAATATATTTTGTAATAAACTTACCTGCATCATCTCTAGAATATCCAAATGTTGTCTGTGTTAAATCATTTGTACCAAATGAAAAGAATTCTACATACTCAGCCAACTGATCAGTAACAATACATGCTCTGGGTAATTCCAACATTGCACCAACCTTGTAATGAACCTTAGCTTTAGCTTTCTTCAAACACTCCTCAGCTTCATCTACAATTACAGACCTTAGATACTCCAACTCCTTCACACTACTCACAAAAGGTACTTCAATCTCTGGTAATGCTTTAATACCCTTCTTCCCTACTGTAATAGCTGCATTGATAATTGCTCTACTCTGCATCTGAGATATCTCTGGATATACCATACCTAATCTACAACCTCTAAAACCAAGCATAGGGTTAAGCTCTGCCAAAGCAGTTCTTCTCTGTACTAAATCTTCATAGTCAACATCCATCTCTACTGAAATCTCCCTTAACTCATGCTCATCATGTGGTAGGAACTCATGTAAAGGAGGATCAAGCAATCTAACTGTAACTGGTAATCCATCCATTTCCTTAAATATCCTCTCAAAATCACCCTGTTGCATCTTCTCAATCTTTGCCAAAGCTTTAACTCTTTCCTCTTTAGTATCAGAAAGAATCATCTGTCTAACAGCAGCAATTCTCTCTTCCTTAAAGAACATATGCTCTGTTCTAACTAATCCAATACCCTCTGCACCAAACTCTCTTGCTGTCTTAGCATCTTGAGGAGTATCTGCATTTGTTCTAATCCTCAATTTCCTAAACCTATCTGCCCAACCCATTAACTTTGCAAAATCACCAGATATCTCTGGCTCAACAGTCTTCACCTTATCTGCATATACAACACCATTACTTCCATCTAAGGTAATCCAATCTCCTTCTTTCAAAATATCTCCATTTGGTAACTTCACAATCTTTACATCTTCATTAATATCAACCTCACTACACCCTGCAATACAACACTTACCCATACCTCTTGCAACAACAGCTGCATGACTTGTCATACCACCTCTCCCTGTAAGAATACCTTCTGCAATATTCATACCCTCAATATCCTCAGGTGAGGTTTCCAATCTAACTAAGATAACTTTCTTTCCATCGGCATTCCACTTAGTAGCATCTTCTGCACTAAATACAATCTGACCACTTGCAGCACCTGGTGATGCTGGAAGACCCTTTGCAATCTCCTTCTTCTCTGCCTTAGCATCAATCATTGGGTGAAGAAGTTGATCTAATGATAGCGGGTCAACTCTTAAAACAGCCTCCTCCTCTGTTATCATCTTCTCCTTAACCATATCAACAGCAATCTTTACTGCAGATGCTGCTGTTCTCTTTCCTGCCCTAGATTGAAGGATATACAGCTTACCATTCTCAATTGTAAACTCAATATCCATCATATCTCTAAAATGATTCTCCAATTCATCAAAAATACCTGTAAGCTCTTCATATATCTCTGGAAGATCTTTCTTCATCTCATCCATATGCAAAGGTGTTCTAATACCTGCAACAACATCCTCTCCTTGTGCTTTCATTAAATATTCACCATAGTATTCTTTCTCTCCTGTAGATGGATTTCTAGTAAATGCAACACCAGTACCAGAATCATCTCCCTGATTACCAAATACCATTGCCTGAACATTTACAGCAGTACCAACAATATCTGCTGAAACCTTATTAATTCTTCTGTATGAAATTGCTCTTGGATTATTCCATGATCTAAATACTGCATCTACACCACCCTTTAATTGCTCAAAAGGATTTGTCGGAAAATCTTTCTTTAATTCCTTCTTGTACAAAGCTTTGTATTTCTTTACAACCTCTTTTAAGTCTGCAACATATAAATCAACATCATCCTTCACACCTTTCTTCTCTTTAACACTTTCAAGCTCCTTCTCAAACTTAGCATGCTCTATACCCATTACAACATTTCCATACATCTGGATAAATCGTCTGTATGAATCCCAAGCAAATCTCTCATCTCCACTCTTCTCAACTAATCCTTGAAGTGTTTCTTCATTAAGACCTAGATTCAAAACTGTATCCATCATACCTGGCATAGAGATTGCTGCACCAGATCTAACAGAAACCAACAATGGATTCTTTTTATCACCAAATCCCTTACCTGTAATCTTCTCTAATTCCTTCAAATTCTTCTTTACATCATCAAACAAACCCTTTGGATATGTTTGATTGTTTTGATAGAAATACTCACAAGCATCTATTGAGATAATGAAACCTGGAGGAACAGGAATACCCATTTTAGTCATCTCTGCTAAACCTGCACCTTTACCACCTAATATAAATTTAGGATTTTTAACATTAGGAACCTCTGTCTTTTCTTTAGAAAAGAAATATATGTACTGCTTAGACATATGAAAATGTATTTCTGATAATTTAATTAGCAAACACCAAGAGAGAGTATATCACAGAAAATCAGACTAAGGCTTTAGTTGTCTTAAAACTAACCTTTGCAACCTTACTTAACTCATCCATACCATGCTTTGCTACAAATTCTTTAGCTGCAGGTATGACATTTGATGCACCCTTAGGAAAAGAGAAATAGTAGCTATCATTCATCTTCTCCATCTCCTCTAAAAATATTCCTCTAGCTAAAACAGATGCACAAGCAACAGCAATATCTGATTCTCCTTTATGATACTGTTCAAAATTAGCCTCTTTGCCTAATTCTCCCAATTCATCTTTCACCCTACTCTCTTTATTTGAAAACTGGTCAATCACTACACTATCACACTTAATTCCTTTCTCTTCCAAATCCTTCAACCCCTCCTCAATAACCTTAGAGTGTTGCCTTGCAAGAAGTATTGCCACATTACCTGTTTCCTTCACCAATGCATTGTATTCTTCTGGCATAACAATAGATGGATAGTAATATTCATAATCCTTCATCTGCTCATACATCTTCATTATCTTCCCATCAGAAAACTTCTTAGAATCCCCTACTCCAATATCTAAAAATTTCTTAACAGATTCCTCATTCACAAAACAAGCAACTACTACAAGTGGACCAAAGTAATCACCCTTCCCTACCTCATCAACACCGATATGGGGCTTCACAGTAATCTCTTTTGCTACTATACCCATCTTCACTTTGGAAACTATCTCATCAAAATTTTCTTTACCCTGAAAAACTAATTTTCTACTTGTATAGAGAATTGCAACAGAACCATTACCATTTTCCATTCTAAATACCACATACTCATTATCCATAGGTTCCTTTGTCCAACCAGCATCTTTGAAGGTTTTCTCTAAACCTAAACATTCATCTAGACTTAATTGTACTGAAACTGTATTCTGACCCATTATATTTTCTCTACACTCTGTCCATGAGGACCATCTATTACTTTGTAACCAAGTTTAGCTATTTCATCTCTAATAGTATCTGCTTTTACATAGTCTTTGTTCTCCCTAGCCTCCAATCTTTCCTTAAGTAACCTATCTAATGTTGCACTATCACCTTCTGAATATCCTTCATCCTTCTTAATATCATCTAATCCCAAACCCAAAACCCTATCAAAATCTAAAATTGTAGCTAACTTGTCCTCATCCTTTTCATCAGCTTTAAGCATCTCATTTACTAAAGCCAATACTCCAGATATATTCAAATTGTTCTCTAACTCCTTTTTAAAAGCTTCTACATATTTAGGAAGAAGCTTTCCTTTCTTTTCACTCAATTCAAGAACCTTTTTCTCTAATGCAAGCCTTGAATTTCTAGCACCATCTAATGCTTCAAGAGAAAAATTCATCTTTACTCTGTAACCAACAGAGATGAAAAGATATCTTACATCCATTGGGTCATATCCTAATTCTAAAACTTCAGGTAATGTATCTGCTCCCTTACTCTTTGAAAGCTTTTCATTATCCTTGTTTACCAACCATTCATTATGTACCCAATATTTCACAACAGGATGTCCAAAAGCACCAATATTCTGTGCTCTCTCATTTGTATGATGTACTGGGATATGATCAATGCCTCCTGTATGAATATCAAAGTTCTCTCCTAAGATTGCTGTACCCATTGCAGAACATTCAATATGCCAACCAGGGAATCCATCACCCCACGGAGATGGCCAGTTCATCAGATGGTCTTCATACTTACCAACTTTTTTCATCCAAAGAACAAAGTCAGCTGGATTTCTCTTATCAGGATCAACTCCTACCTCTTCCCTTACACCAACACTCTTTTCTTCTAACTTCTGACCTGTGAAGATTGTATAGTCTGGAACTTTTGTTACATCAAAATATATTGCTTGATCTGTCTCATATGTATATCCTCTCTCCTCCATTCTCTTAATTATCTCAATCATCTCTTCAATATATTCTGTTGCTCGTGTCCATCCATACTCTGAAACATTCTCATGATTAAGGTCTTCAGGAATCTCTTTACCATTTGGAGCAAGAATATGCAATGCTCTGTAATCATCAAGAACTGTATTAATATATTTATTTGCGATATCAATTGGTTCTACACCTTCCCTCTCTGCCTGTCTATCCATCTTATCCTCTCCAAAGTCATCACCAAAATCATCTTGAGAGGTCATATGTCCAACATCAGTAATATTCATTACCCTCTCAACCTTGTATCCTAAATACAACAATGCTCTATGAAGAATATCCCAGTTTACATATGCCCTAATATTCCCCAAATGCATTCGATAGTAGACAGTAGGTCCACAGTTATACATTGAAATCACACCGTCCTTGTTAGGCTCAATTTCAACAATTTTTTTGTCTAGTGTAGAGTAAAGTTTCATTAAAAATCCCTCCTTCCTTCCAGTGCTTTCTTTAAAGTTAATCTATCAGCATATTCAAGGTCAGCACCTGTAGGTAACCCCATCGCTAACCTTGTTATCTTAAGTTTACCTTCTTTCATTTGACTTTGAAACAGGTCATAGATGTAGCTAGCTGTAGCCTCACCTTCTAAGCTAGGATTTGTTGCAATGATAATCTCTAAGCCATCTACCTCCTCTAACAATTCAACAACCCTTGCTTTTAATTCTTTGAATCTTAACTCTTCCGATGTAATACCATCTGCTGGTGAAATTACACCACCAAGTACAAAATATATTCCGTCATATACCCCAGAATTCTCAAAAGCTACAACATCCAATGGCTCTTCAACAACACATATCCTGTCCTTCTTTCTTAATGGACTAGAACAAATATTACACTCCTCATGATCCGTTACATTAAAACACTTCTTACAATTAACAACACTCTCATCCATCTCTACAAGAGCATTAGCTAATTTAGTTGCATCCTTGTTAGGTGACCTTAGGTAGTGATATGCCATTCTTGATGCAGACTTAGGTCCCACACCAGGTAATCTACCAAACTCCTCTATTACTTTTTCAACACTTTTGGGTAATACTGTCATATTCTATTTTCCAAACATACTTTTTATCTGATCTAAATCCATATCTTGAACCATCTCCTTCTGTAGTTTCTTCTGATAGTCTTTGAATGCTTCCTTAAAACCTTTCTTTATCTGATCCATCATATCTGGGTCTAGGTAATCCTCATCTATATATACATCTTCAAATTCCTGTGCTCCATTCATATATATTCTAACCATACCATTCTTAGACTCACCCTTAACCTTCTTCTCTCTTAATTGGTTTTGTAGCTTTTTAGCTTCATTTTGCATTTTTATTAACTCGATTGGATTTGGTAACCCCATATGTTTAAAAACAAAAAAATTTATATATCCATAGCTATTATACATGAAAACAGAGGAGATATGGACAGGCCTTGCCTAGGTCTGCCCCTCGTTCATCTTCCGTTCATCTTTGTATGCGATAATAGATGTATGCGAAAAGAAAAAGTTTTTCTCTTGTACAAACGAAACTCCTACTACCATCTGTATAACAGAGGAAACAGGAAGATGGAGGTTTTCCGAGGCGAAAAGGACTACCAAACTTTCGTCAACCTACTCTACACCTATCTCAGAGGTTCTAGTTTGAAGCTGATAGGTTACTGTTTGATGCCGAATCACTATCATATGATTGTAAAGACTGGAGAGGACAAAAGAGCTGTTTCCCGCTTTATGCAACGCTTTATGACAGCCTATGCCATGTACTTCAACCGAAAGCATCAACAGGTTGGAAGATTGTTCCAAGGACCCTTCCAAGCAAGAAGGCTTCCAAGAATCAACGATGTGGAGAATGCAAAAGAGTATCTGCGACACAACCCCTTTGACCTTATGCTCGAGGAGGAAGAGCTTGCAGACGGATATCGCTGGCTGTACATCAGAGGAGAAAATGAACCAATTCTTAACGAGGGGCAGACCTAGGCCAGACCTCATACAATGGAACATCCTCGGCAACAACAAAAAAGAGAAAGCTGGGTTATGCAAACCCGTCTGTTTGTGGGGTCGAACATATGAGTTTGACCGTTGTTCCAACAAAAGCGGTTTGAAAAGAGGGACAGACCTAGGTCAGACCTATACGATGAAAAATGGTATAATATAGTATGGATATATTACAAGCCCTACTAGACCAGAAAGCCTCAAAACTAAGTGGTAATCTCTATGAATATACCGCTGTAAACTTCTCATACAACACAAACAAGATAGAGGGAAGTTCACTAAGTGAAGATGATACTAGAAACATATTTCATAACAATACACTACTCGCAAGTGGACAGATGAACATAGATGATATTATAGAGATGAAAAACCAACTTTCTATGTTTGACTACATGTTAGATATTGCAAAAGAACCTCTAACTGAGGAGATCATTAAGGAATTCCATAAAATACTTAAAACCAATACTTCTGATGAAAAGAAAGATTGGTTTAACGTAGGAGAATACAAAAAACTGGCAAATACTGTAGGTGGAAAAGATACAACTAATCCAGAAGAGGTTGTAGAGAAGATGAAAGAACTACTACAGAAATACAATACAAAGAAAGATGTAAAGATAGAGGATATTATCCAATTCCATTTTGAATTTGAAAGAATACACCCATTTCAAGATGGAAATGGTAGAGTTGGTAGAATGATCATGTTCAAAGAATGCCTAAAACATTCCATCACACCTTTTATTATCCAAAATGATATTAAACAATACTATTACAGAGGTTTAAGTGAGTTTGAGAAGGAGAAAGGATATCTGATAGACACATGCTTGAGTGCACAAGATAGGTACAGGGAGATGGTTGAGAAGTTTTTGAGGAAATAGATACCTACTATATTATACCATTTTTCACTATATCCCTTCAAATATGGCTTCGATATCTCTAGCGGTTGCCTTCTTCTTCGGTTTCTCTTCAGCCTTTTCTTTCTTAGGAACAACAGGAAGGTCCTTCAAAACTACATCCGCATCAGCTTTTTGAACTGGCTTGATGGCTGGGTTAATGTAACACTCAACCTTACAAGGTGCACCATATACTTTACCAAACACCTCTGATATTATATTCCTACTCTTAGGTGTCTCTATCCTATCCTTATGAAAACTAAATGGAACTTCCAAATGTAATGTACCACCCTCAAATGACCTAACATGCCCACCACCTACAAATGCGTACAAATGATGATTAAAAGGCTTAATCTCATCGATAAACTGATTCCAACCTTCCTTTATCTCATCTAACGTCACCACCTTATCACCATCTACTTTGACCTCCTCTTTCTTGCTATCTTCTTTTTTCTCCTCTGTTGTTGGGAGACTCTTCTTCACATCCCTATTCACCATCTTTATCTCACTCTTAGCATTAGGCTTCATCATCTCTGGAATTATCATCAACAACACCAATGCCTGATTATTCGCATACCTAATCTTGTTCTCTGCCTCAATGAAAAGGTTAATTAACTTATGAATATCCCTAATATCCCCATCCTTGTCAAACGGATAATCCTTCTCAAAATCACCCTTTATCTTCTGTGAGAGGATACTTCTAAGATAGTCCAGAACAAAACTTGTAAACTGCTGAAGATTAACACCATCAACTTCCAAACTCTCGATGATAGCAAGAGCCTGAGCTCCATCACCATCAAGAAGATATTTAAGCAACAAGATAACTTTCTCTGAATCAGGAAGACCCAATGTCTTCTGTACCTCATCCATGGTGATAACATCTCTATCCTTTTCCTGCCCGCTATACACCACATCTAAGATAGAAAGAGCATCCCTGTAACTCCCTTTTGCATTCTTAACAATTATATTAAGTGCATCATCCTCCACTTTGATTTTCTCATCCTTAGCTACCGATTTAATTAAATCAGCAATCTCATCATCAGTACCTAATCTAAAATCATACCTCTGACATCTGGAGAGGATTGTGGGGGGCAGTTTATGTACATCGGTTGTGGCCAAAATGAAAACAACATGCTTTGGAGGTTCTTCCAAAGTCTTCAAGAGTGCATTAAATGCTTCTGTAGTAAGCATATGAACCTCATCAATGATATATACCTTGTATTTACCCTCAACAGGTGAGAATTCAATTCTCTCTTTCAGTTCTCTAATCTGATCTATCCCCCTGTTAGATGCCGCATCAATCTCAACTAAATCCAAGAATGTACCATTAGCTATAGCCTTACAATTCTCACACTCCAAACATGGATTACCATCTTTCTTGGGATTCTTGCAGTTAATAGCTTTAGCAAAAATCCTTGCAGTAGATGTCTTCCCTGTTCCTCTAGAACCAACCAAAAGATATGCATGTGCAATTTGTTCCTTCTTAACAGCATTCTTAAGCAGGTTAATGACATTATCCTGCCCTTTTAGTTGGTCGAAGTCTTGCGACCTATATTTCTGATAGAGTACTGAAGACATGACATCATACTAAACTAAAAATTTTTCTTTGCCAAGTGAAAATTATTTACCCAATCAAATCAAGTTTGAAACTGCCTCAGCAAGCATCTGTGAATACAACCCATAACCAACGGAGTTAATCGCTCCAGACTGCTGTTTCCCCAGTATATCCCCTGCTCCTCTAATTTCTAAATCTCGATTTGAAAGAAGAAAACCAGACCCTAATTCTTGAGAACTTTTTAATGCTTCCAATCTCAAAGCAGAATCTCCTTTAAGTGTATCAAAGAAAAAGTAAGCATTAGCCTGCACATTTGACCTCCCTATCCTCCCCCTAATCTGATACATCTGTGCAAGACCCAACATTGTAGCATCATCAACTATCAAAGTGTTCACACTTGGAATATCCAACCCATTCTCAATTATCGTAGTACAAAGCAATATCTTAGCATCCCCCTTCACAAAACTTTCCATATTCCTAGACAAAGTTTGAACACCCATCTGACCATGAACCACTACTGTCTGTATATGTGGAAACAACTTGACCAATCTCTCATATACATTCTGAATGGTCTCCACCCGATTATGAAGGAAATATACCTGCCCACCCCTATTCAGTTCTCTCTGTATTGCCTCTCCCACACTATCCCAATTAAACTTACCAAAGTGATTTAATATCTCCATTCTTCCACTAGGTGGTGTTGCCAATACCGAGATATCCCTAATGCCAAGTAGAGCCATATTCAAAGTTCTAGGAATTGGTGTAGCTGTAAGGGAAAGCACATTAGTATTTAACTTCTTCCCCTTTATCTTCTCCTTCTGCTTCACCCCAAACTTCTGTTCCTCATCTACAACAAGAAGACCTAAATCCTTGAAATGTACATCATCACTCAGAAGAGCATGAGTTCCAACAACAATATCTACACTTCCATTATCCAAACCTTCAATTACCTTCTGTTTCTCACTATCAGAAACCATTCTAGAGAGTGCTTGGATATTAAAAGGTGTACCTTCAAATCTTTTTCTTAAAACAGCAAGATGTTGGGAAACCAAAATCGTTGTTGGAGCAAGAAGAGCAACCTGCTTCCCACTATTAACAACAGCAAACATAGCTCTCATCGCAATCTCTGTCTTACCATACCCTACATCACCAACCAACAACCTATCCATCGGCTTACCACTCTGCAAATCATCTACTAACTGCTTAGTTGCAAGAAGTTGGTCATCAGTATCCTTGTATTCAAAATTATTAACAAAAGCCTCAAACTCATTTAACTGACCTTCTTCTGAAAGTGCTGGTTCAATGGTAGAAGTTTCTCTCAATGCATAGAGTTGAAGAAGTTCCTTTGCAATACTCTCTGCCTTCTCTCTTGCCTTCTTAGAAATCCTTCTCCAAGCCCCACTATTAAGCCCTGTTAAAACTGGCTTGGCTTTCGCTGCACCAATGTACTTTGTGAGCTTCTCAGAGGCTGTGAGGGGCACAAACAGCCTATCCTTACCTGCATACGCTATCTGAATGTAATACCCACCCTCTCTCATCTGTATATCAACATATTTACCAATACCGTGGTCCTCATGAACAACATAGTCACCTGGTATTACCTTCTTTAGAATCTCAACAGAACCTGGATCCATTCCCATATTCTTAGTCCAGAATTCAGAAAGGTCTACCTCACCCAACACCTCCATATCTGTCAGAAGAAGAACCTTAGCGGAATTAAAGACCAAACCTCTCCTAAGAATTTTTGAATATGCACCACTATTAAGAAATACAGAATCAATATTCCCCTTAATCTCATCTTCCACCTCCAATCTGTACCTCTCAATATTGTTTGTTAGGTAGATAACTTCATATCCCCTACCCTTAAAGTTCCTAACTATCTCCTCAACAGCCCGTTTAGAAGAATATATCTCCATTCCTGGGATCCCCCTAATCCCTAGGTTTACACTCCTACCACTACTTTCACCCAAATCAACACTAACCCTAATTGTAATACTATCCTGCTTCTCCTCATTACCAACAAGTAAATTAGAGTTTGCATCAACAAGAACTTTGCTCTGTACACCCTCAATCTTCTTTCTACTCTCACTCTCTACAATATCAATACTTTCTACTTCCTTACCTAAAAAGCTAAGCCTAACAATATTCTTCATACTAAAAGGCCAGATGATTACTACATCTCCCAAAACAGCATATTCCCCTTCATTCCAGACCCTCTCTACTTTTTCATATCCCAGATCCAAAAGAGTATTAACATCAAAAGGCTTCCCTACAGAAACAACTGTCGTATTCTCCTCTATACCACCTTCTGTATTAGTGGTAGTTAGCCAAACAGATTTGTTAAGAAGCTCACCAAGAAACTCTGCAACAAATTCATAGTATTGCTCATCAATACCACTTACTACCTTCTTCTCCAATATCTCCTGCCTAAGAGTAGCAGTTTTCTTGACTAATTGTTCTGTGAAATTATCCATATGCTAAAGAAGTATCTCAACAAGCAATGCTTTTACCGACTCCTCTATTACCTCATTTAACACTATCTGTTCATCTTCTGTAAATTTCATTAAGACAAAATCTTCACCTAGTATATGTTTCTCTGTTCTACTCTCAATTCCAATTCGCACTCTGGCAAAACTCTTTGTTCTTAGACTGTCTTCTACATCCTTTACACCGTTATGTCCTTCTGGAGACTTTTCATATTGCAACTTATATCTACCTAAAGGTAAATCTAAATCGTCATGGATTAGTATGAGGTCTTTTTCAACATCAATATCATATTTTTTAATAATTTTCTTTACTGCTTGTCCAGAGTTATTCATGTATGTAAGAGGTTTCTGGAGTATTGCGACAACTCTAGAGCCTTGTTTAATGAAAGAGAGTTCTGACATGAAGGTTTTCTCTTCTTCCCACTCTGTGACATTGTATCCTTTCTGAAAAAGGAATTTCTCTCTTAAGGCATTAAGGAAAAGAAACCCTGTATTATGCCTTGTTTTCTCATATTTTGTTCCTGGATTTCCTAATCCAACTATTAGTTTCATCTAGTTATATTATACATTAATTAAAAGGAAGAGGGAGAAAGAGGGAAGAGAGAAGAGAGTAAGGTTACCTTCGTCGCATACCCTTAGTACAACAACACTATATTGCACTTTACAGATGATATTTAACATACTAGAAGCCAAACCTAAAAGACAAATACCTTGTAGTATGTTAAATATCTGTAAGAAAATGGTAATAGTTCTTGCTGTTAAAGAGAATGCGACGAAGGTAACCGTGTTAAACACTTCATTAACCTCATTAACATCTCTTCTTGTTGTACAAACATCTTTTCTTTTTGCTTAGTTTCTTCTGTGAATTTCTCTTTGTGGTCATATCCAACAATATGGAGTGTGCCATGTACTATATTTCTTAGTATTTCCTCCTCCAATTTCTCTTTTGGAGTGTTCTTAGAAATGTAACACGGAGCTATATATACTTCACCAACTAATGGCTTTGTTGTAATGGAAAAAGATAACACATCGGTGGTATAGTCCTTCTTTCTGTACTCCCTATTGAGCATATGTATATACTCATCTTCCACAAATATTATACCCAGCTCTAAAATATTGTATACAGAAAACTCCTCTTTTAGACTCTTCTCTAAACTCTCTTTGGAAAAAGATATATCCTTAAGATATTTTTGAAGTACATCCCAATTATGTATCTCTACTTTCATAGTTACTGCAAGTGTTTTTGAACCATCTCTCGTACAACATTCCCATCTGCATTTCCCCCTATCTCCTTCATTACAGCTCCCATTACCTTCCCCATATCTCTCATACCTTCCGGTTTTAACTCTTCAACTTTAGCCTTTACAACTTTCTCTACATCCTCTTCACTCATCTGCTTGGGAAGATATTGCTCTAAGACCTCAAGTTGGTGCTTCTCTCTTTCTGCCAAATCATTTCTCCCCATCTGTGTAAACTGAGTAATGGAATCTTGTACCTTCTTTACCTCTTTACGTAATATCTTTTCCATATCAGCATCACTTAGTTCCTCTTCAGAGGCTAACTGTGCATTCTTGATAGATGCCATAGCCATTTTAAGGATATCTGCTTTCTCGGTATTACTTTCTTTGCTAGCAGAAAACATATCTTTTCTTAGAATTTCTATTAAAGACATTGTGGTGTATAGCTAAAATTATCTAGCTCTTCTTGCAGCAGCTCTTCTTCTTCTCTTCCTCTTTGCCCATTCTTTTCTCTTGGCAATTTCAAGGTCTGCCTTGTGGATTCTGTAAGACTTGTTTTTGTATGTTTCTAAGATTTTCTCTCTTAGAACTTCTCTATGAAGTCTTCTTAATGCACTATCTATATTTTCATTAGAATGTACGATAACTGACATAGTACCTCCTTTAAATTAATACTTTGGAATTATATCACACCTCTTTACTTTTTGACTACCCTCTGTTCAAATCTCTCTTTGCTCCTTTCTACTAGCTTACCATTAACTATCTGATATGTTTTAGTTAACCATGTCCAACCTAAACCTAAGAACAAGAGTATTCCTCCAATTACCACTATATTCTCTGATTCATCAAAGAGACCTGTTTGTGGTATTGGTGCTTCTCCTGGGCAGGCACATAGGTCTGTACAAACACTAGCATTACCATATGCATCTGTACATGCACTACCTGGAGGGTCACATTGTTCACCTAATGTTGTATCAACTTTACCATCTCCACAAGATGGACTTACCACATTGCATCGAGCTTCTATACTAGCCCCTGCTTCTAATTTATTATTTGCTGCTGTTGTTGCAACTGCTGTGTTGTCATATATACCAAATTTATCTTTTTCTACTATGTAGGAATATGTAAAGCTCTTTGATTCTCCTGGAGCATAGTTAGCTAACTCAGAACCAGTCTCAAATCTCCATGTTATCTTGCCGTTAGCATACACACCACCATGAGATATCTCGGATACTGTACTACCTACGACTTTAGCATCTAATGTATCAACTATATTCTGTAATCCACCTACACCAGTACCTTCATTTGTTACTGTTATGGTATTCGTTATTTTCGCCTTTGGATTTTCTGTTCCATCATCTATACATACTTCATTTGAAACTTTTTTAATATCCCAATCTACAACTTGCCTTAGAGCTATTTCAAATGTCGTTTTTGCATAACAGGGTGCAGAATTTCCTGCTCCATATATATCTTTCCATTTTATCTCTAATGTATGTTGACCAACCGATAACTTGGACTCAGGTAAAGGTGTTCGTGATACTATTACTTTCTTAGCATTACTTTCAGTATCCTTATCTACACGAATTGGCTCACCATCTAACAACACTGTTATACTAGCATTATCGACACCATCAGTATCAGCAGTTGTATATTTAAATGGAATATTTGGTACTTCTTGTTGCTGTCCTCCCTCTGCTGGTTTAATCCTAATTATCTTAGGTGGAATGATTTGCCAGCCTGCACCTTTTGCATCGCATGCGTTGATTGTAAAGCTACTCTTTGCTTGGCAAGCTGCACTGTATACACCTGTTTCACCTACTCTCTTCCAGAATATACTCATTGACTTTATACCTGTACTTAAACGATGATTAGAGGTATTTAGTTCTCCACTTATCGTTACTTTTTTGGGACTTCCAGTGTTAGGTGTAAAGGTTGGTTGAGCATGGTTAGGAGAACCGATAATGTTGGTGTCACCTATCTTGAGTTTAGGATAGTGTTCTCCTGGTTGCAAGTTAATCCCCTTACTATCACCCATTATATATTCATATTGGACTTTTTGGTCGTTGTTGTAGATGTATTTACCGTCTACCAATCTTCCATTCTTAAAGATAATCTCACTTCCTTTACCAACACCGTCACAGATTTCTGGAGCAGGTGGTGGAGTTACTTTGAAGTTTACAGATACACTACATTGACTAGAATATGTACTTTCACCTACTGCTTTCCAACGAATAGTCAAGGTCTTATCTCCTACACCTAGACACTTTGCACTTGTATTTAGATTACCCTCAACAACAGCTGTCTTGTTGCCAGTACCAGGAGTTACTGTGGGTGTAGGGTGACCTTCAGGGTTAGATGGTAAGATAGAGATATTACCTATCTTAACCTCTATGGAATTTAAATCTATACCCTGACTACTACCTATCCTTAACTTGTACTTAACTGGTTCTTTACATGTTTGATATGATTTGTTATTTGGATTTAGACCATCTAACCAACCTTTACCTGCACCATCACAGACTACTGGTTCTGGTGGTGTTTCTGGACATTTACAGTCTGCTCCACATTGTTGTCCATTGGAACATGTATTACCATCACATTCTTCACCTGGATCTATTTTACCATCGCCACATTTGGGAGCTGGAGGTGCTTTCTTACAAATTCGTATAACACAATATGGGTTCTTGCAAGGATGGCATCTTACCTCTTCATAATATTGAGTATAACAGAACTCCGCAGTACCATTCCGTACACATTTCGGTCTAGTTTCATCATTACGTTCGTAAAATTTATCCACAATACTTTTAGGTATATCTTCAGAGCTATAGTTATCAGGTTCAAACATAGTTGCACCTGGCCTGTGTATTTCGACATATCCCTCTGGACAGTTAGGTGGAGTAGCACTTTCAGGAGGTCGTTCATCATTACATTCAAATGCTGGAGTTCGAGGCTCATCTCTAGTTGTTCTATGCGCACATGCACAACCAGGCTCGTCCCCTGTCAGATACCAAGCAACATATGGCCATATGCAACACAAACCATTACAATTCTCTCCACTCCCTCTTGTTATTGGTCCAGTACAAGAAGGTAAACCACTTTCTGGGGGACAGCCACAAGTACATGCAGGTAAACCTGTACAGCCTGATTTTGGACAACAACATGTCCCCCCCCCTCCCCCCGCACTACTATCCGTAGGTGCCACAGTCTTCTGTTGATTAACTCTCCATAACAAATAACCACCAGTACCACCTATAACAAAAAATAATACTATTAATAATATAATAGTGGTCTTCTTACTAGCCCTAAACTTAACATTACTCATCTTAAAAAAATATCTTTATTATATATCATTAAATATATTCTATTGTACAAAACAATGCAAGAATTACTTCCTAAATCTCTTAAATATATCCTTAGGTATATATTGCCATACCATACCTAAACATAATACCAATGCTCCAATACTAATTACATACAACGATCTATCAGAGAATGCAGATGTCTGAGGCATCTTCTCCTCTCTAATATCTGTACCTGTATCCTTACTACTACTTGGTGGTTTTACAGGTGTATCTGGTATATCTGGATTAGTATCTCTAGGTGGTACATCATCCCCCTTCTTCTTGTATACCGCGATTATATCCAAATCAACCTTCCTATCTTTATCATGCCTTGGATTCTTTGTCCTATCACTAATACTGGTAAAACTTCTAATATTACTCTCCCAAGCATCAAACACCCATCCATTCTTAGGTACAGCTTCAACTACTGGTATCTTAGGATATGGTTGTCCATCAGTAAATTGTATAGTTACTGGATATGCTTTAACAAGAGAACCATCTACCTTAAGGTCTCCTTCTCCTTTAGATGAATACTTAAGAGAGAAGTTTGCCCCTTTATATATCTTCTCAAACCTAGCTACAACCTTTGTATCTTTTTCAATACCTTTGACCCTATGTGGAACCTCACGACCAACCTCCTTACCATCAATTTCCCAATACTTAAATACACATTCCTCTCCTTTTGGATTAGATATCCATACTGGTTTCCCTATACCATCCTTTGCAACTTTCTGATTAAAACACGCTTTATCAGCACTTACACGACCAGTGGGTTCTGCACAGGTAAGTAGAGTAATATCACTATTATCACCACAGAAAGCTTCATATGTTACTGTGTGTGTATTAGTATCTGAATCTGCTTTTTCATATATTGCTCTTAATTTATTAACAGAACCATCTGTATAGTCTTTATATCTAATCGTTATACTCGGATTAGTAGATCTCCTCTGTCTAACTGCATCATCCCATCGTACAAATTTGTATCCTTCTTTAGGTGTAGCAGTAATGGTGTCTGCTATGGCACAAGAATCTTTTAGTGTTAATTCAAGATAGTTGGTATCTACTCCATCGTATGTTTTAATTGTCCCCAATTTATTATCATATACTAAATCACCCTCTTCCGATTTGTATGGATAGAGAGTTACGGTTATCTCCCTTTGTAGGCAGTCCAACCCAGCATCACTATCTGTAGGAGCAACAGTGTCCTTCTGATTGACTCTCCATAGTAGATAACCACCTGCACCCCCTACTAGGACTAACAAGAGTGAGAGAGTTATAATTATGGTTTTTCTTTTATCCATACTGAGCAGTTACATATATTATTTAATTCTTCTTTCTAACCTATTTCTTCTTGATTCTCTAGTATTTCTTTCTCTAATCAGTTTAGCTTCTGTAATATATTCGGACGAAGCTTGAGATATCTTAGTATATGCTTTCTTTGGTAATGTAGATATCCATGTCCATGCCATACCTACTAGGAGTATAGCTATACCAAATATTATTGTATCTTTTGTATCATCAAATATTGCTGTATCTGGAACTTTACCAGCAGGTGGAGCACCACAATCTTGAGGACAATTAAATGAATCCTCACCTTCAGAACATATACCATCTCCACAGGTGAGTGAAACATCTACCTGACTAAATATTGCCTTAAATGTAACTGTAACAGGAGTGGTCGCATTAGTATTAGCACACACATCACTTCTTTTGGCTGTTGTTCGATCATCTTCCCATTTTACAAAGACATAGCCATCAGCTGGTGTTGCTTCTACTGCAGGACCTCTTGTAGCATGATTAACTTCTTGAGGAACATCTTGTCGCCAATCAGGAGTTATGGTACCACCTGTACCTGCTGTGTATGTAAACTTACAAATACCACGAGTGGTAGGACCACCTGATTGTTTGAATGTTGCAGTAAATGTTTTAGTAACAGGAGTAGAAGGTTTAGTGTTAGTACATACATCACTTCTTTTTTCTTTTGTTTCACCATCACTCCATTTATCAAAGATATAACCATCAGCTGGTGTTGCTTCTACTGCAGGACCTCTTGTAGCATGATTAACTTCTTGAGGAACATCTTGTCGCCAATCAGGAGTTATCGTACCCCCTGTACCTGCTTTGTATGTAAACTTACAAACACCAGTAGTTGGAGTAGTATCTTGTCTCTTAAATGTTGCCGTAACTGTTATATTCCCTTGTACATTTGTATCTGTCCTAGGATTATCTGTTTTACCATCACTCCATTTATCAAATTTATGAGTAGTTGAGTTATTAGGAGTTGCTGTTACTGCTGTACCACTTGCACCCTTTTTCACAGTTTGAGTTGCTGTTCCAGTTATCTTTCCTTCAGATGCTGCTGTGTATTTAAGAGTGAAGGTTTCAACAGGAGCAGTTTTTGCCTTAAATGTTGCTTTTACCGTTATATTAGCTTGGACATTTGTATCTGTCCTAGGATTATCTGTTTTACCATCACTCCATTTATCAAATTCATGAGTAGTTACGTTGTTAGGAGTTGCAGTCACTGCAGGACCACTCTTCCCTTTTTCAACTGTATGAGGTCCTGGTTTGTCAACCTTACCATTTTCATCTGCACTATATGTTAGAGTTACTGTCTCTACGGGGTCAGGGTCACATGTATACTTACAACATGATATTACATCCCCATTACTATCCCTCCCACAACCCATATAGTCCTCCTTACATTCCCAATGACCATTAACATACATACGTCTACCTTGAGCAGCACAAGCATCGGTGCATCTACAGTTTCCTGCACTACTATCCGTAGGAGCCACAGTATCCTTCTGATTAACTCTCCATAATAGATAACCACCACCCCCACCTAATACCAATACTAAAACAATTAAACCAATTAACATACCTTTTTTACTAACAGAAACTTTTACATTAGCCATAATATATATTTAATTAAATAAATTTTTAATACTATCTATATTAACAATATCTTTGATTAATATAAATAGTATCAGAAGAATGAGAAAAATGAAAGAAATATTAATAATAGTTGCTTCAACCTTCTCATTAAGATCCTTTCTAAAAATACCTTCTATAAACAATATCAATACCCTACCACCATCAAGGGCTGGTATAGGAAAGACATTGATAATAGCCAAAGATAATGAAAGCTCTGCAACAACACCAAGAAGAGAGATAAAACCAAATTGCTTAAAGTAATCTATTACAAAATACATACCAACAGGACCAGATACAGAATTAGAAAGTTCAGTATAGTCACCTGTCTGCTTTGCCCTTCCCAATATTCCTCCAAATACCCTACTTACCAATGAAACATTATTCACAATATGTGCAAACCCAGCAAACAACTTGTTCTCAACATACGAAAGAGTTACAAAGTAGTTAGCAGGAAGAACCACACCTACCTTACCATCATCTGATACCTTTACAGTATAGTCCGAACAAACATCATCTTCCGTACAGATATTCATCACTACATCCTCTCCCTTCCTCTCTTTAACCAACTTACTAACATCTGTTGAATATACTAACTCCTGCCCATCAATCATCTTTACAATCCCCTCTTTTGGAATACCTGCTAAAGATGCACCACTATCTTCGATAACTTCTACATACTTAACATCACCATCCACCTCTCTTGAGATTGTTGCACCTACTGGCTTGAAATCCTCATAATTACTATTCAGTATCATCTTCCACCCATTAGTTGCAAGAACAATGTAGTAGACAATGATTGCCAAAACAATATTCATTGTTACACCTGCAAGCATTACAATTATCTGTTGCCATTTAGGTTTCTTACTTAAATCCCTCTCCTCATCACCCTTCTCTAGCTCCTCTTTAACTGGGTCACCATCTCCCAATATCTTTACATATCCACCAAAAGGCAAAGCCCTTAAGCTATACATTGTCTCCCCCACCTTCTTAGAAAAAAGCTTTGGTCCAAAACCTAATGCAAACTCCAACACCCTTGCCCCAATTGCTTTCGCTGCTAAAAAATGTCCCAACTCATGAATGAAGGTTAGTATCCCTATTATCAAGAGAAGTATTATTATATTCAAAACAACTGACAGTATTTCTTGCATAGTTAGGTTAGATAGTAAGTAATTCTTCTTCTTTCTGATTCTTTATATTTTCAATCTGTTCATTAGCATCTTTTACTACCTTCTCTGCCTCTTCCCTCTGCATATCTGCTTGATCTTCAGAGAGACCACCCTTCTGAGCTTCATCAATACCCTGCATATATTTCTGCCTTACCTGCCTAACTGCAATTCTGCCATCTTCTATTCTCTCTTTCATTATTTTCACATACTCCTGCCTTCTCTCTTCTGTAAGGTCAGGGATTTTTACAATCACCCTATCTCCTTCCATAATGGGGGAGAATCCTAAATTAGCATTACTTACCCCCTTATTTATCTCTTCTAATATACTTTTATCCCAAGGTTGAATGTTAATTGTCTTAGCATCAATCACACTAATACTTGCAAGATTCTTTACTGGAGATTGTGTACCGTATGCATTAACAAGCACCTCCTCAACCAACTCTGGTGTAGCCCTACCTGTCCTGATTTGAGAAAGGTCCTCCTTTACATGTTCGACACACTTGGAAATATCTGTTTTAAATGTATTTATATCCATACTAATATCCCAACAATATTATGTATGTTTATTGTATATCAATGAAAGAGCGATGTCCAGTAAGGTTACCTTCGCTGAATACCTTTACTGAGTAAGGACTATATGGAAATTTCTTGAAATATTTAACATACTACAAGACCCAAATTGGTATATAGTAGATTAAATATTTATGAAAAAACCGTTATAGTCCTTACTGGATAAGGAGAATCAGCGAAGGTAACCTTACTCCTCCTTACTCCCTATCTGACTCTTTCTCCTTTCCTATCAATGCCACCCTATACAAAGTCTCAGCAACACTCACTATCTCTCCATCTTCATTAGAAACAGACCACTCCATTTCAATACCATTTAACCTCAAGGTCTCTACAATATTAACTCCCTGCCCCTCTGGATTGTAAATAAAGGTATGTTCAGGATAATCATCTTGAATATTCTCCCACTCACGATTAAGACAGGCCCTTAGATGATTTTGCCAATGTCTTGGATTTATCAATGCTCTATTGGTCCAATCAGGATGAACTTCCTTTCTCTGTGCAAAATATTCACCAAAAGGAAATTCTAACAGAAGAATATGAATACTATCCATATCGTACTCTTCAGAAATATGCCTAAGATTTGGAGGACAACCTTCTTTTTTCCCAAAATTTGGACACCCTCTCTTGTGGTTATAGTATGGTTGTACACAAAGCCTATTAGCAGTACTTATATCATGCGTAACTATCTGGGCATTTTCAATCACGTAGAATTTTTTCTCAAGATCTGCTAACTCTACTTTTTCCCTAACTCCCATATGTGTATAAATATAAAATTAGTTCCCTACAACAAAACCAAAAGAACCCTCCTTTTCATCCCTATTTTTATATTCCTGAATAGTGTTGATTAAGTCCTCAGTACTTACAAGACTTGGATTACCCCCATAGAGCTCCTCCTTCACTTTCCTCTCCAATGTCTTCCTCACAACCTCTGCAATATCTGCACCACTAAAGCCATCAATCAACCCTGCAATACGCCCCCAATCAATATCCTCAAACAGCTCACCCTCAGCTCCATCTTCTGCCCTATTAATATGAATATTAAAAATTTCCAATCTCTCTTCCGCATTCGGCAACTCCAACTTAACTATATGGGTAAACCTACTCTCCCTTTTCAATACATCATCCAAACCATTTAAATTATCCGTTGCTCCAATCACAAAAACATTTGGAGAATCTAACAATTCATCCATCTCAAACAACAATGTCCCAACAACTCTCTCGGCATTTTCGTATGCATCCTTTACAGATGGCGCTAACACATCAATCTTATCGAAGAAAACAATTGTTCTCCCCTCTCCCTTCCTTGCATAATTAAAGACATCTTTCAATGCTCGCTCAGAATCCCCAAAGCAACCAGAAACTATATCTATAGATCTAACGTTAAAAAACCTCGAATCAGAAGATGATGCTAAGACCTTCGCCATTAATGTCTTCCCTGTCCCAGCTGGACCATGAAATAGTAACGCCCTAGGAGGTTCAATACCCCATTTTTTGTAGACCTCAGGTGAGTTAAAACCTAACAAACATAATTCTACTATCTCCTTCGCTTGCTCTTGCCCACCAACATCATCTAGAGCATAGTTTAATCTATCCTTCTTCACCTCTATCCTTTTCAAGAGACTCTTACGATCACCTGCCATTATTACATGTTCATTATGTTGCCTAACAGGAATTAATTTCGTTATCTCTAAAACAGGTGAATATCTACTAGTATCACTTCCTTTGTAGAATTCCTGAATCGCAATCCCTGTAACATCTAGGATTACAGTAAGATATGCTTGAAGATTCTCTTTTGTCAGCTTTGGCGAATCCTCCGCTTTTACCTCCTTACCAACATATTTGGCTATCCCACCCATCGAGATTGACAACACAGAACCCTCATCTTCTGCAGTAATGAGAAGCTCACCGTTACTCTTAGTAGATACAATATAGTAAATATCCTCCTCTTCTTCCCCATCCTCATCATCTATACCATCAGATAATTCCAAAACAATATCTCTCATTATTTCATTCATCCCTCTTTCTTCACCTACAAAATCTTCTCTATTAACAAGAATATGTGCTGACAAATCAAAACTTTCACCGCCATTTGAATGGGCTAAGATTGCAACCACCTGAAGGGGACTCTTCATTTGAAGACTCGCTATCTGCCCACTCTCACCATTGCGAAGAGATTGATAAATGGAATCAACAACATCCTTATCTGAAAGTACAAACTTCATCTCAAAGTCATTCCCTATCTCAGAATTAGAAACAGACTCTGCTTGCTCAATATCAAAATTTTCTTCCATGCTTTTCCATTATCTAGGGGCAGAAGAAATTAATTACTTTTTCCCTAATTCCCACACAAGAATTCTTCTAATTATCAATGGTTCTCCCATCTTCTGTGTTGTTTCATCTAGAAGATCCTTCATAGTCTTCGACTCATCCTTAAACCACTTCTGTTCCAAAAGACACTTCTCTCCAAAATGCTTATCCAACTTCCCTTCAACAATCTTCTCAATCATCTCCTTAGGTTTGTTCTCCGCTTCAAGCTCCTTCACAAACACCTCTCTAAGACTCTTAACCTCTTCCTCACCAATATCCTCCCTAGAAACAAACTCTGGCTTCATTGCAGCAACCTGAAGTGCAATCTCATGAACAAAAGCTCTAAAGTCCTCATTCTTAGCAACAAAGTCTGTCTTGCAAGACACTTCTGCTAATGCAACAAGCCTCTGATCCTTACCATGAACATATGCATCGATCACACCCTCATACTTCTCATCTGGATCTCCCTCAATTGGCTGATCCCAACCTCTCTCCTTAATTATCTCAACAGCCTTCTCAAAATCCTTCTCTGCATCAGCATATGCAATCTTACAAAGTCCAATCTTAGCACCTGTAAGGTCTCTCAATCTTCCAATCACATCACTTCTCTCATTAATATATTCAACTGCCTTCTGCATATCACCATCTGATTTCATTAAAGCCTCCTTACAAAGAGCCATTCCCGCAGAAGTCTTTGCTCTTAAATTCTTAATATCATCTACTGTTACTTTTGCCATATCTTTACTCTAAAAATTTAATTTACTTAATTGCCTTTTGAATATCCTTTACAGCCTTCTCACCAATTCCCTTCAGAGTCAAAAGCTCATCCTTAGACATCTTTTTTAACTCAACTACTGATTTAACACCATTACTTTCCAATGCTTTAATAATTCTTGCTGAAAGACCCAAATCCTCCATACTCTTCTTGTCCTCCTCCTTCTTAACCTCTTCTGCCTGCTTGATTTCTGCATCAATATCTTTCTCCTTCTTTACAACCCTTACAACCGAACCACTTCCCACACCTACCTTTCCTTCTCTCAATGCTTTCATTCTCTCTCGATCTTCAGCTTCCATCTTGGCCTTTCTCTCTTTTTCCTCTGCTGCCACTACCTCAAGTTTTGCAAGCATTGCACTATTCTCTGTTCTTAAAGTAACTAACGCCTGTGCTGCCTTTGTTCCCTTAACTGCTTTACCAAAAAGCTCAACAAAAAGACTTAAACTCTTTAATGAATCATCATTAGCTGGAATTGGGTAATCCAAAAGGTCTGGATCACAGTTTGTATCAATGAGACCAATGATTGGAATACCAACATTATTTGCCTCCCTAATTGCATTCTCCTCCACTTTACTGTCAATCACAATGATTGCCTCTGGAAGTTTCTCCATGAATTTGACACCCTCATACATCTTGTTTAACCTCTCTGCATCTCTCTTAAGCAAAAGAACTTCCTTCTTAACTAAACCCTGTGCACCTCTTGCAATCTGCTCTTCCATCTTAATTAATGAGTTTACACTCCTCTTAATTACATCGAAATTTGTAAAAAGACCACCTGGCCATCTTCTGTTAATGTAGAACATTCCATTCTTTTTAGCTACTTCTTCAACAATTGTAGCTGCTTGTCCTTTTGTTCCTACAATGAGGATATTACCACGATTTGCATAGCTTTGAAGTTTCTCAAGAGCAACCTTGAGGTTCTCCATTGTCTTTACTAAATCTATGATATGAATCCCATTTCTTTCTTCATAGATATATTCTTCCATTCGAGGATTCCATGCACTCTTTTTATGACCAAAGTGTGCTCCTGCTTTGAGAAGATCTAGAAGTTCGGGCATTGGAAGACTGATATTTTTAGTCTCTGTCTTCTGAGAGACCTCTTTTTTGGCTTCTGTCATATGCGTATTCCTTTCCTTTTAATTAATATTTCTGAAGGGTATTTCTACCCAGGATTGGTCAGAAATATATGAGATATATATTAAACGTTTGGATTATACAGTGATGTTTTATTTATTGCAAGAAAAAAGCCCAGGCAAGAAGAGAATGAAAATATTAAAAATATTTACATTACAAGACAATATATGTCTTCTTCTCACCCAGGCCAGATGTCTTTTTAGAAAGGTGTGAGGACCTATGTAAGGTCTCACTTAAGGCCCAAGGCCTCAAGGCTATATTCCCAATTGAATATAGCCTGTTAGCCTGTGCAGAGAGGGTGTGTTTACTCCACCTCCGTTGGTTCACCAACAATGGTGAATAATGGGATGGATGCAGTATGGTACATCACCGTTGCATCCATTACATAGGAAATTGCAACGACATCCCTCGGTGGGTTCTTTAGAGAGTCCTCTGTCAGAACCCGTTCATAAACAGGTCCAACCGCCCATGGCACAATGGTCGGAGAACCATCTCGACCATTCTCCCAAATCACCCGAAACTCGTTTTCCCTTACGGGAACTTTAAACAGTTTCATTTCCCTCTTCTCCTTTCTTAATATTTGCGTATACCACGCATTAAGTAAGTTTAAAATACAGATACTTAAACACACTTAAAGCGTGATATACTTCAGACATCTTTTTAATGAGCTAGGCTACTATTATTAGAAGCCTAGTATATTATACCACACTTACTATGGGGTTTGCAATAGTCAAGGAGAGTTGTCTATCTCTGTATATAATCTTCCAAATACACCCCCTATTATATCTCCACCCTCCTCCATTCATCTTTCGCTACCACAATATGATCAAGGAGTGTAAGACCCACAAGCTCTAAAGCACTATTCATTCTCCTTGTTAACTCAACATCCTCCATACTCGGAGAACTATCTCCAGATGGATGATTATGTGCCATTATCACACTACTTGCATTACACTCCAATGCTGGGATTATAATGTCCCTAGGTAATACATTCACTCCATCTAAACTACCAATACATATAACTTTCTTGGTGATTACTTCAAACCTAGAATTAAGAAAAAGTGCAACAACGTGCTCCTGTTTCCTCTTCCCAATATACTTCAAAACAAGATATGCATCTTCAGAATTATGAATTATTATCTTCTCCTTATTCCCTAAATCATACAATCTTCTTCCAAGTTCAATACCACACAGTATTTTCATTCCTGTAACCTCCCCTATTCCATCAACCTCACAGATACCTCCCAGGGTAATTGCCTCTCCCTTCTCAAGGGCTTTCCTCATCTTTCCTAACACACTTCTGGATACAGATAAAAAATCCTTCCCCTTAATCCCTCTTCCTATTATTATAGCTAAAAGCTCCATATCGGAGAGAGCATCTATACCTTTCTGTATATATTTTTCCCTAGGAAGCATATATACATTTTACATGACAAAGATGAACGGAAGATTAACTAGCCTTTTTATTTAGATATTCAATTGTCTGCTGTAAACCCTGTTCTAAGGATACTTCTGGCTTCCAACCAAGTAATTCTGTAGCTAAAGAAGTATCCGGAACTCTTCTTTTCGGATCATCTTGTGTCCTCTCTAAGAATACAATCTCTGATTTTGAGTTCGTTAGACCAATCACACATTTTGCAAAATCTAACATCGTTATTTCCTCCGTTGTACCAATATTAATTGGCCCCGAGTAATCTGAGTCTAAGAACTTAAACCATCCTCTTAGTTGATCATCAACATAACAGAAACAGCGTGTTTGAGAACCATCTCCATATATTGTAAGAGGCTCATTGTTCAGTGCTTGAAGGATAAAATTGGTAACAACCCTACCATCATCTTCTGCCATCTTAGGTCCATATGTATTAAAAATCCTAACCACTTTAATATCCACCCCATACTTTCTCCGTGCATCAAAAAGTAATGATTCAGCACATCTCTTACCTTCATCATAGCAAGATCGCTCCCCTATTGGATTAACATTTCCCGTATATGTTTCTTTCTGAGGAATTACCTCTGGGTCTCCATACACTTCAGATGTGGAGGAATGAAAGAGTGTAGAAGAATACTTTCTAGCAAGCTCAATCATGTTATACACCCCAAGTGTACAAGTCAGTGTTGTGAAGATAGGGTCCTTCTTGTACGCAGGGGGAGATGCAGGACATGCAAGATTAAAGATGACATCATACTTAACCCCATCATCAAAAGGATTACGAATATCATGATTAACAAATCTAAATCGTGGATTCTCTCTAAACTCCAAGATATTACTCTCTCTACCTGTATACATATTGTCAAGACAGGTTACAGAGAAACCTTTGTCTAATAGCTGGCCACAAAGATTAGACCCTAAAAAACCTGCACCACCTGTTACTAATGCTTCCATATCCTAACCATTATATCAATATCCAATTATTTGTCTATTTTTTTCAACAACTACTTTGACTAAAAAGGAAAACTGTATATAATATGGACTAATCACGATGAGAGGACTACCAAAGGTCAACATTGCTTACCGCGGGAATGCCTCTCTCCCTTAGGGGACAACTACTTCTTGCTCCTTTTTTTCCCCTTAAAAGCATTCTTGATATACCTACAATCAGGATAGTTACTACAACCAATGAATTTCCTTCCCCACTTACTCCTTCTTTCTACTAAATGATGACCACACTCTGGACACTTCTCCTTAAGCAACAAAGGCACTACACCCTTACACTCCGGATACTTCTCACAAGCCCAAAACTGTCCATATTTACCATTCTTCAACATCAACTCACTTCCACATTTAGGACACTTCTCTGGCTTTGCATACTTATCAAAATCCAAAGACTCCACATTCCCTGAGAGGTCTTTCATTCCCTTACACTCTGGAAACTTAGAACAACTAAGGAACTTACCATATCTACCTACCCTTACTACCATTTCCGCCCCACACTCTGGACATTTCTCTTCTGATTTCCCTAATATCACAACATCCTCTTTCTTAACCTCCTTCTCCGCCTTCTCAATACCTTCCACAAGCATCTTGTACTCCCTATCTATCACTGGAACATACTCCTTCTTCCCTAAAGATATTGCATCTAAAGAATCCTCCACCTCTGCTGTATATGCATAATCCACTAACCTAGCAAAATTATTCCTCAAGAAATTCGTAACTAATCTCCCAACATCTGATGGAAGAAGTGCTTTCTCTTCTTTCAACACATACCCTCTCGCAAGAATTGTGGAGATTATAGTTGCATATGTAGATGGTCTTCCAACACCCAATTGCTCAAGCTTCTTAATCAATGATGCCTCAGTATATCTAGCTGGAGGTTGGGTAAACTTCTGCTCATTGACAAACTTCTCCTTCTCCAACTCCTCACCCTTCTCCATTGCATACATCTCCTGCAAATCCTCCTGGGATGATTTAACATGCAACACCTTTCTAAACCCATCAAACAGAACTCTCTCACCTCCCATTACAAATAAATATTCAGGACTCTTCAAATCCTTAGGAACAACAGAAACTGTCAACACCTCAACCTCTTTACTACTCATCTGACTTGAAACAGCCCTCTTCCATATTAATTCATACAGTCTCTTAGCCGTATCACCCAACTCTTTACCAATCTTCTCTGAATCCATGTAGAAATCTGTTGGTCGAATAGCTTCGTGGGCCTCCTGTGCATTCTTAGACTTTGTTTTGTAGTAATTAGGCTTCTCGGGAATATATTCCTTACCATACCTCTCTTCTACCAACTTCCTAACCCCATCAATTGCTTTCTTACTCAATGTTGTAGAGTCTGTTCTCATGTAGGTAATATATCCAGCCTGATACAAGATCTGAGCAACACTCATCGTTCTCTTGGAAGTAAATCCAAGCGTATTGTACGCAGACTGCTGAAGCGTAGAAGTAGTATATGGAGGATATGCATGTTTACTCACCTTCTTCTTAACAATATCCTTTACCACAAACTTACTATCCCCTATCTTCTTCTGGAACTCCTCTACCTCTTTCTCTGTCTTGGGAATATATTTCTTCCCATCTTTCTTTTGCAACTTTGCTTCAAGAATATGACCTTCACCATCCTTCAAAACAACCTTCACATCCCAATACTCCTCGGACTTGAAAGCCTCCCTCTCCTCCTCCTTCTCAACAATTAACCTCAAAGCAACAGATTGTACTCTACCAGCAGAGAGACCATACCAAATCTTCTTCCAAAGCAATTCTGAAAGTTTGTATCCCACCAACCTATCAAGCACCCTCCTTGCCTTCTGTGCATCCACCAAATTCATATCTATCTTACTTGGCTTTGAAATTGCCTCTTTGATAACGGAGTCTGTAATCTCATGGAATGTAACTCTTTTTGGATCTTTAAGACCTAAAACATTAGCTGTATGCCATGCAATTGCCTCTCCTTCTCTATCAGGGTCCATTGCTAGATACACATTCCCATTCTTAGGAATTGCTTTCTTAAGCTCCTTCACAACCTTCCCCTTACCATATATCTGCTCCCAAAGTGGTTCATAGTGATTCTCTACATCAACACCCAACTTGCTCTTAGGAAGGTCAATAATATGTCCAACAGTTGCCATTACCTTAAAATCCTTCCCCAAATATCTATTTATTGTCTTAGCCTTAGAAGGAGATTCAACAATCAGAAGGTTGTTGTAACCCTTTGTCTCTTCTTTCTTTTTAGTTGTCTTTTTAGTTTTTGTCTTAGCCATATGCTTCATAAAATACAGCAATTATACTACATTTGTCAAAAAAACATTTTTCTCTGCTCATCAAAGATACCTACCACTTCCTTGAAATCTGTCAGATTTGTCAAGATATTCGCTCCCTGCTGAGCCAGAAGATTGCACCCCATTGAAACCTCACTCGTTATATCCCCAGGCACAACATATACCTCCCTGTTGTAATCTAACGCTAGCTTGGCAGTTGTAAGAGACCCACTACTCTCCCCTGCCTCAATTACAATTGTAGAGGAGGATACCCCAGCCAGTATCCTATTCCTTTGTATATACATATATTTCTGCAACTGAGTACCTTTAGGATATTCTGCCATGACCAAATTCTCTTTTACCATCTGCCTACAAATTCCCCTGTTAGAAGCAGGTATTGCTGTATCTATTCCACCTGGTACTACTGCAATGGTAGAAATACCTCTTTCCAAGCATTTTTTGTGTGTATATGCATCAACACCTCTTGCCAACCCACTAACAACAACAATATCCAATTCCTTTAGAAAAGTACCTAAAAACATATCCAACACCTTCATACCATACTTTGTTATACCTCTAGTTCCAACAATAGTTATCGATTTCTTTTCAAGCAAGGAAATATCACCATAACAGTAAAGTTGTTTGGGTGGATCTGGGATTTTTTGAAGCAACCCACTTGGTTTTACTATCTGCATATACTCCCATTATACAAGAGAGTTATGAACAAACGATTAACTGAATACTAAACTTTCTGTTTCATCTTTTCTCTTCCGTGCTTTACATTCACCTGTTTTCCAAACCTAGATACACCCGACCCTTGAGAAGGAGTTATGAAATATACCTGTCTATGCTTTTTTATCAAAGGAAATACTAGAACCCATATTAAACCTAATATTACCAATCCTACTCCTAAAACAATTGTTTTATTCACATTCTCAAAAAGACCTGTCTTAGGCATGATCCTACCACCTGAAGACGGAGGTGTTGATGTTCCTCCTTTAACACCTGGATTAGAAACCAAAATCATTTGATGGGCAGAACACCTTCTGTAACTATTTTTTATAGCCCAACTGTAATTAATTCTATGGTATCCATCTGCATGGGCAGATGCGATTGGGACTCTCATTGTAGCAGTCCTCTTCGTATCTCCAGAACTACCAGTTACAGTAAGTTCACTTCCTAGGGCCCAACCAGTATTATCCCCTTTATACTTAAACTCCCACCCATCGAAGAAGAAACTAATATCATCCGTTATACCTCGAGCATCAGCAATCTCAATACTCGTCACTGCAACACTACCAGGAGAATATGGGGTATCACCAGTTGTCACGGTCCATGTAAAACTAGGCTTACCATCTCCATCAGCACAAGCATCACCCTGATAAAAATAGAAGTTCTGCCCCAACCTACATGATGCATTTGTCTGCTCCCCCGTATCTGTCCAGGTAAAATATATTCTATTCGCATATGGATAATCAGAAGTCAACTTCACTCTGAAAGTCACATTCCAAGCTGGCTTCCCACCTTGTTCTGGTGCTGGACTAAACTTGATAGTCGCACCATTCCACTCTCCACCCAGCGTATCTGTTCTTTCCCCACTTTCAGGAAATGCAACAGCATGCCTCCAACCATTCAATTCGAGAGTGAACCATTTAAAACCACTTGGGTCAGCTACATTTGTAATAAGTGCTGTCACTTCTAAAACCTCCTCTGGTGCATACTGCCCATCTTCCCTCGCAGCCGAAGAAGTTATTGTCAAACTAGAACCCTCACCATCACATCCTGCAAAAGCCTCCTGCCTAAACAAAAAAACAAACCCAAACAGGAACAGAACGATAAAAAAGAACCTGAACAATCTGTTTTTTTTCGTAAACATCTACCATAAAAAAACAATTTACATACATAAATATATACAGACTTCCCACCCCCATGTCAACAGCCCTTCAGGGTCTGTCCCAGATCTGTCCCTCTTTCCCGAGTTAATCGTCCGTTCATCTTCATATGATATGCTTGTAGATATGCCACGAACAAAGCGCAACTACAAAACACACACATACTATCACATATACAACCGAGGGAATAACCGTGAGACCGTCTTGAAATATGCCGAGGACAAACGTTTCTTCATATCTATGCTATATAAAAATATACGTGGTACAGATTTGAAGCTAGACTGTTTTTGCATTATGGATAACCATTTCCACATGATTATTAAAATAGGTAGAAATCCAAAACTTCTTTCCAAGTTCATGCAAAAGCTCACGGTTGCTTTTGCAATGCATATAAACAAGAAGTACAAAAGAGTTGGACATGTATTCCAAGGGCGCTATGAAGCCAAAATGTTAAGGTACAAAAAAGATCTCAAACAAGCACGTGAATACATCAAGAAAAACCCTGTAGCGGAGGGGTTGGTAAAGCGACCACAGGACTATCCATGGCAGAAACTCTGGGGACAGACCAGGGACAGACCCTAAAATGCTATAGGAGCCTGCCGTTGTCCTTCATCCAGATAATCAGCTCCCTCGCGCTTTTCACTGCGTTGTAGCTCTGCCCTCCGTCCTCGAGGAAGATGGTAAGCGCATATTTCGGATTCTCCGCAGGAAAGAAGGTGGTCACCCAAGCGTGCGTGTGCTCGTACTCCCCCTTCTTGTTCAACTTGCCAAACTCGGCAGTACCCGTCTTTGCCGCGACAGAGACATCGGGAATCCCTGCAACACCACGAATGGTAGCTCGAGGACCATTCACTGCACTCCACATTCCCTCCCGTACAATCTTCAATGAATCCGCCGACAGAATATTCTCACCAATTGGCTTAAACTCCTGATAGCTCTTGCCCCCTTCCTCATTTTCAAAAAAATCAGCAAGATGCGGAGTATTCAACTTCCCCCCGTTAGCTATCGCAGCAGTCCAGTTTGCCATCTGTATCGGTGTCACCAATGTAATCCCCTGTCCAATCACCGAGTTGCAAGAATCCCCCTCCGGATACCACACAGGCTCCAACCACGGACTGTATTTGGACAACTCTTTTTTGTTAGCAGGAGAAGGTAATCGACCAGCGGCTTCCCCAGGAATGTCAACACCCGTTAATTGCCCAATCCCAAATTTTTCCAGATATGGAACCAATGCATTCATATCCCAATTCCTAATTAGCTCACAGAAATATATATTAGAAGAAACAGAGATAGCATCAATCAAATTCAATGGTCCATATGCGTTGTTGTGATACTCCTGAAAAGGCGTACCTCCTGTAAATGTGTAACCTCTCCTACTAACATACACCGTATTTTTTGTTATCGCACCAGCATCCAATGCAGCAGCAGCAACTACTGGCTTAAATGCGGACCCAGGTGGCATCTGTGCAGCAATAGCCCTACTCAACAACGGATTCCCAGGATTGTTAAGAATCGCATCAAAGTTCTTCTGAGATATTCCTCCAACAAAAAGATTGTTGTTGTACGAAGGAAAGGATGTCAGTGTAAGCAAACCACCTGTATTCACATCCTCAATTACAACTGCACCACCCACAGCACCGTAGTCAGCCACACTCTGTTTCAGCACCTCATACGCCTTGTTCTGCAACTCGCCATCTATTGTTAAATACAAGTTATCACCAGAAACAGACTTCTTCAGAATATATCCTTCATCCTCAACCATTCTACCCATTGAATCTACCTCCCAAGCAACTTGTCCATCTTCCCCGATCAATCTCTTGTCATACTCTTTCTCTAACCCAGTCCTTCCAACAACATCTGTTGAATCAACATAGTCAAGATTCTTCAAATCCTCTGCTGTTACATTACCTGTATAGCCTAATATATGGGAAAAAGCCTCACCACCCACATAATCCCTCTTACTACCACTATCTACATATACCCCAGGCAATTCGTTAGCTGCAGCCTTAATCTTAATTGCCATCTCATTATCTACATTCCTAGCAACAAGAACTTCAGTAAAATATGGGTCTTTGTCGTAAATGGAATATATCTTCTCAGAAATAGAAGAATACTGTTCGTTTTGATCAACCAAATTATCTTTCCAAAGGTCACCGATTATACCCCCTAGGGTATCCGAAGATTTCTCCAAAGCCTCTGTATCAACATACCCCCTTTTGTCCAAATATTTCTCCACAGAAAGATATACATTCATCGATGGAACATTCTGTGCCAACAGTTTACCATGCCTATCCATAATAACACCTCTAAATGCAGTATCTTTCCTCACCCTAATCTGGTTGTTCTTAGACTTCTCCAACATCTCTTCACCCTGCACTATCTGCAAAGATGAAAGCTGATAAAAAAGAAAACCGAACATCAAGACAAAAGCAACAAAGAGCAACACATAGTTCCATACCGGATTAAAACTCTCTTCCTTTCCATGCTTGAAAGACTCCTTAATGCCACTAAACAAAGTCTTGGGAGAAAAGCTAACCCTAAACCCCTGCTTCTTGTATTCTTTCTCAATATTTTTAGAAATCTTTAATCCCATATCACCAACTATTTCAATCTAATCTTAGATGTATCTCCCCTCTTCCTCATTCCACCAACTATGTAATTAACTAACAAGAAGAGGAGGATAGAAATTAAAGAATTAATTAATGCATAGATTAAAAGTTTACCATTGATAACTCCTAAAGTTCCTGAAAGAAGAAGTGAAGGCAATATTAGGTTAAGAATATGATAGAGAAATATTGAAACAAAACGAACGATATATGAACCAATACCATCTTCCACAGATGAAAATGTCGAGAAAAGAGAAAACATTCCTAATGGAACAATGAACATGAGAAGATTTATCCCTAGTTTGTAATGCATTGTCACATCCATTACTAAAGAAAGCACAGATGCAACAACCAGAAGCTTCTTCCAATCAATTTTTTTGTATGCAAAAAGAAATAGTAGGAATATTAATCTGAAAGAAAAAAGATTTACAAAAACAGACTCCAAGAAAACCAAAAGGAAGAATCCTACTGTGATGTATAATATTGTTAAAACTATTTTCATACTACTCTATCTCCACAAATATTGTCATTAAATCATCATAGTCCACTAAAGGTGCTACCTTTGCACTCTTTGATGTAGCTGCAGGATTATCAACTAAATTCGCAATCCGCCCTAAAACAAAATACCCCCCTATCCTCTCATCCATTGTAACAACAATATCACCATCTTTCACAGTAGAATTCATCGATATATTCTCAATGTTAATATCATCACCGCCACCTCTAACAACACCCTTGCTCAAAATCGGCACACCTTCAACAATCTTCCCATCCTTCACCCCAACATTCGTCACAAAAACCTTAAATGTACTACTCTTAGAATATGGTAGAACTACCAAAGCACCTTCACTATCAACACTCTGAACAAGTCCAACAAACATATTGCCTACAGAGACAACCGCACCCTTCTTCACCCCTTCCTTCTCCCCTTTATCTATCCGCATATTACTAATATTTTCAACTTCTAAAACTTTCCCTAAAAGATACTTCTTCTCCATATTACCCAAGGTAACCTGTTTTCTTAAGGAATCATTCTCCTCTAGCAAGACCTGATAGTGAGCATTGTTAATATCTTTTTCATAAGTTGCAACTTTCAATTCATTAAACTCTTTCCTAAACTCATCTATCTTGCCAACTGTTCCAAAATATCCTTTCACTTCATTCGCTACCTCTTTCCCATCAACATATATTGGATTAAAAAGAAAGGAGATACCATCTCGGAGGGGTTTAACAGCAGAGAGAGTGTCCAGTAGAAAAAATATTCCTGCAACTACTAACCCAACAAGAAGTAAAGCATTATCTCCCAATATGTTTTTGGTAGCTTTCTTTCTGTTTAACATATATTAAAGTCTAAACTAACTCTTCCCAAGATTTTTGTACCCTATCAAGCAAGTCAATATGATCAAGCATCAAAGATGTACCCCTAGCAGCAGCGGAGAGTGGGTCTTCAACTATCTTTACTGGTAACTCTAACTCCTCAGTCCAATATGTATCCAAACCTCGAATTAAAGCACCACCACCTGCTACATACACACCAGAAGAAACTAAGTCCTTAAGAAGTTCTGGTGGTGTTTCTTCAATTGCATCTTTTACCACTTCTGTAATTAATGAAATGGTATTCATGATGGCCTCTCTCACTTCAATACTGCTCAACTCTATCGTCTTAGGAAGACCTGTCAACAAATCCCTACCTTGTACAGGATATTTCTTCTCTTTCTTAAGAGGAGTTGCTGAACCCATCATAATCTTCATGTCCTCGGCCGTACGCTCACCGATTAGCATGTTGTACTTAGACCTGATGTAGTTGACAATATCTTGATCCATTTCATCTCCTGCTGTTTTCATTGTTTTACCAACAACAATATCACCCAAGGAGAATACTGCAATGTCAGTAGTACCTCCACCAAGGTCAATTATCATACTTCCAGAAGCATCCTCTATGGGTAATCCTGCCCCAATGGCTGCTGCCATGGATTCTTCAACAATATATACCTGTCTAGCTTGAGCAGTCTTTACAGCATCAATGACTGCTTGTCTTTCTACCTCTGTAACTGATGATGGTACACCTACAATCACTCGTGGACGCTGTAACTTCAAACCCTTGTTGTAATATTTATGTGCTTTTGTAATGAAATGATGAATCATTGCCTGTGTTGTATCAAAGTCTGAGATTACACCATCTCTAAGTGGCTTCACAGCAACAATATTACTAGGTGTTCTTCCAATCATCTGTCTAGCTTCTTTACCCACAGCTAGCACAACTTTTGTTCTTTTATCTATTGCAACAACAGAAGGCTCAGATACGACTACTCCATGGTTTCTAAGATATACCATTGTATTAGCAGTACCTAAATCAATACCCAAATCGTATGTTAGAAGCTCCCAGAAGGAATCAAATATACCCATGTACAAAAAATATACAATTAATTAATTGTGTATTGATTGTAACATTATTTATGGAAGAAAGGTATATGTCAGTTCGGTAACATTCTATTTCAATCTAACGATGACTATCTATTTATACATAAACGGAATATCCTTCGTATCAACCCCTTGGGTAAAATAGCTTGAAAGAGAAGAACTAATCACATCCTGCATCATCGAATATGTACTTACGGAAGATATCTGCCTTACCCTCTCCTCATCCGAAATGTCCTGTGGAGCAATCATACTAGCTACTTGTAAAGTCTCTGGTAAATTCGCTGCAACATATGCTTCATACTCTTTTTTCTCTGGAGAAAGATTCTCTCCTTTCCTGTTTTGCAACACGTGTATTGTCTCATGCAACAAGCTTGGTGCTATTAAATTTTCTTGAATAATCTCCTTAGGAACCCCCTCAATACCTGGCATCACCACCCCTATCGTATTCAAATTGGATACAAATGCACGAACTCCAGAAGCTGCATTAGAAGGTAATTCCTCTCTCGACATATAGTCTAAAGTGACATTGTTTTTCCCAATAAAGCTAATAATGTAGGTATAGTAAGAATCATATTCTGCAGAATCATAAACCTCTTGAGGAGTCTGTATTCCATACTTCTGAAAAACTTGAAGCCTATCCCTAAGCATCACCCTCATAGCTTCGGTAGGATTTTCTCGCATATCCACACCTATCAACATCTTTGACAACTCATTGGCTGGGTCAGCAATCATCTCTTTCTCAACAACATTCACATCTACTACTTCCGAAGTATTATCCAAAGAATTGCCATCTTCCGGCTTTTCATCTACTGATTCTTGAACATCTTCTCCTTCTGTATCATCGTGACTAAAATCCTCTACCATAGATAAAGGATAGCATAAGGGAAGGTTGATTGGTATAAAGAAGATTACTCTTGCTCTTTTCTAAGCTTCTTGTAGCATTTCATACACACATCTATTGTAGATGGTGTACCTTCAATATCTACAGCAACACTCCTTAAGTTAGGCTTAAAGGCCCTCTTTGTCTTAGGAGCTTTATATCTCCACCCAACAGAGTGCTTATGCTGTATTCTGTTTCCAGACATTGTAGATTTTCCACAAAGTTCACATGTTTTTGCCATAGCGTGCATTATATATCAATAACCTAATTGGTGCAAGCAAATAATCCAGATTAATTAAAAAGTTGTAATATCTAGCTATATTTTGTATCCTACAAGAGTTAGTTTCAAAAACAAAAATATATGGAAAACCCTGAATTCAAAGAAGAATTAGATGATTACTGTAATGAAAAAGGTGAAGATATCAATCTCTTCTTAGATTTGGGCAACCCTATCGACGAGGAGTACATTGAAACGCACAGAAAGAGTAATAGAAAGAAAAGTGTTAATGAATTTGGATTAGAAGAAAAACTTGACTATTCAACAAACCTCATGGATGACCTAGAAGCAGACTATGCCCTTAAGTTAATCAAAGCTGGACTTATTGTTTACAGAGAGCCTCACTTAAAAGAACATGATGAAGAAGAGAAAAAACAGTGTCGTAGTATTCCAGACTTCTACATCTACCATCCAGAATTAAAAGATGGTGTACTTGTTGAGATAACTAGGTATACAAAGGAGCATAACAGTACAAGAAAAAAGGAACAACATGAGAACTTAAGAGAATTCTGTGAAAAACACAAAATCCCTTTTATCCCATTGTTTGTAGATGATTTGAAAAACATGGGACTACACCCATATACCCCCTGGGGTATATAAGACCTCGACACCACACCCTCCAACTTGTAAAATTAGATATGAACCAACCAATGCCAGAAACAATGTATTGGATACTCTTTGCCATACCATCGATATTAATCGCCTCTACCGTTCACGAATATGCACACGCAATAACTGCTGTAAAATTGGGAGACCCTACACCAAAAGCACATGGAAGACTCACACTAAATCCCCTAGCACATATTGATCCAATTGGAGCAATATCTATGATAATTTTAAGATTTGGATGGAGTAAACCAGTACCAATCAACACAAGAAATTTTGATAATGAAAGAGCAGGTATTGCCCTAACATCTTTAGCAGGTCCTCTTTCTAACATTCTAATGCTTCTTCTAACAGCCCTCATCAACTACATTTTCAAACCTGATGTACAAGGTGCCTTCTTTACCTTCCTTACAACCTTTGCAATGATTAATCTTGTTTTAGCGATTTTCAACCTCATCCCCATCCCCCCACTAGATGGACACAAGATAGTCGGTTCTATCCTTCCCAAAAAACTTGCATATTACTGGGATAATCTAGAGAAATATTACATCCCCCTAATACTCATACTCGTACTTCCAATATTCCCATTTGGGTCAATTGCTTCATTTCTAATTGGAACTCTAAGCTCAAAAGTATTGGTTTTACTAGGGTTTCTTTAGCATACGATATGATTCTTTGACTATAAGCCCGAACCTATTGGATTTCCTTTTTTTCTCATGGGATAATGGGGAGCTCTAGAAGAACATGGTGGTGTCATAGCTCCACAGCCAAGAGCTAGGGATTCCAAATCATTCTGCTCCTTGGGGTAGAATTGAGGAAACCCACTTTATTAAAAAGAGCTCTATGACTCTACCTCCTTTTAGAGCACTTCCTATTGTAGAAATTGTACAAAACCACTTACCACACATCTATTTCACACAAGATTAAAAGTTCATTACATGAAGGCCAGACCTCTAGGAG
>Ga0255347_1000642_pt1 | contig 62156 bp, 37 predicted proteins | sample wastewater_treat_2_FD_192479 | JGI IMG/M metagenome (GOLD analysis project Ga0255347, IMG submission 192479) | Wastewater microbial communities from Lulu Island WWTP, Vancouver, Canada - plant24 | ecosystem: Engineered > WWTP > Wastewater > Unclassified | place: Canada: Vancouver, British...
TTTAGGAGTAGGGAAAATAACTTTGTACAAAGGACGTGAAGTAGTCACGAAAAGTATAGATGCTGCTGAGGCGGTAGATGCGCTTATCGATTTGATAAGAGAACATGGTGATTGGGTAGAAAAGAGCGAATAAAATGAGTCAGCAAGTAGAATATCACGATTTAGGAAAAGTAGATTACAAGCAATGCTGGGATTTGCAAGAGCAAATTTTAGATGAGACGGTACGTCAAAAAATTGAGAATAGAACATTGCCTGTTGATTCGCAGCATCCTCCTCGTCACTTTCTTTTGTTTTGTGAACATCCTCATGTATTCACGCTTGGTAAAAGCGGAGAAGCACATCATCTGTTAGCGAATGAAAGTGTTTTAAAAGCTCGAGAAGCTACATTTTATAAAATTAATCGTGGAGGTGATATTACTTATCATGGTCCTGGGCAATTGGTAGGTTATCCTATTTTTGACTTAGACCATTTCTTCAACGACATTCATAAATATTTGCGATTTTTAGAAGAAGCTGTAATACTAACTTGCGCTGATTACGGAATTAAAGCGGGAAGAATTGCAGGATTAACCGGTGTGTGGCTTGATGAAGAAAATCCTATAAAGGCAAGAAAAATTTGTGCCTTCGGAGTAAGATGCAGTCGTTGGGTAACAATGCACGGATTTGCATTTAACGTGAATAGTGATCTTAGTTATTTCAATATGATTGTTCCTTGCGGGATCACTGATAAAGGCGTTACTTCATTGCAGCAAGAGCTCGGTAGGGAAATTGACATGGAAGAAGTAAAGATGAAAGTATTGTTGCATATGCAATCCTTGTTTAACTTTGGGATAATTGCTGGCAATAATGAAACATTGCCTTGGCCCAAACAGTTAAACGTATAAAGCATTACGCTTATGAAAGTTTTGAAATTTTTATTGAAAGCCATTGCAGCATTAATGCTGATGTTGGTATTGTTTATTCTCGTAAGTGGAAAAACATATCTTTTCAAAACGCTTGTATATAATTTTGTTGGAATCGATGATCTCGATTTATTTGAACATCGTACGGTGGCAGTAGGGGAAGGAATTGAATGGCCGCTATCGAAAAATTACAATAGCAAGCCAATGCCTTCGGAGTTAAAGTCGACGTTAGAGCAATATAAAACGGTTTCTTTTTTAGTAATTAAGAACGATAGTATTTTGTATGAGCAATATTGGGAAGATAAAAGTGATACTTCACACACTAATTCTTTCTCGATGGCCAAAAGTATTATTGGAGTATTGATAGGGATTGCTATTGACGAAGGAAAAATAAAAAGCCTCGATCAAAAAGTGGGCGACTTTATTCCAGAGTACAAAACCGGTTCACGAGCTCAGTTAACAATTAGGCATTTAATCACTATGTCGGCAGCGCTTAGTTGGGATGAAGCATATGCAAATCCTTTGAGCGTTACAACAGAAGCCTACTACGGAACAGATCTATTTTCGTTGGTGAAAAATCAAGAAGTGGTTGGCACACCGGGAAAAGAATTTAATTACCAAAGTGGATGTTCTCAACTCTTAGGATTTATTATTGAGAGAGCAACAGGAAAACACATTGCAGAATATGCATCAGAGAAATTATGGAAGCCTTTGAATGCAATGCATGCAGCGGAGTGGAGTCTCGATAAAAAAGATGGAACAGAAAAAGCATATTGCTGTTTTTATTCGAACGCTAGAGATTTTGCAAGAATAGGATCGCTTTATTTGCATCAAGGAAATTGGCATGGTAATCAAATTATCGATTCCAACTATGTAAAAGAAAGTATTACTCCGGCACCATTAGATGATAATGGAAGTCCGAATAAAGTTTACGGCTACCATTGGTGGATAGGTGACTATTCCGGGAAACATATTTTTTATTGCAGAGGAATTTTAGGTCAGTATATAGTGGCTATTCCTGATGAAAATATAATCTTTGTTCGCCTAGGACATAAACGAGGAGAAAAGGCAGCCGACGGGTCATTGCTTGATATGCCGGTGTATGTGAAAGGTGTGATGGATTGGATTAAAAATTAAAATGAGTTATGTTAAAAGATATTCATAGAGAAGAAATAGAAGATATCGCGATTGCAATTGTTCCACAAGAAGACAACTCTGAAATATGGGAAGTATATCTTGTGAACCTTAAAGAAGAATCATTGGGTAATGTAATTATTGCCAGTAAAGGATACGGAATTTACAAAGGAGAAGAAGTGAAAACTTCAACGCTTCGCCATTATTTGGGAGATATTCAGCCTTTAGATTGTGTTTTGGTGGAGCCAATCCAAGATCAAGTTTTTGGGTTAAATAACGAGTATTGGGTTAGTTTCTATATTGAGAGAGAAATCTTCGATAAGAAATATGTCTTTTTACCTGAATCAATAAATAAAGATTTTTTTACTACGATTCCTTTTTTGAATAGGCAAGGAGTGATGATTAGATAAATTGAAAATGCAAGTAACAAGAATAATTTAATTGTTGGTGCTTGCATTTTGGATTAAAATATTCTAGTCATTACCCAATCAGTTTGTATATCATTACCTAAAACAAATTGTTTTTTTCCTGATTTTACAAATCCATTCTTCTCATAAAAACGAATGGCTCTTGGATTATTTTCCCATACACCTAACCATAAATAATCGTATTTTTTCTCCTCTGCAATTCTTAATGCTTTGTCGAAAAGAAGCTGTCCGGCGCCCGTTCCATGAAAAGTACTTAAAACATAAATCCTAGCAATCTCAATTCCTCTAAGCGTTTCGTCAATGCCATTAAAATTTAGATTGTTTAATTTTAAATATCCAATTACATCATCATTGAGACGCGCAAAATAAAATTTAGAACCGTCGTTATTCCACTCTTTCGTAAGTTGATCAATCGACATGTCGTTTTCAAGGTAATTGCGCATATCTTTTTCTGAATTAAAAGCCGAAAAAGTTTCAAAAAAGGTACTTCTGGAAATCGTTTGCAAGATGCTAATTTCATTGTGTAACACCTTTGCTACTCTTAATGTATTCATGCAACAAAATTAGCGACAAATAGAATCGTAAAAAATTAAACGATTACAAATGATTAAAAAGCTGGTCTAGTTAATCGTTTCAGTAGATTTGTCGACATATTTTCTAGCCATGCTCAATAATATCTCCCTCGAAAAAATTCTTTGTCTTGATATTGAAACAGTTTCTCAATATCCCGACTTCGATGCTACCCCCGAAGAAGTTCGTCCATTGTGGAAGCGCAAAGCCGATAATTTAAAGAAAGAAGAAAGCGATACTCATATAAGTATTTACGACCGTGCAGGTATTTATGCAGAATTCGGAAAGATTATCTGCATCTCTACAGGATTTCTAACCTTCAAAGACGGAGAACGTCAGTTTAGAATGAAATCATTTTATGGTGACGATGAGAAAGTCCTTCTTGAAGAATTTGCAGCTTTATTGAATAAGTTAAAGCCCGGCATGGCTCTCTGCGGACATAATGGTAAAGAATTCGATTTCCCATATATCTGTCGAAGAATGGTAATTCATGGTATTGAATTGCCGGCGATGTTGGATATAAGTGGCAAGAAACCGTGGGAGATTACCCATTTAGATACGATGGAGCTCTGGAAGTTCGGCGACTACAAGAATTACACTCCTTTAAACTTGTTAGCCTATATTTTGGGGATTCCGAGCCCGAAAGACGATATCGACGGAAGTCAGGTAGGACATGTATATTGGGTTGAAAAGGACCTTGAACGAATCGTCACTTATTGCCGAAAAGACGTCATTACGGTAATACAAATCCTTTTAAAACTCAAAGGGCAAGCAATTTTGAAGGAAAGTGAAGTCGTTTTTTAATTGAAAATGCCCTTAAAAAGAGCTGTTTTGATGAATTTTCTTGTTCATAACCACAAATGAGGCAAGAAAAACTGTTTTTTTACAAAAAAATCGCCGGATGTGAAATCGGCCTAAATTGCAAGTCGAAATTGATTTAACATATTGAAAACAATATAGTTAAGCGAAACATTAATTGATATTTGTCAGCTATATGGGCCACTCATCATCAAATTAAGTTCGGCCGGATACTTTCGCAGGTTATTCACATTTATTACTTTTGCACCCCTTACACCTGTTTGTAGGGGTTTCAAATCGTTGAAAAGTGGCCGAGCATCATTCAGAATATGTCATCAAGTTTACCGGAATTCCGGTAGGAGAGCATGAATTCAGCTTCCATATAGGCGATTCGTTCTTTGAGCATCATCCTGCAACCATTATCCGCAGTGCCGATGTCGACGTGAAGGCAATCCTTCGCAAAGGCTCGGGAGCAATGGAATTGGATCTTTACCTTTCGGGTGAAGTGAAAGTAGAGTGTGGTCGTTGTTTAGAAGAATTCTCTATGCCGATAGACGTTGAAAAGCATCTATTAGTACGCATGGTAGAAAGTCCTAAGCGAGAAGACGACGACGATGATGCCATCCATATCGCATTAAGTGCTCACGAAATAGATCTAAATGATCATTTATACGACTTCTTAGCATTAGAAGTACCGTATATTCCTGTTCATCCTGACGACGAAAACGGAGTGCCTGAATGCAACCCCGAAGTGCTAAAATTGATCATTAGCGAAAAAGCTAAAACAGAAGCTCCTGAAAAAGGTACTCCTGAAAACGATCGATGGGAAGCTCTTCGAAAATTAAAAATGAATTAATAACAAAGTCAAATAATACATTACTATGCCAAATCCTAAGCATAAGCACTCGAAATCAAGAAGAGATAAGCGCAGAACTCACTACAAAGCAACTGCACCAACAATCGCTATCGATTCAACAACAGGCGAAGCTCATCTTTACCACCGCGCTTACTGGTTTGAGGGAAAACTCATGTACAAAGGCAAGGTTGTAATGGAGCGTGAGGCGTAAACGTTTCCGATCCTCGTTAGTGGCAATGCTTTATAACGAAGAACGATAAACCTTTAACCTCCAACCATGAAAATCGGAATCGATATAATGGGCGGTGATTACGCTCCGATAGAAACAACATTGGGTGTAATCCGAGCTCTACCTGATTTAACAGACGACGTAAAACTTGTACTGTTCGGGGATCGTCATGCCATTTCCGACCTATTTTCTAAGGAAGGTGCCGATATCACTAAAGTGGAGATCGTGCATACAACCGAAGTAATCGGTATGGATGAGCATCCTACAAAAGCCATCACTCAAAAGCAAGATTCAAGTATTGCCCGCGGCTTCGAATATCTCAAAAAAGGAGAGATCGATGCTTTTGCCGGAGCAGGAAATAGTGGAGCAATGATGGTTGGCGCTATGTTTAGCGTAAAAACAATACCCGGAATTCTTCGCCCTGCAGTTTGTTCTATTCTTCCAAAGGAAGATGGTCCGTGGGGAGTGTTTTTAGATGTGGGATTGAATGCTGATTGCAAGCCCGAAATGTTACAACAATTCGGTATTCTTGGAAGTCTTTATCTGGAACATGTTCATGGAGTGAAATCGCCTAAAGTGGGATTGATGAATATCGGAGAAGAAGAAGAGAAAGGCAGCATGTTAACGCAAGCTACGCACCAGTTGTTAAAAAATACAAAAGACATTCACTTTGCCGGAAACGTAGAAGGCCGCGACTTATTTAATGATAAAGCGGACGTAATCGTTTGTGACGGATTTACTGGGAATGTAATTTTGAAAATGGCTGAATCTTTTTACGAATTAATTCAGAAAAGAAATGTACAAGATGAATACTTCGAACGATTCAATTACGAGAATTACGGAGGAACACCTGTACTCGGAGTTAACGCTCCCGTTATTATTGCACATGGTATTTCAAATGCACGTGCAATTAAAAACATGATTCATTCTACACAAAAGGTTACCGCTGCAGGTCTCACCGAGAAAATCGCGCAGGCATTGCAGGAAAGCATTTCCAACTAACATGACAAAAATAAGAGCAGCTATTACTGCGGTTAACGCATGGGTTCCTGAAAATGTAATGACTAATAAAGACATGGAGAAATTCATCGATACTACCGATGAATGGATTCAGAGTCGTACAGGGATTAAGGAGCGCCATATTTTAAATACCCCGGGTGAAGGAACTTCAGATATTGGAGCGAGAGCTGTTGAAGGGCTTTTAAAGAAGCGTGGTATTTCTGCAGAAGAAATTGACTTAATTATTTGTGCAACAACAACGCCAGATATGCAATTCCCTGCTACTGCTAATATCATTTCAGATAAAGTAGGAGCTAAGAATGCATGGAGTTATGATATTAATGCCGCTTGTTCAGGATTTATTTTTGCTCTGAGCACAGCATCAAAATTTATTGAAACAGGAGCCTATAAAAAAGTAATCGTTGTAGGTGCCGATAAAATGTCGTCGATAATCGATTATACCGATCGCGCAACTTGCGTAATTTTTGGTGATGGCGGCGGAGCTGTTTTATTAGAAGCGAATGATGAAGGGAACGGAATCATGGATTCTATTCTTCGTGTTGATGGCTCTGGAAGAGTTCACTTGCATCAAAAAGCAGGAGGAAGTGTGAAGCCTGCAACAGCTGAAACAGTAGCTGCCAAGGAACACTATGTATACCAAGAAGGACAGACAGTTTTTAAATTTGCTGTAACCAATATGGCTGATGTCAGTGCCGAGATCATGGAAAGAAATAACCTCACAGGAGATGATGTTTCATGGTTAATTCCTCATCAAGCAAATAAAAGAATTATTGATGCAACAGCTCGGAGAATGGGCCTGAGCGACGATAAAGTAACGCTAAATATTGAGCGTTACGGCAATACCACCAATGGTACAATTCCGCTTTGCTTATGGGAGTGGGAAAGTAAATTCAAAAAAGGCGACAATATAATTATTGCTGCATTTGGAGGAGGATTCACTTGGGGGGCTATTTGGATTAAGTGGGCGTACTAAGTCATTTGTTGTGAGGGGATTGTGTTGAATTCTCCGTTGTTGTCAGCGGTGGAATTGTGAAGATGATTTTTGTATTATTTCATGATTTAGTTCAGGTAAGACCAATTTATTTGTTGGTTTCACTAGTTATAATTACTTTTATTCTAATTTCGATCAAACAACATTCAAACATAAAATCCATTCAATGAAAAAACTATTACTAAGCCTTATGCTGGTAAGTGCGAGTTTCGGACTTACTAAAGCACAAACAACAATTTACTCAGAAGATTTTGAAAGCGGTTCGCTTCCTTCTTCTTGGAACAACATTACAAATGCCTCTGATGGTGGTTGGTTAGTAGGTGATGCAACTGCATTATCTTCTTCTTCATTCCCTATCGATGCGCATACTACAATTGCCGCTACTAACGATGATAACTGTAATTGCGATAAAAGCAATGATATCTTATCAACTGGTACTATCGATCTTTCTGGTCAAACAATGGTATTCATGAGTTTTGCAAGTTATTTTTATGACTTGTCATACCAAGGAGTTAATGAAGATGGAGAAGTTGTAGTTTCTACTGATGGTGGTTCTACTTGGACATCTGTTTACACTGTTCCTGCTAATACAGGTTCATGGCAAACTGATTTAGTTGACTTATCTGCTTACGCAGGTAATGCTAGCGTTCAAGTTGGATTCAAATACAACGATAATGGTGGATGGTTATATGGATTCGCTATTGATGATGTATTAATCTTTGCGCCTCAACAAGGAACGGATCTTGCAATTACTTCTACTATCGTAGGTAAAAACGATCCTCGTCCGGTATTCGCAGGATATTCAAAATATTTAACTGGTCTTCCATTACAAGTTAAAACTTCTTTAACTAACAACGGAACAACTACAATTACTTCATTTGATTATTCTTGGACTGATGGTGTTAATACTAACAACCAATCATTATCTGGATTGAGCATTGCTCCTTTAGCAACTTATGATATCATCGCAACTGTTCCTTACACTACATTAGCAGGTGGTACAAACATCTCTACAACGGTATCAAACATTAACAGTGGTACAACAGAATTAAGCACATCAAACAATACTGCTTCTTTCGATGTTGAAGGTGTTACTGCTCATCCTGATAGAAAATTCTTTGCTGAAGAAGCAACAGGTACATGGTGTCAATGGTGCCCTCGTGGTGCTGTGTTCATGGATTACATGCGTGCAACTTACCCTAACCAATTCGTTGGTGTAGCGGTTCACAATGCAGATCCTATGACAATCACTGCTTATGATGCAGGTATGGGTGGATTAATCGGTGGATATCCAAGTGTTGTTCCTAACCGTATGGCTGAAGTCGATCCTTCTCAATTAGAAGGTTCTTTCTTAGATTTAATTTCTGTTGCTCCGGATGCAGTAATTTCAGGAACAGGAACAGTTAATTCTACTAATAATGCAATTAATATTGATTTATCTGCAACATTTAGCGCTGCACTTTCTGGTGACTACCGTTTTATGGCAGTTGTTGTTGAAGATAGCGTAACAGGTACTGGTTCTACTTATAACCAATCAAATGCTTATGGTAACAATGCAAATGGCCCTATGGGTGGATTTGAAGCATTTGGTACTTCAGTTCCTGCAGCTCAAATGAATTATGATTTCGTTAACCGTGCATTATTAGGAACATTCAACGGACAAACAGGAAGTATTCCTGCTACAATCGTTGCAGGTACTCCTTATACTTATTCTTTCACTGCTACATCAGCAGCTGCTTGGGATAAAGCACAATTATCAGTTGCAGCAGTTGTTATCAATGCTGGTACAGGTGAAGTTGTAAATGCGGTTAAATTCCCTCTTACTATCACTACAGGTCTTAATGATGTAAATAACGCTCTTGCAGGTTCATTTGTTTATGTAACAGGAAATGATGTAAATCTTTCTTTACAGTTAACTAAAAAATCTGATGTAACAATCAACATCACTGATGTAACAGGAAAAACTGTTTTAACTCAACAATTAAACAACGTTAACAAAGGCGATAAATTCGCTTGGAACGTTGCTTCATTAGCAGAAGGTATGTATAACTTAACAGCTACTTCAGCTGATGGTAAAGTATCTTTAAAATTCGTAAAATAATTCGTTAGCGAATTTTAATTAATAGAAAATCCCGGTTACTTAGGTAGCCGGGATTTTTTTATTCCATAAATGGATGCTGAATATTCATTGTTTCTTAATGATTAAACTTTACTTCGTGACTTTCAGGATTTTCACTCTGAAAATACTTTCACGCTTGGCTAAAATTTCCGATCTTTGCACCTTCATAACCATTTGTCATGCAAACAAAAAAGGTAGAAGTATTATCTCCTGTAGGTTCATTTGAAAGCTTACAGGCAGCGATTCGTGGTGGCGCCGATGCCATCTATTTTGGAGTAGAACAGTTAAACATGCGAGCGAAATCCGTTAACATGTTAACCGTTGAAGATTTGGCAGAAGTAAATCGCATCTGCAAAGAACATAAAGTTAAAAATTATCTCACATTGAATACCGTGATGTATGATCACGATATGCAATTAGTGAAATCGATTATTCAAGAGGCGCAAGCGCAAGGTACCGACGCGGTAATTGCTTCTGATTTTGCAGTAATCGAATTATGTAATCGCTTAAATATGCCTTTGCATATTTCAACTCAAGCGAATGTTAGTAATATAGAAGCTGTCACATTCTTTTCTCGTTTTTCAGATGTAATCGTACTCGCGCGTGAATTAACTATGACGCAGATTGAAAACATCACAAAAGAAATTGTTCGTCGTGATATCAGAGGTGTTTCCGGTGAACCGATTCGTATTGAAACGTTTGTTCATGGTGCATTGTGTATGGCGGTATCCGGAAAATGTTATATGAGTTTGCATGAACAAAATGCTTCAGCAAATCGTGGCGCATGTACGCAAAATTGTCGACGACCTTATAAAGTAACAGACCTAGAAACAGGAAATGAAATGGTGGTCGATAATGAATATATTATGTCGCCAAAAGATTTATGTACAATCGAAATTCTTGATCAAGTAATAAATGCAGGAGTAGATGTATTGAAAATTGAAGGCAGAGGTAAATCGGCCGATTATGTTTTTACAACTACTAAATGTTATAAAGAAGCGGTGGAGGCTGTTGCTGCAGGTACATTTACTGCTGAACGTGCTGCTGAGTGGATGAAAGAATTGGAAACTGTTTACAACAGAGGATTCTGGGAAGGATATTACTTAGGCCGTAAGTTAGGAGAGTGGACGCCAAATCCGGGAAATGCTGCAACCGTTAAAAAGGTGTATGTTGCAAAAGGTGTAAGATATTATCCGAATGCCGGAGTAGGAGAGTTTGTTGTAGAGTCAGGAAAAATGAAAAAAGGTGATCAAATAATGATCATGGGTCCTAATTATGGAATGGTAAAAATTGAACTCGACGATTTTCGTGTGAATGGAAATGATGCGGAGGAAGCACAAAAAGGAGATCGCGTAACATTTACTATTGCAGAGAAAATATCGAAGTCCGATAAACTTTATAAGCTCGTATAATTCATCATGCCTAAAATAATTCATACACGCATGAAGTGTATAGGTTGTGGTGTCTGTCACGAGAAACAGCCCGAGTACTGGCGAATGTCGAAGAAAGACGGGAAAGCCACTTTGTTGAACGCTGAATTAAAAAAAGACAAAGCTATTTTATCGATTCCTGAATCGGAAGCCGATTTTTCTAGATCGGTAGCGGCCGATTGTCCGGTGAAGATTATTCAAATTATGTAAAGGGATTATTCGATTTTCAGGTTTTAACAATTCTAGTCTATGAATTCTACAATTGGCTAAAAAAATGGCAAAAAAGCCTTAAAAGTGCCATTTTTTAACAAAAAAGAGCAGAAATTCCCTGAAAATTGGTCCGATTCTACATTTTTCACCTATTTTTATCGATTCTAAAACTAACTCCTTATGAATAAAAAGGAAATTGAAGAACTGATAAAATTTGTATCGAAGGCGGGTGTAAGTGAAGTGAGCCTTGAAACTTCTGATATTAAAATTACCATTAAAAATGGTACAACACGTGTGGTTGAGCAAGTAGTTGCTACGGCTCCCATCGTTCATGCTATGCCTCACGCAGCTCCGGTTGCTGCTGCACCTGCTGCTCCTGCAGCTCCTGCCGCTGCACCTGCGAGCGACGATTCGAAGTACGTTACAATAAAAAGTCCAATGATTGGAACTTTCTATCGTTCATCGAATCCTGAAAAGCCAAGCTTTGTAAATGTAGGTGATGAAATTAAACCGGGTAAGGTGCTTTGCATCATCGAAGCAATGAAGTTATTCAACGAGATTGAATCAGAAGTGTCTGGAAAAATCGTGAAAGTATTAGTTGATAATTCTTCTCCGGTAGAGTACGATCAACCTCTGTTTTTAGTAGATCCGAGTTAATAGAAATGCGTTGCGTTTAATTACGCAGTATTATTAATTATTCAATCTCTATGTTTAAGAAAATTCTCATTGCCAACCGTGGTGAAATTGCGTTACGCATTATTCGCACGTGTAAAGAAATGAATATTCGTACGGTAGCTGTTTATTCAACTGCCGATAAAGAAAGTTTGCATGTTCGTTTTGCTGATGAAGCCGTATGTATTGGCCCTCCGCAAAGTCGTGATTCATATCTGAATATTCCTCGCATCATTGCAGCGGCTGAAATTACTAATGCAGATGCTATTCATCCCGGCTACGGATTCTTGTCAGAAAACTCTAAGTTCTCTGCTATCTGTCGCCAACACGGAATTAAATTCATTGGAGCAACACCTGAGCAAATTGATGCAATGGGTGATAAGGCTAGCGCTAAAGCTACAATGAAAGCTGCAGGCGTTCCTACTATTCCTGGTTCTGAAGGTTTATTAGGTAGCATTGAAGAAGCGAAAAAAGTAGCTTTGGAAATTGGCTATCCAGTAATCATGAAAGCAACTGCCGGTGGTGGTGGAAAAGGTATGCGTATCGTGTGGAAGGAAGAGGAAATGGAGAAGGCTTTTGAAACAGCAAAAACTGAAGCCGGTGCTGCTTTCGGAAACGATGGTATGTATATGGAGAAGTTTATTGAAGAACCTCGCCATATCGAAATTCAAGTTGCCGGTGACCAGTATGGAAAAGCTTGTCACTTGAGTGAGCGTGATTGCTCTATTCAACGTCGTCACCAAAAGTTAGCTGAAGAAACTCCGTCTCCATTTATGACTGACAAACTTCGTCAGGAAATGGGTGAGGCTGCTATCAAAGCTACTCTCGCAAGTAGTTATGAAGGCGTAGGAACGATTGAGTTCCTTGTAGATAAGCATAGTAAATTCTTCTTCATGGAAATGAATACACGTATTCAGGTTGAACATCCAGTTACTGAAGAGGTAATTAACTACGACTTAATTAAAGAACAAATTAAAATTGCTGCAGGTGTTCCAATTAGCGGAAAAAATCACTTCCCTACAATGCATGCAATCGAATGCCGTATCAATGCCGAAGATCCTTATAATGATTTCCGTCCTTCACCAGGAAAAATCACAGTATTGCATCAACCCGGCGGACATGGTGTTCGTGTAGATTCTCATATCTACGCAGGATATACAATTCCTCCGTATTACGATAGTATGATCGCTAAGCTGATCACTATCGCACAAACGCGTGAAGAAGCAATACAAACGATGGAAAGAGCCTTGAGCGAATTCGTAATCGAAGGAGTGAAAACAACTATTCCTTTTCATCAACAATTAATGCAAGATGAAGACTTCCGAAAAGGTAATTATACCACGAAGTTTTTGGAAACATTTAAATTGAAATAATAAAAAGCCCCGAAGAGATTCGGGGCTTTTGCTTTTTAATATTTCTTGCTTTTATCCCATTGTTGTAACCAATAGTTAGTGCGTGTTAAATAATAGTTTTCATTAAGCTCTCCGTAGTCTAAAAATTGAAACTGATTGATGCTATGTTTCTTCGCTGGTTCAATCTGCGTCCCTTCATGCCATTCGTTGAAGGATGTTATGCCAATCCATTTTACATTCGATTTAATTGCATCTTCAAACATACGATCGTAATATTTTCCGCTTTCGCGATCTTTATTGTTTCGAGTATTCCAAGGACGAATACGTTCGTCGTTATATCCCGGCCCAACTGAAGGAATAAAAATCAAATGGTGATCATATGCCCATTTTTGCAATGATGGCCAATTTTCAGGAGTAGAACCAAATGTGAATCCGCGGCTCGCAAAGTAGGTGTAGAAGCCATCAAAACCTGATTGTTCAAAGAATAAACTATCTTCTTTCCAGCACCATAGTCCAATCATGTCGCAGTCGTATTTTGATTTTCTAATACTTTGTTTTCCGGTATCACTTAATACTACTGCCCATTCTTTTGCCGGAATTACATAACTATCATAAACAAAGAACATCGGTCGATTTGTAGTTTTGTTTTTATAGAATGCAGGATGATTGCCATACTTGCCGATGATGAACCTAACGGCGTCGCATGTACTAAAAACAGTTTTTCGAACTATAGGTTCTATTTGAAAACAAACTTTTATACCATGACGTGCAGCAGCATCGAGTAGGGGCGACACACTTTTAAAAGTATAATCATCCTCTCCTAACCATGTAACCGCAATGATACCAATTCCTGCACTTGCAATTTCTTGCATATGCTTTTCAATGATTGTGGGATCAGCACTACTATATTCACTGTTGGCAGGATAAAAGTTCGCGCCAATATCTCCGTTGCCGGGAAAGAATTTTTTAGTAGTGTCTTTATCATTCTCTGGCATTACGGGATGAGCCCAATGATAATTGTTGCCATCAATTAATTTAGAGCCATACCAATTGTAATAAAAGCATACAGCATGGTCATTTAAATTCGATGTTTGAGCTTGGCAGAATGAGCCAAAGAATAAGAACAATAGTGTTAATTGTTTCATGCATTAAAAGTAGGGAACTTAATGAACATATAAAATACAAAGGGAAGAACAAAACTTCTGTCCTTCCCTTATCCAACCTACTATAAACCTAACCTTCTAAAGCATTTATTTTAATGATTTCATCATCGATGCTCTGTCAGAGATCAAAGTGTCTTCCATGAAATCTACTTTACCTGTTTCTAGATTATGCACTCCTCCAACAATAGCTATTTCACCATTTTCAAGCATTTGTTCTAGAATGTAACTTCTATTTACTATTGATGATACGGATCGTTTCACGTTTAAATTAGTAACATTTGATACGAACGTATTGTTTTTTGAATTTCGCTGTGAATGATCTTTTACTGCATTTTCTTCGTACACTGCAGGTTGTATCTTCGAAAGTAGTTCCGTTAAGTTGCCCATTTCAACATGATCGCAGGCTCCTTTTATTGCGCCACATTGCGTATGTCCTAAAACAACAATTAGTTTTGATCCTGCAACTTTGCAAGCAAATTCAAGACTTCCTAGAATATCTGTGTTCACTACATTGCCCGCAATTCGTATCGAGAAAATATCTCCTAGTCCTTGGTCGAAAATTAATTCTGCTGAAGTTCTTGAATCGATACAACTTAAGATTACTGCAAATGGCCATTGTCCTTCGCGTGTTTCATTTGCTTGCATGAGAAGGTTTCGATCTGCCATTAGATTGTTAACAAATCGCATGTTTCCTTCTTTTAATATTTCTAACGCTCTTAGAGGCGATATTGATGCTTGTGTTTCTGATGTATGTGCTTTCATTTTTTTATTTAGAGATTACGTGTGTTAATGCGTTTTCAAGTTTGTATTCTGATTTGAATCCTTTAAGCGTTATGTTTATTTTTTTGTCGCTAGCTGTGTTGCCAATGAAATCACTGATTATTTTTAATACGTCATAGTCAATATAGAATGTATCCGATGCATCTATTACTACTTTACTTCCTAGTGGTAAATGGTGTAGAGTTTGTTTTACCGCCGCCTTATTTAAGAATGAAACTTCTTGTGCTAATTTAATGGTAATAACTTCTCCTTCGTGATAATCTTCTTTCTTGAAAAAATATGCTAATTTTAAATTGGCTCTTAAGATGTAAAAAACCGATACGATAAATCCAATCGCTACTCCTTTTAACAAATCGGTTAATACTACCGCAACAACTGTTACGATGAATGGAACGAATTGATATTTTCCTCCCTTCCACATATGTTTGAAAATAGTTGGTCCTGCTAATTTATAACCAATCATTAATAGGATTGCCGCTAAGCAGGCTAAAGGAATTTTATTAAGAATTAATGGAATGCTAATTACTGCAACTAACAATAAAACCCCATGAACTATTGTTGATGCTTTTGTTTTCCCTCCTGAGTTTACGTTGGCCGATGTTCTCACAATTACAGAGGTCATTGGTAATCCTCCAATCAATCCGCTCGCAATGTTTCCAATTCCTTGAGCAAATAATTCTCTGTTGGTGTTAGTGTATCGTTTTAACGGATCCATTTTGTCGGCGGCTTCAATGCACAACAACGTTTCGATACTCGCAACTATTGCTAATGTTAATGCTAATACCCAAACTTGCGGATTACTAATTGCAGACATTTCAGGGAATGAAAACTGAGCGATGAATTCGTTGAAATTTCCTGGTGTCGGTAGTTTTACTAAATGATCTGAAGATATTGCAAGTGATGATCCGGTGAGTTTGAAGGTTTCATTTATTGCTATTCCCGCAATTACTGCAACCAACGCTCCCGGAATAGCTTTGATCTTTTTTAGAAATTCTACTTTCGTAAATGCAATTAAGATAATTAATGACACCAATGTAATTATAATAGCTCCGGGATGTGAATAGTTAATCGCATCAATTATTGCAGAGAATGTATTGCTGCCCGATTTTTCAATAAAAAAGAAATCACCTTCGTTGTCAACATCATATCCAATAGCATGGGGTAGTTGTTTTAAGATAATAATGATACCAATGGCTGCTAGCATACCTTCGATTACATTACTTGGAATATAATTGGATATCGTTCCGGCTTTGGCGACACTAAGTAATATTTGAATTGCTCCTGCTAAAACAACTGCTAATAAAAATACTTCATAACTTCCAAGAGTAGTAATGGCACTTAATACGATAGCTGTTAATCCGGCAGCGGGCCCCGAAACGCTCAGTTGTGAATTACTTAAGAGACCCACAACAATACCACCAATAATACCGGAAATAATACCGGCAAATAATGGTGCTCCACTGGCTAGTGCGATGCCTAAACAGAGTGGTAATGCTACTAAGAATACTACTAATCCGGATTGTATATCAGTTCTAAGTGTTGCTTTATTTAAATTTAAGTTCATAGTTTATAGAAGGGTTATGACAATTTATTACGCAGTGATGTTGGATGTGTGCATAAATTGCCCTGACCTTAATTTGAAGATTAGGATTTAATTTTTAATACGCAATGAAACATAATGCCCATAGTTGATTTGATGAGGATTAAACAATTTATTTACGACTTGTAAATGACTGTTTTTACCTTCATCATTACACTAAGAGATCATTTTCTCAATGGTAATAATAGATTTTGTAAAATTGCAGGACACAAAAAATGTAGTCTGCAGAAGGCCTAGGCTTCGGGAGGAATTTCTAATAGCTGTTTATGACATTCGCTTATATAAAATGCGATGTCGGCAAAACAATTAGATGAATAATTATCAGAAAGTAAATCTAAAGAAAGGTTACTCGCAACGAATTTAATATCTTCCTTTCCAGTTTCTTTTCCTTTTTCCGATTTCTCTTCTATTAAGGAGTATTTAATTGCATTCAATTCCGGAAAGCTCACCTCACGAATAGTATCTATTGCCGACATTGCCATGTCTGACAACATAAGGAATAGGAGTAGGTATGATATGAGTTTACGCATCTTCGTTTTCGAGAATGCAAAATTAACATGCAAGAAGGGATTTTGTTTTCAATCTTTGTCATTTTTGTGTCAGGGAAATCTTAAAATTTGGTTAAAGTCGATTTCAACTTCGATCCTAATCATTCTAATTGCTGAAATTCAATAGCTTAGGTGAAGTTTCAAGATGTACTAAAAATTCATTTATTTTTTAATAAGTACCTTTGCACTCCAAACCTTCGCCTACATGGAATTATCTATTAAAGACATTATTACGGTAACAATGATTTTGTTTGCCGTAATTGATATCATTGGTTCATTGCCGGTGATTATTGAAACACGAAATCGTGTAGGATTTATTCATGCCGAGAAAGCTACTTTCGCATCCTTACTTATTATGGTGCTCTTTTTGTTTCTTGGTGAGAGTATCCTTAAATTAATAGGTATAGATGTTTCTTCTTTCGCTATTGCCGGTTCTTTGGTTATTTTCTTTCTTGCTCTAGAAATGATCTTAGGTATTCGTTTGTATCGCGATGAAATTCCTGAAACTGCTTCAATTGTTCCAATTGCATTTCCATTAATTGCTGGTACAGGAACAATGACAACTTTAATATCATTGAGAGCTCAGTATGATACTACCACTATAATGGTTGGAATCACAGTGAATATGATTGTTGTTTATTTGGTTTTGAGAATGGTAGGGCCACTTGAAAAGCTTTTAGGAAAGGCAGGAATCAGTATTATTAGAAAAGTATTTGGAGTAGTTCTAATGGCAATTGCGGTTAAACTGTTTAGAACAAATGCGGGTATTTAATTATCTGCAACAGTAAGGATAGAAAATTATTATTGCAATTATTGCCGCCATTATAGCTAGAGTTAAAACTGCTCCGGCTGCTATGTCTTTTATTTTTCCAGCTTCTTTGTTGAAGTCGGGAGATACCAAGTCAGTTAACTTTTCAATGGAGGTATTCATGGCTTCAGCAGCAATAACTACCGCAATGCATATCAATAATATGGTCCATTCTATTACCGATACGTTAAATAAATAAGCCATTGCCACTACTAATAATGCCGCTACAAAATGGATGCGAATATTGCCTCCTGTCTTATAAGAGGTATAAATTCCGGTGAAGGCATATTTAAAGCTATTTAGTAGTCGTTTCATCTTTCCTTAGGTATTAACTTAAAAACATGAAAATTATTTTCTACAGCTACTTCTTTCTCGATGAATTTTTTTACGACTTCATCGTTGATGGTTGCTTCATCACTGGTAATTAAATAGCTTGCTCCTCGATCAATATAGTTTTGAATAGTTGATTCATGGTTGATTTCTTCGCTTAATTGTCCGCTGTGTTCAAATCCAAAACCTTTTGCATGTAAAAAGTATAAGTAAATACACCCCGATTCATCAGGGCCGGCAATTACACGTTCACCTGCCGGTATTGATTTTTGTAATCGAATAAGTTGTTCCCGGTTTGCAAATTCTTGTGGTATTCCTAAGTCATGCTTGCCCCATCTAGCCGGAATAATTCTAATGCCCGCGAGTATTGGTTGAGCAATTAAGACTAGCATTATAATTGCCGAGTTCTTTTTTGTTAGAAGATAGTTGAATCCGGCAGCCATCAACCCTACCACAAATAAATAACTTGGTAACATGTAATAGTGATGTACTTGCATCTGACGAAGGTCGAGAAAATGGTATGCGCAATAAGCAATTCCTAATCCTAGAAAAGGTAGAAAGCACTTGCTGTTTTTCTTTTTGAATGCTGCTAAAAATCCTATAACGATAACTAACGTATTGGCATATCCGAAAACTAGCTCAGGCCAGTCGCTGATTAGGTTTTTCTTTAAAATCATTAAGCCCGCTTCAATACTATCGGCATTTCTTATTTCTATTCCGAAATCACGTAAATTGGATTTTTCGATGAGTAACAATGCATATTTGTACCAACTTATTGTTATTACTATCGATAAACATCCAGCAACTACTATCGAAAATTTATTCTTTGTTAAAATGCTTTCGGTATTTTTTGTCAAATGCAGGAGAAAAATAATTGCGAAGTAAGCCCCAATCATTAAATATTGAATTTTAACTAATCCGCTTAATGTTAAGAGCAACATGGCGATTGCAAAGACGGAAAGCGAATTTGATTTTATGCTTTTTTCGAAATAGTAAAGTGATGCAAAAGCAAGTGTTAGTGCCAAAATATCTGGCAAGGCATTCATACTATGATAAAAAAACTCGGGAGCCCAACATATGGAGGAGGCGGTGAAGGCCGCCACTGTTTTGTTATCAGAAATAATTCCAACGAATCGATAGCAAAAGATAATTCCTATGACAGAAATAAAAAGCGAAAATATTCTTGATAAATAGTTTGGGTTGCCTATGAATCGCATGAAGTTTGCCAACAGCCATTCATATAGAGGGAAAGCAGTGCCGGTAATTCCATCCGATTCAAATCTTCTGTCGACCCTTGGGTGAAGAATATTCATATCTTCTTCAGCAAAATTACGCGCAACTGCCATTGTATTGCATTGGCGCCAGGCATGAATGCTGCATGGAGGAAGATTAATAAAAAACGAATGCACAATGATAAATAGAGCTATAGAAATCTTAAAGATTAAAGATGATCGATTTTCTATTGCTATTGTCATTTGCTTTTTTTTGTGTAAATAAGCTTCTTTGTATAATCTACTTTAATGTATTTATGTGGCATCAAATTTAGTCAAATACCAAATTAAATAAAAAGGGCCTTATCAATGATAAAGCCCTTTTGTTTCGCTTGGTTACGGTTGAATAACCAATGGTGAAACTTTTACTGATTTTTTTGATTCAATTCTTATCATATAAACTCCGGGCTGATAATCTGATGCATCAAAAAATAATTTTTGATCACCGGCTTTCAATTCTTTGTCGGCTATTCTAAGAACTTCTCTTCCTTCAATGTCAATTAAAGTACATTTTACATGACTACTTTCTATCATCTCAAACGGAATGCAAGTTATGCTTTTTGCCGGATTAGGGAAAATCATTTTAGTTTGGAAGTCTTCAATATTATCAATTCCGGTTAGTCCATTCACATCAAAATACCAATATCCCGCTGGCGCCGGCATCGGACGAACAGCCATTTTCCCAGATGTTGACAATGCTTCAATATAATAATAAACTCTTGTGCCCGCGGGTTGAGCTGGAATAGCTCCCGAGAATTCATTGCCATTTATGTTCACCATGATTGATGAAGAATAAGGTTGAAGTGTATCGGTGCGATAATAAACTACTGCCGATTGAATTCCACTTCTATGTTGTATTCTTGCATTTACAATATAGTCATTTATTGTATCAGTGGTGTTCGATAATGGTTGATGAACGATTAACAATGGATCACTTGTTCCGATTTCTTTCGTAATGCAATGCAATGCTCCTAGAGCTGAAATACTCAAAGTTGAAGTTATTCCAACAACGTTATATCCGGGTAGTGCTTCGCGATAAATACGCAACGCAGTACTGTCTTCAGGAATATTATAAGTGGGTACAATTATCGTTTTGTTGATGAACGATGAATTGGTATATGTAAAGTAGTCCCCGCTAGTATTGGGATATAAACCATTGTCATCTGGCATAGGAATACGAATCACTTTGTATGGCGTTCCGAAAGGCGACATATAATTGCTTAATACGAACTGCAAGTTAGCCTCTATCTGAGGTCCGTCAGCAATACCCAGAGGATATTCTCCCATCAATATAGTTTCTTCGTTCAATAATTTCATGTGCATATCGATGTGATGAATCGCATCATACGGTAGGGTAGGCATTTTAATGTATCTATTTATTCCCATGAAATGTGACATGATGGTGTCAATATTTGCAATGGATAACGTTGGATTTTCATCTACAATTAAATTTGAACTGAATCCGGTTCCTAGACCGTCAGTCATGAAATTTCCTCCAGTATGAATAAGATTCCAAGGTGCTGTAGTTGTTTGGTATAATGGAGTCCCTAAATAATTGGAAATAACAACGGGCACTAGGTCGTCTTGCGGTCGAGGGCGATTGTAAATCCAGTCAATGGTAATTAAACTATCAACATCATTTGTATAAGCACTCCAAGGACCATAATCTCTGCTCCATACAGTATTAAGTGAAGCATTTAACAAAACAACATTGATGGTATCTACTCCGCCCGCTGCTAAATAACTTGTTAAACTAGTGGCATTGTCAGGACTAGTATAAACAATAATTACTTTCGTCTCATTTTTCGCAGCACGAACTATATCCCTTAACATCGAAGGATATGTTTTCCATCCAATAACTAAAGCCTGAAGTTCTTCCCACTCTGCAATTGTTCTAACCGGTGAAGTAGGTGGCGTTATTGATGTGACGCCTGGAATAGTTATTCCGGCTCTACTTTGAAGATAGGCAGGCATTAAGATTTTTTCGCCTGGTAACATTCTATGGTCCCCTTGTGAAAGTGCATGAGAATTAACAAAAAGTAGAATAATCGCAATTGTTCGGAAGAAAGTTTTCATTCAATGAATTTTGGAAACCTAAAAGTAAATAAAAAAACCGTTATCAATGAAGATAACGGTTTCTTTTAAATTGTTTCCTGATTATGTAGAGGCTTTTTCTGATAAAAGTCGCTGCATAATCGCCATTCTTTCGAATACAGCAACTTTAATTTGCATCTCCTCAATGTCTAAGGGTTTAAAGATGAAATCTACAGTGCCAATTTCAAATGCGTTTAGTTTTTTTCTTTCGTTTTTCGACATAGCCGTAACGAAAATAATGGGAATGTTTTTTGTGCTTTCATTTTTTCGAAGCTCTTGAGCTACGTCAAATCCCGTCATGTCATCAAGATTGTAGTCAAGAAGAATCAAGTCAACCTGATCAATTTTTGTCATTAGAAGTGCTTCCATTCCTGAAGTAGCATTGATGAATGTTCTATGTGTTTCATCTAAGACGCTCTCTAGAGTAAGAATATTCTCGGGTCTATCATCGACAATGAGAATTTTACTGTTTTGCATATACTTGTTTTAATATAAATTACTTATTTACTTATATAACCACACTTTCATTAATGAAATCAATTGCTCAGCTTGAATGGGTTTTGTCATATAATCTGTTGCGCCGGCTTCCATGCATTTTTCTCGGTCGCCATTCATAGCTTTTGCCGTTACCGCTATTACGGGAAGATCAGTCCATTCAGGATTTTTTCGAATTTCCATAGTTGCTTCGTATCCGTTCATATTAGGCATCATAATATCCATAAGTACAATGTCTACATGATTGTTTTGTTTTAGCTTTTCAATAGCATCCAAACCATCGAAAGCTGTTATTATTTGCAACCCTTCATTTTCTAATATATTTGTTAATGAATAAATGTTTCTTACGTCATCATCAACAACTAACACTGTTTTCCCGTGAAGCAGGTCGCTCATTTTAATCTGAGTATCTTCGAAATTTTGTAGCCCCTTGCTTACGTTATTCAAGAATACTCCAGCTTCATCTAAAACATCCCCATGTTTTATTGAATGGTCATCATGTATTAAGTTACTTACTTCTCTTAAGCATTCGTCCGGATTTTGTGAACAGAATACTAATGGGATATCCCTTAAATCGTTATTTGATTGAATAAGTTGTACCATTTTTTGTGTAATTGTTACATCTTGATTACTTCCAATCATTAAACATTCTATCTTCGAATTCTTAACAGAGTCAATACAATCTTGTAAGTTTTTCGCGTAGTCTATTTGAAGTTGTTTTTCTTTTTCATGCAAAAGTTGAACAACTTTTATTGTCTCTTCGTTTTCTTCTCCAAAAAGTACCATACGAGGTAAATTGGCTTCAGTGGCAGTAGCAATACTATTGAACATTGACTCCATCTCTGATACCCCTGCTGGTTTATTTAAATAATTTACTGCACCCATATCGAGACCAAGTTGTTTTTTGTCAACAGAGGAAATAATATGCACCGGAATTCGATTAAGTTCGCGATCTTCTTTCAGATGTTTTAGTACTGTCCATCCATCCATGACAGGTAATCTCATGTCTAATATTACCGCATATGGATGATATTTCTTAGCATAGTTTAATCCTTGGTCACCTTGCAACGCAATAATTGCTTTGAATCCAAAGCGATGGCAATGATTCATTAGCATTTTCGCAAATACATAATCATCTTCTACTATAAGAATTACTTTATCTCCGTTGGCTATCTCCTGACGATCATCTTTTATTTCATCATTCGAATAATCGTATTTTTTCAATACTTCTTTTAATTGTTCGCCATTAGAGATTTGTTCTTTATTAAGTTCTAAGATGACATTGGCACTACCCGGTTCATGTTGCGGTAAATACATTGTAAACGTACTTCCGGCTCCTTCAACGCTTTCTAGTAGTAGTTCTCCACCCATCATATGCGTTAATTCTTTGCAAATGGCTAGCCCTAAACCGGTGCCACCAAATTTTCTACTTGTCGATCCATCGGCTTGTTGGAAGGCTTCAAAAACTAATTTTTGTTTGTCTTCTGCAATTCCAATCCCTGAGTCTTTGACAGAGATAGCGATTACTTTATCTGCTTGAAGAAGCGCTTTTTCTTTAAAAGTAATTTCAGGTGAAGCGCTTGTAATTTTAAATGACACTTGTCCGCCGGCAGGTGTAAACTTAAAGGCATTCGAGAGCATGTTTTTAATTACTTGCTCTATTCGAACTTTATCGCCACATAGTTTAGTAGCAGCATCTAATTCATTTTTTACTAAGAACTCTATTTGTTTTTCATTTGCTAATTCGCGGAATAATAGATGAATATCTTCGGTAATAATGTTTAAATTCAGATCTTCATATTGTAAGTCTACCTTTCCGGCTTCGATTTTCGATAAATCGAGAATGTCATTAATTAGTGTTAATAGATCATTACCTGATTTATAGATAATTTTTGCATGCTCCGTTTGTTTATTGTCGAGATTATGATTTTTATTATCTGCTAAAAGTTTCGCTAAAATTAAAATACTGTTTAGTGGTGTTCTCAGCTCATGACTCATGTTTGCCAAGAACGCCGATTTGTATTTATTACTTTGTTCTAACTGCTCCGCTTTGAATACTAAGCTTTGTCTTGCATCTTCAATGGCTAAGTTTTGCTCTTCTAACTGACCTGCTTTTTCTTGTAATTCAAGGTTAACTTGTTTTAATTCTTCTTGCTGTTCTTTTAGTTCTTCTTCCGATTGTTGAAGCAATTCCGATTGTTTCGTTAACTCATTATTGATTTTACGAAGCTCTTGCTCTTGATATGCTAATTCATCAGCTTGCTTTCTTGATTCTTCTAAGAGCTGAGTAGTAATTAAATTAGCGCGAACACTGAACAAGTTGGCAGCAATTGGCTCCGCCATCTTTTCTAATAATTCTTTCTGCACCTGAGTAAATGATCTTAATTTAGCTACTTCAATAGCACCAACAACTTTTCCGCTAGTTACCAATGGAATGATCATAATATTGCACGATTTTGATTCGCCAATACCAGTGTCTATTGTAAAGTAAGGATCATAGATTTGCTCTACAGAAATAATTTTATTTGAAGCTATCGCTTGTCCGATGAGTCCTTCTTTTAGTTCATACCTTCTGCTATTCAATATTTTATTATTGAGTGCATGATATGCCCCAAGTTGAATATGTAAATCGTTTAAATCATCATTGTGTAGGAGGAAAATTGCTGCTTGTTCAACTTCGATATGATCTACGATAGATTCTATAATTTTGTCAAGGAGTAAATTGAAATCATCGTTTGTTGAACGCATGATTTGGTTCAATTTAACTAGTCCTTCGTTTTGCCATTGTCGTGATGCTTCTTCGTCAGATGCTGCTTGTAATTGATTGCGCATCGTTAATAACGCGTGACCTTGAACGTCTTTACTGCTCAACGGCTTAAATGGAAAGTTGAAATTGCCTTTACCAATTTCTTCTACGAATCGTGATGTTTGTCGGAATCCGTCAATTAAGAAACCAAGTGCTTGCATCATTTCTCCAACTGCATTTCGGGGGACTTTCATCTTTAACTCCGGTAATTCCCCACGACCCATTTGCATAATAATTGATCGCACTTGCAAAATTGGTAAGATGATTGATCGTGTAATTACAAATCCGGCAAATAATATGGAGCCGATGATTAAAAGGGCAAGACCTAATACCAATATAACTAAAAAGTTGAATTGGTATAGCATATCATCTTGCTTTGCTAGTGCAGTTTGAGTTTTTTGCTGAAGTATTACTTTTAATTCAGCTGTGAGATCTTCAGAATGTGGAATGATTTCTCTTTCAAGAATATCTTCAGCAGCGAATTTTTTTACAGGATCCTGATAATCTTCAAAAGTATTAAGCTGTCGCATAATTTTGTTTTGTTGCGACATTAAATATTCATACTTTATAAAAAGTTCATTAACCTTTTTTACATGATCTTTGTTTTCCCAATTACTCATCAAACCACTTAATTTGATTTTTAATTGAGTATAATCGTTGTTGTTTAAGTTACGTAGACTATCTTTATCAGAGGTGTTATTTGGTAAATAAACCCAATTGGTAATAAGCATACGAGATCTTGTAACCAACAAATTCATTTTAGATAAAGCATCTAATGAGGGGTTTGTATTATTAACAATATCACTCGTAATATTTTGACTTTGCTTAATTGTATAAGTGCTGATAACCGCATTTATTAAAGCAATTGCAATTACCATCAAAAAGACGATGTAAATCTTTCTGTCAATTTTTCGGAATGCACCTTGTCTAAGTCCCATGATTGTTATTTTACTGATGTTGCTAAATCAATTAGTTGCTTTGATACTTTCAGGTTAGCTTTTTTAATAGCCGCTTCTGAAATTTCAAAACTCATTTTTTCATCTTTTTCGAAGATGTTTATGCAAATGCCTTTATTAACAATACTTTTTTCTTCAGTAATTGTTAAAATACCTTTGCTCTGTAGTTTATCAAAATGATCTGATATTTTCGTTACATTACTTTTAGCAATGAATACGATTTGACAGGTTTCCATTTCTTCTCCTGCCTTTAATTGTCGAACTTCAATTGGTTTGTCGAAAATTTTACGTGAACCTAAAAGTTGAGTTAAGCGGTCGCCGACTTCAGTCTTACCGTAAATTCCTATCACAAATTTAGAAGAAGTTAAACTTTGAACAGGCCATTCAATTTGTTTTGTGAAATTATAAATGAAAAGAGCTTTTAACGTAGCTTCATCACGCAAATTATCTTGCTGACCACTCGGAATAAATCCTGCGGTTGTCAGCAAAATCATCAGCAAGACGATTGGCTTGGTTAATATGTTAATAGCCTTTTTCAAACTAGAAATTGGTATATGTTAATTTTAACGAGAAGGTTCTTCCTAATCCGCTTAATGGACTATGATTACTGTTATAAGGTTGTATGAATAAAACTGTATCGTTCGTGATATTATATACTCCTAACATCACATCAATATTTTTAATAAGGAAGCGATGATAAATTAATTGTAAATTAAGATTGACTTCGTTATCAAACTTAGTGTATACTTGGTAGCCACTAAGTTTGTCTATTGAAGTGATTCCTGTTTTTGAACTATAGTAAATTAATCCAGCAAAAACTGAGCAATGATTGTTTATCTTGTATGTGGCAGATACTGTTGATTTTAATGGTGAAATACCTAAATGTTCATCACTATTTCCGGGAATGCAATAATTCAATAGCGAATCGCCATCATGACTTTGATAATATGATGCTCCGGCATTAAATTGTAAATTGTTTAGTTTAACGGTATATGTGGCTTCAATTCCGCTGCTGCCAGTTTCATTTGAATTTAAATAGGCATCAAATTCTGTAACAGGATCAACATAAAAAATAATTGGATCTTTTGTATGAATATAAAATGCGTTAATTGTCAAGTAAGACGATTTTCTTATTTTAACTCCGGCCTCTATTTCATACACATCTGTTTTTTCTGGTTTGATAGATGTCGATAAGTCGATATTTTGCGTACTTGGTGATCGAAACGATTGGCTATACAAAAGTTTGATGTGATATAGGTTTCTTTCTCTTGTGAATCCTATTCTCGGTGCTAACGCCGAAGGATATAAACTGTTTTTGTTATAAAATGCTCCAGCAGTAATGTTAGCAATTCTATTCTTATAGATTAGTTGGGTGAAAACACCTGTATTGTTATATTCTAACGTTGTGGAATTATTACTTCTAAAAATAATACTGTCATTTTTACTGCTCGACATATCTTTAAAACTAGTTATTCCCGCCGAAACATTTATTTTATTTGTAATTTCATAGTTAAGCAATAGTCCCGCACTATATCGCTCACTAGTAAGATTTAATTCCGTAATTCCATCTTCAGATATTGTATTAACTGTTTTCCATGGCTTTTGATTTTTGTAATTTAATTTCGGAGTTACTTTTATTTTGTCTCCTAATTTAAAATCATACTTCAATTCTCCATAGTAATTTTCAAATGTCACCGGATATGCTTTTGATGTTATGTTAACGTATTGATCTCTTGAATTAATTTGATATGAATCATAAATAAATCGACCTGAAAAATTGGAATATGCAATTGATGAATTTAAATAGTTATTAAACAATTGTGAATTGTCTTTCATCTCGAAACTATTTCCATCAACATCGGTGTAGGTGCTAAGTGATCTTAATGATTTACTACTAACACCTTCTGCTGAAAACTTAAATTTATCTTTTTGAAGACCAAGCACGATCGATCCGTTTTGTGAAGTGATTGTTTTTTCTGTTAAGCCTGATGAAAAATTGGCTCTTACATCTACATCTTTTTTTGAAGATTTTGAAATTACATTTATCACGGAATACCCTGCGTATCCTCCATAAATGGATGATCCTGGGCCTCTAATAATTTCTATTCGATCAATATTTGTAACAGGATAGTGATTTCCGAACTGCAGGGTAGAGTAGAGACCATCTACCATTTCTTGACCATCAACTAAAAGCATTACTTTACCTTCATGCCCCCAATTCCCTCTTACAGCTAAACCAACTGCACCTTGTACATCGCATCCAAATTGAAAGCCTGGTACGTATTGTAAAACATCCATCAAATCACGAGCTCCCATGGCTTGAATTTCTTCAGACGAAATTTTGGAAATTACTCCGGCCGATTCACGAGTTGTTAATTCGGTAATTGATGCAACTGTTATTTTAATATTCATTAAATCTTGAAGAGATAATGTATCAAAATTGCCTAATGATTTGGGATCTTCTTGCGCAAAACTTGGCCTAGCCATTGCGATAAGCAATAGTAAGACCAATGGCCGTAGTTTTTTATGTAAGATTCCCATAACCCCTATTTATACGAGGATACCTCTCAAAGGTTATGGCTTTATTGCCCCTTTTTTTAGCTAAAAGGAGGGGTTTTTATTCTTCATTTCTCGCTAGTTCTCGCAGCTGACTCGAAATTTTTATACCTGATTTCCTGATGTTCGTTTCATTGATTTCAAAGCTCAGTTTTCCTTGTGTCTCAATAATGTTAATACAAGATAATTGAGAAATGATCTTGTTTTCATCAGTAATTATTAAAATGCCCTTCCCAGCTAATTTTTCTATATTGAAGTCGAGTTTTTTTGCCAAACCCTTTGTTACAAATAGGATTTGAGCTCTATTAATGTCTTCAAATGAATTTGATTCTATGATTTCAATCGACTTTTCTTGAATTTTGCGATTCTTCAAAATCGATATTAAACTATTCGTAACATCCGTTTTCCCTATTACAACAATTACGAATTTGTTGTTAGGTGTATTTATTGAACTCCAATCAATATGTTTGGTGAAGTTATAAACGAAAAGGGCTTTTAAGGTCGATTCATTGGAAATATCATCGTTTGGTCCTTGGTCAAAAAAACCATTCGTCTCCTTTACAACTGATAGTAAAAGTAAAAGCAAGATAAAGAAAAGTGCTCTAATTTTCATCTTAAAAATTTTGGAATAATATTTTAAACTGAAAATTTCTTCCTAGCCCCGGTAATGCTCCGTGATAGTTGTTATACGGTTGGATATAGAAGGTTTGTTGACCTAAAATATTCGCACATCCAAATGACAGTGATAATCCTTTTATTTGTGCAGGTGAATATTCCGAAAAAAGATTTATTTCTGTAAATGGCTTGTATGTTTTTGTTATTATTTGATTGTATTGTCCGTCAATCTTTTCAATTCCTTCTCTTCTTGAGAGGTGATTTAATGTAGCAGATACACTAACTTCATTACTGATGGAATATTTAATTAATGCATTTAGTTTTATTGGGGCAATTCCAATATGTTCGTTTTCTTGATCTGTAAATGAAAAGATCGACATTTCTTCTTTTTGAAGTATTGCATAATAGGAAATCGATGTTGTCGCAGTTAATTTGTTTTTTTTGTATCGATAGTCAATTTCAAATCCCGACGAACCCGTATTGCTTGCATTGATATAACTATCAGATTGTGTTAGCTCGTTGAAGTAATAAATAATGGGATCTGTAGTTTGAATATTGAAAGCGTTTACTGTAAGGTAGCCGTTTTCATTTGTTCTTAATCCTCCTTCAATTTCTATTACTCCCGTTACTTCAGGTTTAATATGGTCTGCTAAGTCAATATTTAATGTGCTTGGCGATCTGAACGATTTACTGTAAAGGGCTTTGAAATGAAATTGTTCATTTGATTTAGTAAATCCTATTCTCGGTACTAGCGTTGAAACAAATCGGCTGTTATTATTGTACCTGCAACCGGCAATTATATTCATTTTTAATACCTGAAAAAGGGCTTGACCGTAAACGGCAAAATTCCCGTATTCTAATGTCTTAGCATCGTTCGATTGAAAGTAACTTTCTTCAATATTTTGAGTCGATTTATCGCTAAAGTAGCTAGTGCCACCCGAGATGCTAATCTTAGAGGTAGGAGTATAAATGCCGCTTAGGTTAAAACTGATTCTCTCGCTTGAAATATCAAACAATGTACTATTTAAATTTAATGTGTCATCGGTGGTGTATTTCCAAGGTGTTTGGTTTTTGTAATTTATTTTGGGTGAAATTTTAAGACGATTACTTATTTGCCAATCGTATTTTATTTCACTCCAGAAACTTCTAAATTTTAATGGAACATTACCCGGAGCTATTTCTTGATATTCGTCTCTTTCATTTACTAAATAGTCGTCATAAATAGCGGTTATTTTTATTCCTGAAATACTTCCGTTTAAATTTACAAAACTATTTTTGATCCACGACTCGTTTTCCATTGAGTAATTATTCCCAAATGCATCGTAGTATTTATTTAAACTGCGTTGAGTTGAATTTTGACTAGCTTGTAGGTTAAAACTATTCCCCCCTTTTGTTTTTACTCCTCCATAAAAGTTAATTCCTTTCCTAGTATTCACACCTTCACTCACATCATAACGGGCAGATGTTTGATATTCTAAATTTTGTTTGGCTGTTCGGGTTACGACGTTAATTACGGCATGAGCAGCATTTCCTCCGTACATCGAAGATCCAGGTCCACGAATAATTTCTATACGCTCTATGTTTTGTACTGGATAGTGATTTCCGAATTGCAATGTGGAATATAGTCCTTCGTTTAGCTCTTGCCCATCATAAAGTAAAACAACTTTTCCTTCGTGCGACCAATTTCCGCGAACCGATAACCCAACAATTCCTTCCACGTCAACTCCAAATTGAAATCCCGGTATCAGTTTTAGTACATCCATCAAATCGTTTGCCCCCATCGCTTTTATATCGTCGGAGGTAATGGTCGAAACTATGGCAGGTGATTCCTTGGCTGTTAATTCTGTTACTGAAGCTACAGTGATCTTGATGTTCATGAGGTCCTCTAGAGACAATGTATCATACCCACTCAAGTGCGACGACAATGATTGTCCTCGTAAACTTAATGTGTTTAAGATGATTATGCTTATTAGAAGGGCCTTTTTTAACATAGATGTATGCTCCTAGGCTACTTTCTACGTAAATGGTTATAAAAGGTTAAAAAAAAAGGAGCCTTTTGGGCTCCGTCTCTGAAATTCGAACTGAAATCTTATTATTTTACAAGCATTACGGAGCCTTTATACTGGCCGCCTGCGATTTTTAAGATGTAGAAATAGGTGCCGGTTGGAAGTAATTCTCCGTCATTGTCTTTTTTGCCATTCCAACACTCTTTTCCTGGTCCGCTGCTAAAAACTTCAGCTCCCCAGCGATTAAATACTTGCCATGAGCTACAATCGTCGAAGTTGGTTTTGTTTCCTAGATTGAAGCAGTCATTTACTCCATCATTATTTGGAGTAAACACATTCGGAATATTGCTTAATAAATCTGCAAGTAATCCCGGAGTAAAGCTTTTAGTTAATGTATCCGCGCATTGATTGTTTTGTGCTATCAATGTAATGTTTAATGCCCCACTAAATGCGTATAAGTGGTTTATGTTAACATCAGTAGTATTTGTTCCATCCCCTAATATCCATTGGTACTGTAACGCGTTCGTACTATTGTTTACAATACTTACTTCTACTCCTTCACATCCAATAACAGTTACTAAACTATCTATTAAGAAATCAGCAGTAGGTTGGTCATTTACACTGATTTCTACTTGATCATCATCCGTACAACCATTAATATCTGTTACAGTTACCGTATATGTAGTTGTCGCATTAGGTGATGCTATTGGAGTTGCTGATGTAGGATTGTTTAACCCTGTCGCAGGCGACCACGAATAAGTTACTCCGCCCGTAGCGGTTAAACTAACGCTTCCTCCATTACAAATAATATCAGGCGATCCTGCATCTGCAACAGGTAATGAATTAACAGTTACGGTTACATTGCTTGTGTTACTACATCCATTGTTGTCTGTTCCAATTACTGAATAGGTAGTAGTAGAAGTTGGATTTGCAGAAGGGTTTGCGATATTCGGATTGTCAAGTCCTGTAGATGGTGACCATGAATAAACTGTTCCTCCTGTGCCATTTAATGTGGTACTGCTTCCAATACATATTGCAGTATTATTTCCAGCACTAATAATTGGTAATGCATTTACTACAACTGTTACCGCTGCCGATTTTTTACATCCATTTGCATCAGTAACTAATACGCTGTAGGTAGTAGTACTTGTTGGATTCGCTATTGGATTTGCAATACCTGTATTGTCAAGCGCAGTGCCAGGGGACCAAACATAGCTAACTCCTCCTGATCCATTTAATGTAGTGCTGTTTCCTGTGCATATTGTATCGTTTGTGCCTGCAGATGCATTAGGAAGTGGATTTACAGTAACGTTATAGGTCACCGGATTTCCAACACATCCATAACTATTCGTTTCTTGAACACTAACAACAGCCGAAGGACTTCCACTCCAGATAGCAGTAATTCCATTGCTGCCATTTCCATTCACTACGCTTCCTCCGGTAATTGTCCAGTTGTAGTTGCTTCCTGTTGTATTCGTTACTATAAATGATCCTGTATCAGAAACGCAAATACTGCTATTGCCTGTAATTGTACTTGTTTGTGGTGCAGGATTTATTGTAACATACAATGTATCTGAAATACCAAAACATACTGTATCTGCTGTAACGCTGGCTTCTTCATACCATAATGCTACTGTTTGTGGTCCGGTAACTCCCCAGTCTACTAAAACACTATTTGTTCCATTACCTTGTGTAACTGTTCCACCTTGAGCATGCCATGTATATGTTGATCCTGGTGTGTGAATTGTAGAATATGATTGTCCTTGTGCAAGATTTGAACATAATGTTTGTGTTCCTGTTGGTGCAACAGGAGTTAATATTACATTGATAGTAACTGGCAAGATAACCGGATCAGAATTACACCCTTTATCTGTTACCTCTACAACACTTATCGAACCATTACCTGATGTTGAAGACCAATCAACAGTGATTGTGTCTCCTCCTTGACCTGATCCTAAAGTTCCATTCGTAATATTCCAATTGTATGTGGATGTTCCGTTCGGATTATTAACCCAATATTGAACACCAGTTACTCCTGGACAAACTGATAATGTACCCGTAATTCCATTGATTGTTGCTGCAGGATTTACAGTGATATCAATTGTGTCTTTATTTACACATGAATTTCCATCAACTCCTGTTAATACATAGCTTGTATTTGTTGTCGGATGTACGTCAACGTTAGTTGATGATCCTATAGTAGTTCCCGATGGAATTTCTGTCCATGTGTAATTAGTTGCTCCCGATCCTGATAAAGTAATTGTATCGCCATCGCACATATTTGGGTTGGCAGTACTAATTTGGACGTTCGGTAACGGATTTACTGTAACTAGCACAGTATCGTAGTTTAAACATAAGGCAGCACTTGTTCCTGTTACAATATATGAAGTAGTTGTTGTTGGCGAAACAGTAAAGTTTGCTCCTGAACCAATGCTTAATCCGGGGCTGGATAATAATGCCCAACTAAAGTTTGGCGCTCCTGATGCACTCAATGTTGTACTATTGCCTACGCAAATTGCAATTGGGTTTGCCGATGCAGCTACATTTGGTAGTGGATTTGATGTCACTGCAACGCTATCGCTTGTAGTACATCCATTTAATGTAGTTGTTACTGTATAGTAAACAGTGGTGGCTGTTGTTCCAGGATTAATAATTGCTAGTTGAGGATCTGAAATTGTTGTAGAATTTAATCCTGTCCCCGGTGACCACGAATAGGTGTATCCCGAAGTGCTTGTTGTTCCAATGAAAATTGTATCACCATTACACAATGATGTAGCTGATCCCGCTTCTGAAACTGGTAATGGTTTTACAAATGCAGTGACTGTATCTTTATCGATACATCCGAATAAGTTTGTTGTTAATATGAAGTCGGTTGATGTTGTACTTGTTGTTCCGTTAGTTAATGTAACTGTAGGATTTGATGAAGTACTACTGCTTAATCCTGTAGACGGACTCCAAGTATAACTATAGTTTGCAGTTGATGTTGTTCCGAAAGAAGCAGATTGGCCTGAACAGAATGTTACGTCACTTCCTGCTACTGCTGTTGGTACAGGACTTAAAATTACTGTTACATCATCCGTTGTAGTACATCCGTTTAATGTTGTTGTTACAGTGTATTGTAATGTATCAGGATCAGCAGCTGTAATGGTATCTGATAATGTTGGATTAGAGATATTAGGGTCACTTAAGTTTGTTGCAGGAGACCAACTATAGGTATATCCCGATGTGTTTGCAGCGCCTAATTGTACTGTACTTCCAGAACATAATAATTGATTTGTACCTGCATTCGATATTGGTAGTGGATTAACAGTGATTGCTACATAATCTGTATCACGACAACCAAACCACGTTGCTATTACCGAATAATTTATCACCAAAGGTGTAGTGCCTGAATTTGTTGCAGCCGAAACAGGATTGGAAATTGTTGTGCTGCTTAATCCAGTAGAAGGTGTCCATGAATAGGTATATCCTGAAGTAGATGTTGAACCGATGTTTGCACTTTGACCTGAGCAATATGTTGCCGCTAAGCCAGCTTCAGCTACAGGTACAGGTCCTGTAACAACTCTAACAGTATCTGAAGAGGTACATCCCGCAAGCGTTGTTGTAACTACGTATTGCAATGTATCAGTTGTTGATCCTGTATTTGTTAATGTTACTGTCGGATTTGAAACTCCGCTATTACTTAATCCAGTTGACGGTGACCATGAGTAAGTGTATCCAGATGTATTTAGTGTCCCAATTTGTCCCGTTGTTCCTGAACATAAATATAAATTGTTACCTGCGTTAGAAACCGGAATTGGTCTTACAACTACAGCAACGGTGTCTTTGTCGGTACAGCCAAACCATCCTGTAGTTAATATTACATTAACGGTATCATTAACAGTTGTACTATTACTTAATGATATAGAAGTATTGCTTGCTGAAGTATTTGTAACTCCTGTTGCAGGCGACCAACTATAAGTATAACCGCTAATAGCACTTGCTCCAATATTACCACTTTGTCCGCTGCAGAATGTAATGTCTGAGCCTGCGTTTGCTGTTGGTACCGGTCGAACTACTACTTGTACAGTATCGTATGATACACAAGTGAAGCTGTTAGATACTTGAATTATGTATTGTAAAGTATCAGGAGTATTACCTGTATTAGTTAAAGTTAAAACAGGATTTGAAACACTGCTATTGCTTAATCCCGATGTAGGTGTCCATGAATAGGTATAACCTGAAGTCGTTAATGCTCCTAATGGAACACTTCCGCCAGAACAAATGGATACGTTGTTTCCGGCAGATGCAACAGGATAAGGATTAGAAGTAACAACAACTGTATCTGAATTGGTACATCCGTTTAAATTTGATATAACAATATAATTTGTATTTGTTGGTGTTGAACCCGTATTGCTTACCGTTACAACAGGATTTGAAATTGTTGAACTGCTAAGACCTGTTGAAGGAGTCCATGAATAAGTATATCCAGATGTCGAACTTCCTCCAATTGTTGCTGTTCCATCCGAGCAGAATGAAACATCACTTCCTGCCGTTGCTGTCGGTTGCGGTTTAATAAATACAGTCTTTCTTAGTGTATCTGATGGGCAACCAAATGCATTTAATGCCACAACCGAAACTGTTGCTAAACCTGTAGAATTAAAAGTTACTCCGGCTGTTGTTGTATTTGATCCACTAACTTGAGTTCCGTTAGTAACAATCCATGAGTAAGTATAACCTGAAGTTGCATTTACTGTGTATCCAATTCCGGTTGCCGTATTCAAACATAAAGTATCAGGGCCGGTTAAACTTGTTGGTTTAGCTGTATTTAAAACGTTTATTGTATAAACTATATTAGTTGTTTTTGCAGGGCATCCATTATCAGTTGCGATTGCAGAAAATTGATATGGGTTTGTTCTGCCTTGACTACAAGATGTTGTCCAACAGAATTGACTTGAAGCTGTGCCACTGCCACTTGCATTAGATAAAGTAGCTGCCGGATTTGTAGTTGCAATATTAAAAATATCTCCGGTATGAGCAATGTAAATACTATCACCATTTGAATCGCTAAATCCAACATTAAAACATAGTGTTTGCCCTTCTTGAATTGTGTATGTTGTAGTTGTACTTCCCGGAGCTAAATTAGGAGCAGGGTTCACAGGACACGTAATAACAATAATTTGTAAATCGAGACGAGACACTCCAATTAATACTCCATTTCTATACTCGTTAATTTCAACGGCAACAACATAGTATCCTTGTGTTGGTGATAAATAAGAAGCTAATCCAGTTGCAGTATCAATCGCAGTATAACTTCCGGGGCCGAAAGGTAAAGCACTACTGTAGTTTGTTGCATACGAAATTAATGGAATTGGCCATGTGTAAGATGCAGGAGGATTAGGATTAGGATTTCCATTACTTGAAATTCCTTCGTATGGTGTTACAAATTGATAAGTCAATAAATCACCGTCAGGATCGATAGCTTGATTCAAAACACTCACTGTATCACCTGCGCAAATAAAAGGAACCGGTGCAACAGCAAAAGTTGGGGAACTATTTACAATAGTAGGGTCTGGTGCAAAAGCATAATAAGCTTGACCCGATGCTCCCGGATTACTTATGTTAGCAATTGTATTGTTTCTGCAACAACGATCTGCAATAAAATAATAGCCAGTTGTGTTTACAGGTACTCCAATTACTCCGGTATAGATTCCCTCTTCAACACACACGTTTGGTGCAAACGTACAGCTGTCGTTTGCATTTGGAGGAGTTATGAATTGTTGAGATATAAGAGGTAATGATGTCAACGCAATTCGCGTTTTGTTACCTCCCGGATTTAAGGCATTGTCTTCATAAGCACCTAAATCCATTGATACAGGTAACAGTGAACTTCCTGAATCACATAGCCTGTAAATTTTTAGAGTAAAGGAATACTCATATAAGCCAGTACCTGAATTTAAACCTTGGTAAACATAGGTCAGATTTCCTCCCATTAAGTGGGATGCGAAAGTCTCGGTTGGCATCAAGACAAGCATTCCTAAACTGCAGAGAGCTGCAAATAGCAATTTTTTCATAAACGGTGGTTAGGTTGAATTGGTGTAATAACTGTTTTGGTCGAATGAAAAGTGAAATCAAATTAAGAGAAAATAGTTTGATAATAAAAGGGTTAATCGGTGAATCTCAAATAATTCGCTTCTTACAGATGAATTTCTTCTTCATTTTTGGGTTGACGGTTTTTAAGGGATTGCTATCTTGGCATCATGATTAACTCTGAAATTACTATAATTGGTGCTGGCCCAGGTGGAAGTACTGCTGCTTTGTCATTGGCTAATAGAGGGATACGAGTTTTAATGGTTGATCAATCCTCCTTTCCTCGCGACAAAGTTTGTGGTGATGCTTTAAGCGGTAAAGTTGTTTTAACTCTAAAACGCATAAATGAAGATTTTCCGAAAGAGTTGTCGATTGAGCCTTCTGTTATCGCTTCTCACGGTGTTTCATTCGTTGCCCCTAACGGAAAAATCCTAAATGTGCCATTTCGTCGTGAGCCAGATCCGGAAAATCCTCCCGGTTTTATTGCAAAACGAATAGATTTCGATAATTGGTTATTTAATAAAGCCGCTTCTCATCCATTAATTAATATTGAAACAGGAGTCCGAATAGAAAATTTTAAAAAAGAAAATGACGAATGGTTGCTTTCTGATAAAGAAAATAAATTCTGTGTTAGAACAAAATTAGTTATTGCTGCCGATGGCGCTCATTCGCGATTTGCAAAAGAAGTTGGTGGGATTGTTATGGAAGATGAACATTATTGTGCCGGACTTAGAGGGTATTATTCCGGAGTAAAGGATTTAGATCAAAATGGATTTATAGAATTGCATTTTACAAAAGAATTTCTTCCGGGATATTTTTGGGTTTTCCCTCTAGCCAATGGCATGGCAAACGTTGGTGTCGGAATGAGAAGTGATGTTATTGCTAAGAAAAAAATTAACCTGCGAAAAGAAATGCAGAAACTAATTGAAACACATCCTGTATTGAAAGAAAGGTTTAAAGATGCAACATTAAATGATTCAATTAAAGGTTATGGACTTCCACTAGGCTCTAAAAAACGCAAACTGTCCGGTGATGGATTTTTGTTGATTGGCGATGCCGGTTCGTTGATTGATCCTTTTACCGGCGAAGGAGTTGGGAATGCAATGATTTGCGGATTAAAGGCCGGAGAAATTGTCGCTAGTATTAATAATAATATATACAGTAAAGAAGCTCTTAAAGCCTACGACGAGTCGGTTTATAAACGCTTATGGCCTGAGTTGAGTTTAAGTAAAAAAATGCAAGAACTAGTGAAATATCCTTGGCTTTTCAATTTAGTGGTCAATCGTGCTAATAATTCTAAAACGTTAAGAGAAACGATCTCCTGTATGTTTGAAGACCTCGATTTGCGAGGTAGACTCAAAAATCCAATGTTTTATTTGAAAGTCCTTTTTGAAAGGGGTTAGGAGTGCAAGTTGCTGATATTCAGCCATTAAATGAAGGGTTGGTTGAATTTGACATAGCTTTGTAAGCTCATTGAGGCTAATGCTCATCACTTTGGAATTTGATAAGATATTGTATTTCAATGCTATAAGATTTGTCGTTTTGTTTTATTTTAAAAGAAGTAGCTGGTGGTTTTCACCTAGAAAATTGCAACAATCACCTAGATGTATCGTATCAATTGTACCATAAAATTGAATATGAGCACCTACAACCTAAGCCGCCAAAGAGATATTGTTGCATTGCAAAGTATTGTTGAGTTAAAGCAACTACCTTTTGATACTTTCCCTGAAATTAGAACTGCATTAAAAGATTCGACTCAATTCTGTAAAGGAAAGGGTGCTGTCTTAGCTCTTTTTACTAAAGAAAAATTTTGGGTTAAGTCAGTTTATAATTTTGAGGAATCGAAATTCGGTATTTGTTTTTCGAATTTAATTAATTCAGCAAGTTTTAATTCCGATGAAAAAATTGTTGAGTATTTCAAGATGAATGATGATGAAGGATTTTTAGCCGTGCCTATTATTGACGATAAGAATAATAAGGTTGGTGTTTTATGCATCAATCAACCAAAGGCAACTAGAGTTACTCCGTTAGTGAAACAGTTTTTAAATGTTATATCAACATCTATCGAGTCTGTATTTCAAAAGGAATTATTGCTGTTGAAATTTAATTCAGAAAGAAATATTGTTGAACAAAGTAAGAAATCTTTATTGCAAAAAGAGAATCTAATTAAATATACTTATGATTTTGCTCCAATAGGAATGTTAAAGACAACTCTTTCTGGGGAAATCATTCTTGCAAATAATAAGTTTAAATCAATGATGTCGCTAGGCAACGAAGAACTTATAGGTAAATCATGGTTTCTAAATGTTATCGAAAAGGAAAAAATCATCGAGCAATGGCATTCATGCACTTCTGCAAAAAGATTTTTTACTTCAACTTGCAGTTTCGTGCAGCCAAATAATACTAAAGCTATAGTGGAAATACAGGCTTCTCCTGTAGTTACTGTTGATGGAGAAATTAGGTATTTGCTTTTTGTTACTGATGTTACTTCAAAAGTAAGAGAGGAAGAAAGGTATCGCCGTGAGGAAGAAATTAAGCAATTGGCGTTGGAAAAGAAAGAAGCTTTCTTGGCAAATATGAGTCATGAGATTAGATCTCCGATGAACGCAATCCTTGGCTTTGCTGATATATTAAATGAAACGTTAGTTAATAAGCAACAGAAGGAGTACATCAATGTTATTCAATCAGCCGGGCAAAATTTGCTTTCTGTCATCAATAACATTTTGGATTATTCAAAATCTGAAAATGGCAAAGTGAAAATTGCCAATCATATTATTTCATGGGATGATGTCGAAAGAAATGTTTACAAACTTTTAAAGAAGAAAGCCGATAGTAAAAAAATCAAGTTCAATTATAAAAAGTCGAATAATATACCAGGAAATTTGCTTGGAGATATCGTTTTGATAAATCAAGTGCTAGTAAACTTAGTGGATAACGCAATTAAATTTACCGATAAGGGAAGAGTAGATTTAGCAATCAATTTTAAGAGTGAAACAGATGCAACTTGTAAGCTTGAGTTTGTTGTGAAAGATTCCGGAATTGGTATTTCTGAAGAAGCTCAGCATTTAGTATTTGACAGGTATTATCAAGTGAAAGACGATTTGCAAAAATGTAAATCCGGAACAGGCTTGGGGCTAAATATTTCTAAGAATCTTATCGCTGAGATGGGTGGCGACATTTCCGTTAAATCAAATTTAGGAAAGGGTTCAGAGTTTTCTTTTGTGTTAGAGTTTGTAAAAGATGTTGTTGTAACAAAGAGAACAGAAAAAGTTATTGACCTTATTTCTAAAAACACAGGAAAACTTAAAATACTTTTATTCGAAGACAATGAATTGAATAAACAGTTAATGCAACATATAATTAAAGGTTTTGGTTTTGATCTTGATGTTGCAGAAAATGGTCGAGTAGGAGTAGATCTTCTTAAACAGAAAGCATATGATGTTGTTGTAATGGATCTGGATATGCCTATCATGGATGGATATGCAGCTACCAAAACAATTCGAAATGAACTGAATCTTGATATTCCTATTTTGGCAATGACAGGGCACCGAATTGTTGGTGAGAAGGAAAGATGCTTAGCAATTGGAATGAATGATTTTATATTGAAACCAATTAATAAAAGTGAGTTGTTTGAGAAATTGGCGAATTTAACTTTCAGTCAGTTTACAGAAGATCTGAAATCGGTATTAGAGCCTTCTAAGCAACCAACATCCAGTAAAAAAGGAAGTTATTTAAAAAATTTATCGAATGGAGATCCAGTTTTTGAACGAGAAATGATAAAGGTGTTTATCAATACTATTCCGGATAAGATGTTCAAGCTAAATGAGGCTGTAATTGCTCGAGACTCGTCTGTAATTCATAAACTTACACATAATATTAGAGGTTCAATTGCTATTATGAGCATCCCTTTTGCATCTGAAATGTTATCAGAGTTGGATGAGTTGTCGTTGGATAATTCGAGTTTCACCCAACTTGACTTGAAATTTAAAGAAGTCGATAATATCGTAAATAGCTATTGTGAATTGTATATAGATGAATTTTTTGACAAAAAAGAGCTGAAAATTGCATAAAATGGCATTTTGCCGTAACATTGCACGCGGTTTCAAGCTATAAGGTGTAAATTGCTATTGCCCTAATCTAAAGCAATTTGTATTTACGACGTACTTAGTGGTTTTTGGGGATAAATAATCATCTGAAAGCTAAAGTATAAGTTCATAGTTTGATTTGTTTTTTATCAAAGGAGTTGGGACCTCCTGAAAAAATGCGGTTATGAATTGTATTATTGTTGATGACAGCGAATTAGCCTTGATGGCTACTGAGCAATGTGTAAAAAACGTAAGTTATTTAAATCTGCTGGGTACATTTATAAACCCTGTGGATGCGCTTTCATTTATTGCACAGAATAATATTGACTTGATATTTTTAGATGTGGAAATGCCGGTAATTAGCGGTATAGATTTCATCAAAAGTATGACAAAGCCTGCGCCTTTAGTTATATTAACTACAATGCACAAAAATTATGCATTTGATGCATTTGAGAATAACGTAACCGATTTTCTTGTAAAGCCAATTACTTTACCTCGTTTTATTCAGTCCATTTCTAAAGTGAAAAGTATTTATGATAAAATGAATATTACTTTTTCGGATGAATCGACCGTTTTTATTAAGAAGGGAAGTAGTATTGTTAAGATGGAAATGAATGATATTTTGTGGGTGGAAAGTTTGGGTGATTATGTAACACTAAATACCGCAAAGGAAAAAATAGTAGTTCATTCTACAATGTCGGCAATTGAAGAAAAATTGAACACCGGAAAATTCATTCGTGTTCACCGATCTTACATTATTCAAAAGGATAAAATTATTGATATTGAGGATGATGTTATCACTTATTTTGATCAATTAATTCCGATTGGAAAGACGTATAAAAAGGAGGTTTATAAAAAATTGAACCTCGTTAAATAAAGTTTCAAAATAAAACATTCAGCTCACTAATAAGTGAGCTTTTTTTATAGTCAATTTTTCAATTTTTCTGCAAAAATCGAACGCTTTTTCCTTTTAACCCCCAAAATCGACCGTTTATCGAAATTTTTCATTCCCATGATTTTCTTTCCGTTCAACCTGTCAAATGAATGGAATTAATATGATGTGCTTCAAAGTTAATATTAGGAAGACAAAAAATCTAGTGTTACATAAAATGTATATGAAAAATTTATTTTGGGTTAAAAATGCACGAACTACGTTCGCATTACCTTTTGGATCTTGTTGCTTGTGGATTTTTGTAGGTTTGATATTATTGTCATCTGCTGCTGGTGCTACAACAACTAATACAATGATTAATGTAGGTACATGGTCAACCGGAGCGAATTGGTCGCTAGGCCATGAACCGACGAACTCGGAAGATGTAATTATTCCAAGTGATATCGTTGCAACAATAGATGTAAGCGCAGTTTGTGCAAGTTTAACAATTGGAGATAATTCTACTTCAGCAATAGTTACGATTTCAGGAACAAATAGCTTAACCATCACCACAGCCGGTGGAGGTTCAGGGAACTTATATATTAATGGTGCTAATAGTAATAGTTTATTTCAGTTTAATATTAATGGTGGTAGTGTAAATGTAATGGGCCAAGTTATTCCGGGGGGATTTAACGGAGGCGAAATTAATGTTACATCAGGAAGTGTTCGTTTTTCGAACACTTCCTCTTTAACTTGGGGTGAAGCTGTTAATTTAAATGTTACTGGAACTGGTTCTGCTACATTTGATGGTCAACTTGACTTGACTACTGTTTCTGCAGGATCTACTACTTTATCTTTAACCGGTAACGGTTCATTCGTATTTAATGGATTTGTAAATCAAACTAGTTCTTCGTGTACAATTTCAAATACAGGTACAGCAGGTGCTTTGTATTTTAATGCAGGTTATTTAATAAGTGCTGGTTCATTTGTAACGATGGCTGGTGAAAATATTTATTTCGGTAGTTTATTTACAAATTCAGGAAGCGCATTAACATTAGATGCCGCTTCAAATTCATATTTTAGTTCTTCTACGACAGTTAATCCTACATCATTAATTACTTTCGGAAATGTAATTATAAATAGCGGAGTAGATTTAACTTTGAATGGTGATATTAATATTGCAAAAAATTGGACAAGTAATGGTGGTAATTTAATTCCGGGATCAAGTACTGTTGGTTTTGTTGGGACATCTGCTCAAGCAATCAATGGTACTTCAGCATCCCAAACATTTAATAATATTTCATTAGGTCTTACTGCAGGTCAAGCACTAAGTGTTGCCGGTAGTACGACTACTTTAACAGTAAATAATTTAAGTATGACTACCGGTAATTTTACTGCCGGTACAGCAGCAACAGTTAATATTAATGGTGATTTGAGTATTGCTTCGGGGACCTACACCCCGGGAGCGAATACGAATATTGGGGGTAATTTTTCAAATTCAGGCACCTACACAGCTGCATCTTCTAAGATGTTAAGCTTTGTAGGTGCTTCTTCAGCCGTAGTTTCAGGCTCAGGTACATTTACAATTTTTGATTTGACATTTAATAAAGCAACAAAGAATACTGTTGTCGATTTGCAATCAGCCAGCTTTATTACTGGAATTAACACTGGTAATGTTTATAATTTTACACTTACAAAAGGTACATTGAAGTACAATAATAGCGCTACATTAACTGATTGTCATAACCAAGGTACTGCTTCTTCATTAACAATTCCTTATGATTTTATCATAGAGTCTAATAATGGAATAATGAATTTATGTAAGTCCGGCACTATGACAGGTAGTGCATCAAACGTTGTTCTATCTGGGCAACTTTATGTTAACGGAGGTATAGTGCGAGTGCTTATGTCAACTACCGCAAAAGATTTCCAATATAAGGTAAATGGAGGAACTCCTCAATTATACATAGCATCAGGATCTTTATATTTAGGAGGAGGGTTTAACTACAATCCAACTACAGGAGTAGATTATGTTGATTTTAATATGTCTGGTGGTTATATTTATACAGGAACTTCTTCTACAGCTTTAGCAACATTTGCATTGAATGATATTTCCGGTGGTAGTACTACAATGACAGGTGGTCGTATAGTAATTGAGGATCGTACTTCTGGTGCAACTTATCCGGATGTAGATTTAGGTGGATCTAATCTATCTGCTTATTCAGTAACTGATGGAACAATTCAAATTGGAACAGCAGGAACAACTTCAGGTTCGGTTTTTGAATTTAAAGCATATCCAAATACAAATTACCCTCATGTTGTTTTGAATAATGGGGTAACTAAAACTTTACGCCCATTGAATAATGCCGATTTTAAAATGCTCAGCTTAACAATCGGAACTTCTTCTACTTTTAATATGAGTGATGCAACAGCATCCGTTTTAACGCATAAAATTACTTTGACAGGTGCAAATGCCGGAATCGCATTTTCTAATTCAGGTACATATACTGCGCAACAGGGAACAGTAGAATTTGCAGGAAATGTTGATCAGACAATTACTAGCAGTGGTGCATCATTAACTTTTTATAATTTGCTTGTTAATAATTCAGGAAATGCTATGTCTGGGTCAGGAACACTTACTACTTTAACGCTTCAGAGCTTAACGGTTAGTACAGGAACGTTTTCTCCAGGTACCTTAACTACATTTACTATTAATGGGAACGTTAATTTGAATGGTGGAACTTGGAGTGCGCCATCAACTGTTTCTTTTAAAGGAGATTGGGCTAATAACGGTGGTACTTTTACTCCGAATACTTCTACAGTTACTTTTAATGGTGCTTTGAATCAAGTAATTAATGGAACATCGACTTCAGAAACATTTTATAATTTAACATGTAGCAAAACCGCCGGTACTTTTGTTTCAACTGGAGGAAATATAGTTGCTATTATAGCTAATAATTTTACAAATTCTACCAGTGATTTTAATGCACCTGCTACTTTAACAACAAACGGCAATTTTACATTGAATTCTGGGACATATACCGCAGGAGCAGATTTATATATTGGAGGTAATTCTTCTATTGCGAACGCCGTTACATTTACAGTGGGAACAGGAACAGTTACATATAATGGTACAAGTGCCCAAACTATTGGTGGCACAAAGGCGACCATAGCTTACTATAATTTGGTAATCAATAAAGCGCCTGGGACTAGTTTAACAAAGACAGGATCGGTAACAACAATTACCGCACAAGATCTTACCCTAACTCAAGGCGACTTTACGGCACCTGCAACTTTAACTGTAAACGGAATAGCAACAGTTCAGGCCGGCACAATGACCTTAGGAACAACTGCTACTTTTAATGGTAATGTTAGTTTAACCGGAGGTACTTTGGTTGCAGGTACAACTATTAATTTATATGGCGATTGGACACAAAATTCGGGTGCAACTTTTACACCAAATACTTCAACAACTAATTTTAGAAATGCAACAACTGCTCAAGTCCTTCAAGGAACAGCAAGTACTCTTTCTTTTTATAATGTTGTAATCAATAAAGCGACCGGAATTTTGGTTTCAACAGCAGGAAGTGTAAATACAATTACTGCAAATAATTTTACTGAAACACTTGGGAATTTTACATGCCCTACAACGGTAACATTGGGTGGATTTTTAACGATTTCAACTGGAACTTTTACTTCCGCTTCAATACTTACTGTTGCGGGGACATTTACATTATCTAATGGTACTTTCAGTGCAGGAGCAAATACTTATGTGGGCGGCAACTGGTCGCATGCAACAGGTGCCTCAGTTATATTTACCCACAATAATGGAACCGTAACATTTAATGGCTCTGCAGCACAATCAATAACAGGAACAAGAACATCAGAGACTTTTTATAATCTTGTTGTAGATAAATCAGGATCTACCACTTTAAATACATCTGGAAGTATGGCTACAATAGCAGCTTATTCTATAACCGAAACTCAAGGTAATTTTACAGCACCAGGAACATTAACTGTTAGCAATAATGTAGTTGTTACTTCAGGCACACTTACAACTAGTACTACAGCAACAATATCAGGAAGTTTAACTATTGATAATGGTACATTAGTAACTGGTACTACTTTAAATGTACAAGGTGATTGGGTGCAAGGAAGTGGAGCTACATTTACTCCTGGCTTAAATACAGTGAATTTTACAGGAGGTAATTCTCAATCAATTCAAGGTACTGCTCCTTCAATTACTTTTTATAATCTAACATTAAATAAAACAGCTGGTACTTCTCTTGGGGTTTCAGGAGATGTGGCTACAATAACTACAAACAATTATACTAATACACAAGGGAATTTCACGGCGCCGGCAACCTTAAATGTATCTGGAACATTTACCTTGACTGCAGGAACATTTACTGCAGGTGCTAATATGAATATGACAGGATCATGGTCACATGCAACTGCAGCAACATTTACACATAATAGTGGTACTGTAACTTTTGTTGGAGGTAATGCTCAAACGATTGGTGGTACCAAAACATCTGAAACTTTTTATGATGTTGTTATAAATAAAACTTCTGGTACTGCATTAAGCAGAACAGGATCTGTTGCTACAATCAATGCTAGAAATATTACTCAAACACAAGGTGATTTTACTGCTACAGGTGCTACCTTAACTATGTCGGGTAACTATACCTTATCTGCAGGTACTTTTACTCCTGGTACTGCTTTTAATTTGGCTGGTGATTGGACTCATCAATCAGGAGCAACATTTGTAATCGGAACAGGAACAACTACTTTTAATGGTACTGGAGCTCAAACAATAGCTGGTACTTTTGGTTCTGAAACATTCTATAATTTCACTGTTAATAAAACAGCAGGTACATTATTAACTGTCGACCCATCAATTAGTAGCTTAACAGTTCAAACGTTAACTCAAACACAAGGAAATTTTACCACAGCTAATACATTTGTTGTAAATGGTAATGCAACATTTACAGCTGGAACATTTACCGCTGGATCAACAATGAATTTCAAAGGAAATGTTACAAAGGCAACTGCAGCTACTTTTAGCGCAGGAACTAGTACTACAACTTTTGATGCTTCAGTTGCACAAACAATTAATGGAACTAGTACGTCAATTACCTTCTATAATGTAGTGTTAAATAAAGGTCTCTCAACTGCACTAGCTTTCGGAGGAAGTGTTGCTACAGTTTCAATGAATGATTTGCAGCATACTTTAGGTACATTTACTGCGCCAGCTACTGTTAATATTAATGGATCTTATACTCAAAGTGGTGGTACTTATACTGCAGCAGCAACGTTGAATTTGTATGGTGATTTTACAAGAAATGGAGGAACTTTTACTCCTGGTACTGGAACAGTCAAATTGTTAGGATCATCAACAGCTCAAACTGTAGGTGGTGCAGCATCAACAACGTTCTATGGTTTACAATTAAATAATACTTATTCAACTGTGCCGCAAATATTGGCATCACAGAATATTGCTGTGAGTAATACTTTAACTCTTACATCCGGAGTAATGGATTTATCATCTTATTCTCTAACACTTGGAACTGCTGTTGCTACACCAGGCACATTAGCAGGCGGTTCATCTTCTGCATATTTATCTAAAGGAACATTTAATCGTTGGTACAATGCAACAACTGTAGCCAATAGTAATATTAGAGGATTGTTCCCTGTTGGAGATCATTCAGGAAATGGGTACTCTCCATTCTATGTAACTGCTCCAACTACAGCTCCAACAACAGGAGGTACTGTGTCAGCTTCTTATTCTGATTCACCAACAAACCAAAGTGTTGCTTTCTTAGATGCTGGTACAAATATTGAAATTCGTACCAATGCCGGATGGACTGTAGCATCAGCAAATGGCTTGGCAGGTGGAACCTATAACTTAAGTGCTAATAGATCATTCTGTGCTGCTTGTGTTGGTGCATTGTCTAACTTGAGAATTACTTTAGCATCTGGAGTTGTGGGTACAAATGGTACAACAACAGGTACGGTAACTAGCCCTGTTGTGAATAGAACCGGTTTAACATTGGCGAACTTATCGAATACATTCTATATCGGATCTACATCTTTCTACAGCTCTCCATTGCCTATCGAACTTGGTGATTTCAAAGCCGTAGTTAAAAGCAATAAAGTGGAATTGTCATGGTTTACTTTCTCCGAATCTGAAAATGATTTCTTTACAATTGAAAGAAGTAAAGATGGTATTCATTTCGAAAAAGTACTTGATGTTGATGGCGCAGGCAATAGTAGTACGTTGAAAAACTATACGGCTATGGATGCAAATCCTTTTAATGGTGTAAGTTTTTATCGATTGTCTCAAACCGACTTCAATGGGGATTCTAAAACTTGTAAAGTTGTATCTGTGAGAATTAATAATACAAAATCAATTATTACTTCTGTTTATCCAAATCCAAATGATGGAACATTAATTTATGCTGATTATTTCTCGGATGTAACAGGAAGTGTTAATGTTGATTTAGTTGATGTATTAGGTCGTAAAGTTTATACTAAGGATTATAGTATCGTAGGAGGAGAAACAAATTCAATTGTGATTCAGCCGAATCTTAATATGATGTCCGGAAAATATCTGGTTGTTGTTTCAAGTGAGGCAGGTAAATTCTGCACTCAAATTATGGTAAAGTAGTTTGAGAATTTAATTCGAGGGGGTGTTATGAAGTGGAATCAAACAGAAGCAGCAAAATTGAAATTTTCAATTTTGCTGCTTTTTGTTTTTGCAATTCATTTTTCTTTTGCCCAATCTGCCAATAAAAATGAATCTAAAGCTTTACTGGTTTATTCTTTTATTAAGTATATTGGATGGACAACTTATGTTGATCAGCATGCAATAGTTATTGGAGTTGTTAATGATGATGAGTTTGCCGATGACCTTCGTAAACTAGTTAGTAATCGCCAAATGTCCGGTAAATTAATTATTGTGAAGGATATCGATATATCTGATGTTAGTAATTGTCAGTTGGTTTATCTTCCTAAGTCGATGTCTGAATATTCTAATTCTTTATCTGCTTCGCTGAAGTCAATGCAGATTTTGTTTGTTAGAGAAGATCCTGAATTTAGAACTAATAATGCTGATATCTCTATTATAAATCCTGCAGGACAAATTAGATCACATAAATTCATTCTTAATCGTAAGAGTATTCAAGATAAGGGATTGAAAGTTTCTTTCGACTTGATCGAATTAGCTAACATGGTTATTTGAATTTAACAGCATTTTTGATAAGTTAATGTGTCATGTCAATCGTTAATGTTGGCATTGTTAAAAGGTAGCTGTTTTTACTCCACGTCTCAATAATATTTCTTCCTTTAAAGATAATATAATATCGATGACCTGGTAATAGTCCTGTGAAATGAAAAGTTCCATTGCCATGCGTACTAATTCTCTTTTTATCTTGCGCAACAATTGTATGAGTAGCGGAATCTGCTAGTTGTAATGTTATAGAATCTGCCACTGTAGGTAAGTTTATTGGATCAAGTACTGCATTCATAGTATCTCCTGCCGGGTTGTAAAAGCCTTGTATAAATACTTTAACATTTATGTCTTCGGCACAATATCCCGAAATAAAATTTAATGTGTTAGATGTTGCAGGATTCGAACCCGACGTTAAGCATGCATAGTTAGATGTCATAACGCATTTAATCGAATCGCCATTTACAATGTTTGAAGTAGTTAATGAATTGCTTGTCCCAACGATGGAGGAATTTTTATACCATTGAAATGTTGGTGTTGTCCCACCGTTGCTTATGCTAGCCGTTAAGGTTGTTGATGATCCTGTACAGATAGAAGTTCCTGCCGATGATGAAATACTTATTGTAGGACTAATTGACGTGCTAAATGATGTAGGGTTAGATGCAATTCCATTAGCTACTACTTCTAACGAATACGTGCCGGTCGGTAAACCTGCAGGTAAAGTAAATTTAGCGGTATCTGCTGCCGTTCCTCTCATTACACCAGTACTATTCCAGTTGTATGTTCGTGCGTAATAAACATTACTGCCGGATTTTAATCGCACTAAAGGATAGTTGCTGTTCATTTGCCAATCATCACCATAAGTAGCTCCTTGAGATATTCCATTAAACTTTGTACCTGTAATAGAATATTCGCTACATGTTATTGGTGTTATGGTAGATATTGTTGGTTTGCCCGATACCACAGGTTGCCCACTTGGAGTATATATATAATATTGCGATGAACTTTGACGTGAGTACAATACATTCCCATCTGGTAGATCTAACATATTTGTTAAATAACAAGCAACGTTTGTAGTTGTTCCTCCTCCAGGTGCTCCTAGTTGAGTAAATGAATTTGTTACATAGTCAAATTCATAAAATGAAGTGGGTGATGGGAAGTGGTTTGCTGATGTTGGTAGTGGCGAAACAGTTAAAAGTATTTTACCATTCACCATCATTGCTGCCGGTGCATCCGGTGTTCCTTGTAAATTAGGAATATCTGGTCCTGCAGTCCATACCCCCGGACTAGTTGTCCCTGTTGGAGTATAATATGCTGTATGACCTGTTGACCCTAAGAAGAATGCTCGGCCGTCAGGAAGTAATAAAGCACCTCCTGTTTCTAATCCGAATGCATCATATAGCGATACAGGTACGGTAGCATCGTTTATCCATGAATTAGTAGCTGGAATATATCTTTCTGAACTTGTGCTTAGTCGATTTACATAAAGTATGCTGTTATCTGCAAGTTTAACCCATGCCGATTCATTATGAATTCCTAATGCAGTAGGTCCGTTTATATAAGTGTTGTTTGTTGGGTCATAAATTTTTGTACTTGTAAGTGAGCCTGCAACTAATGCTTGTAACACTCTCCCGTCAGGTAGCATTTCTGAATTTGCATCACTAACATTTCCTCCTGGAGAGGGTGTGAGTGTCCATGTATTTGTTAAAGGATTGTAAACCTCTCCTGCTGCTAGTCCGGTTCCATATTCTCCTCCTGCAACATATAATCTTCCATCCATTAATACTTGAGATGAATAATATAAACGAGTGTTTATCATTGGTGCTATGCTACTCCATGTTCCATTCGCATAACTTCCATTTGCATCCGGCGTAAGTCGGTCATAAATATTGCCATAACCATCAGATCCTCCAGAAAATGTTTTGCATAATACTGTACCGTCTGATAGTAAAATCATTCCTCCTCCATTGGCATGTGGCGGATTGTTTGATAGTAATGTCCATATCCCAAGTTGTGATATTATTTGAAAGCCTGAAGGACAGGTAATTGTTGGTGTTCGCGTTCCTATTGTACCTGAACCTACTATCGAATTACAACATCCGGTTATATGATCATTAACAATAGCTCCCGCAGCAATATCATATACTAGCCAGAAATAATTTGTTCCTTCTTGTAATGTTGCACTTCCTGTAAATGATATAGTACCATTGGGATTAATAATTGTACTGCCAAACTGCGTTGACGAAGAAAACGTTGAACTTATTCCGGTATAAAATACTTTAGCGTTTGTTAAATCAACTAACGGAGACGTAGTACCGCTAGTCGATAAATTTAATGTGCTTATTGATAGTGGAGATAATGATCCGGTAGTTACAACTTGTATTTGTAATACTTGATTATTCGTAGACGGGTGTGGTATTCCTACTCCATTATTTATTAAGGCAGTTGTGCTTGAGACATAAGTCATCGCTACTGGCGCTGAAGGAGTCCAAGTATATGTTAATCCAGGCGAAGGAATATTTGTTGGAGATAAATTACATACATCTGAAATTACTGTTCCTGCAGTTGAAGTCGACCATGTATTTGTTCCATTTAATACTTTTCTAATATTGAAATCACTTGCATTTCCACCGAGTAGTCCAACGTTTCCCGATTCTGTCGATGCATCAGAACATGTATTAGCACCAAACGTCGATGACATAGTAAAGGTGCCATAAACAACTTGAATGATATTTGTTGTTTCATTGAGTACAATTTGAAAATTTAAATGATTAACACCTCCGGTCCCGTAGTGATCACAATCTGTCCACTGTACAACGAATTTTCTGTTAGGAGCTGTGCCACTCGTCGTATATTGAATCGATGAACCTGTACTAACTCCTACTAAATCTGTACCATATCCTGCAATTGAATTTGCCGGTGTCGACGATGATTGTAGTCCGCAATAAATTGTTCCGCTTGGAACACTTCCTAGAGTTAAAAATCCATTAGGCGTAACTGAGACGGTTGTAAAAGGACTGTTATTATAAGTAAAAGTGAACGGAAGTGTTATTAATGAACTTGCTCCATCATCCCATGTTCCAGAATATAATGTTGTACCTGTAATTGCAACGTAATTTCCTCCTCCATTGGTAAAACTATAGGAACTTACTGTTGCATGTAATGTGGTATTAAGTAATAGCACAAACAATCCAATAATGGATAGGCCTTTCAATTTCATGGCTTGATGAATTAATTAATATAAGAAGTTTACAAGGAAATCTATTGGAATGGTTTTCAAATCATATTCAACTAATTTGAAGCACCAATAAATCGAAATGTAGAAAAAAAAATTGACACCTAAAAATTATTCGCCAAATATGTTCTAATTTTCTGTTTCTTGTACACCGCAGTTTTGTCCCTCGGGAATAACCGATATGCGATATCCGTCAATTTCAAATAATTCAGGGTTGGAAGCGCCTGGTTGAAGATTGGAGATTTTCATTGTATAAATGTCGCCGGTAGCTAAGTTTAATGATCGCACTTCTAATATCATTCCTTTTATAAGTTTTGCCCGATGCCAATCGCCTTTTCTTGCCGATGACTCAATCATTCCGCAATGACGAAGGAGTTTGTAAAGAAATCCGATATTGCAATTTAATTGATTGGTAACCCAAATTTCGCTTTCGTTTTTCTTTGTCTTTAATATAAACTTACGGCATTTATATCCTTCAATAAATTTTGTTTCGTTGCTATTTGCAAGTCTATATATAACTCTTTCTGTTGAATCTCGAAACATTGCCGCCCGATGAATCTTTGTCCCTTGTTTTATTTTATTAATTCCCATAAGCATGAGCCATGTGCTGTCAGAAGGATTAAAAATTACTCTCTTGATTACTCCTTTTTGTGATTGATCGTCTTTAATTATCATGGCCATTTTACTGCCCTCGCTTTTCGATTGCAAAAACCAATTTAACGGCCACTCTTTGTCGCTTGGGTCAGATGTTTGAATTCGCATTGTAAATGCTCCACTAAAATCCTTTTGCGAAAAGGCCCCCGCGCTTTTCAAAATCAAAGAAAAAATGATGAAATACTGAATCAAGAATTTTAGCATAAATGGACAATTCTAATATTAGTACGGATGTTTGAAGGCACTTTTCAAATATAGCTAAATAAATTTGAGTGTTGCAACATTTAAATTTAAATTGTGGAGGATTATTCAATTACTAGCGATTGATAATCAATACCTGCCTAACTAAAAACCTACCATAATGAAATTAAACGCACACTGTTTACTGCGTGTGGTGGCCGTTGCCATTGTTTTTGTTTCGAGCTTTTCTCTTGTTAATGCTCAAACAAATCCGGTTGCAGCTTCGCTTCCTTACTCGCAAAATTTTACGGCCTTGGCCGCATCGTCAACCGTTCTGCCGTCCGAATGGGCTTCATGGAATCTGTCAACGATAGGTCCAACAACAGCATTCCCTACTGCAGCACCTCCTGCCGGCTCCGATCTAACTTTGACTCCATCAGCAACTGCATCTACCTCTACATTGGGTTTGATGAATTATAATGGCAAAATAGGTATGCTATCGGGAACTGGAGCCAACAGCTCCTTAGTTCTTGCTATTTCAACAACTAATGTTTTTAATGTTTCGGTTGTGTTCGATGTTATGACAATTCGAAATCCATTTGATGCAACAAATACGCGTATTGAGCAAGTCGATTTGCAATTCAGAGTTGGTACAGTTGGAGTGTTTTCTTCTGTCTCAGGAGTCGCAGCCGGTATTTATCAAAATAATAATGTGAATCAAACAGGAGCTGTTACTACTCCTCAAAATTCATTAGTGAAGACTTTCACATTACCTGCAGCTTGTAATAATAAGCCGGTAGTTCAATTGCGTTGGGTAACACGTGACGTTTCTGGTATTAATAATCGCCCAAGTTTTGCAATCGATAATGTTAGTATTTGTTCTGCAATATCTACTCCAACAGTTTCAATTAGTGGGCCGTCAGGTTCATGTGCAGGCAATAATTCGTTTTACAATGCAACGATTACCAATGGAGGAACCGCACCAGCCTACCAGTGGAAGAAGAATGGAACAAACGTAGGCACAAACAGTTCTTTTTTGTCTATACCTGGACTTATCGCTGGTGATCAAATTACTTGTCAACTTACTTCCAATGCCACATGCGTTAGTAACAATGTGGTTACTTCAAATACAATAACTATTTCATCAACTTTAAGCCCTCCAATAATAAATTTGGTAAGCACATCAGATGTTACTTGTCCAAATGCAAAAAATGGGGCTATTAATATTTCTGTTTCAGGAGGAACTCCTCCTTATACTTTTGCATGGGATACTGTAAATCGATTAAATGGCTCTTCTTTTGCAGTCACTATTGGTCCAAAAACAATTTCGGACCCTTTGTTTGGTCAAGGCAATCCAAATGTTTTTTATATCGATGGAAGTGAAGCTAAGGAGTTGTATTTAACAAGAGGAATAACATATTCATTTAATGTACTTACTCCTGCTCACCCGTTCCAAATTTCAACCGATTTGACCGGAGGGAATGCAAACTTTATAGTAAGTAATGGACAAACAGGCGCACCATCTCAAAATGGTACAGTTAATTTCACTCCCAATAGTAGCCATCCTTCTCTTCTTTATTACCCTTGCCAGTTTCACACTTTTATGGGATATAGAGTAAATATTATTAGTGGCCAGCAGACAGAAGATTTAAGTAATCTGAATCCAGGAATATATAATGTTGTTGTTGCCGATGCAAATGGGTGTACTGCCGTGTCACAGTTTCAAGTTAATGAACTCCCATCTCCAGTTCAACTAACAGCGAATGTTACAAATGCATTATGTGGAACGCCTTCAGGATCTATTGATTTAACTGTTTCAGGTGGTGTAGCACCATATACTTTTATATGGGATACAATAAATATTCAAACCGGTAACACTTTCGGTGTACTTACTGGACCTAAAACAAATGCGAATCCATATTATAGCCTAGGTTACCCAGATTGTTTTTATATTAATGGAGAGGAAGCAAAGTCATTGTCATTAGTACGTGGTGTTTCATATTCATTCAATGTTTTTACTCCCGGACATCCATTCCATATATCGACTGACTCAATAGGTGGTAGCTCAGTAAATATTGTTTCACAAGGACAAAGTGGTTCTCCAAATGATAATGGATTGCTTAGCTATGCTCCCTCTAGCTCAGCGCCAACAAATTTATTTTATGATTGCGCTAATCATGCTTATATGGGAGGGCAGGTAAATCTATTTGATGGACAAAATTCTGAAGATTTGACAAAAGTTATGCCGGGCATTTATAGTGTTGTTGCTATTGATGCCATTGGATGTATAGCGCAATTGTCGGTTGAAGTTTCTGATCTTGCATCGTCAATTGTTGTTACTGAAATTTCTAACATTCCAAGTTCTTGTGAAACAGAGTCTGATGGCGCATTAGAAATAGATGTTACTGGTGGTACGCCTCCCTATTCAATTGTCTGGGATATCGCAAATTATTCCAATGGTGGCATTTTTAATGTCGTTTCTGGAATAAAATCTCCTGAAAACCCTACTTATGGATTAGGTTCTCCAGAGTGTTTTTTCACTGATGGAGTGGAATCAAAAGTGCTAACACTTACAAGAGGGTTTAATTATCTATTTAATATTTTTAACCCTGGTCATTTTTGGCATATATCTTTGGATTATATTGGGGGCAATTTTGGTAAAATGGTGAACGACGGACAATCAGGTGCACCTTCTGATAATGGTTCGGTTTTATTTACACCTAATTCTTCTCATCCCGACCTATTGCACTATGTATGTGGAGTGCATGAATATATGGGTGCCGATGTTAACATCGTAGATGGATTCCCTGGTAATCAATTGTCTAATTTAGCTCCAGGAATTTATAATGTATTAGTTACTGATGCTAATGGTTGTACTTCATTATCTTCTTTTGAAGTTTTAGCAGGCGCTAATCCATGTGTTTTAAACTTAAACCTTAAATTTTATTTGCAAGGTTTGTATATGGGATTAGGCATGCAAAGTCCTCGTTTATTTAACAATGGCTTAAGTACTGATCCTTCTGCAGCAGATTCAGTTTTGATTGAATTGAGAGATGCAAATGATTTATCAGTTAAATACTCTACGAGCGATATTGTTCATACTGATGGAATGATGTACTTGCCAATTCCTAACAATTTGTTTGGAAGTTCTTATTATATTGTTGTAAAGCATTCCAATTCTATCGAGACATGGAGTAAAGATCCTGTTCAGTTTATTACTAGTCCGGTAAGTTTTGATTTTACGGGTCAAAACTAACCGTCGGAATTTATTTAAGCGTTCCGGCAATTTGTCGGAGCGCTTTTTTATTTTGGATAATAGCAAAACTTTTAACTAAAAGTGGTTTGATAGTCTTGTATCGTCATTCGCCGTTTGCTTTTATAAGATAACACCGATTAAAATATTCCCTTTCCTTAGTTGATGTTTGCTTTATTCTTTTGATGTTAAGTAAGGTGAAGTTTTTGTTCAATAAAGCCATTACAAAGGGATTCTAATTTTTGTTTCAGCTATTTTATTCATTATTGCCTGGTTAAAACACTTCCATTTCCTAAATGAATTATAATTTAATGTTTTAAATTTAGTTAATCAGAAATTTTTGTCCAATAAAAAAGCCCTCCGTTTCCGAAGGGCTTTTTATTTAATTCTGATTCTTTTATTCTTTTATAAATCGAATGTTTTCTTTGTAGTCAGGATGATTTACTTGTAGTATGTATAATCCTTGTGTTAATATTGTACAGTCGATCGACAATCCTTCTCCGTCTTGAGTAATAGGCAATAAATATGCTTTTCCTAAAAGGTCATATACAGCTATTTCTTGAGTAAGTAATGAAATTCCTTCTATAGAAACATGCAATTGTCCATTGGTTGGATTTGGAGAAACGTTATAATTATAAAATAAATTTTTACTTTCTTCTCTGCTTGAGCTAGAGTAACATTTCGTTGATGATAACGAAGCACTTTTGCTAACAGTTGTCAAGGAACTATTATTATATGATTTAATCGACCATGTTACGGTAGTTCCATCAAATGGCAACTCAAATGTTCCATATCCTGGATTAAATACCTCTGGTTGAGTTCCAATATGAACTCCCGAACCGGTCAATGAATTGCTTGTGCCAATCGGAATAAAGACAGTTGTGTTATTGTCATTTTCATATTGGAATTTAGCTAAGTAAGACAAACCATTAGCATTTCCTATAAGTGTGTCAACGCAAGTTAAATATAATTCAATTTTCTTAGCACCAGAACCCTTAGGGTTGATATATAAAGTACCTGAATTATAGCTAATGTTGTAATTTGCTTTCTTAGGGAAGTTTAAGCAACAAACAGAAATTGTATATACACCGGCTGTCTGATTACACGTTGATGGTACAGAATAGGTAGGACCCGATGTTATGGTTGTTTGTTCATTGTTTTTCCAACCCGTGATAGTTGATGTAAACGTAGGCTTTGATTGTCCTTTGAAAATAAATTTATTGTCTGCAGTTACAACTAAATCAGCTTTTATAATATTTAGTGTCCCATTTGAATTAATAATGGTATAGTTCGAAGAGGAACCACCAGTTAATGTAATTGAGTAGTTTCCTACGTTCGACGTTTGTAGCGCATTTGTTGACGCTATAGGAGCTGTAATGTCAGCTTCGGTATCGTTGTATTTGAAGCCAATATAGCTAATTGTAAATCCAGGATTTACATCTCCATATACACGTGTCTTGTCATCAGCTTTAGCTTGCAATGATGCTTTGCCCATCGATAATGATCCGCTTTCATAATGAACAGTATAATCTGCAGGTTGAATTAAATTTAATCCGCTAGGAGTAATTGTAAAGTTACCCGCAGGTGCTGGCATCGCTACAGGATTACCATTTTGTGATAATGCATAGTTGATTGTTCCGTTAGAAATTCCTGCTAAACTATCATCGTATTGTAATCCGCTAACAGTTGAAGTATAGTCGATGTTGTCTCCATAAACTCCTGTTTTGTTATCAGCTTTAACTGTTAATTCAGCAGGTAAAATAGTGAGTGTTCCTAGTCCGTAAGTAATATCAAAGTTGTTTGATAATAATGCCGCCGGTACAATTGCATGTGTCCCTGCATAAATTCCTGTAATCATATTGATTCCTTTGAATTCGGAAATTGTATCATTAGCCGGTGCATTAACATCGTCTTCATCAATAATAACTACTATCGGTGATTCATTCGATGTTGTGTCGCCAACACTAGAACTATTCATAATTGGTGAACCATTCACAATTGCTCTTCCATTCACAATCGCTCTTCCATTCACAATTGCTCTTCCGTTAACAATCGCTCTTCCATTCACCAGAGAGTTAGCGCTAATTAAATTCGCTGTATCAGGATTTACTTGATAATCGAAGATTGATCCAGGAGAAACATCGATGATGTTTGTAGTGTCGTATTCTGTTACTCCATTTACAATTGCTCTTCCGTTCACAATCGCTCTTCCATTTACAATTGCTCTACCGCTAACTAACATACTTAAGTTAAGTAGATCAAGATTTACAATTGCTCTACCGTTTACAATCGCTCTTCCATTTACAATCGCTAATGCATCTGAAGTATTTGCTTCATGTGCTGATTGTAATGAACTTAATACTGCTGCACGATCGGCAGGAGCAATATTGGTTTCGTCATATTGATAGTTAAAATGATTAACATCAATTTTATCACCATATGTTATGGTCGTATCTTTTGGTGTAATTACCAATGATAATTTATCAATCGATAATAATCCGTTTACAAACTCGTATTCAAAGAATGTATTGTATCCTGTGTCAACAACACTTGCTGAAGGATTAATAAAGTAAATCCCTGTATTGCTTAAACTTGTTGCTGATGATGTGAAGTTTATTGGAGTTAATCCTAAATCAGCGTATGTTAATGTTGTGTTTTCTAATAGAACATCATCTACATAAATTGATGCTGTAAATGCAGGTAGTACTTCTCCGTATTTCTTCGTTTTGTTATCAGCTACAATTTTTACATGTTTCTTAATTGTTGAGAAGAAATAAAGAGTATCTGAATTTCCTCCGTCATTAATAAACGGAACAATCGGTGGCGTATAAACATAAATCGGGAAGTTTCCGAAGAATGTAGGGAACGTAGTCGATATTTGATTTGAATTTATAAAAGTTGTTGGTAATGTATCTCCATTAAAAATAATTACGGATTGTGTGGTGAAGAAATCTCCAGTTACTCCTGCTGAGAATACTACTGTTCCCGGAACAATTGTTGTGTCCCAAGCTAATGCTTCTGCATCTGGTGTAGGTGCTGCAAACGACATCATCGCTGCATAAGGTTGAATGTATCCGTTACCAGTATTGATATCGTATCCCGGAGCATCAATATCAAGCGCAGTTGTGTTTAGTATTGATTTTACTTCTGCAGGTAATAAGTCTGCACCGTAGAATTTCTGTTTCGCATTAATCATTAACGCTGCCGCTCCAGCTGCATGTGGTGCCGCTGCTGATGTTCCAAAGAAGTTAGGGAATAAGTCGCCATCAACGTTTGGTCCTCCCATTTGAACAGTTGTATTTCCTCCGTTAGGTGCAATTAAATCAGGTTTACTGCGAACAATACCGTTGATTGATGTACCTCCTCGTGAAGAGAAGTTTTGTACTGTAGGAGGATTTACTCCGAATGCAGGTGTGTTGAAATAGTTAACAGCTCCAACGGTAATTGCTTTGTCAGCATTTGCTTGTCCTACAATTGTTGAAGATCCTGTTGTATGTTCATTGAACGACATTTCTCCTCTGAATACGATTAACTTGAAGTGAGAGTTTAATGATCCCGCTGCACGTATAATCGATATGTTCGCTTGTACGGGTGTCGATCCAGGAACAATAAATGGTAATACTTCCAATGGATCACCTCCTAAGTTATTACGATTAAATCCGAAGTATTGTGTTCCGTATTGGTTTGTTAAATAGATATCATAATCAGTTAATGATCCTGTTTGTGTTTGTCCTAATGAGTAAATAGAATCTTGCCACTGAAGCACGATTGTATAATTACCCGGTGCTAATGTTACACTTAATAAATTGTCTCCACCACCGAAATCATGCGCTGTACCTGTCAATCCTAGTGGAGTTGTCATAGGAGCATAAACTCCTTCGTATGATTTCGATCCGAAGTTTCCTGCAGCTACAACGTAAGATACTCCCATCGCCGAAACTGAATCAACAGCTTTCGCAATTACTCCGTCTTGGAAGAATGGTGATGTTAACCAAGTAATATCATCTGCAATAACTTTACATCCTTTGTTAGCACATTCAATAATTCCTGATGCCATATCTCCTTCACTGATCGATCCTGTTCTAAATCCTAATGAAGCTCCTGGAGCAACATCATGAATGATTTGTAACATCGCACGACCTTCGTCAGAACGTTGTCCGTAAGGATATTCTTTTATTAAGTCAACAGGAATTGAATGATTATCTGGATTTCCTGCTCCCGGTAAATCGCCGTTAGCAATATCAGTTGTTGCAGGACTTCCAATAATACTGTTGTAGCTATCAGATAATACACAAACCTTAACACCTTCTCCATCTACATTAAATGCAGATCGTACATTGTTTGTGTTTTGTGCTTGATCTCCTTGTGTTGTTGCTACTCCCGTATTCATAATTGAAGGGTATACAGGTCGAACATAGTTAATCATACTCGCAACCGGTGCAGTTGCTAAGTTGCCTAAGTTCGCTATCGGATATCTTCCTGTAATAATCAAAGGATTTAATCCATTAGGAATAGTATCAGTTAATCCGTAACCAGAAGTATTGTAAATTAAGTTGAATACGTTTTGAGTTTGTCCTTCGTTGGTGATGATCTCAATATAAACGCTATCACCTCCAAAGAAATAAACATCATTTATTGTGTCACTTCCAACAGTGTAGTTTGTGAAGAGTGAACTTAATTCACATCCTAATACTCCACTGTATTTTCCTCCGGGACATGGAGTGTAGTAAGGTAAAATACATGGTCCTTCAACAATTTCTAATGTGTCGCTAGCAGTACATCCGCTATTAGGTTCTGTTACTGTTAAAGTATATATTCCTAATCCGTTTACAAGAGGCGTTGCTGTATTTGCACCTGAAACAATATTTCCAGTACCTGAGGTTGTCCACTCAAATGTTCCTCCCGTAGTTGTTGTAATTCCCGATAATGATACTTCTAAAATTGAACATGTAAGCGCATTGCTTGGTCCTGCATCAGCTGTAGGAACAGTATAGTTGCTTCCTACAAGAACTTCGTCAGTTGACGAACATCCATTTGCAAGATCACTAACGGTAAGTATATACGAACCTGTAGCATCTGCAGTAGCTATTGCTGAATTATTTCCTGAAACAATACCAGGTCCACTCCATGAGTAATTAACTCCTGATGTAGATGATGATCCTGAAAGGGTAACTGAAGAATTAGCGCATGTTAATGTTTGGTCTAATCCTGCATCAACATTAGGAGCATTTGTATTAATGTTTACATCTACAACATCAGTCGAAGAACATCCATTCGAAGGGTCACTAACGGTAAGCGTATACGAACCCGTAACATCTGCAGTAGCAGTTGCTGAATTATTTCCTGATACAATTCCAGGTCCGCTCCATGCGTAATTAACTCCCGATGTTGCTGATGATCCTGAAAGTATAACTGATGTGTTAGCGCAAGTTAATGTTTGGTCAGCTCCGGCATTTGCTCCCGGTGCAGTAGTATTAACAGTTACAATAGCTTGATCTGTAGCAGTACATCCAGCATTGTTTACTGTTAGAGTATAAGTTCCTGCTGCATTAACAACAGGTGAAGCAGTATTGCCTCCCGAAACGATTCCTGGTCCTGCCCAACTGTAAGATACACCTGCGGTAGATGAAGATCCATTAAGTGTAACTGTTGAAGAGTTACAGTTTATTGTTAAGTCTGCTCCTGCATTTACATTTGGTGTTGTGCATGATGCCGCCGGACAAACATAATTGATTGTTACTCCACAGTTGATAGTAACTTGTGTGCCACTCCAAAGTGATCCGTAAAGTTGAGAACATCCTGTACCTGATCCAATATAAATTGCACCGTAAAGAGCATA